>Ga0214472_10000617_pt1 | contig 43323 bp, 32 predicted proteins | sample RVTome_6_FD_207662 | JGI IMG/M metagenome (GOLD analysis project Ga0214472, IMG submission 207662) | Soil microbial communities from uranium-contaminated site in the Upper Colorado River Basin, Wyoming, United States - RVT140D175 | ecosystem: Environmental > Terrestrial > Soil > Contaminated >...
ACGAGTCATGTCGCTGCGAACCTCTCGCCGTTCGCGCCCGTATCGCGGCCTGGCAAGGCATCGAGGCGGCAGGGGGAGAGCCTCGGCCGAAGGACGGTGGCCGGGCGTCTATCGTCTCGCTCGAGGGTGGTTCTCCCTTCCGCGGGTCGTGGTGGTTTCGCGGCGGATGCTGTTGACCAGGGACCGCAAGTACGGTGCCAGGTACGAATCCACACATGATGCGCCTTCACCTCCCCGTGTCCACTGATCGAGGATTTCGGTAGAAGTCGGCACCGTCGCTCGCGGTAGAAGTCGGCACCGTCGCTGGCGGGGGCGATTCGCCCGGCCGCACGCGAGGGGGCGAAGAGGTCGCGGGGGTAGGCGCGAACGGCGAGAGGTTCGCAGCGCCTTTCCGCGCAGAAACGGGATGGGTCGGGCTACGGGGCTCGTGGCGAAACCCACGAGTCATGTCGCTGCGAACCTCTCGCCGTTCGCGCCCGTATCGCGGCCTGGCAAGGCATCGAGGCGGCAGGGGGAGAGCCTCGGCCGAAGGACGGTGGCCGGGCGTCTATCGTCTCGCTCGAGGGCGGTTCTCCCTTCCGCGGGTCGTGGTGGTCTCGCGGCGGATGCTGTTGACCGCAAGAGGCAAGAAAGGTGCCAGGCACTCTTGTTACCTGTTTCGCGACGGCTCCCGGTCATTCCCCTCGCCCCTGCCCCACGGTTACGGGTGCGCCCCGCCGCAGGAGAGCCAGGTACCGTCTTGTCGCCTACCGCAGGTACCCCCTTCTCCGCATCTCCTCCAGCACCACCTGCTCCACGTCGGCGTCGCTGCGCACGAGCATCCACGAGAAACCGCTTCGTCCCGCGGCGGTGGCGATGGTGTCGAGGAAGCTCCGGAGCCGGGCGCGATAGGCATCGAGGAGAGCGCGGCTGGCCGAGACCTCGACCCTCTCTCCATCCTCGCAGTCGACGAGGACGAGGTGGCCCGACAGCTCGGGCTCGAGCTCCTGGGGCGCGAGGATCTGCACCACGTGCACGTCGTGGCGACCTGCTCCGAGCCTGCGAAAGGGCTCTTCGATCCCGCCCCGGTCGAGAAGATCCGAGAGGAGCACCACCACCCCGGGCCTCTGCGCGGCGCGGCGCACCGCACTGGCGCCGGCAAGGAGCGACGTCGCTCCTCCTTCCTCGAGAAGGGAGAGGCGCTCGAGCAGCCTCGGAGCGGAAGCCTTGCCCTGAAGAGGAGGAGCCGAGGTGTCGGCGGACAGGGTGTGCACGCGCACCCGCGCACTGGAGGCGAGCCCCACGTAGCCCACTGCGGCGGCGATCTGCAGGGCGAGGGGGAGCTTCTCCGGTTGCCCATAGTTCATCGAGGCGCTCGTGTCGACCACGAGGTGGAGGTCGAGGTCTTCCTCCTCGTGGAAGAGCTTGAGGAAGAGGCGATCGAGCCGGCCGTAGAGGTTCCAGTCGAGAAAGCGCAGATCGTCGCCTGCCACGTACGAGCGATGGTCCTTGAACTCGATGGAGTGGCCGGCGCCCCTTCCCCGGCGCTGTCCGGCCTTTGTCCCGCGTACCGCGCTCCCCGCCTGCAGCACGAGCCGGTCGAGCTTGGCCACGAGGTCGGCGGGGAGGAGAAGTTCGGTCACGCGTGCTCCTCACTCCACCGCGCGGGGCACGGCCTCGAGGACGGCCTCGAGGAGGGTATCCGCGGTCACCCCGTCGGTATCGGCCTCGAAGCCGAGCAGGAGCCGATGGCGCAGGGCCGCCCGCGCCACCTTCTCCACGTCCTCGAAGGCAACGTGGTAGCGCCGGTCGAGGAGCGCCACCACCTTGGCCGCGAGAAGAAGCGCCTGGGCTCCGCGCGGGCTCGATCCGTAGCGGACGTACTTGCGCACGGGCTCGGGCGCGAGGGCGTGCCCCGGCTGCGTGGCAAGGACGAGGCGCACCACGAAGTCCTCGACGTGGGGAGCCGTCGCCACCCGGCGCACGAGACGCGCGTGAGAGAGGAGCTCGTCGCGGGTGAGCACCGGCTCAGGATCGGGAAGGCTCTCTCCCGTTGTCCTGCGCAGGATGGTGAGGAGATCGTCCCGGTCCTGGGGTTTCACGAGGAGCTTGAGGAGAAACCGGTCGAGCTGCGCCTCGGGCAGGGGATACGTTCCCTCCATCTCGAGGGGATTCTGGGTGGCGAGCACGAGAAAGGGCTCCTCGAGGATGTGGGTCTCGCCGCCGGCGGTCACGCTCCTCTCCTGCATCGCCTCGAGAAGAGCCGACTGGGTCTTGGGGGTGGCGCGGTTGATCTCGTCGGCGAGTAGCACGTGGGCGAATACCGGCCCCTTCTGGAACTCGAAGCGTCGCCTCCTTCCGTCGTCCTCCACGACGAGACGGGTGCCCAGGATATCCGCGGGCATGAGGTCGGGGGTGAACTGGATGCGCGAGAACTCGAGGCCGACGCAGCGGGCGAGCGTCTTCACGAGCAAGGTCTTGCCCAGCCCGGGAACTCCTTCCAGCAGGACGTGACCTCCCACGAAGAGGGCGATGAGGACCCCCTCGACGATCTCGTCGTGGCCGACGATCACCTTGCCGATCTCCGTGCGGAGCCCCTCGGCTTGGTGGGCAAAGGCCGCCACGTCAGAGCGCGCCTTCTCCACCGGATCGACTCCGCTCCTGGCCTCGGTCATGGATCTCTCCTTCTCGGTCACTTGCTCCTCCGCGTTCTGCCCGCAAGGCGCTTCTTGGCGGCGAGGAGCCTTCCTGCCGTGTCGTCCGGGGTGGGGGAGGGCTTCTCCACCACGGGGGGCATTGCGCCGGGATCGGCGGCCCCGTCCTCGTCGGTCTTCTTCTTTCTCCACCCCGCGGGCGCGAGACGCCGTACCAGGATATCCACGGGAAAGAGACAGAGCGCCGCCCAGAGGAGCTTCGGAAAGAGCTCGCGCGCCGCATCTTCCGCGCGCCCCTCGAACGTGAACACATCTTCGCTTCCCTCGAGGAGCGCCCCCCCACCCTCGCGGGCCAGGGTGGCGAGAACATCGACGTTCGACGACGCATCCCGGAGCTCCGGGGAGATGGATGCCACGATCCCGGTGGTCATGCCCGAGGGAGGCCCGCCTCCACCGTCCTGGATCGCGACCCGCACCAGATGAACGCCTCCGCGAGAGAGGGGGTGGAGTCCTGCGTAGCGTCCGGGCTCCACCTGCGTGAGCGCGAGCTCCGTCTCGACGAGATCCGGGTCGAGGACATGTGCCGCCACCACGAGGTCGGTCACGAGCTCGCCCCGGTCGTCCACCGCGTCGAGGACGACCCGCAGCGATCCCCCCTCCTCGGCCGCCGACAGCTCGAACGTCGCGTCGGGCGCTCCGGCGGCGTGGCGCACGAGGCGGGTGAAGAGGGGAACGTAACCCTCCCAGCCCGTCCACTCCTCGCACCATCTGAGATCGGCGTCGCTCGTGAAGGCGACGGTGGTTCCGAGCCCGTGTCGACCCAGGGCAAGGAGTGGATCTCCGTCGGGAGTCGAGAGCACCGTCTCCGCGGTGGCCTTGTCGCTGGTGAGCACGAGACCCAGGATGGCGGGAAGCGTGCTCGTGGGAACTCCCTCGAGGACGCTGGACCAGCCCGTGACCACGGGAACGATCCGCTCCTCCAGGAGCGCCGACCTTCGCACCACCGCCGCCTCGCGCAGGAAGATTCGCGGCAGCTCGTCGGGGCTGCGGGCAAAGGTGTAGGTGCCTCCGGTCCGTCCCGCCACCGCCTGCAGCACCATCACGTCGTCGGGGGTGTGGGGATTGATGCCCACCGTGCTCACGGTGATCTTCGCGGGGAGGAAGGAGTCGAGGGTCTCGGGCCTGGGCCGCGACGGGTCTCCGTCGGAGATCACGATCACGTGCTTGACCGCGGCATCGGTGGCGGCGAGGGCGTCGCGCGCGAGGAGAAGACCGGGATCGAAGGCCGGCATGTCTCCCGGCGTCACGGCGTTGATGGCATTGCCCGCGAGGACCCCGTCGCCTACCTCGGACAGGGGAAGCGAGAGCACGTCGCCTCCCCGGCTCGGGTCGAAGGTCACGACCCCGAAGAGATCCCGGGGCGAGAGAACGGAGAGCGCGGCCCGGGCGATCTCGCGGGCCCAGGCGTTGCCGTCGGGAAACTCGCAGGTGTGGAGCACGATGACCAGCGCCCCCTTGGGGAGGACCTTCCTCTGGTTCGTCTCGAGGTGGACGGGAAGGGCTTCCTCGAGGGGTGTTCCCGAATAGCCTCCGGCGGCGAAGCTCGCGTCTCCGCCCGTGACCACGAGCCCGGTGCCGGTGGCATGGACCACCTTCACGAGGCACTCCATCTGGGCACGAGTGAATCTGGAGGCGGCCACGTTCGTGAGGAGAACCACGTCGTAGGCGGCGAGCTCCTCGGGGTTTGCGGGGAGCTGCTCGGGCCTCACCGTGGCGACGGCCAGTCCGGCGGCGCCGAGGCTCGCCACGAACGGAGGCCCGGGCTCCTCGCCCATGACGTGAAGGATGCGGGGCTCGCCCACCACGGTGGTGAAGGAGGTGGCGGCATTGTTTCCGGAGAGGGTGTCGTCATCGGCCTCCACCACGACCTCGAAGCCGTGGAATCCGGGATCGGTGAGCGTGCGGCTCAGCACGAGCGCGTTGGCTCCAGGGGTGAGATCGGCGCTGGACTCGGCCACCGGGATTCCGTCCTGGAGGAGCCGCACCGCTGCGGTAGTGGCCTCGCTCGCCTCGAGCACGACCTTGATCTCGAAGGGCTCCTTTGCCCGGACGCGCTGGGGGGAGAGGACCTTGTCCACCCGGACCTCGGGAGAGTGGCGATAGAGAAGAGGAAGGGCGTCCACCACGATGCCCTCCTTGCGCGCGGATAGGACGGCGTCGAGGGCACGCCCGCGGTTCTCGTTCCCGTCCGAGATCAAGACGATCTTCCGGCGTCCACCCTCGAGAAACAGCGAACGGGCGAGAGCCAGCCCCTCCTCGATCGACGTCGCGTCCTCCTCGATGCGGGCCCGGAGCTCGCGCGGGAGAGGATCGCGAGAGAGGGTCTTCTCGACGCCGGCCTGCCGTCCGAACACGACGAGCGCGGTGCGGTCCTCTCCCGTGCGTCGGCCGGCCAGCACCTGCGCTCGAAGGAGACCCGTTTCGCGCAGACCCGACGGGATGCTCCGCGAGCGGTCGAGCACGAAGACGACCTGCGCCCTCTCGGAGGTCGCCTCGATCACGGGCTCAGCAAGGGCCAGGACGACCAGGGTCACGATCAGCATGCGGAGGCAAAACGAGAGCCGGGCCGCGAAGGGTGGAAGCCCGGCCCGGCTTGCTGCCGAGAGCAGGAGAGCCAGAAGGAGTGCGGGAGCAAGGAAGAGCAGCGACCAGGGCGAAAGGAAAAAGACGCTCATGGTGTGCCCGGCCTCCTCTCTCCGTGGAGGAGATCGAGGGCCGGGGAGAGAACCCGGAGCACGCGGCCGTTCCCGGTATCGGCGATGAGCAGCTCCTGCTCCCGATCGAGCGCGAGGCCGCGGGGTCCGAGGAGCGACACCTTTCTTCCCTCGAGCGTGAACCGGTCGATCCTCCTCAGGACCCTTCCCTCTGCGTCGAGGGCGGTGAGGCGCGAGCTTCCGTACTCGATGACGAGGGCGATGCGGTGGCCCTTCCCGTCACGGGTCGGCGCCACGGCAAACGGATAGCGGAGAGTGCCCTCGCCGTCGAGGACATGCGCGACCCGTCCGTCTCCGTCCATCACCTGGATCCTGTGGTTGCAGGAGTCGCTGACCCAGAGCAATCCCTCGTCGTCGAAGAGAAGACAGGTGGCCCGGTCGAGCTGTCCCTCGGCGCTGCCCCGCGATCCGAAGGTGCGCAGCCACCGCCCGCACGCGTCGAAGACCTGGATCCGGTCGTCACCCCCGTACTCGGAGACGAAGATCTCCTCGCGGTCGGGAGTGCCCTCGAGGCGACGCGCCGCCACCCCCAGGGGATAGATGAACTGTCCGTCCCCGTTTCCGTACTCTCCGATGGTCTGGAGTACCTCGCCCGATCCGGGGTCGAGGCGGAGCACCCGGTGGTGATGGGTGTCGGCGACGAGGAGATCTCGTCCCGGAGAGAAGCAAGGAGATCCGCCCGGAGATCCTCGGCGCGTGTCGGGAAGCGGGAAGCTCGCCCCTCTTCCTTCGCCGATCACGTGGACCCGTCCCGCGTCGTCGAGGATGGCGAGATCTCCTGCGGGGGAGGCGGCGAGAGCGCGGGGAAGGGCAAGCGGCAAGGATCCCGCCGGCAGGACGGCCATCGCGGGGGGAAGATCCGGCGAAGCCTCGGCCACCTCGCCGCCGCATCCGGCGAGAAGAGCCGGCAGACAGAAGGCGAGGGCGAGCACCGAGGTGCATTCGATCCACATCCTCTGCGAGTGCCCGCGGGCAAGGGTCATGGAGCCGTCCTCTCCTGGCGCCGGTTCGCCGGATCCAGGATGGCACGGGGTCGCTCGCGGTAGAAGTCGGCACCGTCGCGGGCGGGGACGGAAGCTGCACCGCGCGCGAGGGGGCGAAGAGGTCGCGGGGGCAGGCGCGAACGGCGAGAGGTTCGCAGCGCCTTTCCGCGCAGAAACGGGATGGGTCGGGCTACGGGGCTCGTGGCGAAACCCACGAGTCATGTCGCTGCGAACCTCTCGCCGTTCGCGCCGCCAGTCGGACCTCGGCAAGGCTTCACCGCGGCGGGGGGAGCTCCAGCAGCCTGCGCCCGGTGACGGTGGCCGGGCGTCTACCGCTCGCTCGAGGGTGGTTCTCCCTTTCGCGGGTTGTGGTGGATTCGCGGCTGATGCTGTTGACCAGGGACTGCAAGCACGGTGCCAGGCACACTTGTTAACACCTGGAGCCGGCACCGTCGCTGGCGGTAGAATTCGGCAGCGTCGTCGGCGAGAGGGCGAAGAGGTCGCGCCGCCAGTCGGGCCTCGGCCCTCCCTCGACAACGGGCCGCATTCGTGAATAATCCGGGCCAGGGCTTGGCCAGCACCCCGGGAGACTTCTCTCATGCCACACCTCCGCGAGTTCGTCGTCCGCTCCTCTCTTCTCCTCGTGGCCACGCTTCTGGTGAGCTCTTCCGTATTCGCGACCGAGGATGCTCCTGGAGAAACCGTCCGCATCCTGCGCGACCCGTGGGGAGTTCCTCACGTGATCGCGACAACCGACTACGGCGCCGCCTACGGGTATGGCCAGGCGCTGGCCCAGGACCGGCTCGAAGAGGCCTTGAGCGCCTACTTCACCGCGCTCGGGAGAAGAACCGAGATCGACGGGGTGGATGCTCTTCGCTTCGATCGGACCCAGAGGCTCCTGCGCCTTGCCGAAGACGTCGAAAAGGACTGGCCCTCGGTGGAGGGATTTCCTCGCGACATTGCCTGTGGCTTTGCCGCCGGGATGAACGACTGGATGGAGGCCCATCCCGATCGTGTGCCGGAGTGGGGAGAGAAGATCGAGCCGTGGTGGCCGCTGGCTCTCGCCCGGCTCATCCCGTTTCTCGCCCAGCTCCAGGTGGCCAACGGCGAGGTGGCGGGACTAGCGCCGCCTCTTTCGATCCTCATCATCGACGAGGCGGGCACCCATTTCGGCAGCAACGGGTGGGCGGTGTCTCCGAAGAAGACGGAGAAGGGCAAGGCCTTTCTCGGCATGGATCCCCACCTTCCCTGGCATCACGAGTTCCTGTTTCACGAGACCCATCTTCGCGGAGCCACGTTCGAGGTGGCGGGGGGAGCCCTCATGGGTCTTCCCCTTCCCGTGGTGGGGCGAGGGCAGAGAGTCGCCTGGAGCTGGACCTGGAACTGGACCGACCACGCCGACGTCTACCGGCTCACCCTCGATCCCGAGGATCCCGAGCGTTACCTCTTCGACGGAAAGAGCGTGCCGTTCGAGAGCGAGAAGGCCGTGGTTCGCCTTGCCGGCGGGGAGCGGAGAGAGGAGCTTCTCCGGTACTCGGTGCACGGTCCCGTCACCTGGCACGATCCGGAAAAGGGCCTCGCCGTCGCCTATCGGATGACCGCCTTCGGCCTCACCGGTGCCTTCGAGCAGTTCTGCGACCTCGTCCGGGCCGACTCCGTGACCGAGATCGACCGCGCCATGGAGAAGCTGCGCATCGTGCATTTCAACCTGGTGGCGGCCGACAGCACGGGGAGCATCGAGCTCGCCTGGGGAGGCAGGATCCCGCGACGGCCGGAAGGCATTGACGCGCGCAAGCCCCTCGATGGCACGACCTCGTCGACCCTCTGGGACGCCGAGGACGTCGTTCCCTGGAAGGATCTGCCCCGGATGCGGGATCCCGCCACGGGGTTCGTGCAGAACTGCAACAACGTCCCCGACAAGACCACCGGCACCGACGAGGATCCCCGGGCGAGCTCCTTCCCGAAGGGTGTCGTGCTCCCCAACCTCGTCGATGATTCGCGGGCCTGGTATCTGCGGAAGCGACTCCGGGAGATGGAGAAGATGACCGAGGAGCAGGCGCTCGCCTTGCTCACCGATGGGACGGTGATCCCGTTCCCGGCGCTACGCAGCCTCCTCGCCATCGCCTGGCGCGACCACGGCAAGAGCTTTCCGCAGTCGGAGGCGGTTCGCGGCAACGTGGAGCTTCTTCTTTCCTGGGACGGAAAGCCCGTGGCCTCGAGCCCGGCACCCACCATCTTCAACCTGTGGATGGCCAACTACGTGGGGATCTTCGTCGCCGATCCTCTGCTCGATGCGAGGATCGATGGCCTGGGAGAGGCCGAGGCGCACCGGGCGCTGTCGGCCCTGTTGCGGGCCCAGGACCAGCTCGCCTCCATGGTGCCTCTGCCGCGTATTCCCTGGGGACTGGTCCACGTGATCCGGAAGCACGGTCAGGCCTTTCCCGTCGAGACCGGCATGTATCCCGGCATCTCCCTCATGAACGCCACCATCGACCTCTCCACCACCAATCCCTTCGCGATCACGTGTCGGCTCGGGTCTTCGTACGTCGCCCTGCACGTGATGGAGGATCCGGTGCGGAGCGTCTCCATCCTGCCGCTGGGACAGACCGAAAGAATCGATCTTCCGTATGCCCTCGCCATGACGCCGCTCTTCGCGCGCCGGGAGCTCAAGCCGCTTCCCTTCACCGATGGAGAGCTGGCGAACGTCGAGACCGTCGAGACGGTGCTCCGGGTGCCTCAGCGATCCTTGGCGGGTGGCGGTTCCGTGAGCGAGTCGAAGTAGCGGCGAACGAGATCGCGGTAGGCAGTGGGGAGTCGCTGGTGACGCAGGGCTCCTTCGGCCGCCGCGGCAGCAAGGGTGCGCGCCTCCGCGACCTCGGCCTGGGCCTGTCCCTCCATGGGGAGGCCGCGCACCCACTGCTTGCCGACGATGGTGGTGGACGAGAGCCGGCCCGGCAGCAGCGTGTCCTCGGTGGCGGGGGGGCTGATCGGGCCCTCTTCGGGCGTGCCGCCGCCCTGACCTCTCGGGCCGGTCCCCTGGCCGTTGCCCTGGCCCGGTCCCTCGCCGAGGTGGCTCACGGCCCCCTGTCCCTCTCCGCTTCAGGTCCCGCCGGGTTTTCCTCCCGCGCAGTCCCCGCGAAGACAGTCCGGGCAGAGCGCCGCGCTTCCGAGATCGCGCGTCGCGCGCGCCACCTCGCGCAGGGCCTCGCCCAGGAGCTCCTGCTCCCGGAAGACCTGCTCCAGTCGCGCGAGCTCTTGCCGCGTGAGGGCGAGGGCCTCGTCGAACGATGCGCCTCGGTCTCCCTCGAGCGACGCGGCGAGCTCCTGCAGTGCCTTGCCCATCGCCTCGTCGGCGCCGAGAGACTTCGCGAGCTTTTCCAGCGACCGGGCGAGCTCGGAACGTTCCTCCGGGGACAGGACCTCATCCTCGAGCTTCCTCTTCAATGACTCGAGCTCGCGACGCGCGGAGTCGGCATCCCGGCGGGAGAGGGCGTTCGCGAGACGATCCGCGGTTTCCGAGCCGAGGCGGCCGTCCGGGCGTCGGCCCTTCGCCTCGAGGGCGCGGGAGCGATCCGCAATGCGATCGCGCAGGTTCTCGAGAGAGGAGAGGGCGGCGCGCCGGTCGGGTCGAGGTTGGCTCAGCCTCTCGGCAGCTTCGCGCAGGGAGCGGAGCTCGGGGACTGCCGCCGCCAGCTCGAGCCTCCGTGCCCGGGTCTCCACTCGTTCCAGGGATCGGGTCAGCCGTTCCGTGATGGCAGCAACGGTGCGCTCCTCCTCTGCGATGCGGTCCCTCTCCTCCTGGAGTGACAGGAGGTCGAGCCTCGGGGTGAGAAACGCGAGGAGAAGGGCGGCCGTCGAGTAGAGGAGCACCTTGCGGAACCTCTGGGCCTTGTGGGGGAGTACCCTCCTCGGGTCGACGGAGAGGGCGTGCTCCCTCGCGTCGAGGATGGCGGCGCGGGCCATGGCGTCTGCGGAGCCGGAGAGGAGCAGTGCGCTCGAGAGTCGGGTGTCGAGCCCGAGGGCGTGATCGGCGAGAAGGGCCGCGGTCACGGGACGGGGCCGAAGGGCGAGGGCCACGGCGAGGGTCCCTGCCAGGGCGAGTCCGGCGAGGACGCCGGCGAGCCCCCAGAGCGGGATCTGCAAGGCGAGGAGACGATCGGCGCCGACCGCGACCGCGAGGAGGGCCGCCGCGAGACCGAGAAGGAGCGTGCCCGTCCCGGCGATGTGGATCAACATCGCTCGCCTTTGCACACCTCGGACCGCAGCCAGAACCTCGTCCATGGAAATGACCTCGGGAGACAGGGTACCTCGTGCGGCCCCGATCCCTGCATGCGACACTCGGGCTCCATGCCTCCACTCCGGGCCATTGCATGCTTCTACAACCCTGCGGGCGACCCCCGGAGGCTCGTCAACGACCGGATCTTTCGCCGTCACCTCCGGGTGCCCCTCCTGACGGTGGAGCTCGTGTACGGCGGGAACCCCGAGCTCGTCGAGACCGACGCCGAGATCCTGATCGCGTGTGGGCCAGGGGATCGTGTATGAGGGGAGACCGTGCATGAGCCGCATCGGCGTGGTCATTCCCGTCCACAACCGTCCGGGGATGGTTCGGGACGCCCTCGACCGGGTCGTGGCCCAGACTCTTGCGCCTTTCCGGGTGGTCGTGGTCGACGACGGCTCGACCGACCACACCGCGGCCGCGGTGGAGTCCTGGGTCCGTCACCATTCCGGGGCTCCGGTCGAGCTCGTGCGGCAGCCCCACGGGGGCGCGGCGGCGGCCCGGAATCGGGGTCTCGACCTCCTCTCCGACTGCCCGCTGGTGGCCTTTCTCGACTCGGACGATCTGTGGCCGGCGTCGTTCCTCGATCGGGCCCTCTCTGCCCTCGTGGGAAGAGACGACGCGGTCGCCGCGACCAGTGATCGCGTGGTCATCGATCACGAGAAGAGGACGGTCGTGAACAAATCCTCCGTGAATCTGGCGCGCGACGCCGTTCTCCACTTCCTGCAGAAAGGCGCCGACGTGACCTCGGCCACTTTGTTCCCGAGCCACGTTGTTCGGCGCCTGGGAGGCTATCCCGAGGAGGTGCCCACCGGTCACGACTCGGCGCTCTTTCTCCGTCTCGGTCTCGAAGGACGGTGGCTCCACGTCCCGGGAGAGGCGGTGGTCATCCGCCGCGCTCTCGGACCGCTGCGAGGCGAGGAGGGGCGCATCGGGGCACGCTTTACCGATTCGCAGAGGCGCTGGATGGAGATCCGCGAGGACTTCCTCGCTCGCTTCTCGCATCGGCTCCAGGTCGAGCCCGAGGCCTATTCCAGCGGTATCGCCGGCCAGTGGCGTCTGGCGGGCCGGCAGCTCCGGCAGGCGGGTCTCATCGACGAGGCGGAGCAGTGCTTCCGTTCGTCGCGAGAGTGGCTCGCCGATCCTCGCCTCTCTCTGTCACGTCTTCGGGAGCGATCCGCGCGAGCCTCCGGCTGACGAAGGAGGCGAGGTCGAAGAACCGGCTGGCGGAGTTCTCGGTGTCGCAGAGAGCGTGCAGGTAGACCTGGTCGTGTCCCATTCCTCGTGGTTGAAGCCGTAGACGAGGGTCTGGTCGGCGCCCTCCGTCGACGCCGAGACGATGACCTGACGGGTCTTGTCCGTGAGGAATGGGCGGCATCCATTCCTCCGGGTGTGTCGGCCGGAGGCCTCGAGGAAGAGATCGACGCCGCCGCCCCAGGGAATATGCGCAGGATCCCGGCCACTTTCTCGAGGGTGAGCAGCGGGTCGTTGAGGGCGACGATCCGGAAGTCGGCCTTTTCTCTGCGGTCGAGCCAGTACCGAAGAAGGTGGAGGCCGAAGCGGCCGAATCCGTTGAGCCCGGCGGTGAGCGTCATGGTGAGTCCTCGTGCGCGAGCTCGATCGACGACGCGATCTTCCTAACGATCCCGCTGGAACCGGATCCTGTCCAGGATCTGCTCGACCTCCTGGCCGAGCTCCTTGGGTGCCTTCCTGGGCTGGACGACCCCCACCATGTAGGTGTAGGCCTTCATGGGCACGCAGAAGCAGGTGATCTCGTAGGATTCCTTGCTTGGCAGGACGCCGACGAACCGGAGCTTTCCCGCGTTCTGGCCCCCGAGGCGGGCATTCTGGGCTTTCTGCGCCCCCCGTATCTGGGCAAAGTGGCGCTGGAAGAGATCGATCTGGGCGTTGAGGATCTGGGACTTGCTGCCGGGATCGACGATGTCCCCCGAGCCGAATCCCGTGTGCACCTGGCGATCGAGGGTGGTCACGATGACCGCCGCCTCGTAACGCCCCACCAGCGGAAGGATCTCCACCCCGGTGGGGAACATGCCGGTGGACTGACCCGAGCCCAGCTCTTCGCCTTTCACCAGGACGATGCGCCCGAAGGCTCCCTCCTCGGCGTTGCCGACGAACTTCCACCCCTCGGCATCGGGAAGGGTGAGGGTGATCTCGGACAGCGTTTGCACGCGCGCCTCGAGGGTGGACTGCGCGTCCTGCCGGGGAGCCTCGGTGGATGGTCCCGCGCCGGGCTTTGCCAGGGTGTCGAGGATGGATTCGCGCGGCGTGCCGCGGGTGATCTCCACGAACTCGCGCTCCTCGTTGACGTAGAAGGTCCACGGCCAGGAGTTCTGGTTCTTCTCTCCGGCCAGGTTCTGGAAGGGAACCCACTGTTTCTCGGTGAGGCTGATGGGGACCGTGAGAGAGTTCTCCCCGACGACGCGCTCGAGGGCGGTCGTTCCCGAGCTGGGCTCGACGGAGATGAGGATGATCACCCCGCGAGGGCGGAAGGCATCGTAGAGCTTCTGGAGCTCGGGGCCCGTGCGCTCGAAGCTGTCCATGAACGAGGCCACGAAGGTGACCGCGACCCCCTGCACGTCGTCCCGCTCGAGGAGCTTGTCGATGGAGACCCTCGTTCCCAGGTCGCTCCGGGAGAAGAGCTGGAAGGGCATGTGGAGGGCCTGCTTCTCGAGCTTCTCCTGGGCCGGGTCGGTGGGGGTGGCGCCGAGGGGAGAAGAAAGGAAAAGGGCCACGAGGAGCGGAAGCGTGAGCATCGAAGTTCGAGCCATGGTTGTTCTCCTGTTCGTCCGATGACTCGCGGCCACAGGCGTCTGCCACGGCGGCCGGCGGGGAGCGATGATACCAGATCCTCCGTGCGGGGAGGAAGGGGCGCTTGCTACCCTGATCGGACCTTGCCGTATTCCCGTGCTCCAGGGAGCTCCTACCATGGATGAGAACTCGGTCGACCGCGATCCGCTCCGGCAGCTTCGAGCCTGGCTTGACGAGGCACGGGGCGCCTCCATCCTCGAGCCCTGGGCCATGGTGCTTGCCACCTCGACGAGAGAGGGGGCGCCCTCGGCACGGGTGGTCCTCCTCCGCGACATCGACGCGACGGGCCTCGTCTTCTTCACGAACTACGACGGTCGGAAGGGCCAGGAGCTGGCGGGAAATCCCCGGGCCGCGGCCACCTTTTACTGGGATCCGCTCAAGCGTCAGGTGAGGGTCGAGGGTCGGGTGGAGCGGATCGGCCACGACGCGTCGGCGGCGTACTTCGCGAAGCGGCCGCGCGGCTCGCGGATCTCGGCCTGGGCCTCGAACCAGAGCCAGGTCATCGCGGGAAGGCACGTGCTCGAGGAGGAGTGGGCGAGGATGGAGAAGGAGTTCGAGGACAAAGACGTCCCCTTGCCTCCCTTCTGGGGCGGGTATCGACTCGAGGTCGAGACGCTCGAGCTCTGGCAGGGACGCGACATGCGACTCCATGATCGTCTGCGCTATCAAAAGGGCGAGGGCAGAAGCTGGATCCTGGAGAGGCTGGCTCCGTGAGGGCCGGTCAGCCTCGGTTCGGTCTCGCCCGGGCCATGCCGGTCGTGATGGCCTTCCTGGCCGTCGTCTCCGGCTGTGGCCGGACGGTGGAGAGAGGGCCGATCGTCGTTCTCCTCCTCGACACCGTGCGCAAGGACGAGGTCGGGACGAGGCGGAACGACCGCGACCTCACGCCGGCCATCGATGCTCTCGCCCGCGACGGGATCGTGTTCGAGCAGGCGATCGCCCCTTCGGGGTGGACCCTCCCTTCGGTGGCGAGCCTCCTCACGGGAGTGTGGCCGGCGACGCACGGGGCCGCGGGAAAGCGGACTCTCCTCACGAAGGTGAGGGACGAGGTTCCCCTCGCCGCCGAGATGTTCCGGAAGGGGGGCCATGTCACGCGCGCGGTGGCCAACGCCGCCTTCGTGAGCCCACTTCTCGGATTCGACCGGGGCTTCGACATCTTCGACCATCGCCACGCCTACAACTGGAACCTCCGCAACGCGAGCGATACCGTCGACGTGGCTCTGCCGTGGATCGGGGAGCTCACGGGAAAGCCGTTCTTTCTCCTTGTCCACTTCTTCGACCCCCACCTCGACTACGACCCGCGGCCGGGCTACGGGGCCGAGATCTCCCGCCCCGGTCTTCCCGCTCCTCCGCTCACCATGGAGATCTGCCGGAAGCTCGCCGAGGAGGGAAAGGACGGGCGGCCAACGGAGGAAGCGGTGCGGTACGTGCGGTCGGCCCACGAGGCCGAGGTCTCCTTCGTCGACGCGCAGATCGCGCGGCTGGTCGCGGCTCTCCGCAAGGCAGGTCTCTACGACGGCGCCACCATCGTGGTCGTCGCCGATCATGGCGAGGAGTTCTGGGACCACGGCGGCTTCGAGCACGGCCATACCCTGTACGACGAGCTGCTGCGAGTGCCTCTCGTGATCAAGCCGCCGCGCGCTCTCGGGCTCGGGCACAGGGTGGTCGAGGAGCAGGTGCGGATGATCGACGTGCTGCCGACCCTGCTGGAGATTGTCGGCCTCGAGCCCCCTCGTATCGTGCAGGGTCGATCGCTTCTCTCCCTGATGCGCGGCGAAAAGGACGAGCCGCGGCCGTCCCTGGGAGAAAGCACCCTCTACGGCGACGATCGGCTCGCCCTGAGAAGGGATGGCTACAAGCTCATCCTCGACCTGGCCCAATCGACCGTCGAGCTCCACGACCTCGGGAGCGACCCCGGCGAAACCCGAGACGTCGCGGCCGCCCGTCCCGAGATCACGGGTGAGATGGAGAGGGAGCTCATGGATCTCTTCGAGACCCTCACCCGAGGGTTGCCCCTCCTTGACGACGCGCCCATGCCCATCGACCTGAGCCCGGAGCAGATCGAGAGGCTCAAGAGCCTCGGGTACCTCCGGGAGTAGGGACGAAAAAGAGCCGACCCGGCTGCGGGGCCGGGTCGGCTCCAAAAGCGGGATGCTGGCCAGAGCCAGGCACCCCGACCTCTCTCGAGCTCCTCAGGGGATGTTCAGGTAGATGAGCTTGGTGGCCACCCCGCGCTTTCCGATGAGCGGCGCTCCGCCCAGGTTCGGAAGCGTCAGGTTGGCGAGGTCGATCATGCTGCGGCCGCTGGGGATCGGAGCCGCGGGGGTGATCTTGAAGGGCTGGAATCCTCCGTTGGTCTGGACCCCGATCATGTAGGGTCGCGAGTCGACCCCGTCGCAGCCGTCGGTGTAGCTGAAGTGGCCGCGCTCGAGGAAGAGGACCTCCTCGCCCGGATACGCGGTGGGATCGGTCCAGAAGCCGATGGCCTTCGTCATGAGACCGGGCCAGTTGCTCACGCTGCTCGTGGACGCGGTACTGCCGCAGAGCGTACGTCCGCTCAGGATCTGCACGTTGTACTGGGTGAACTGGCTCGGGGTCGAGCAGGGGCAGAACTCGGTCTCGGTGAGGAGCTGGGTGCCCTGGGGATCGACGGGCTGCTCGTACTCGCAGATCTCGGCCAGGGGTCGGCTGAAGTCGTAGTCGCGGAACGCTTCGCAGGAGGCCGGACCGTCGGCGGGATTCACGCTGGGGCTGCACGTGAAGCCGGCGGCGGGGCCGACCCAGGTGTAGGACCGCGTGCCGTGGAAGGTTCCCGGCCGCGACGAGAACGGGTTGTCGTGCTCGAAGGCGTCGCAATCGTGGTCGAGGGCGTAGGCCACCGAGAAGCTGCCGGTGGCGCAGTCGAGGGCGTAGTCGACGTAGCCCGACACGTGAAAGCGGCCGTAGGTGGGGACGCAGGGTGCGACCACGCAGGCGTTGTTGCCGAAAAGAGCAATGAGGTCGGCCGAGGGGGCGAGATCGCCGTTGACGATGAAGCGCCAGACCTGGAGATCGGGCGTCTGGCCGTTCCGGGCTTCGGCCCAGGTGCGCGAGTAGGCCATGACCAGGCTGCCGGACCAGGCGGTGAGCTGTCCCGTCTGGTTCGTGAAGGTGAAGCGGCCGAGGTAGTAGCCGCAGGCCTGGGTGGCGATGGGACTGATGGTGGCGCGCACGACGCCGCTGAGCTGCGGATTGCAGCGGGTCCAGCAGATGTACTTCGTGTCGACGGTCAGGGTCGGGAACTGCGGGAGCTCGACGACCGTCTGCTCGCAGCAGGGACCGTCGAGATTGTCGGGCTGGAAGCACTGGGCCCGGGCGGGAAGGGCGAGGGCGACGAGCGCAAGACACGGGATGAGGATGCGACACCAGAAGTGGCGAGCCATGGGGGGAACCTCCTTCTCTCGTTTTCTCGGGGGCTCGAGGCCGGTTCGCGGCACTGACTCGAGCCCGTCGGCGGAGACAGACACAACTGGCTTGCCAAGGAAATGTCTCGGGAGGAGGAGACCTGTTCGAACGGATTGCAAGAGCAGGTCTTACGTCTGCAATGACCCGGTGGAGAGAGACCTTCTCGGTCCTGTGGGAGGGGCCGCGAGAGGGAGGAAAGGTGACGGTGGGTGGTAGGAAGCCCAGGGTTGGCTCTGGAACTCGATGACCATCAGCGGTTTGCGACGGCGAGTCTTATCGTGACATTCTCTCTGGATCTCACGCCCCGCTCTCGAGCTCCATCTTGACGGCTCCGATGAGCTCGCGCAGGTCGTCGAGAAGCTGGCTCTCCCAGCCATCGCTCAGAACCGCGATGACTCTCTCCCACTGGGCGATCTGTCCTGTGGGGCCCTTGTTCATGCGGGCAAAGATGGGTTCGCCGCGGCGCAGGCTCTCAAGGAGCGACCAGACGTTGTGGAGCTTGTCGGCGGCGGCGATGGCGCGCGCTCCCTCCATCGCCCCCACGAGCCTCTCCTCGTAGAGGGTCTTCCTCTCGTCCCAGGGGACCGACTTGTCCTGCTCGGTGACGAGATCCACGAGCTCGAGAACCTCCTCGCCGAATTCGCTCCGGAGATCGTCGTGGGTGAGGATCGTGTCCTCGAGCACGTCGTGCAGGATCCCCGCCGCCACCACCGTCTCGTCGTAGCCGGCCCGGAGGAGGATCACCCCTACTGCCGCGCAATGGCTGATATAGGGAATCCGGCCGTCCGACTTCCGGTACTGCCCCTCGTGGGCCTTGGCCGAGACCTCGAGGGCGCGGGAGATGAGGATGGAGTGCAAGCTAGTGGGCGAGCGTCCGGCTTCGCTTCTCCCCCTCGCGGGTGGCGAGCCCCACCGCCACCGCGGCGAGCACCACCGCGAGGAGGCCGTTGGCCGGAATGTGGAGGTTGAAGTCGAAGAAACCGTGCACCGTGATGGCGGTGAGGGCGGCGAAGAGCCCCGCCAGCACCAGGCGGGAGGAGCTCTTTTGCTTCAGCCCCACACCCAGGGTGAAGAAGAGCCAGACCAGCGTGGCTACGCAAAGAACCAGTCCCACGAGACCGAGCTCGGCCGTGAAGTGCCACCAGTCGCTCTCCGCGTAGCGAAACGTCTTGTCGGCGGGAAAGTCCTGAAACGCCGGCATCACGGTGGCGAAGTTGCCGGCTCCCACGCCGAGCACAGGGAAGGCGAGGACGAGGTTGGCGCAGGCCTTCCAGAGGTCGATGCGCATTCCGGCGTCGTCGAGCGACGCGAGTCGGCTCGCGACCTCGTCTCCGGCCACCCAGGCCACCAGACCCAGAGCGAGGAGCACGATGGTCAGCATTCCCAGGGCGGGGAGGCGCCTCTTCGCGGTCAGGAGGAAGAACACCAGCAGGCCCACGAAGAGCGCCACCATTCCCCCGCGAGAGAGCGAGAGGAACACCGACGCCATCATGAGGATGGTGGCGAGCCCGAGGAGCACGATGCGCGCGCCGTCGGGATCGGAGGCAAAGGCGGGAAGTCCGAGCTGGAGACCGCCGCGGTCGCGCAAGAACCTCCGGGCCCGGTCGAAGGTGAGGCCAAGACCCACCAGCGATGCCATCACCACGAAGCCGGCGAAGTGGTTGCGATTGACGTAGGGGCCGAAGGGATTGCCTCCCCGGGTGAGCTCCAGGGAGAAGTAGATGCGGTCGGGGTCGAGGAAGCGCTGGGCGAGGCCGTACCCCGCCAGACACGTTCCCGTGGTCACGATGGCCAGGAGGAGGCGTCGTTGCGACAAGGGATGAGGGAGGTGGAAGAGGGCGGCGCCGGCCAGGGTGACCAGAGCCGAGAGGAGGAGCGCGCTCGGCATCGTCCGCTCCCAGCTCGTGGAGAGAGACCTCAGCTCGAGGGGCCCGGGCTCGGGAGCGGAGCCTCGAGCGGCGGCGGGAAGAAGAGATTCGCGCAGCTCCGTTCCCGCGGGAGCCAGAAGATGGCCGAGGCCCGTGGGCAGCGGCACCATCTGGACGAGGACCAGGATCACGGGCAGGATCAGGAAGGCCACCGCGAACCGGGACTGCGGCTCGGGGTTTCGGCTGACCAGGGAGCGCACCGCCCAGAGGACGAGCACCAGGGCCGCCACGCCCTGCAGGACGGTGCGGGCCCACGGTTCGACGGCGCCGAAGGCCCACGGCGACAGGACGATCGCCAGCAGGACGAGAGCCTCGATGGTGATCCGGCAGATTGCCCCGAGTCTGCTACTGAAGTCGCTCACGGATGTCCCTCTCCAGGCTCACGAGCTTCTCGTCCATCGGCGCATAGATCCGGGCCCTCTCCACGTACTGGAGCGCGAGCCTCCACTGGCTCTTCTTCATGGTGAGCCGGGCCAGGACCTCGAGCGCTTTCACGTCGGCCTGGCCCCGCGCGTAGTCCTGCAGGATCTCGATCGCCTCGCTCTCGTGGCCGAGATGGAGGTGGGTGAGGGCGAGGTAGTAGCGCGGCTTCCCGTAGAACGGGAATTGCTCCAGGAGCTCCTCCCAGAGGGCGATGCTTTCCTGCTCCGTTCCGCTCGACTCGATCGCGGTATGGGCATCGTGGAGGAGGCCGTCCCTCTCGCGGGTGGCGTGGAGGGCGCCGACGAGGCTGGGGATGGCTTCCTCGACCCGGCCCAGAGCCAGGAGGAGGAGGGCCTCGAGCCGGTCACCCTTGGCGTTGCTGCGCGGGGAGTGCTCGGCTTCGTGCTCGCGAGACTTCTCGACCGCGGCGAGGGCCTCTTCGAGGCGACCGTCTTCGAAGAGCCGGCCGGCCACCTCGAGATAGCCCTTGACGCGCAGCTCGGCGCGATCGGGATCGAGGGCGAAGGCCTTGTCGAGCTCGAGCAAGGCCTCGTCATAGCGTCCGGTTCCGGCAAGGTAGAGCGCGAACTCGGAATGGCCGGCCACCGTGTCGGGCACCACCCGGGCGAGCCAGGCGGTGTCGGCCGAGGCCAGCTCGAAGACAGAAAGCATGTCGGAGATGAGGGTGGGATCGAGGGCATTCAGCCGGGCCACGAGGTCTTGCGCCTCGAGGAGTGCCGCCTCGTCGCCGGTCTCGAGCCAGGAATAAAAGCGGCTCTCCGCCACCCGCTGCACGATGTCGCGATGGTAGGGGGCGGCCTTCACGGCCTGGCTCGATTGCTCGCGGGCCTCCTCGGTCTTGCCCGTGCGAGCGAGGACATGAGCCAGGTAGAGGTGGTGACGGGCCTGGAAGGGGTCGAGGCGAAGGCCCGCTTCGTAGAGGACCGTCGCCTCTTCGAGGCAGCCGGCACCCTTCCCGGTCACCTGGCCGGAGATGGCCTCGGCCTCGAACCGGGTCTCGCCGGAAGAGCTCCGGGAGGGCGCATCCGGAACGAGCTCGAGGTCAGCCATGGTGGCCAGCACATCGCCGCGCAGCAGCAGGACCTCTCCCCGTGGCACCGGCCCTTGCTCGGCGAGGTCGAGGAGAAGCGAAGCCCGCGCGAGGGCCTCGGCGTCAGGCTCCCCCAGGAGAATGGAGCGCACCTCGTCGAGGGCGCTCTGGCCCCGAAGGCTCTCGAGGGAGAGGATGCCGAGGGAGAGGCCGCAGGCCAGGAGCACGAGAGCGCGAGCGGTCCGCAAGCCAGTGCCCGGTGCGGGGCGGGGCGAAACCGGATCCGAACCTCGAGGATCCTTCGTGCTCCGACCGGGGCCATGAGGACCATGAGCCGATGGGGGCATGATGCTCGTACCGGAACGAGGAGAAATGGGAATGACGTTTCCAACCGCGTTTCGGAGTGTAGCACGAAAGGGAGCGCGCTGCTTTGCACCCGACTTCTAGCGGGAGGTCGCGCTCCGATCGGGCTCCGCGTTGCCGGGCCCGTCCTGGAGCTTGTCGAACACCTCGACCCGGGTCACCGCATCCTGCTCGAAGATGACCTGGATCCGGACCGCCGATCCCGGAGCCATGTAGGTCCAGGTTTCGCCGCGTGTCCTCGGCGAGCTCAGGGTGGCCCGATACCGCGGGGGGCCGAGCATGCGCTCGACCCTTCCCCGGGAGAGTCCCTCGAGGTCGAGGCGGCCCTGGGCGACGGCGTCATACTGGTCCCGGTGCTCTTGCCAGGGATCCACGGTCACGCAGCCGGGCGAGGCGAGGAAGAGGAGTGGCAGCAGGCGGGCCAGGGCTTTGGTCATCGGTGCTCCTTTCTCGGTCAGCTCCCGGTTCGAGCCGGCCCGCAGTCTCGAGGCCGTCCGTCCGGAGTATTCGTCTTTCTGCGGGCGGGGCTTGAGCTTAAAGGCCAGGACCACCGTCTCGTGGTCCGATTCCGGCCCCGCCTCGGCCCTGTTTTTCGGCCCTCAACAGGGAAATTTCGGGCGCAAGATTCCACTTGTCGGGGACGATAGAGCCTCGGGGCGTTATCGCATTGGGGCCCTCCTCCGATCGCCCCGGACGATCGCTGGCATACCAAGGGAAGAGTGGAACGGGGAGGGCGTCGGGAAGCGGGGCGTTCATGTTCTCGGATACCCAGAAGCAGGCGCTGGAGCGATTCGTCGACCTCTTCTTCAAGGAGAACGAGATCGCGAATCTCAGTGGCTGTCGCGACCGCAAGACGTTCTGGCGAAAGCACGTGGTCGACGCGGCGATGCTCGACCAGCTCGTGCGTCTCCACCCGGGACAGAAGGTGGTCGACATCGGCACCGGCGGCGGCCTGCCCGGCCTCGTGCTGGCCATTCTCCATCCCAAGGTCAGCTTCGTCCTCGTGGATTCCCACAGGAAGAAGACCGACGCCTGCGAACGAATGAGGGCCGAGCTGGGCCTCGCCAACGTCACCGTGGTCAGGGGGCGAGCGGAGAAGCTCGGTCGCGACCCGGCCTACCGCGAGACCTTCGACTGGGCCGTATCGCGGGCGGTGTCGGCGCTGCCGGTGCTGCTCGAGTACGCCCTTCCGCTGGTGATTCCCGGCGGCTGGTTCGTGTCCTACAAGGGGCCCGATCCCGCCGACGAGGTCGCCGCCTCGAGATGGCCGATCAAGGCGCTCGGGGGGCGGCTCGACGCGACCCGTAGCTTCACGCTGCCGGAGGGCGATGACCAGCGGTCGCTCGTGTTCGTGGAGAAGATCGGGCGGACCACCAAGGCGTTCCCGCGCAAGTGCGGAGCCGCCCGCAAGAGCCCCATCTCCGAGAAGGAAGCCCAGAAGGCGATCGACGATCGCATGAGGGACCTGTACGCCGAGAAGAAGGGGAATGGCGGGCCTCGGCGGGACGGTGGCCCGAAGGGAAATTCTCGCGGCGGTGGCCGGGGAGGGTCCGCGCGACCTCCGCGAGGCCGGCCGCCCGGCGGGGGTGGCCAGGATCGGCGCGATCGCGGCGGATTCCGCCGTGGATCCTCCGGATCGGCCCCGGTCCGGTAGGGAGCTCCCGAGGGCTCCGGGAGATCACTTCATGAGCTGTGACATGGTCCTCGTGCGCGCGCGGAGCGGACCGTCGTCCGACCGGAACAATGCCGCCTGCTGGCCTCCCTTCGGAATCCTCAACATCGCCGTGCACCTCCGCCGGCAGGGATTCCGGATCACGATCGTGGATCGCTTCGGGGAGGCTCATGCCGAGGTGAGCCCGGATGAGGCGGCGGAGAGCATCCTCGCCCTCGGTCCCACCGCGGTCGGCATCTCCGCCATGACCAGCCAGTGCGGCGACGCCATGGATCTCGGGGACGCGCTCATGAAGAGGTCGAGCGCGGTCCGGGTCGTCTACGGAGGGACCCACTTCGCCTCGACTCCCGAGGACGGCCTCGCCCACGGCCATTGCGTGATCACCGGCGAGGGCGAGTATGCCCTGGCCGAGATGCTGTCCCGGGGACCGTCGGCGTTCACGGGGATCCTTCCCGGCACCAAGATGACCGAGGAGGAGATGGAGGCCATCCCGCTCCCGGGGCCGCAGGATCTCCTGGAGACCGCGTTCGATCCGAAGAAGGTGGCCGAGTTTCCGGTGATCACCGCGCGAGGCTGTCCCTTCGATTGCAACTTCTGCAAGGACGGCTTCCGGTTCGCCTCCGCCGTGCGCTCGCTCTCCGTGGATCACGTGGTGCGCCACCTGGACGAGATCCACCGCACGTTCGGGTTCCAGCGCTTCTTCATCATGGACGACATCTTCACGCTGTCCATGACCCGGCTCGAGGAGATGAGCCAGGCCATCGAGAAGCATGGTCTCGATCTGCGCTTCCGGTGCTTCCTCCATGCGAACACGGTGACCGAGCCGCGCCTGGAGCTGGCGAAAAAGATCGGGATCGATCGCGTTTCCATCGGAGTCGAGTCGGGGAACGACGCCATCCTGCGCACGATCGGCAAGGGCACCACCACGAAGAAGCAGCGGAAGGCCATCGAGCTCTGCCGGGAGTTCGGCTTCGAGGTGACGGGGCTCTACATGATCGGCAACACCGGGGAGTCGATCCGCACCGTCGTCGATACCATTTCTTTCGCGCGATCGCTGCCCACCCACTCCGACTGGTTCTCGTTCGCGGTGCCTTTTCCGGGGACTCCGTTCGCGAGCCTCGTCGACCGGTACGGGAAGATCATCGAGCCCGACTTCCGCCTGTGGAACAACGAGAACCTGGTGTACCTCCCGGATGGATTCTCCGAGAAGGAGATGCACCGCTTCATGGAGATCGCCCGGAACCTCTGCCTCTACCAGGGGAAGACTCCTCCGGAGGTCAGCGCGACCTGGCACGGCCCCCTCCTCGACGCCACCCCCGAGGCCGAGGAGGGAAGCTCTCTCCTGCTCGAGCTCTTCCGGCTCGGCGCAAAGGTGAGCGCGCGCGAGACCTCGTTTTCGGGGCCGGTGGTGCTGTCGGCTCTCGACGAGGAGAGGCGATCGACCCTCGATGAGCTCATCGCGCGGCCTCTCCCGAACGGTTCGATCGCGATCCTCCAGGGAGCGGCCACGTCGTTCCGGAAGGTGGAGGGAGCGGCGGCTCACGTGGGACGCACCACGTTCCCTGCGGAGAGCCTGCCCGGAACCTGGGTGACGCGATGCAACGAGATGGACGAGGTCTGGGTGCCGAGCGAGTTTCACCGGCGCACGTTCGTCGCTTCGGGAGTCCAGCGCCCGGTCGTGGTCGTGCCACAGGGAGTGGACTCCGCGCGGTTTGGTCCGGAGGTTCCGCCCCACGAGATCGCGGACGAGAACTGCTTCACGTTCCTGTCGACCTTGCCCTGGAACCTGGCCTGGGGGCTCGACATCCTGCTCGATGCCTGGACGGCGGCCTTCGGCAAGGAAGATGCCGTGCGGCTCCTCCTCGTTCCGTCGGGAGGCTCGGGGCCGATCGCCGGCGCTCCGCTCTCGGGGGGAGTCGAGAGGCTGTACCGCGCCCGGGGCCAGTCGCTTTCCGACGCCGCTCCGATCCTGGTCTCGGGGAATTCCTCGTATCGAGAGGTTCCGGGACTCTTCGCCGCGGCGGATGCCTTCGTGTTTCCCGTGCGAGGGACGACCTGGGGCACCTGCGTCCGGCAGGCCATGGCGACCTCTCTTCCCGTCATCGCCACGGCGTGGGGAGGCCACACCGAGCTCGTGACCGAGGAGATTGCCTACCCCATCTGCCTGTCCGGCATGGCCGAGATCGCCGAGGAGTGTGGCATGGCTTCGCTCCTGGGTCAGAGGTGGGCGGAGCCATCGCGTGATCATCTGGTCGAGCTCCTGCGTGCCGTCCTTGCCGACCGTGATACCGCTCGCGCGAAGGGGGAGCGCGCGCGCACCGAGATGGTGGATCGCTGGCCCTGGTCGCGATCGGCGCTCTTCGCCCTTGACAGGCTCACCACGCTGACACGACAAACACCGGTCGCCACGACCCCTGCTCCCGCGCGCGAGCTCTCGCCCTCGGTGACCATGCTGCTCCGGGGCGCCGGGGCCTTCCAGGACGAGGGTCGCCTCATGGACGCGCTCCAGAGCGTCAAGCAGGCGCTCCAGCTCGCGCCCGACGACCCCCGCTGCTACGTGATCCTGGCCCAGGTCGGGATCGCCGCCGGCAACGAAAACGTGGTGCGCTCGGCTCTGTCGCGTCTCCACGCGCTCGATCCCTCCCATCCGCTGCTCGAGGCCCTGACCCGTGGCCAGGGCGGTTCGTCCCTTCCCACGGCGGGGGTCTAGCTCCCCCGCCTGGGTACCCACTCCTCACGAGGGCCACAAGTTGCGTTTTTGGGTCGAGCGTGATGAGGTGACGGTCGGCTACGACGACGGCTTGCCCCGGACCCGGCGGGGCAGCTCTTCATCTTCGAGCCAGACGGGATTGACGAGGCTCTGGATCGGGTCGAACTTCCAGGTGCACTTCTGGCGTGCCTGTTTCTCCTGTGGGCTCTTTGCAGCGGCTGCATGGTGCTCTCCCACGACTCGTACTTCAGCCCCAGCTCGTCTGCCGACCATGAGTTGCGCTCCCCCTTCCCGGGCAACCCCTGGAATACCTCTCCTGCATTCGGCGGCCCGTCGGATGTCATCACGGTCGAGCTGAAAGGGGTACGCGTGGGCGTGAGCGTGAGGAATTCCGCCACGAGCTTCTCCTGGGTAGGCCCCGTCTTTCTGCCTCTCATTCCCATTCCAGGGCGCGACGAGCTCGAGACGTCCCGGCTGTGCGTCTGGCTGGCCGTGCTCCCGGAATCGGACGTCGACGTTCGGCTCGATCGTCTGCGCGTCCACCTGTCCGACGGCTCCCCGGGCCTCCCGCCCGCTGGAATCTACGGGCCCGCGCTCGTTCGGATCGACGGGGGTTCGGTCACCGAACCTCAGCATGTCGCGGGTCGAGACGGCAAGTCGTGGTACCTTGCTTTCGATTTGCCGGGGCTGGCGAAGACCTCCTTCGATCTGCAGGTCGACGGCATTGTCACGTCAGAGGGGCCTCTCCCCGGCACCCGGATTCACTTCTCGAACGTGCGGAGCTGGCGCATCATCTCTCTGCCGTGATTTTCCGGCAAGAAAGAGAACCGGAGGGGTGCGGGGTTCGTAGCACCCCCCCGGTCCAGAAGGGAAACGGTAGATCCGACCGGAGGGAGATACCGATCGGACCCACGCGGTCGATAGAATCAGCGAGTGTGTAGACGAGCGTGGCCAGCAACGAGCTCACGCCGGGCGGGCGACGCTGGCCGCCGCCATCTCCGCCTCCGCCGTGCGACGGATGCCTCCCAGCATGCCCTTGAACACGATGCCGTGGAGAGGAGCTACCAGGTACCAGTAGAGGAGACCGAGGACACCACGCGGCCGGAAGCGTGCCGTCTGGACGAGGTGGCAGGTCCCGGGCTCGAGGCCGTCGGTCTCGATCTCGAAGGTCAGCTCCGCTTCACCGGGGAGCTTCATCTCGGCCCTCAGCTCGAGCTTCCGGGCCGGCTCGATGTCGGTGACTCGCCAGAAGTCCAGGGCCTCGCCGTAGCCCACCGTCTCGGGGTCGCGGCGGCCGCGCCGCAGGCCAGGTCCGCCCACCAGGCGGTCGAGGAAGCCTCGCAGCCTCCACAGCCAGTCGGCGGCGTACCAGCCGTGCCCTCCTCCGATGCGACAGATGGCCCGGAACAGCTTCTCGGGAGAAGAACCGACGAGCGTCTCCCGCCGGTCGACGAAAACCTTGCCACCCGCCCAGTCAGGATCTCCGGGAATGAACCCGGCGTCCGACCAGGAGGTCTCGACCTCGGACCTGCTCGATGCGGCGGCCATCGCTTCCTCCATGGGCAGGAGGCGCTGGGGCATGAGGCGCGCCGCATCGTCATTGCGGCACACCACCCGGTTGCGCAGGCCCTCGGCGAGGGGCCGGGCGATGCGGTGGCTGATGGGGGTCACGAGGTGGATCCACAGCGAGCTCAGTCGCGGGGTGAGCACCGGCACCGGAATCACGATCCGGGTGCGCAGGCCACGCACGCGAGCCATCACGCTCATGAGCTCCCGGTAGGTGAGTACCTCCGGGCCGCCGATGTCGAGGACCTTGCCGGTCGTCTCGTCCGTCTCGAGACAGGTGACGAGGTAATGGAGGACGTTGCGCACCGCGATGGGCTGGCATTCCGTCCCCACCCAGCGCGGTGTCACCATGACCGGTAACCGCTCGACGAGGTAGCGGAGGATCTCGAAGGACGCCGAACCCGAACCCACGATCATGGCGGCTCGCAACACGGTCACCGGCACCTTGCTTTCTGCCAGCGCCTCCTCGGTCTCGCGCCTCGAGGTGAGGTGCTCGCTCAGGTGCTCTCCGGTCTCGCCGAGGCCGCCGAGGTAGACGATGCGCCGGATCCCGGCCTGCTCCGCACAGCGCCCGAAGGTGCGGGCCAGCTCGCGGTCGTGCTCGCGGTAGGACGCGCCCACCGCGATCATGGAGTGGACGAGATAGTAGGCGAACGCGCATCCCTCCATGGCGCGGAGGAGGCTCCGGGCATCGCCCACGTCGCCCCGGACGATCTCCACCCGAGGGTGCTCGGACCAGGGGCGACCCTGCAGCTTGCGCGGTGAACGGGCGAGGCAGCGCACGCGGTATCCGGATTCGAGAAGAGCGGGCACCAGGCGGCCACCGATGTAGCCGGTGGCGCCGGTCACGAGAACGAGCTCGGGGGGGGAGGTCTCCATGTTCTTGTCTTCGTAGGAAGAGCGGGTCCGGATTCGCTCGGGGCCTTGCGGGAGCCTCTCTGCCCCTTCTAGCCCTTTGCCGTCAAACGTTCTCCGACCTCGACCGCCTCGTCGGGATCGAGGGCGTAGCCGTCCGCCCCGATCTCCCGGGCGAGGGTGGGGATGTCGTGAAAGGCTCCTCCTCCCACGATCACGGGGATGGAGCCCACCTTCGCGTCCGCCCGCACCGCCGCTACCACCTGGCGGGTCTCATCGAGGTGGGTGGCGAGGGTGGCGGAGAGGGCCAGGAGGTCTGCCCCGAAGTCGTGGAGGCTCTCGACGAGATCGGATCGGGGCACGTCGCCTCCGAGATCGATCGGTCTCCAGCCCTCCATGGCGAAGAAGTCGGTGATGATGCGGAGGCCGATAGAGTGGGCATTGCCTCCCACACTGGCCGCCACCATGGTCTTCCCGTTGCTCGCCTTCCTCGGATGGAGCGGCAGCAGCCTGGCCATCACGTGCTCGGTGGTGGTGGTCGTGAAGTGCTCCGTCGCCACCCCGACCTCGCCCACGTGCCAGAGGCGGCCCACCTCGGCCTGGACCGGAATGAGCACGTTCCGGTAGATGTCCTTGACGCTCGTCCCCTTCTCGACCGCGGTGAGGAGGATGGAGCAGGCACGGTCCCTCTCGCCGTCGAAGACCGCGGCCAGGTAGGACGCGGCGAGGCGTAGCTTCGCGTCCTTGGGATCGAGGTGAAGCGTGGCCACCGTTCCGTCCTCGGCGGAGACCACCGTGATCCCGTGCTGGACGTACTCTCGCGCCACCATCGCCGCGGCGAGGGGGAGCTCCTGATCGAGCACCCGCTGCAAGGCCTCGAGCCCGTGGCGGATCTCGGCGGGGTCGACCTGGCGGGCCTGGAAGGCGATGCGCGACCAGGAGACGTGGGATGCGAAGAGCTCCTTCTTCCCCAGCGAGAGGGCGGCGGCCAGGTGCTCGATGCGCGACTGGAGATTTTGCTTCCAGAGGACGAGTGCCTTGTCGCCGTAGCGCCGGGCCATCTCGGCGTGAGACGCCAGCAGCTCCTCGGCGGCAAAGGCGGCGAGAGCGGGCCCCGAGCCCTTGAGGAGCGATGCCGCGAACGGTGCTGTGCTCGCATCGGTCATGAGTCGTGGCTCCGGAGGCTCTGTTTCTGCTGATGATCGACCGCCTCCATTATACGTCGCGACCTCCGCCGGCATCCAGCCCGGATGCCGATCTGGCGGTCGTGGCCAGGAAACCACGAATGTCCGCATCCGAGAGGGTGAGGGTTGCGAAGAGGTGGGGTGTAAGGCATTCCGAACAACCCATGAGAAGGAGTCGAATCATGAAGCGTACCCTCATCCTCGGATCGCTGGTCCTTGGTACCGCCCTCCTGGCGAGTCCCGCCCTGGCACATTGCGGCACCTGCGAGGCCGACAAGAAGCCCGCAGATATCGTGGACACCGCAATCGCCGCCGGCCAGTTCAAGACCCTCGCCGCCGCCCTCACCGCCGCTGACCTCGTCGAGACCCTGAAGGGCAAGGGACCGTTCACCGTGTTCGCGCCCACCGACAAGGCCTTCGCCAAGCTTCCCGAGGGTACGGTGGCCTCGCTCCTCGAGGAGAGGAACCGCGCCAAGCTGACGGCGGTGCTGACCTACCACGTGGTGCCGGGCAACATCCTCGCCAAGGATGCCGCCGCCGCGGGGAAGGCCAAGACGGTGCAGGGGCAGGAGATCGTGATCAAGATCATCGATGGCCAGCTCTACGTGAACGATGCACGCGTCATCAAGACCGACATCGTGGCCGGGAACGGCGTCATCCACGTCATCGACAGCGTGATCCTTCCTCCGACCAAGCCCTGACCGATGTCTCCCTCGCCTCCGGCGATCCTGGAGCGTATAGTGTCCCTGCTTCCCCCGGCATCTCCGCCGGGGGGAGCCGGGCCGCCAGGCCTGTCCACGACGGTTCTGCCCCGGACAAAGGGTGCGGACCCCGGATCGCCTCCAGGAGACACATTGTCCGACAGCCTGCTCCAGAGAGTCGCCGCCAACGACGCCACCGCGGTGTCCGAGGTGCTCGAGCAGTACGGACGGCTGGTCTGGGCGCTGGCTCGTCGCATGACGGGCAATGCCAGCGACGCCGAGGATGCCGTCCAGGAGATCTTCCTCGACGTCTGGAAGAGCTCCGGGAGGTTCGATCCCGCCGTGGCCGGCGAGTCCACCTTCATCACCATGATTGCGCGGAGGCGCCTGATCGATCGACGCCGACGTGCCGGGCGACGTCCGCAATCGGAGGCCCTGCCCGAGCAGGTTCCCGATACCGGGACCCATCACGAGGACAAGGTGGCCGTCTCCGACGAGGCGGCCCACGCGGCCCGGGCCCTCGACCAGCTCCGTCCCGAGCAGAAGCGCGTTCTCGAGCTCTCCATCTACGAGGGTCTGACCCACACGGAGATCTCGGAGGAGACCGGGCTTCCCCTCGGTACGGTCAAGACCCACGCTCGTCGTGGTCTCATCAAGGTCAGAGAGCTCCTCGCCGCGGCCTCGGTCGAGGCGGGCGAGGGGGAGGTCGAGTCATGAGCATTCGCTCTCACGATACGGATCGACTTCCCGATCGACTCCTCGACCTTCTCGCCGATCGCGAGCTGGATGGGCTGGCAAAGGGAGAGGCGACCGAGCTCGACGGTCTGCTCTCCCGCCACGGAGAGTGGACGGGCGACGAGCTGGGTCTCGCCGCCGCCGAGCTGTGTCGGCTCGGACTCACCACCGACGAGCCTGTGCCTTCCGGGATCTCCGAGAAGCTGATCGGCTCAGGCATGGCCTTTCTCGAGGGCCGGGCCGAAGGCGCGAGAGGCTCCCTCGCTTCCTCGTCGCCCCGTATCCTCTGGCTCGGCCGCGCGGGCTGGCTGGCGGCGGCGGTGATTTTCCTGATCGCGGTTGCTGCCTCGTGGCCGTCGAGGGAGCCGACGGTGATCGATCGGCGTGAGCTTCTTCTGGCCCGCGCCGACGACGTGGTCACCTCTCCCTGGAGCGTGATCATGGAGCTCGAGCCCGGGTCGGTGACCGGAGACGGCGTGTGGAGCAACCGGGAGCAGGAAGGCTACCTTCACTTCAAGGGGCTTCCTGTCAACGATCCTGCCCGCGAGCAGTACCAGCTCTGGATCCTCGACGACGAGCAGGCCCACCCCGTCGACGGTGGCGTCTTCGACATGCCGCAGGTGAGTGAGGCGATCATTCCCGTGGCGGCCAAGCTGCGGGTCTCCCGGCCCACCGCATTCGCGATCACGGTGGAGAAGCCAGGTGGTGTCGTGGTCTCGGACCGGAGCCGCCTCATCTTGCTGGCCAGCTTCTAGCCCGGTCGATTCACGATCGTGGCCCCGCCCCGTCGAGCTCACTGTCCTCTATCTCGGCGGAAACTTCGACTCGGCCTTCGGGACCCCGGCCAACCCGGCCGCGGTGAGCCTCACGAACTGGATCGTGGTCACTGCGCAGTAGCGGGGCTTTCCAGGATCTCCTCGTAGATCGCCGTCAACCGCTCGATCGTCTTCGAGAGCGGAAACCTCCGCCGCACGTCTTCGCTTGCCCGCCGGCCCATCTCTGCTGCCTCCTCGGGATGGCCGAGCATGTGGTGCAGCGCGTGGGCCAGCGGCTCCGGCGATCCGGGCGAGACGAGCAGCCCCGTCTCGCCGTCGCGCACGATGTCGACGAGACCACCCGTCCGGCTGACCACGGTGGGAAGTCCGGCGGCCAGGGCTTCGGCGGCGGCGAGGCCGAACCCCTCCCAGAGCGACGGCTGCACCGCGACGTCGGCGGCGGCGAGGAGCGCCGGCACGTCGGAGCGGCTGCCCAGGAAGTGCACCCTCTCGGTGATGGAGAGCTTCTTGGCCTGCCGGTCGATGCGGCGCTGGAGGGGCCCCTGGCCGGCGAGGAGGAGGCGCGCCTCGGGGTGTCTCTCGACCACGCTCGCGAACGCCTCCAGCAGGACCTCGTGGCCCTTCTGCTCGGTGAGGCTTGCCACGCAGAGGAGCAGAGAGTCTCCGGGATCGATGCCGAGCTCGGCGGCGAGGGCGGCGCGATGCTCGTCGCGGGTCTTCCCCCGCACAGCGTCGATCCGTTCCAGGTCGACGCCGTTGGGCACGGTGACGATCTTCTCCTCGGGTGCGATGCGGAGCGAGAGGAGCTCGTCGCGCACCACCGGAGACACGGGCAGGATCCTGCACGCCCGCTCGGCCCGGCGACGATCCACGAGGAGCGTCACCCGGCGCGCTCCGCGGAAGTGGCTCGTGTTGTGCCGGGTCTGCACGAGGAGCGGCGGGGTCTTCCCGTTCTTCTCGAGTCGGGCCACGGCGGAGGCGCCCGCCCAGTCGGCGCGAGGAAGGTGGGTGTGGAGGATGGCGACCTGGCGCTCGATCAGGATCTCGTCGAGGGCGGCGCCCGAGAAATCGAAGGGACCGCGGGGTTCGGCGAGAAGGTGCTCGATTCCCTGCCGGTCCAGATCTTCGACCAGGGGTGTCCGATCGGAGAGCGTGGCCAGTAGCGGCGTGAAGCGGTCCCGGGGAAGGAAACGGGCGATGGAGGTGGCGAGCACCTCCGCTCCTCCGCGCTCGAGCTCGGGAAGAAGGTGCAGGACGGTGACCGGGTATTTCGTCTTCTTCCTCGTCGTCATGCAAACACCGAGAAGGGCGGGGCGGCGGCGCCACAGGTCATTCTTGCCGAGCGAAGGGCCGAGGCCGGATCGACGCCCGACACCATCTCACGATAGAGAGCGGCCAGGAAGGCACGGGTTTCCTGCGCAGGCCGCACCCGGAAGGGAGCGATGACTGCCGACGCGCCTCCGAGGAGCAGCGCTTCGGCCAGCACCCGGCTCCATCGCCTCACGTCGGAGGGAGTCGATCTCTGCCCTTCGATGCTGGGCGAGAGGATCACCACCGCTCCGCCGAGATCCAGACGCATGATCTTCTGCCGGCGGAGGGCTCCTTCCTCCAGGGGATCCCCGGAGGAGGCAAGAGCGAGACCGATCCGGGTCGAATCCGCGGGATCATCGATGGGGCACGTCGAGATGTGCAGGATGTCGTGGAGCGGAGCCAGGGCGGCCAGGCGCTCGGCGGTGGCCTCCTCGCCGGTGAGGAGCCGGGCCCCCGGCACGATCCGCGAGATCTCGTCCCACTCCAGAGCCCCCTGGGTGAGCAGGGGGCGAAGGCCGAAGTCGAGGTCTCGCGCCTGGAGACCGGGCGAGCTCGAGTCGAGGCTGCGGCTCTCGGCGGAGAACATCGGGTCGGCGATCACGAGCACGCCGGGGTTGCCCCGGTGAGGGATGCGGGAAGGAGCGCTCGCCTCGCCTCTCGTCGCTCCCCCGAGCACCACCACCGGATGGAGCTCACCCAGGGTGGCGGTGACGGATCTCTCCGGGTGGGGAAGCGACTCGAGATGGAGCCGGGCCGAGGGTCCGCTCGCGTGGACGAGAATGGGGCGCCCGGGGCGAAGCTCGGCCTCGATCGGGGCAAGGAGCGCACGCCCGAGAAGGGACCCCGAGCTCTCTCTCTCGACCGTCGGGTCGAGGACGGCGGGCGAGGCGAGTCGGTGGTCGATCCACGAGGCGAAGAGCTCGGCTCGCGGCAGCGCGCCGGCGTGGACGAGGCTGCCTCCCGCGAGAATGACGAGAGCGCTCCGCTCGGGACCGGGGACCACGGTGAGGACGAGGGGATCCTCCAGGGGGATCCGGACCACCGCGTCCTCGAGGGGGACACCGAGCAGCACGGCCAGCAGGGGACAGGTGCGGGCACATTGACGACGGGCGGCGACGAGTCGCTTCTCGGCCTCGCCGAGCGACCCGTCGAGGAGGGTCTCCGCGCAGTGACGCTCTCCGTCCCGATGCCAGTCCCTGAGGAGGGCGGTGACCTCGCCATCGATGCGGTCGACCGAGAGCAGGAGCTCCTCGGGCACGAGCTCGAGGAGAGAGTTTTCCTCACCCAGCAACCGTCGTCGCGCGGAGAGGAGACGCGCCGTTCCCACGATGCGTCGAGCCAGAGGGGAAGCCTTGACCCGGTTTTCCTCCCGACGCGAGGCTTCGGCGAGGAGATCGAGGGCGAGTCCGGTGAGCGCCGTGCGCTCGGGCCCCTCGGGACGCGGCAGCTCGTCGAGCGGTGTCGCGTCGAGCGATGCGAGAGTCGCCGACACGATTTCGAGGGCCGGGCCGATCTCACCCGACGCGAGGAGGTGATGGCCGAGAAGAGTCGTGGCCTCGAGACGTGGCCTCGTCTGCCGCAGATGAGCACCCTCGCGGACGGCGATCATGAGGGAGGAACGGGCATGGCCCCGTGCCCGAAGGTTGAGGGCGGCCCTTCCCGCCACCAGGGCGGCCAGGGGTCGGCTCGAGGCGGGCAAACTCGCTTCCCCGAGGAGTACCTCCGCCCGGGCCAGCGCCGTGTCCCAGCGGCCGAAGGCGAGCTCGACCCGTGCCCGCAGGAGATCCACCGGGCCCTTCTGCGATGCGTCGCCATTTCCGGCCTCCCGGGCGGTGAGCTCGCGGAGAAGGGTCTCCGCCTCGTTGGGGTGGCCCAGCTCGAGGAGGGCATCGATGGCGAGGGACAGGGTCGTGGAGTCCCGGAATCCGAGGACGGCCTGCCGCACGTGCGCGAGAGCGCGCGCGACGTCTCCCGTCCGACCGGCCAGAGAGGCGGTGCGAAGCAGGAGATGACTCCTCTCCTCCCGGCCGAGATCGGCACGGCGGAGGCTCCGTCCGGCGTCCTGGAGTGCGCGGGCCCCCGGGGAGAGGATCCGCTCGGCAAGCGTGCTGATGATGTCGGGTGTGCCCATGGCCGCTCGGGGGGTAAAGACGGAGCGCCGGTACCCGTGGCGCAGACTCCTGGGCTCTGGAGTATCTCGGCGGAGGGGAGATGGAAAGGGGCTGGAAGAAGGCCGGCCAGGGTTGCGGCACGAACACGCGCCGTGGAATGGTGCCTTCGCGCGCAGGCTCTCTAGTTCGCGGTCTCCCCCTGACCCTTCTTGCCGCCCTTCTTCTTCGCCCCCTTGCCCGGGGCTTTCGCGGCGGCCGGTCGACTCCTCTCGTCCTGCCGCGCCTGACGGTCCTTCTCGAGCTGCTCTCGCATCGCGAGGAGGTCGGCGTCGTCCGGCCGAGCGGAAAGAGCCTGATCCATGACCTCGACGGCCCTCTTGAGCCGTCCCTGATCACGGTACACCTCGGCCGCGCTCCGGTAGCTTGCCGCCGCCTGGCTGGCGTTGCCGGCGTCGTCCTGGAGATCGGCCAGGGTCAGGAGAAGGGTCGCGGTCTTCGGGTGCTGCTCGAGGAAACTCGTACAGACGCCGGTGGCCCCCTCGACGTCGCCGCTCCTGGAGAGTGCGCGGGCCAGGGTGTCCACGAACTCGGGCTGGACCGGATTGGCCTCCACGGCCTTGCGCGACAGCTCGACGGCACGGGCGGGGTCACCTTCCGCGTTCTCTCCGGTGAGGAGGAGCCAGGCCATCTGGTTGTAGGCCTCGCCCGTCCTGTCCGTGCGTGTGGCTTTTTCGAACAGCGCGAGAGCGCCGGTGGCGTCCCCTTTCCCGCTGGCGAGGATTCCCTTCACCACGAGCGCATCGGAGTCGGTGCTGTCGAGCGCGAGGGCCTTCTCGATCTCGGTCTCGGCCTCGTCCGCTCTCCCGGCCAGGCTGAGGAAGCGCGCCTTCTTGATGAGAGCCTCGACGCTCTCGGGGTCGCGGGCCAGAAGGGTGTCGAGCCGCTCCAGGGCGAGATCCATCTGCCCGAGCTCCAGGTGGAGATCGGCGATGCGGAGATGGAGTGCCGCGTCGTCGGGCCGGCTCCCGGAGATCTCGGTGAGGAGCTGCAAGACCGACAGAGGCTGGCCGAGTCGATCGAGGGCCTCGGCGAGCTCCTCGAGGAGCGCGATCCGGTTCCTGGAGACGCGTGAGACCTGGAACGCGTTTCCGTAGGAGCGCAGGGCGGCATCGATCTCGCCCTTTCTCTCCAGGACCCGTGCCTGTCCCAGGAGTGCCTCGGGATCGATGGGTCGGTTGCGCAGGACCGCGCGCCACGTCTCGAGCGACTCGTCGAGCCGGTCGGCGTCCTCGAGCATACGGGCCAGCCCGGCGCGCGCCGAGAGGCAGAGGGGATCGAGCTCGATTGCCGCGCGGTAGGCCGTCTCGGCCTCGCTCGGCCGGTAGAGTCGCGCCAGTACGTTGCCCCTCTCGGTCTGGATCCAGGACGCGCGGGGGGCGAGCTCCACCGCCCGGTCGATGTGATCGAGAGCTTCCTTGCCCTGGTCCAGAGCGATCAGCACGCGGGCCAGCTCGAGTCGGCCGTGAGCCAGGGTCGGCTCCTCGACCACGGCCCGCTCGAGAGCCTCGCGGGCCGCCGCGAGGTCTCCCTTCTTGTAAAGGGTTTCGCCCAGCCGGGAGAGAACGCGTCCCGTGGAGTCGGGGACTCCGAGCACGAAGCTCACGACCTGCTCCATGCGCTCCTTGTCGCCGGCTTCGAGCTGACGCTCGGCCTCGATGAGGGCGATGGCGAGCAGGATCCGGTGCTTGGGATCCTGAAGGAGGACCTCCTCGTCGAGCAGCGGGAACTCGCCCATGTAGCCGAGGGCGGCCAGCCGGTTGCGGGCGAGCTCGGTGAGAAACATTTCCGCCTCGGGATCCCGGGGGGGAGCCAGTGCCTCCTCGCCCACGAGGTCCTTCATCTTCTCGTACAGCTGGAGCGCGAGCCCCTCCTGCACGTCGCAGAGATTCTTGTTCTCGCCCGGATCATCGAGAAGGTCGTAGAGCTCGGGCTCGGGTGCCCCGATCAGCTTGTAGCGCGAGGTGCGCACCGAGTAGAGCGAGCTCCATCCGTACTCGACCAGGGGATGGAGAGTCTCGATGTACACGGCGCGATCGGGATCCGCCGCTCCCTTGACGCCGAACGCCGCCGGGAGCTGGCTCTTGCCGTCCCTTCCGATGGCGGGCGTGAGGAGCGAGACGATGTCGAGCAGGGTGGGTGTCACGTCGACGGTGGACACGAGATCGGCCACCTGGACGCGCGAGGGGAGAACGGATGGCCCCGAGAGGATGAACGGAACCGAGACCGTGGGCTCGTAGAGATAGATGCCGTGGTAGGGCTCGTTCTTGTCGTCAGGACCGAAGGACTCGCCGTGGGCACCCACCACCGCCACCACCGTCTTCTTCGCGACGCCCCAGTCGGAGAGTCGGGCGAGGAGCCTTCCGATCTCGGCGTCGACGAAGGCGATCTCGGCATCGTAGCGCCGGTAGAAGTCCATGGCGTTCTGCGACTGGTAGGCAAAGCGCTCTCCCGCGACGTAGGGATAGCGCGGGTCGGCGTAGTGGATCCAGGCGAAAAAGCGGCCGTCGGCCTCTCTCCGGATGAACTGGAGGGCGGCGTCGGTGACGGCCGAGGCCTGCCTCTCGGTCGCCTGGTCGACCGGCTGCCCCTGAGCATTCAGGAAGCGATCGTCGTAGGTACCGAAGCCCTGGGCCAGACCGCTCGAGGCATCGAGAAGGCACGTTCCCACGAAGGCTCCGGTGGCGAACCCGGCCTCGCGGAGGATCTCCGCCAGAGTCTCGTTGCGTTCGGGAAGGACCTGGGTTCCGGTGTGGCGGAGCCCATGGTGCGGTGGGTAGAGGCCGGTGAGGATGGAGGCATGGGACGGGACGTTCACGGGGGAAGCCGTGACCGCGTCCTTGAAGACGATTCCCTTGTCGGCGAGGTCGGAGAGGGCGGGCAGGGGGAGCGAAGCGTATCCGTAGGGCTCGAGGTGTTGCTTGCGCAGGCTGTCGATGGTGATGAGGACGAGATTGATGTCAGAGGACTTCTGGCGCAGCTTCTCGATCGTCCTCTTGCCGCAGCCCGGGAGGGGGACGAGGAGCGGAAGCGCGATGAGGAAAAAGAGAGCCGACCTCGAGACTCGGTGGCGATGGGTCATGGCGTACCTTCGTTGAGGAGCGGCCGAAGAACGGAGGGTCTCCTCGGGCGCCGGGCCGAGCCCCTTTGGACAGGGAGGGGGATATTTGGTTCGCGGGCCGGGAGGAGAGGCATTGGGGGCCAGGGAGGGCCCGGAGGGGCCGGGGGGCTCAGACCTCGAGGAGCTTGGTGAGCAGAGCGACGCGGCGGTCGTAGCCCGCCTTCTGGAAGCTGGCCACGTCCCCGGTTCGCCCGAGCCAGGCGAGAAGAGCCAGGATGCGAGCCGAGGCCCGGCGGCGGAGGCTGGCGCTTTCCCGCCTCTGCTGGGGGCCGGCTCCCTGGTAGCTCTCCTCGAGGGAGGCCTTCCGGTAGTGGTACTGGCTCCGCCGGAGAATCTCCAGGTAGAGGGTGAGACGCCGCCGGACCTCGGGGCCGAAGCTTCCGTCCTCGCCCGGGGGCGGCAGGCGCTGGAACTTCTTGAAGCTGGCGTGGATCCTGCGCGCCAGGGTGGGGCCGGCGTGGGCCACGAGCTGGAGATCGGCCGGGGTCGCACGCCTCATGGCGTCCAGGCTCGACAGGCCGGCCTCGAAGAGCCTTTCGATGCGCTTGTTGCCCAGACCCGGGATCGCCTTCAGCTCCTCGAGGAGACAGATGCAGTCGAGGTCGATCCGGTCCTGAGTCCCGCCGCCTGTCTTTGGCTCCCAGGCCGCAGCGGGGAACGTCCGGGGGTGGAGGCTGCGCAGGCGGTCGTAGAAGGAGCGAATGGCCTTGAGCTCGGGCCCGGTGGGGGGGGCGCCGGTCATCTCCGCCGCGGAGAAGAGATCCACCAGGTTCGAGGCGGTGTCCGCGGTGTCGGCAAACCCCATCTTCTCGGCGGAGCTCCGGATTGCACGGAAGATCCCCATCGCGCCCTCGACGGTCTGGCGCGAGGCGCGGCCGGTCTCCAGCTCACCGAGGATGCGGGACAGGGGCGCCGCGTAGTGGGACGCGATGTCGAGGAACAGCTCGCGGAGCTGTCCCTTCTCGTGATCGGAGAGCGCTTCCCGGGCGGGCTCGACCTCGGTCTTGTTCCCGGTTTCGGCCTCCGCACCTTCGAAGACCAGGAGTGCCTTCTGGATCTCGTCCGGAGAGAAGTGGATGGGCTCGGCCTCGGCTCCGTGCTCGTCGTCGCCGACGGTCTCGATCTCGAGCCGGTAGCGACCGTTTCCTTCTTCGACGCGGCGGAGCACCAGCTCGTCGTCCTCGATGAGGCCGTCGTCGGTTAGTTCCGGTGCCCTCGTCCCGGAGGGTCGCGACGGTGGCCGGGCCCTCGACCGGCCTCCGGGGCGGATCCTCGGCGCCTGGCGGAGGAGATCGACCATGCGGCGGGCGAGGTGTTCGTAGTCGCCCTTCCTCTGGTAGGCGACGTCGAGCACGCAGCGGTCGAGGAGGGCGGAGGCGGTCTGAAGTCCCTCTCGAAGCAGGGCTTCCACTTCGCGGGAGATACCCAGCTCGCAGTCCTCGAGCTGGGAGACGACCTCGCTCAGGAGGTGAAGGACTCGCCCCAGATCCGAGAGCTCCTCGAGGGGACTGGCCTCGTCACCGTGCAGCGGGGCGTCGGAGTCCTCGCTGGCTGCCTGTCGCTGGCTGCCTTCGTCGTTTTGAGGACCCTGGGCCATGGGGATGCGCTCCGGAAAGGGCAGGGATCGGGCGTGACCCTTCCAGGCCCATCGGCACGAGGGGAGGGAGGACTTGAGAGAACCCCTACTTTGCGGCCTTGACCGCCGACTTGCCCCCGCTCCGGAGGGCCCTCAGGAATCGGCCCTGGAGGTGGCTCAGCTTGGCCGGGTCGAGCCCCCCCTCGGGATCGAGCCCGAGGCTCGCCAGGGGGACGACCGCCTTGGCCATCGAGCGATGGCCTCCCGCGGAGCCCAGGTCGCCGAAGGCGTCGCGGATGACGTCGCCCGCCGCCCTCACGAAGCCGACGTTTCTCACCGAGACGATGAAGTTGCCGCCATGGGTGCCGCTCACCACCGACCACTCGACCCCCTCCACCTGGAGGCAGAAATCGGCGAGCTGGGGAATCACGTCCTCGCGGATGACCTCTCCGAGGTGACTGAAGATCACCCGGTGGGCGATCCTGCGGTTCCGGAGCCCCTCGGCGAAGGAGTCGAGCACGATCACCGGAAGCTCCGGGCGCTCGATCCTCCGTACGGTGTTGATGTTCGACAGGGGATACAGGTAGGCGAAGGCCTCCACGTCGGCGTCGGCCACGCCCCGGTCCAGGAGCAGGGTGTCGGTGCGGATGCCGTAGATGAGGGAGGTGGCCAGTCTCTCCGAGATCTTGGTCCCCTTCGTTCTGAGATACTCGGTGAGGATGGTGGCGGTGGCGCCGTAGCTCGTGCGCACGTCCTTGAACGCGCCGTTGCAGCCGGGCTGCTCGGGATGGTGGTCAATGACGATGTCGACCCGCGGCAGCTCGGCCTTGAACCTCGAGGGCTGGGCGTCGACCATGGCGATCCGCTCGTACTCCTGGAGCTGGGCAGGCGGGAATTCCTCCATGATCTGGATGTCGAGGAGACGGAGCATGGCCAGGTTCTCGGGACGCGTGACGCGGCCGAAGGAGGCGATCGGGCAGGTCGAGCGATTGCGGTCGAGCAGATGACGGAGGGCGAGGGCGCTGCTCACCGCGTCGGGGTCGGGATCGTCCTGCATGAGGATGAGCAGGTTCTTGGCCCCCTGCGCGGCTTCCTGCAGGTGCTGCAGCCGCTTCCTGTTCCGGGCCAGTCGCGTCGCCGTCGAGAAGACCGGCGCGAAGTGCTGGGAAAGAGGCAGGAACTGCACGAAGGGGAAATGCTCCTGCTGGATCTTCAGGTCTTCGAGAGAGTCGGTGTGAAGGACGAGGACGGGAGCCTCGTTGCGCACGGTGTCGAGCACCTTGAGCAGCCCCTTGAGCCGACGACTCTCGCGCAGGTGGACGACCATCAGGCTCTGGGGCCCGAGCTCCAGCTTCTCGTAGGCCGTGCGGTCCCGGAAGCGGCTTCTCACGACCTTGAGACCCGTACGCTGAACGTAGCGTTCGAGACGCGCTTCCTCGACGACGAAGCAGAGCGAATCGCCGTTGCCGCCGCCAATGATCCCGCGAAGGATATCGACGGTGGATCGATACTGTGTGACGACCACGAAGTGCATGATTCGGAGCCGGATTGTTGCCGGCCGACCTCCGTGCCGTGTCGGGAGGGAACCAAAAAGCATGACATCCCGCCCCGCCGCGGTCGAGGGGCTCCGGCTGGCCACCGCACGGTGGTCCCAGCCGGGATCCACCCCTTTCGACCGCAGGCGAGGAAAAATCAAGCTGCGGGGCAACTTGTGGGCCGGGAGCGTTTCTGCTACGCTCGAAGGGTCTCGTTGTACAGAACTAAGGGAATGGAAGGGGTTTGCACCATCCTTCGGGGTGGTCGAAGGGGTGCCTCGCCCATGAACGGCCTCCTGCGTTGCCGCCGAACGCCCGTGGCCCGCCGTACGCGAAGGGTCGCGATCTGGGGGAGGGCGAATGTCGGCAAGTCCACGCTCATCAATGGTTTGGCCGGGGAGCTGGCGGCCGTCGTCTCGTCCCATCCCGGAACCACACGTCATCCTCGGACTGCCCTCCTCTCCCTCGAGGAGGGGCCGGTGGAGCTGGTGGATCTCCCCGCCTACGTCGAGTCTCCCGCCAACGCGTTCGAGGAGGGCCTTCTTCGGGGCAGCAACCGTCATCTTCAGGGGGCCGACGCCATCCTGATGGTGGTCGATGGCTCCTGCCTTCCCACCGAGGAGGACCGGAAGATCGTGAAGATCCTTCTCGGGCTCTCCCCGCCCACCCTCCTCGTGCTCAACAAGACAGACATCCTGTCCCGGGAGAGCCATCGGGGAGTGTCTGGCCTGGACGTTCGCCGGGCCTACCTGGAGCTCGGGCGCTTCGGGGGGGTGGTCGAGGTTTCGGCCGAGCTGGGCCTCGGGCTCGACACCCTTCGCTACGTGCTTGCGTCCATCCTGCCGTCGGACGCTGACCACGGGGACGGAGATCCGCTGATCCCCCGGCGCCCGGACCGGGCCGGCGTCGCCGACATGGTCCGCGAACGGCTCCTGCACCATCTGCGCGCCGAGCTTCCCAGTGCGTCGGTGGTCCACGTGCAGGACATCGAGACTCGCGGGCGGCTCCTGGTCATCCGGGCCACCATCCACGTCGAGCGTAGCTCCCAGCAGGCCATCGTGATCGGGAGCGGTGGCATCATGATCCGTCGCATCGGGACCGAGGCCCGGCGGCTGATGGAGGCCGTGTACGGGAAGAGGGTCTTCCTCGACCTCCGCGTTCGGGTCTCCCCGGGCTGGAAGAAGAGGCGCTCCCTCCTCCGTCAGCTCGGGTACGATTGCGGTTGACCCCGGGCCCGATCTCCGGCACGGGGCGATCCCTGACGGAGGCTCCTCGATGACCATTCCCCTCTCTGCTGCCCTCGGGACCCGGAAGCCGCTCGTCGGGGTGGTCCACCTGCTGGCCTTGCCGGGAAGCCCCGGGGCCCCGGAATCGTTCGAGAGCGTGCTCGAGGCCGCCGGCGCCGATGCCCGGGCCCTGTTCGCGGCGGGCTTCGACGCGGTCATCGTCGAGAACTTCGGGGATCGTCCGTTTTATCCCTTTCGGGTGCCGGCCGAGACGGTGGCGGCCATGACCGCGGCGGCGCTCGAGGTGCGGCGCGGCTTTCCGGGGCCGCTCGGGATCAACGTCCTGCGCAATGATGGCGAGGCGGCGCTGGCGGTAGCGACGGCGGTGGGTGCCACCTTCGTGCGCGTCAATGTCCTGGTGGGAACCGCGTTCACCGACCAGGGAATGATCGAGGGCCGGGCCCACGAGATCGCTCGCCTGCGCCGGCGGCTGGATCCGAAGGTGGCGATCCTGGCCGATGTCCTCGTCAAGCACGCCGTCTTCCCCGCCGGAACCGATCTTGCGGCGGTGGCCGGTGACACCTGGTTGCGGGGCGGTGCCGACGCGCTGGTGGTCACGGGCTCGGCCACGGGGTCTCCGGCCGATCCCCGGCAGATCGATGCCGTCCGGGCGGCGGTGCCCGAGGCGCCCCTCCTGGTGGGGAGCGGGGTGACGTCGGAAACGGTGAAGGGGATCCTCGCCCGGGCCGACGGGGTCATCGTCGGCACCGATCTCAAGGTGGAGGGAAAGACCCCGGCTCCCGTGGATCAGCAACGCGCAAAGAGATTCGTCTCGAGCGCCCGGGGGTAGACCGCTCCCCCGAACGGGCAAGGGAGAATCCGATCATCCCTCGCAGGCCGGGCTCACAAGGGCGGAGCCCCGGAGCGGAGCAGCCGTCAGGCTGCGGAGCCAGAAGCGGAGCGGAGCAGCCGTCAGGCTGCGGAGCCAGAAGCGGAGCGGAGCAGCCGTCAGGCTGCGGAGCCAGAAGCAACGAAACAAAAGACGAAGCGGCCGGGCCAGGCCTTCCCCGAGCGCCGGGCGCGCCCGGCCTTCTTTCCACCTCCAACCCCTGGACGGAACCCAGGGTTCCGCCGCTCTCTCCAAGCTCCTTGGCCCGGACTTCCGGCCGCCTCGAAGACGAACTCGAGATGGTCGAGTCTCCGCTCGGCCCCCGGGTCGCCGGATCACGCGATACCGACACCGGGGGCCGCCAGTCGACGACGAGACACATTCTCCTTGCCCGTCGTCCCGTGTGCTTGCGCGGAGACACCGTTCGGACTGGGCCGCCACCCCGGCAGCCAGTTCCGTTTCACCCACTTGCAACCGTTAGGATGAACCAGCAGGGGGGGATGTTCCGCCGAAGGAAAAAAGAAAAACTCCTGGCAGCCCACGGGAATTCAGGAGTTATGAGTGCCTGAATAGCGAGGAGCGAAGCAGCCGTCA
>Ga0214472_10000619_pt1 | contig 43273 bp, 31 predicted proteins | sample RVTome_6_FD_207662 | JGI IMG/M metagenome (GOLD analysis project Ga0214472, IMG submission 207662) | Soil microbial communities from uranium-contaminated site in the Upper Colorado River Basin, Wyoming, United States - RVT140D175 | ecosystem: Environmental > Terrestrial > Soil > Contaminated >...
ATGTCGTAGCCCACCGTGGGCATACGGTTGGGGATGATGCCCAGTTGGCTGCCGGGATTGGCCTGACGCTGCTGTTCGATCAGCGCGTTCAGGGTGGCGAGGGTGCCCTCCATCACACCGCTTACTGCGGCGTCGCCGCCGGTCTTGCCCACGACCTGTAACTTGATGCCGGTGCCGTCCCAGACGAACTGGCCGGAGCCCCAGGGGTCGGGGACGTCGTCTTTATCGAATAAGCTGTAGACGGCGTAGGCCCAACCGATAACCGGGACGGCGGTAGCAAGGGCGCCGGTGATGATATTGCTGGCGACCATGATCTGCAGGGTTGCTATACCTGCACCGGCATAGTCGCCCTTGTCGATGCTGTTGATCAGGCTGAGGTAGGGAAGAGCCTTATTTACGGCACCAAGGGCGCCACTGGCGTTCCCGAAGGTTCCATTGTTCAGGGCTTCACCAAGGGTGTCGCCGGCAAAGTTGGCGTAAGCCGTAGCGCCAAAGTTGATTGCTTGTGCGCCGGAGGTCAAAGCCCCGATGGTGTCTCCATTCTTGAGCGCCGAATCGAGATTCATCAGGCTGAGGACACCGCCGGCGACGTTTGCTGCCCCGGAGAGGTTGAGATTGGGTGTGCCATTCAACTCGGTCAGGTCGTTGGCTAAACGCAGGCCAGAGGCTGCTATCGGTAAGGGTTCTCCGGACTGGATCGCCTTGATCAGGGACAGTGCGTCCAGGATGGCGGGGCCGTAGGTGTTGATGCCGTCGACGAGGGTTTGCAGGCCTGAGGGCTGAGTCGGGTCGTAGGTATCGAATACGGCATCCGCTTGTTCGGATACCTCACCCTGAGTCATCTGCTCCGGCGTTAGACCGGCGTCGTTGAGGGCGGCGATTGCCTGCTCGCCGCTGACCGGGGCCTTGCCGTTGATCGAGTTGACGGCGACAACCTCGGCACCACCGTCGACGTCAAAGCCGAAGGTGACATCCACCAGATTGCCGTCGACGACCTGCTGGATGCGGGTGGCTACGAGGTCGTTATGGGTGTTGTAGGCCTGGATCTGTAAGCCGCTACCGGAAGGAAGGAGGGTCTGCGCCTCGTGCAGCACTTTAACGTCATTGGCATCATACTCATCGGTGATGCTGACCAACCCACCGGTCAGTTCGGGGTTGCCGTATCTGACCGTCTCGTTGTAGCCGCCGTTGTCCAGCGGCGTGCGTACGATCGTGGCATCGTGAATGCCGTCGAAATAGCGCTCCTGAGTAACGGTTACACCGTTGGCGTATCGGGTGACAACACCTTCGCCGACGGTCAGGTCTCCGGATTTGAGAGAGACAGGCTCCGATGTGGGTTGGTTATCGGGATTCAGGGTAGCGATGATTCTGTTCGATATATTCGAGCCGATCTCGCCGCCTACGATACCTGCTCCTACGGTAATTACACCCCAGGCGACCCAGCCTGCCGGACCCAGTGCCAACAAAGGTGCGGCGGCTGCACCCGCTGCGGCGCTGGCTGCCCAGCCGCCGGCGCTCTCGGCGGCGTATTCGGCCAGAATGCGTTTGGCTTCCTCGGGATTGTCGGCGTCATAGGCCGCCTGCGCCTCGGTGGCGACCAGGGTGGCGCCCAGTACCGAACCGATGACGCCGAGGCGATTGAGGTATTTGCCATATTTCGCCATCGCCGTGACATCATTCGCGGCCTGTGCGGCTTCAAAGGCTTCACGGGTGTAATGGTTTATCTGCTCGTTGGCCAACTGAGCGTTGAGTAGTGAATTGCGGTATCGTTGCGGATCATCAAGCATTAGGTTATGGCGTTCCGATGCCATGAAATGTTCGGCGCTGTAGCCAATGACACCATCCGGCAAGGCATGACCTGTGATCGAAACGTCTGCCTGTTTGAAGTAGTCCAGCGTTTCGATGCCGATCAACTTACCTTGACCGTCCACGGCGAACTTCAGATGGGCCATGTCACGTTCCGAGGCATCGTTCAACAGATCGAAGACCAGGCCTCGCGCTTCCGTCAGAGATCTGCCGCCGCTCTGTAAGTCATCCAGCATTCGTTTCAGGTCGTCAACCTGATAGCCATTGATGCTCTCGATGCTCGGGTTATCAAGTAGTGCCGGTAGTTCGGTTTGGGAGAATACGCGGGTTGAATCGGCGAAAGGTGTCAGGGTGAGGAGGTCGCCGGTAGCGGCCTGGGCAAAACGCCGTGATGCATCGTCCCACAGAGAGTCGGCTATCCGAACGCCATCGGCATTCTTGCTGCCGTTGATCAGAGCATCGTAGAGCTGTTCGGTGGTTTCGCTTTCGGGACCGAGTGCTGACTTTAATGCTGTTGAGAAATCTCTGGAACCTAGAAGTTGATAAACTTCGGTTTGATTGATCGTCAGTATTTGACCGAGGCTACTATCGGCAATGGCCGATGCGACGGCTCCGGAATGTACTCCCTCACCGATCCAGCCGCTGTATAGCAGTGTGGTGGCGCCAGGCACCGCATCGGGTACGGATACCGAGAGCTGGTTGATCTGACTTCGGAGGTCAGTCACCAGAGAAGTCAGTTGAACTGAAGTCAATGATGTGCTGCTGGCACGGTTTTCCAGAAAATCGATGATCGATTCAACGGTAGCGGTCATCGTCGCCTCCTTGGCTTATTTGTTTAATGTTGGACGATCGAATTCGACATTGACGGAAAGAAAGCGGTCTCCGTCAAAGGATTGGCCTATTGCAGAAAAGGCATCTCGGATTAGTTGGAAAACAGATTCTTTCCGGTCTTGAAGTGTTTCTGGAATTTCAAGCCCGTGAATGTGCCAATTCATTATTGCTCCCCGCTCCGTAAATGATTTCGGTAGCGGGGTGGCTGCGATATCAATTTTTTCGTTATGCCAGTACATCGTGTAATAGTCCGTAGGTACTGTTCCTTCATAGGGACCACCTACCGTGCCAGTAATAGCAATGAACACTTCTCTTTCTCTGTCTATGGCCCACCGTGAAGAGAGTTTTATGTTTATGAATGGAAATTTTTTCTTTTCCGTTTCAGGTATTTTTTCGATGATGAATGCCATTTCATGCTCCTTTTTATAAGTCTTTTTAAGTCCGATATGGGCTTTGTCAATACTTGGTATATGATTCGTCATTGTACTCATGCTGCCATCCTCTGCATGCCATCGTTTACTTCAACTACCGGCTTTCTGTTCCAGGCCATGCCGCCGAGCCCGCGTCTGGACAGCGCCACGGCGGCGTTGCTGAACATCTCCCGGCCGGAGTCGGTCTGGCCGTTGTAGTCGCGGTCCAGCGTCAGGAAGGCGTCGTCGGCGCCGAGCCAGCCGGTGTGCTTGAGGTAGTCGGAGTTGTCCACGTCGAAGTGGACCGTCGAGTCGTCGCGGGCCACCGTCTCGATGCCGTCGCCGTCCAGGTCCAGCGCCACCGGGCGGAAGGTCTGGGTGTCGCCCTCGACCGGGGCGGCAAGCTTGCCGTCGCGCCCGGCGCGCTCCTCCTCGGTGAGCCCGGCACGCGGATCGCCGGCCGTGCCTTGCATTTTGGCGGTCTGCACTTCCCACTGCGGTGCGATCGCGCCGCGCTCCAGCGCGGAGTAGATCATCCCCTCGGCGATGGAGCGGAACGACTCGGTACTGCCCGGTTCTGCGTTGTAGGGGTTGCCGTCGGTGTCGAAGCGCAGTTCCGGATGCTGCTCCTCGCCGGTGAGCGGGTCGATATCGGTATAGCGGTAGCCGGACATGTCGTAGCCCACCGTGGGCATACGGTTGGGGATGATGCCCAGTTGGCTGCCGGGATTGGCCTGGCGCTGCTGTTCGATCAGCGCGTTCAGGGTGGCGAGGGTGCCCTCCATCACACCGCTTACTGCGGCGTCGCCGCCGGTCTTGCCCACGACCTGTAACTTGATGCCGGTTCCGTCCCAGACGAACTGGCCGGAGCCCCAGGGGTCGGGGACGTCCTCGCTGTCGAAGATCGAATAGATGGCGTAAACGACACCGACCCACTGCATGCCGGGGATCATCGAGATGACACCAACCGCAGCCCCCACTTCATCGCCGTTGGCTAGGCTATTTATTATAGCGAGGTAGGGCAGGGCTTGGCCTACCGCGCCGATCGCGCCGCTGGCCGTGCCGAATGCGTTGGCGTTGACCGCAGTGCTCAGGCTATTGTACCCGGCGAAGTTGGCATAGGCCGTTGCGCCATAGGTGATGGCACTTGCACCGGCGGTTACGGCGCCCAGGGTATCGCCGCGCTTAAGCGCCGCATCCAGGCTCATCAGACTAAGAATACCGCTACCGACGTTGGCTGCGCCGGAAAGATTGAGATTGGGAGTGCCATTCAGTTCGGTCAGGTCGTTGGCTAAACGCAGGCCAGAGGCTGCTATCGGTAAGGGTTCTCCGGACTGGATCGCCTTGATCAGGGACAGGGCGTCTATAACGGCCGGGCCATACCGATCGACAGTATCGGTAAAGGCTTCATAGGCACTGGGGTGCTCCTCGACATATTGATCGACAGCGTCGGCGCTTTGATCGAGCGTGTCTTGGACGAGTGGATTGTCTCCCATCCGAACGAAATCGTCGGCATCGAGCCCCAGCTCGCGAAGTCGGCTCAGGAGGGCTTCCTGATCGGAGACTGAGGTGTCGTTGAGTTCGACCACCTTTGTCAGTTTCGGTGCCGCCCCAGCCTCGCCGACATATTCCAGTACGATGTGGTTATCGCCGAAGTCGGCCGAGACTATCTGTGAAATGCTTCCGTTGCGCAGTTTTGTATCGATGGTGGCAGTGTGCTCATTGCGTGCGTTATAGACCTTGGTCGTATTGTGTTGGGTGATCTGGTTGTCGGCCTCGAGAATATGTGAGTTGGTCTCCGTAATTCTGCCTTTGAAGTGCCCGTCTCCGTTGTCGTCCCATTCCCATCCCTTGCGCTCGGTAACAACGGACCAGCTATTCTCGCCGTTACTTTGGACGGATTTGGTCTCTACTTCGATTATGTTGCCGTCGCCGTCCGTTTTGGTTCGAGTGACAAGTTGGCTGCCATCGACGAATGTCCCGGCCTTCAATCGGTCAAGAATATAGCGGTCGCCACCGGTGACGAGGTCGAGGATCGGTGTGTCGTCCAGCCAACTGGTGTACTTGAAGTGGCCACCATCTTCCCAGGCCGGCACATCCAACGTCATGCTCGATACCTGCGCCTGTTCGCCGTTGATATACACGCCGCATTCATCGCTTCCCGCGGGCGGGGGAGTATATCGAACCTCCAGATCCTGCTGAGTGATCGAGGTACGCCGCAGCACAATGGAGCCCATGTCACCGGGCTTGACGACGGTGTCCGGGGGAAAGGTTCCCAGTGTTTTGCCGCCATACCCGAGAATGGCCTCGGGGCTGTCGTTCTGCCACCTGACCGTGAAGCCGGAGGGGGATGTGCAGGTTTCGCCCTGTCCATCGACGGAGGATTTCCAGATACCGCCATCCGCCGAACGCACCTGATAACGGGCAACGGTTGGATCACCTGCATTGATATCCTTGACCACGGTAAACACGTTGCCGTCGGGATCGTAGGTCTGAAACGAGGTTCTCTCGAAGCCCGTGTGTGCCGGGTCGAAGCCAAGATCGGCCAGTTGATTGTCCGGTACCGGGTCGGAGGTCAGGTGGGCCAGGTTGGCGATGCCGAGTCCGGCAACCACGGTTTGCAACCAGGCAACGGGGTTGGTTATCAGCAGTAACTTGGCGGCTACTTCTGCACCGACCCCAAAGGCCCTGCCCGCCTCTTCACCGAGGTAACGCGACGCCACCTCCGCGATCATGTTCGCGGTATCGCCCGGCGGGCTTAGTGCACCGCCGACCAGCAGGGCGAGGCCCATACGCGCGGCGCTTTCGGTACCGGTCATCTGCCCGTTGGCGCCGATCAACGCCACGGCGGCACCGATACTTTGCAGATCGGCCGTATCCAAAGTCTTGCGTGGCGAAAGTGTCAGGCCGGCAAGGTCCGAGTTGATCTTCTCCAGCGAGTCCCAGAAGCCGAGTGTGATACGGTGCAGATAGCCGATATCACCCTGACCGTCGGTGGGCAGGTAGTAGATACTGCCGTTGCCCCCCACCATGTCGCCGCCTACCATATTGATCACTTCGCCCTCGGTGGTGTAGTGGAGCGTTGTCATCTGCTGCACGTCCGACCCGTTGGGATCGAACTGAGGCATCTCCGAGGCCAGTACATCACCGACACCGGGGGCGGCAAAGGTGATGACGGCGACATTGTCGAGGGAGTGGTTGTAGAGGGGGTTGGAGACAGTTGTTTGTTGGCCTGTTTCAGGGTTAGTGACGGTAATGTATTCCGATTTCCGCGTTTCCGTGAATGCTGCCGCGGCGAACTGCGCCAGTGCGCCGCCGAGCGACTGAGCGCCGAAATAGATCTTGGTATCGGTATCGACTATTCGGCCAAGCTTTTCGAAGAACACCTCCGCATTGTTGTCCCACTGGTTGTACCCGGTATACAGCAGATCCGTCGAGTAATCCTGAAGATCGATGCCGTCGGTACCGGCCGGAATGGCCAGTACCTCGTTGGTCTCCGGGTTTTTGTAGAAGGCCATGCGGAACCCGGTCGAAGGGTCGGTCATGGTATCGACAACCACGAAGCCGGACGGCGTCGTGTAGGGCTGCATTCTGGTGCCGCCGAAGTTGTTGACCGGCGCCAGTGGAACCCCTTCCCAAACCGGGTAATAGGTCTGGTCGGAGGCGGTCAGCACCAGTTGCGTTACGCGGTTCAGTTCTTCATTGCTCAGTTCCATATATCTACTCTCCTTTGCAGACGTCGATCATCTTGATGGTGAAGGGCGATCGGTATCTGGCTAAAACGCCCTTGCCGTGTTTGAAGGCCACCTTGCAGCCGGATGGGGATATGGCGATACCGCGCCTTGTGCTGTTGAAAATGGCTTTGGCGTTACCGGCGTACCAGTCGATAAGGCGTACCCACTGATCGCCGCGTATCAGGTAAAGCCCACTTTCACCGGGGTCGCGTCCGAGTCCGGCGCGGGTACTGCCCACCAGCAGGCCGCGCCGGGTCAGGGCGATACCGGACAACACGTTACGGCGTGAATAACGGATCGGAATCGGTATCCGCTGCAGTCTTCCATCGGGGTGCAGCAGGGGCACTCGGTCGGGTTTAGGGGGCGAGCTGTGGCCGTAGCGTGCCAGTATGTAGGCCCCGGCCCACTGCTCCCACCATACGCCATCCACTTCGATGGGCAGCAGCGGCAGTTCGGTGCCTGTGCCGTCGGGGCGGATCAGTACGACCGGATTCTTGCGGTCTCTGAGGGCCTGGTTGCGTGAACCCGTGTCAAGAGAGCCATCCTGTTCGCGGAGGGAGAAAACGACATGATCCGGCGGTGCTACCACCTTTTGTGGCCCTTCGTAGATCCGGCAGGTATGAGGATCTTGATGTTTAACAGGATCACCCTCTCGCCATCCTCTGATGACGTGAATGTTATTGAGTAACCCCTTCTTTAGCCAGGTTGCAGAGTTTTCATCCTTATACCAAACCGTGAACGCACCGTTATATGAACACCACAGTTCTCCTTCTCCGAGATCCAGGATGTTTCCCGTTTCTGTGTTCCATACAACCGACCGTCCCAGATACTGCTTTTGGGCACCGAACGCCCCCTGCATGCGCGGCTCGCCCTTTGCCAGCGCCGAGAAGATCACGCGCTCCTCGTCGAGCCATTCGACGGTGGTATCGCCGTCGATCCGCACCTCGACGCCACTGTCCTTGACCGGGAAGGGGTAGTCGTGGTCGGGGAAGGGGCCTGTAAACTCGAGGGCGCCGTCCCGTATCGGAGGCGCCGCGACAGGCGTACTGTCAGCCGGCACCTGTTCCGTCGGAGGAGTGGAAATATCGGCATTTGCCGTTTCCGTTAATTGGGTGCTTTCGCAGCCTGCCGACAGAAGGCATGCAGCTATAAGGGTATACAGGGGCAACCGGCGCTTGCTCATAGCGCTCTCCATTTGGTCAGCACCCGTTGCGTTACCCGGTTCAGTTCTTCATTGCTGAGTACCATAAATCTACTCTCCTTTGCAGACATTGATCATTTTGATGGTGTAGGGGGTTGTATACGGCTTCGGTATGCCCCTGATATCGGCATGTTTAAATGCGATGCGGCAACCGCTGGGCGACACCGAAATACCTCTGTGAGTACCGTAGAGGGAGGATTTCTGGTTGCCGAAGAAGCCATCGTATATCCGGATGACGTTGTGGTTACGCACAAGAAAAAGCCCGCCAGACGTGCGCTGGAATCTGGTAGTAGGGGCGTCCCGGTTGGCCAGCAGCCACCCCTGTCTCGTTAATGCCACTCCCTGAACGGTATGGCGTCGCCAGTACTCATTGGGTACCTGCCACTGAATGAGTTTGCCATCTGGCGTCAGAAATGGGATCTCGTCATGTCTGATCGGCCGTGACCGTATTCCGGCACGTCCTTGGGCCAGTATGTAAACCCCGGCCCACTGCTCCCACCATACTCCATCCACCTCGATGGGCAGCAGCGGCAGTTCGGTGCGTGTGCCGTCGGGGCGGATCAGTACGACCGGATTCTTGCGGTCTCTGAGGGACTGGTTGCGTGAACCCGTGTCAAGAAAGCCATCCTGTTCGCGGAGGGAGAAAACGACATGATCCGGCGGTGCTACCACCTTTTGTGGCCCTTCGTAAATCCGGCAGGTATGAGGGTCTCTATGCTTTGGAGGGTCGCCGGGTTTCCAACTTGCTCGATCTGTTTCGTTGCCGAAAGGACCACTTTTGGTACGTTCAAAGTCACCATTTCGGAAAGCATAAAAAATGCTCACCCAGCCATAGTGAGAACACCACAGCAACCCAGAACTGTGTTCCTTAACCTTGCCGGTGCGGGTGTTCCACACCACCACTCGTCCCGGATACTGCTTCTTGGCACCGAACGCCCCCTGCATGCGCGGCTCGCCCTTTGCCAGCGCCGAGAAGATCACACGCTCCTCGTCGAGCCATTCAACGGTGGTATCGCCGTCGATCCGTACCTCGACGCCGCTGTCCTTGACCGGGAAGGGGTAGTCGTGGTCGGGGAAGGGGCCTTCGAACTCGAATGCCTGGACGGAAGTGATGATAAACAGGAGAGACAGGAGGACTGTCCGAAAACAGCCACGCCTGTATCGGTTGCCCGCTATTCCGGTGCTGCCTGTCGACGTGAGTCCATTCACTGCTACGACTCTGTTCTTTTTTCTCTAGGTTGAGGCGGATAGCTTTTCATCAAGTCGTATGGCTTGGGGTGGTCCTTCTCCTCTTTCCAGATCGGGTAGTATTTGTCGCGGATGGCAGCGAGTTCGTCTTTGATCTCGGCAAACTGTTGTAGTGCTGCTTGGGACGGCACCACAATATTGCGTGAACTTGAGAGCGAACCGCAGAAAATACGGAAGTGTCGAGCGTATGGGTCGATACCTCGGTTCTGCATATAGGATTCTATTTGTGCATCCCGCGCTTCTATTTCGTTTCGCAATTCGTGACGAGTGCTGGGTAACTTCTCGCAATACTGCCGATCGGGTTCCGATATCGTGATTTCGTTGAAGTAGGGCTTAAACATGGCGCCATGACGGTACAGCGCTATGAAATTGGTATTGCCGGGTTGTGCATCGAACTCGATAAAGTCGATTTGTCTCCAGGGAACATACCCGACTATCGCAATGGAGTTGGCGGCGGGTGCTTCCACCAGCATAAGGGTCTTGCGACCGGGGGCGGTATCGAAGGAGATCCATGGCTTAGCCGTTAGATTCTTATAGCTATTGTTCAAATTGAACTTGTCCCTGCCGAATGAGAAGTTACCGAGATAGCGGAGATCGTCGGTTATGTCATAGACCGATGCACCGATCGGGTAATCAACCTGCCCGCCGCCGACCAATACGGCGATATGAAATAGCGTTGCTCCTACTTCATCCTCTCTGGGAATACCGGCGAAAGGTGTGATCCGAACCTGTGCCTTGTCCGGTGGCGGCGCCGAAAATGCAGTGCCTACAGGTTCCGTTAATTGGATGCTCTCGCAGCCGGTAAGCAGAAGAAATGCCGCGATAAGTGCGTAAAGCGATGGAGGTCTTTTCATGATGTCTCCTGATCAGGGTTGAAGCTGGTTTTCGGATGTTTGGGCCGCTGTCGTACCCAGCATCAAACTGTAATTCCCGCCCGTCTGCCGGAAGCCGAGTTTGCGCAGGAAACGGTCCATCTTCTGGAGCTCGACACCGCTGTTGACGCCCGCCGAGATCTCGAACGCGCCGCGGTTTTCCGCCCACTTGCGGAAGGCAGTCAGCAGCCGGAGGCCGGCACCACCCATCCGTTTTTCCGGCAGTACGTCGTAGTGGATGATGCTGGCCACTGGTTGGTCGGAGAAGAAGTGGCGTTCGATGCAGCCGATCAGGCCGCCGATCGGTTTCCCCTGGCTGTCTTCGGCGACAAGGAAGCAGTGAGTGCCCTGGTCGTTCTGGCCGATATCGACCACCGCCTTGAGATTCTGCGCGACGCGCTCCGGGTTGTAGTCGTAGGCCGAAAACCGGGTCATGGCGTGGAAAATGCGACACATCTCCACGAAAACGGGGATATCGTCCGGGGTGGCAAAACGTATGCTCATCAGTGTTCTCCTGAAGTCGTGGTCGGTGGCTTGGCACTCTGCTCACCGATCCGTACCACCCGATCCACTTTCAGACTCTTCGGCAGGGCGTGGGTGATGAACAGCATGCTGACCTTGCCGTGCAACTGGTTGACGGTGGCGGCGAACTGTTCGGCGGTGTGCGGGTCGAGGGCGCTGGTGGCTTCGTCGAAGATCAGGATCTTCGGTCGCTTCAGCAGCGCGCGTGCAATGGCGAGGCGCTGGCGCTGGCCGCCGGAGAGGCCGCTGCCGCGTTCGCCGATCTCGGTTTGGTAGCCGTTGGGCAGTTGCTCGATCATCTCGTGGATCTCGGCCAGCTTGCAGGCGTGGACGATCTGGTCGAAGGTGGCGTGGGGGTTGGCGGCCAGCAGGTTGTCGTAGAGCGTGCCGGAGAAGAGTACGGTCTCCTGGGGCACGACGCCGAAGTGGTTGCGCAGTTCGTTGGCGGAGAGGTTCTGGATATCGACGCCGTCGATGCGGATCCGCCCGTCCGAGGGCACGTAGAACCCCTGCAGCAGCTTGGCGAAGGTACTCTTGCCGCTGCCGGAAGGCCCCATGATCGCCAGTGTCTGGCCCGGCTCGACCCGCAGGTTGAAGCCGGTGTAGAGGTAGGGCAGTTGCGGGTTGTGGCGAAACGCCAGGCCGTCGATCTCGATCAGCCCCTGGCCCTGACGCATCCGCGAGGGCTGCACCGAGTAGGGTTCCACCGGGGCGTTCATCACATCGCCCAGGCGCTTGACGCTGAGGCTGGCCTGCTGGAACTGCTGCCAGAGCCCGACCAGCCGCATCACCGGCTGGGACAGGCGGCCGGCGAACATCTGGAACGCCACCAGCATACCGATGCTGAACTCGGTGCCGCTCATCACCGTATGGGCGCCGATCACCAGAATCAGCAGGCTGATCAGCTGTTCCAGTGCACCGGAGGCGGTGTTGTAGGTGTTGGCGAGTTGCCGCGTCTTGAAGGTGGAGTGCAGGTACTCGGCCAGATAATCGGAGAAGCGCTGTTTCAGTTGCGGCTCCATCTGCAGGCTTTTCACCGTTTCCATGCCGCCGATATATTCGGTCAGGAACGCCTGGTTGCGGGCGCCGAGCAGAAACTGCCGGTTGAGCCGGGCCTGGAACAGCGGTGCGACGATCAGGCTGAGCAGCACGATGGCGGCCAGCACCGCCAGCACGATCAGGGTCAGCTTGACGCTGTACCAGAACATGATGCCGACGAAGATCAGCAGGAAGGGCAGATCGAGCACCAGGGTGACGGCGGCGCCGGCGATGAACTCGCGGATCGTCTCGACCCCCTGCAGCCGTGCCGCGATCACCCCGGTGGGGCGGTGTTCGAAGTAGCGCGGCGGCAGCTTGAACAGGTGGTCGAACACCTCCGAGGCGAGCACGGCGTCGACCCGGTTGCCGGTATGCAGGATCAGGTACTGCCGCACCCAGGTCAGCAGCGCCGAAAACACCATGAATACCGCCATGCCGATGCCGATGGCGATCAGCGTGCTTTCGGTGCGGTGGACCACCACCTTGTCGATGATGGTCTGGGTGAACAGCGGCGTACCCAGGGCCAGCAACTGGATCACCAGCGAGGCGAGCAGCACCTCATGCCAGGTCTTGCGGTGCTTGAGCAGGGTGGGCAGGAACCAGCGGAAACCGAAGCCGTTGTTTTCCTGCGCCTGATCGGGGTCCGAGATCGGCGGCTGTTCCGGCGTGACCAGAAAGACGACACCGGTAAAGTGCGCTGCGAACGCTCCGGGCGGTTGCTCGCGGGGCGTCTGGGTGCCGGGCTCGAAGTAACGCAGTTGCTCCGGGGTGCTCTCGACGATCAGTACCGGCGCGATCTGTGGCGCGGCGGTATCGGCTTCCCCCTCTTCCTCTCCACCTTCCTCGCCGGCCTTATCGGTCTCGGCGTTGGTGGCGGTCGTTGCGGCGGTATCGGCCGGAACCTCGATCAGTGCCAGCGCCGGTGTCGGTATCTCGGCCAGTTCCTGCGGCGTGCAGTCGAGTTGTTTGATCTTGAGGCCGAGCGCCCGGGCGGCATGAATCAGCGTGTCGGGGCCATAGGGCGGCGGAAACTGGCGCAGCAGAAGTTCGGCATCGAAGGGCAGGCGGTTGAGTGCGCAGATACTGCCCAGCGCCCACAGAAGATGGGAGGTGTGCAGGTCGGGGGTGCCTGTAGAGTGTTGCCGTTGATGTTCGGGCTCAGCGAGGCTGTCTGCCGAGTGCTGCATCTATGATCGTCCTTGATATCGTCCTGATTAATCCGAGAATCGTTCTCGGCATCTTGAGTCCCACTATTTTTCGTTTTGTATACGGCGATTCCGAATCGGATTCGGAATCGCCCGATCCAATTGTAGGAATTTTCTTAACAATATGATTTTATTGTGATTTTTTGCATTTAACAGGCGCTTTAATTTGGTGTCAATAGCAATTTATTTTTTGCTTTTCGAAGCTCTGTAACACTTTGTTACACTTCCTTTCGGCAGGTAACCCTAAGCCTGAGACGTGCGTGCTTTAATCGGTTTGTTCCCAAATGGGACCAATCAAACGAACGCCTTAATAAAAAATATAAGGGTTAGGCCAATGTTGACCACTTTCGCAAAGCGTACCATCCTCGCCACCGCCATCTCCGGCATGCTCAGCACTGCAGCTTTCGCCGGCAGTGTCGAAGTTCTCCACTACTGGACCTCCGGCGGTGAAGCCAAATCCGCTGCCGTACTGAAGGATCTGCTGGAGAAAGAGGGGCATGAATGGAAGGATTTTGCCGTCGCCGGTGGCGGTGGTGAAAGCGCCATGACCGTCCTCAAATCCCGTGCCGTATCCGGCAACCCGCCCAGCGCGGCCCAGATCAAGGGCCCCGATATTCAGGAGTGGGCCGATCTTGGTTTTCTGACCGAACTCGACAATGTCGCCGGCAAGAACAACTGGGATCAGCTGCTGCCGCCGGTGGTAGCCAATGTCATGAAGCATGACGGGCATTATGTAGCGGTGCCGGTGAACGTGCATCGCGTCAACTGGCTTTGGGCCAACCCCGAGGTACTGAAAAAGTCCGGTATCGAAGAGGTGCCGACCAGTTGGGAAGAACTGATCCTGGTGGCGCCGAAGATCAAGGCGGCCGGTTACATTCCGCTGGCTCATGGCGGCCAGGCCTGGCAGGACGCGACCCTGTTCGAGGCCGTGGTGCTGGGTGTAGGCGGTGCCGATTTCTATCAGAAGACGATGGTCGAGGCCGATGCGGATGCGCTGTCCGGCGACACCATGATCAAAGTGCTGGATACCTTCAAGCGCCTGCGTCCGCTGATGGACGACGATGCCGCCGGTCGTGATTGGAACATCGCCACGGCGATGGTGATCAACGGCAAGGCCGCGATGCAGGTGATGGGCGACTGGGCCAAGGGTGAGTTCACCGCCGCCGGCAAGATACCGGGCAAGGACTTTATCTGTGCACCGGCGCCGGGTACCGATAAGGCGTTCACCTTTAACGTCGACAGTTTCGCCATGTTCGACGTGAAAAACGACGCTGACAAGCAGGCACAGGCCGACCTGGCCCGCCTGATTCTGGAGCCGACCTTCCAAGAGACCTTCAACCTGAACAAGGGCTCGATCCCGGTGCGTACCGACCTGTCGATGGACAATTTCGACAGCTGCGCCAAGATGTCGATGATCGACTTCATCAAAACCTCCAAGCAGGGCGGGCTGGTGCCGAGCATGGCGCACGGCATGGCGGTTCCGTCGGCGGTGCAGGGTGCGATCTACGATACCGTCACCAACTTCTTCAACAGCGACGATATGACGCCGGAACAGGCGGCCGAGAAGCTGGCCAAGGCTGTTCGCGCGGCAATCTAAGTCCCTGTTTCTTCACTAATCCAATCTGACAGGCAACGGGGTATCGCTAGTGCGATACCCCTCTCCAAACTCGCCTGAAGGCTGTTGTTCATGACTGCGCACGAAATGACTCAATCTACCGCGACCGATGCAAGCACCGCAGCGCCGCAGCGCCGCAGTGCCGGGCGCGGAGAGATACTGCAGCGCCTGTTGCCCAAGCTGGTGCTCGGCCCGACCATGCTGACGACCCTGCTGTTTATATACGGCTATGTGATCTGGACCGGCGTGCTGTCGGTGACCAAATCCCGTTTTCTGCCGCAATATGACTTCGTCGGTCTGCTGCAGTATGAAAAGCTGCTCGACAACGACCGCTGGAGCGTCGCCTCGCTCAATATCGTCATCTTCGGCGGCCTGTTCATCCTGATCTGTCTTGTCATCGGCGTGCTGATGGCGATCCTGCTGGATCAGAAGATCCGCTCCGAGGGCGCGATCCGCACCGTGTTCCTCTACCCGATGGCGCTGTCGTTCATCGTCACCGGTACCGCCTGGAAGTGGATCCTCAACCCCGGCCTCGGGCTGGAGAAGCTGCTGCGGGACTGGGGCTTCGAGAACTTCACCTTCGACTGGCTGGTGAACCCGGACATGGCGATCTACACTCTGGTGATCGCAGCGGTCTGGCAGTCCTCCGGTTTCGTCATGGCGCTGTTCCTGGCCGGTCTGCGCGGCGTCGACAGCTCCATCGTCAAGGCGGCGCAGCTCGACGGCGCAAGCATGCCGACCATCTACCGTCGCATCATCCTGCCGCATCTGCGTCCGGTGTTCTTCAGCGCCTTCATTATCCTGTCGCATATCGCAATCAAGAGTTTCGACCTGGTGATGGCGCTGACCGGCGGCGGCCCCGGCTACTCCACCGACCTGCCGGCCACCTTCATGTACACCACCGCCTTCAGCCGCGGCCAGATGGCGCTGGGCTCCGCCAGTGCGATGCTGATGCTGGGTGTGGTGCTGGCAATTTTGATCCCCTATCTCTACTCCGAACTGCGAGGTAAGAATCATGGCTGAGATGACGCTGAATCGGCCGCGCTTCACGCTCGGACGGGTGTTCGTCTACGGCACGCTGCTGCTGGGCGTACTGTTCTACCTGATGCCGCTGCTGGTGATGTTGCTGACTTCGTTCAAGAGCATGGACGATATCCGCAGCGGCAACCTGCTGGCGCTGCCGGACGTGTTCCTGTTCGATGCCTGGATCAAGGCCTGGTTCTCCGCCTGTACCGGCGTGAGCTGCGATGGCGTGCAGGGCTATTTCTGGAACTCGATCCAGATCACCGTTCCGGCGGTGCTGATCTCCACCTTCCTCGGCGCGCTGAACGGCTATGTGCTGACCAAGTGGAAGTTCCGCGGCTCGGATCTGTTCTTCGGTCTGATGCTGTTCGGCTGCTTTATCCCGTTCCAGGTGGTGATCCTGCCGATGGCGCAGACCCTGGGCTGGCTCGGGCTGGCCAACACCACCACCGGCCTGGTGTTCGTGCATATCGTCTACGGGATGTCGTTCACCACGCTGTTCTTCCGTAACTTTTACGTGGCGGTGCCCACCGAGCTGGTCAACGCGGCGCGTATCGACGGCGCCGGGTTCTTCACCATCTTCTGGCGCATCATTCTGCCGCTGTCGGGACCGATCTTCGTGGTCTGTATCATCTGGCAGTTCACCCAGGTCTGGAACGACTTCCTGTTCGGCGTGGTGTACTCCGGCGGCGATACCAAGCCGATCACCGTGGCGCTGAACAATCTGGTCAACACCTCCACCGGGGTCAAGGAGTACAACGTGGATATGGCGGCGGCGATGATCGCGGCGTTGCCGACCCTGCTGGTGTACGTGCTGGCCGGCAAGTATTTCGTGCGCGGCCTGACCGCGGGTGCCGTCAAAGGCTGATCCGGATATAAGAATTAAAGGTAAAGATCATGGCTGCTCTGGATATTCAAAACGTTAAAAAGACTTTCGGTAGTGTGGATGTGCTCAAGGGGATCGACCTGAGCATCAAGGATGGCGAGTTTCTGATCCTGGTCGGCCCCTCGGGCTGCGGCAAGTCCACGCTGATGAACGCCATCGCCGGACTGGAGGAGGTGACCTCGGGCGATATCTGCATCGGCGGCGGCGCGGTGACCCATCTGCCGCCGAAGGATCGCGATATCGCGATGGTGTTCCAGTCCTACGCTCTCTATCCGAGCATGAGCGTGCGCGACAACATCTCCTTCGCGCTGGAGATCCGCAAGGTGCCCAAGGCGGAGCGGATCGCCGAGGTGGAGCGGGTGGCGGATCTGCTGCAGATCAGTCACCTGCTCGATCGCAAGCCGTCGCAGCTCTCCGGCGGTCAGCGTCAGCGTGTGGCGATGGGGCGTGCGCTGGCGCGGCAACCGAAGATCTATCTGTTCGACGAGCCGCTCAGCAACCTGGACGCCAAGCTGCGCGTCGAGATGCGCACCGAGATCAAGAAGCTGCATCAGCGGCTGAAGACCACCATCGTCTACGTCACCCACGACCAGATCGAGGCGATGACCCTGGCCGATCGCATCGCGGTGATGAAGGACGGTATCGTGCAGCAGTTCGGCACCCCGCAGGAGATCTACGACAACCCGGCCAACATGTTCGTGGCCGGCTTCATGGGCTCGCCGTCGATGAACTTCCTGCGCTGCGAACTGACCTGCGGCGATGGCCGCTACGCGGTGCGCGCGACCACCGGCACCGGTCGGGAGTATGCACTGCCGCTGGTGCATGCCGATGCCGCGCTGCAGGCCTGGGTCGGCAGGGAGGTGGTGCTCGGCATCCGCCCGGAACTGATCACCCATGTGATCCCGCACAAGGCCGACGCCGACAGCGTGGCGCGCTTCACCGCCCGCGTCGAGGTGGCCGAGCCCACCGGCCCGGATACCCTGGTGCTGGTGGAGCTGAACGGCCAGGAGGTGGACTGCCGCGTCGAACCGCGCGAGCAGCGCCCGGTGGGCACCGATATGGAGTTCATGGTCGACATGTCCAAGGCGGTGCTGTTCGATCCGGAGACGGAGCAGCGGTTGCTTTGAGGGGGATCGTGCGATCACTCTAGTTGCCCCCCCACCGGACAATTGCACTATCGCTTTGGGCTAGCGCCTTGGTCGAAGAGCTGTCCGGGGATTCGGGACGATGTAGTCTCTTGCGTCTGACACACCGTAAACCCTTCCATGGGGGTTCCACTGCGCCATCCGTGGCGCAGAGGGTCAGCCGCAAGAGACTACATCGTCCCTCGGCAGCACAGTGCCAACCGTCTGGTGGAATTCGGCTCCTCACTCTCAAGGGCACATTCGGTGTCCGGATGCCGACATGCCACCTTCTTTATCCCTCCTGACGTTGGCCGTATCGGTGGTGATGCCGACGTCGCCAGAGCCGGCCATCGATTGCCGACAGGCCCAGTGCGATCAACGCCATGCCGAGAAAGTGGATCGGGCTTAGCGTCTCGTCCAGGAACAGGGCGCCGAGCAGAATCGCGGTGACCGGGATCAGCAGCGTGACCAACAGCAGGTTGGTCGCGCCCGCCGAAGCCAGCAGCCTGAAATAGAGCAGGTAAGCCAGAGCCGTCGAGAGCAGGGCGAGTCCGCCAATGGCCGCCCAGGCACTCAGACCTGCTCCCCTTATTGTCGGAACGCCATCGACAGCGAGAGTTACCGGGCAGAGCAGGGCGAACGAGGCCGTGACTTGGCCTGCGGCTGCGACCACAGGGCTCACACCCATCGCTTTGAAGCGGCGCCCGTAGACGCCGGCAAAGGCATAGGAAAGTGCGGCCGCAAGAATCGCCGACTGGGCGAGCATCGTACCCTCCTGGCTGTCGGCCGGGAGCCCGATCATTACCACCACGCCGGTGAAACCGATCAGTACGCCGATCAGCTTGCGTGCGTTGGCACGTTCATCCGCCAACAGCAGTCCGGCGACGATGACGGTAAACAGTGGCGTAGTGGCGTTGAAGATGGATGCCAAGCCAGAGCCGATCTCTGTTTGTCCCCAAACGATCAGGCTGAACGGGATCACGTTGTTGAGCAGTCCCATGCCAAGGAAGGTCGGCCAAATCCGCAACCGGGGCGGTGGGCGCTGTCCCATCGCCAGCGTTATGCCCCACAGTGCCAATGCTGCGAGACCCACCCGGAGGGCGACGATGGTCAGCGGTGGCCAATAGTCGACCAGCACGCCGATGAAGAAAAAGGAGCCGCCCCAGAGAATGGACAGCATCAGGAGCATGAACCATTCGGATGCTCCCATCGACGCATTGATGGAGGTGTTCATATCAAAATCCCTTTCTATCTGCGGATGAGAAGGTCAGCCTAACGGGGCCTGTGAGCTGAAAATATCCGTTTATTGCTCGTTTGCGATGAAGACCGACGCCGCCAGTGGGGCGCGCTTCACCGCCTGCGTCGAGGTGGCCGAACCCACTGGACCGAATAGGGGGCTCGTATCGATACGCACGGCGAAGGTCAAAGGGAGTGAATGTGTGGGTTTTTGAGTCGGTTAAGTTTGTTATTCTGGAAAATATTGTCAATAATTGCCTGTAAAATATTCTAGTTCTTCTTTTGTGGCTAGATTTTGGTCTGTATTGTCATGATTGATATCCAGAGGGGATCCTGTGCTCATCGAAATGAGTGTGACCAATTTTCGTTCGTTGCGCGAGACGCAAACGTTCAGCCTGGTCAAAGGCAAGGGCGACGAACTGCTGGCCGGCAACACCTTTAATGCAACGGCTGTCACCGACTTTCATCTGCTGCGTTCGGCGGCTATTTATGGTCCAAATGCCGGCGGGAAATCCAATTTCCTGCTTGCTCTGCGCACCATGAAGCAGGTGGTGCTGGAGTCCGCCATCAATCTGCAACGGGGCGATAAGTTACCCCTTACGCCTTTTCGCCTCAGCTCGGACACACGCAGGTCTCCCAGCGAATTTGAAGTCTCCTTTATCGTCGATGGTGTGCGTTATCAATACGGATTTTCGGCCACGTCGGAACGGATCCATGACGAGTGGCTGCTGGCTTACCCCAAGGGGCGTGCACAACGCTGGTTTGATCGCACCTGGAATGTGGAGGCTAAGCACTATGAGTGGGAGTTGGGCAATAACCTGATCGGTGAAAAGCAGCTCTGGCAAAAATCCACCCGCGACAATGCGCTGTTTCTCTCCACTGCCGTGCAATTGAACAGTACGCAGTTACAGCCCGTCTTTGATTGGTTCAAAAACACTCTGCGACTGGCGAATGTAGGCGGATGGAGCCCGGAGTTCACGGCATCGTTGTGTGAGCATCACGAAAAGGCTCAGGTCATGAATTTTCTGCGGGCGGCAGATCTGAGCATCGAGGACATCCAGATCGAGAAAAGCCCTTTTGACGTGCAGTCCTTGCCGGAAGAGATGCCGGAACCTTTGAGAGACGTTATCGCCGGCAATATGAAAGGCAAGCAGATTCTTAATATCCGGACAGTACATAAAGACAGTAAGGGAGAGCCGGTGGTATTCGATCTTGAGGAGGAATCCGACGGCACGCAAAAGCTGTTTGCGTTCGCTGGGCCATGGATCGATGCGCTGGGCAATGGTTTTGTGCTGTTTATTGATGAGTTGCACGATAACTTGCACCCTCGTTTGGTGCGTTTTCTGGTGCAGTTGTTCCATAGCGAGGAAACCAATCCCCACAATGCCCAACTGATTTTTACTACCCATGAGACCTCGATCCTGAGTCAGGAGGTGTTTCGGCGCGATCAGATCTGGTTCTGCGAGAAAGACTCAGGGCAGGCTTCTACACTGTACCCGCTGACGGATTTCAGCCCACGCAAGGGCCGTGAAAATCTGGAACTGGCCTATCTTTCCGGGCGCTACGGAGCCTTGCCCTTTATCAGAACTTTTAAGCAGAGGGCTTGATGGGTACGGAAAACCTGTTTCATAAACGCAAGGCGAAGAACGCCGCAGCCTTGCGGCGTCGTGCCGTACAACGAGACGCTTACGCCAAGATTCTGATTGTGTGTGAAGGCGAGAAAACCGAGCCGAACTACTTCAATGGAGCGAGGGATCACTACGGACTGAACACTGCCAATGTCGAGGTATGTGGTGACTGTGGCTCCGATCCGATGAGCATCGTGCGTTACGCCAAGCAGCGCTACCGGCAAGAAAAGGACGCAGGCGATGCCTTTGATAAGGTGTACTGTGTTTTCGATAAGGATGCCCATGCGAACTATGAGCAGGCCCGTGCGACGATTACATCGGCGACGCCGAAGGATACCTATCACGCGATCACTTCGGTCCCCAGTTTTGAGTACTGGCTGCTATTGCATTTTAACTACACTACCCGACCCTACACCGACTTGCCGAATAGTAGTTGCGTATTCCGGCGAACGTGACCGGTCATTCCGCTGATTGTGACCGCTTTGCACACCGCGTTCACGCTGGAGCGGTTTTTGTACTCCGAGCGGTCACGATCCGTCAACCGAAGCGGCGGTTGACGCCGCGGCTTTTCGCAGCGACTCCCCTTTCAGATTGAGCCGGTGGGCGCCGTGCAGAAGCCGGTCGAGGATGGCGTCCGCCAGCGTGGCCGAGCCGATGTAATCATGCCAGTGCTCCGTCGGCAGTTGGCTGGCGATCAGGGTCGAGCCGCGGCCGTGGCGGTCCTCGATTACTTCCATCAGATCCTGCCGCTGTTGCGCGTTGACCTTCTGCATGCCCCAGTCATCCAGGATCAGCAGATCGGTCTTCAGTAGCTGGCCCATCAGGCGGGCGTAGGAGCCGTCGCCGTGGGCGATGCGCAGATGTTCGAACAGCCGCGGCACGCGCAGGTAACGCACGGACAGCCCCTGCCGGCAAGCCTGGTTGCCGAGGGCGCAGGCCAGCCAGGTCTTGCCGCAGCCCGTCGGGCCGGTGATGCACAGGTTGAGGGACTGGCGGATCCAGTCACAGCCAGCCAGCGCCGCCATCCGCGAGCGCTCCAGGCCCCGGGGATGGCGGTAGTCGATGTCTTCGATGCAGGCCGGCACGCGCAGCTTGGCAGCCTTGAGCAGCCGCTCCAGGCGCCGGTTCTCCCGGTGCAGCACCTCGCGGTCGACCAGCAGCGCCAGCCGCTCCTCGAAGGCCAGGTCGTGGGTCTCGGGCTGGGCCCATTGCAGCTCGAGGGCGTCGCACATGCCGGTGAGCTTGAGGCGGCGCAGCTTGTCCAGGGTTTGATGGGTCAACATGATCGATCTCCTTGTCTGATATGAATGGCTCAGTGGTAGTAGCCGGCGCCGCGCACATTGGCGTGCCGCGGCAGGTCGCTGAGTTCGCCGTCGCCGTCCAGCGGCTGCCGGTCCAGGCCCTGCTTGAGGATCGAGGCGATGCTCTGGTAGCTGGCTGAGTGGATGGCCAGGGCACGGGCGCAGGCCTGCTCCAGGCGAGGTTTGCTGTAGCGGCGGCTCAGATGGAGCAGCCCGAGGCAGGCGCGGTAGCCGTGCTCCGGATGCGGGCGGTCCTTCAACTGGCCCTGGATCACCTCCAGGGTGCAGGGGCCGATGTCCCGGGCCCAGTTGAGGAAGCGGCCCGGTGACCATTCACGGTGGGCCTGGTGGGACTTGGGCATGTGCTCGGTGAGGGTGGAGAAGCGCCCCCTGCCGTGGCGCGGATGTGAGGCCACCCGCTGCCCCTTGTGCATCACCTCGACGGTTCTGTCGGTCAGGCGCACGTCCAGGGTCTGGCCGACCAGGGCGTGGGGCACGCTGTAGAGCCGCTTCTCGACCTCGATGTGATAGTCGATGCCGGGCTTGGCCTTGAGCCACTCAGCGTAGACATAGGGCTCGGCGGGCAGCGGCCGGAGCGCCGGCCGGTCGATGGCCTCGAACAGGCTGCTGCGGCTCTCCGTCTGGCCCTGGAACGGGCGCTCGTTCAGCGCCGGCAGCAGCTCGGCGATGGCGGCGTTCAGCTCCGCCAGCGAGAAGAAGGTGCGGTGGCGCAGGCGCGCCAGTATCCAGCGCTCGACCAGCAGTACCGCAGCTTCAGCCTTCGCCTTGTCTTTCGGTTTGTAGGGGCGTGCCGGCAGCACGGCGGTCTGATAATGCGCCGCGAGTTCGGCGTAGGTCTCGTTGAGCTTTGGCACATAGCGGTCGGCCTTGGTCACGGCGGCACGGAGGTTGTCGGGGACCAGCAGCTCGGGCACGCCGCCGATAAAGCGCAGCGCCCGCTGGTGCGAGGCGATCCAGTCCGGCAGCGACTGCGACCAGGTGGCCTCGGCGTAGGTATAGCTGGAGGCGCCCAGCACCGCCACGAAGATCTGCGCGGTGCGGATCTCGCCGCTGTTGCGGTCGACCACCGCGACCGTGGGGCCGCAGTAGTCGATGAACAGCTTCTCGCCGGCGCGGTGTACTTGGCGCATGCTGCGCCGCTGCCTGGCGCTCCACTGCCGATAGCGGAGGCAGAACTGGCTGTAGCGGTAAGCCTTGTCGCCGTGGGCCTCAACGTACTCGGCCCACAGCAGCTGCAGGGTGACCCCCTTGCGCTTGAGTTCCTGATGGATCTGGAAGTAGTCCGGCTCCGCGAAGCGGGTCGGCGGTGTCTTGGCCGGGAACAGCAGCGCTTCCAGCCGGGCCTCGTCGGTACCTTCCGGCAGGGGCCAACTGATGCCCTGTACCCGGGCCAGGCTCACGTATTTGCCGACCACGCCCTTGGAGAGGCCGCAGGCGCGGGCGATGCGCTCATGGCTGAGCTTGGCCTCGTACTTGAGGCGCAGCACCTCAATGATCTGTTTCATTGGAATCCTCGCTGCCGGCATCCGTCCCCCCTGGCATGTAAAAGGGATCGGGTATGCCGGAAAATATTGAGAAATTCCAGCGAGTTAGCGGTGATTCCGGGATCGTGACCGATGATTCCGGCAACGTGACCGGCGATTCCGGAACAGGTCCGAAAAACGGTCACGATGAAACGGAATGAGCGGTCACGTTCGCCCGGAACAGGCGGTCACGTTCAAACGGAATGGGCGGTCACGATGGTCCGGAATACGCAGTAGTGCGGGTAATCAGGTATTGAGAGAGCTTCAGCGTTACATGCCTTACGAGAAAGGGCAGGAGGATGTATTCGTCGAACTGGTCGGCCAATTGGAGTTCGCCAAAAGCAATGCCGAACGGGCATGGAGAGCGGCCTTGGCTCAGGGTACGGACAATCCGACGACAGCGGTGCATGGGTTGGTGAGTGTGATGCAGAAAATCAGGGAGCAATGAGCTGCCGGTACTGCCGAAGCGGGTAGATCTGCCACAACCGATGTGGACACCGTTCTAAACGAACGGTTTGCATGGCAATAATCGGATGGATCTCGACCTGAAGCCGGTCGATACTGGGCCTACCGGTATCAACGCGGATAAGGGATATGCCAAACCGACAGAACAGACCCGACAGCACCCGGCTGGATCGAATCGAAGCGGTTGCCCGCCATATCGAGCAGCATGCCGATGAGCGACTGACCCTGGCCGATCTGGCCGATATCGCGCGGATGTCGCCGACCGGGTTGCAGCGGGCGTTCAAGGCCGCCTTCGGTATCTCGCCCAAGGCGTATCAGGACGCGGTGCGTCTTAAGCGGTTCAAGCGGTCGCTGAAGGAGGAGGGCAGCGTGACCGACGCGATCTACGCCGCGGGGTTCGGCTCGGTCAGCCGGGTCTACGGCGAAGCGGCGCGCACTATGGGGATGACACCGAAAGCCTATCGTGCCAGCGGGGCGGGGGAGAGAATCGCCTATGCCTGTCGCGAGACCGTGCTGGGGCCGATGCTGATGGCGGCGACCGATAAAGGGGTCTGCTTCGTCCACTTCGGCGAGGATGAAGCAACGCTGCTGACGAGGCTGAACGCTGAGTTCCCGCAGGCCGAGTCGAGACCGTCCGATGCCGAACACTCCCTCGAGCTGGATGCCTGGATCGACGCGCTGAACCGCCATATCGGCGAAGGCGCGCCGTGCCCCGAGCTGCCGCTGGATATGCGCGGCACCGCGTTCCAGATGAAGGTGTGGCAGTTCCTGCTGCAGATCCCGAAGGGCGAGGTGCTCAGTTATGGCGAACTGGCCGAGCGTATCGGGAAACCCTCTGCGGTCAGGGCGGTGGCATCCGCCTGTGCGCGCAACCGCATCGGTGTGCTGATCCCCTGCCATCGGGTGTTGCGAGGGGATGGTGGCCTGGGCGGCTATCGCTGGGGGCTCGAGCGCAAACGTGCGTTGCTGGAGGCGGAGAAGCGCCACGGCGAGCGTTCCTGGAGCGCCGCCGGTTTGACCGGGTCGTGATTGTCTGTCTATACAATGAGGAGAGCCGAAAATAAACAAGCCAGTGTGAATAAGAGCGCAGGCGGGCAGTCTCTATCATGTTCAGCACCAGTCTGGTTATCGTCACCGTCATGCTATACATGGCCTTCCTGTTTGTCGTGGCGCAGATGGCGGAAAAACGTTCGGGCGAGCGGTCCGCATTTACCCCCTATATCTACACCCTATCGCTGACGGTCTACTTCACCTCCTGGGGTTTCTACGGCAACGTCGGCTACGCCGCCGAATCCGGTTTGCTCTATCTGGGCACGGAGATCGGCTCCATGCTGGCGGTGTTGTCCTGGTGGTACCTGATCAGACGTATGGTGCGGGTCAAGGAGCGCTACCACATCACCAACATCGCCGACTTCGTCTCGGCACGTTACAACCGTTCCCAGGCCGTGGCCGCATTGGTGGCACTGACGGCGCTGGTCGGGGTCGTGCCCTATATCGCGTTGCAGCTGAAGTCGATCGTCAACACGATCAGTATCATCCTGCCGGTGGACGAGGAGGACTGGGGCGGAACCGGGCTGCTGGTGATGCTGGCGATGCTGCTCTTTACCCTGCTGTTCGGTGCCCGCCGCCTGGATCCAACCGAACGGCAGCCGGGCGTGATTCTGGTGCTGGCGCTTCAGGGGCTGGTCAAGCTCGTGGCGATCATGGCGATCGGGATATTTGTCGTCTATGGCCAATATGACGGTTTCGGCGATATTTTCGACCGGATCGAAGCCGCCGGGCTGGATCGGCTGACGGCGGCGGGCGCTTCGCAGGGCAGTGTCGCGGGCGAATGGATGGCATTGATCGTGCTGGGGATGATCGCTGTGCAATGCCTGCCGCGCCAGTTCCATCTGCTGGTGGTGGAGAACTCCCGTGAGCGGGATATCGGCACCGCGATGTGGCTGTTCTTGATCTACTACCTGATATTCGATCTGTTTGTCATACCCATCGCCGGTGCAGGGCTGCTCCAGGGGCTGCCGGCGTCCCAGGCAGAGCTGTTCGTGCTGAGTTTGCCTTATGTCGCCGGAGCGGACTGGCTGACGATGTTGGTTTTCATTGGTGGCTTTTCCGCGGCCTCGGGCATGGTGATCATCAGTACCATGACCCTGTCGACGATGGCGACCAACCATCTGTTGCTGCCGATCATCGAGCGGGTGCCGGCGTGTAATTTCCTGCGTGCATACCTATTGCAACTGCGTTGGTTGATCATTGCGTGGATTATCCTCAGCAGCTATCTCTTCGCCTGGGTGTTCAGCGACAGCTATATGCTGGTCGCCATGGGTACGATCTCCTTTGTCGCGGTGGCTCAGTTCGCCCCCGCCATGCTCGGTGGAATGTTCTGGCGAGGCGCGAATCGGGTGGGGGCGATCGCCGGACTCTCGATCGGCCTGCTGATATGGTTCTACACCCTGGCTGTACCGGCCCTCAGCCGTCAGGGCTGGATCGACATCTCGCTGTTGGTGGATGGCCCCTGGCATATCGGCTGGTTGCGTCCGGAAAGTTTGCTGGGCATAGACGGGTTATCGCCACTCAGCCACAGTGCACTTTGGTCGCTGGGCTTCAATATCGTGCTATTTGTACTGGGGTCCTGGCTTTATCGGCCATCCAAGGAGGAGCGAACGCAGTTGGTCGAGTTCTTCCGTGCGCAGTCATCGGGCTACCGTATGCCCAAGGGGCGCCCCACCGGTCTGGAGTCCTATATCCGGTTCCAACCCAAGTGCAAGGAAGCGATCAGACTGCTATCCAGATACCTGCCGCAAGGGAAGGCCGAGCGGGAGGTGGCGCGGATAGTCGAGCTGTTGCAGGCGTACGACAAGGAGAGTCTCACGATCATCGAATTGGTCGAGTTCCATCGCTTGCTCGAAACGACGTTGGCCGGGTCCATAGGTGCGGCAAGCGCCCATCGAGTGATCGAAACCGGCATCGGCTATAGCGAACGGGAAAGGCGGGATCTAAGGGCGATCTACGCTCATATCGTCACCGAACTGGGTGGCCGGATGGAGGTGTTGGAATCGCGGGAGCCGCCGTCCGACGACGGCGTCCGCTACAGTTTCGTGGGTGAGTTGCAGACGACCATCGAGCGCCAGGAGCATGAACTGGCGGAGCTGAAAGAGGCGCTTGAACGCCAGAACCTGAAACTCGAGCGACGAGACGAGGAGCTGTTCGAGCAGCGTATCCTCAACCAGAAGCTTATGCAGGAGCTCAAGGAGCAGCACAAGCAAGGCGAAGGGGAGCGGTAGGAACCCCGCGCAGAGCGGGGCCCCTTCTCGCCCTAGCGACGCTTAGGTCCTGAAGCGTCCCAATATACCGTTCAGCGATTCCGACATCCGCTCCAGCTCTTTCGCCGAACCGGCGACCTGACGGATAGAGTCGTTGTTGATATCGGTCATCGAGGCTATGCGTTCGACGTTGCGGGCAACCTCGTTGCTGGCCTGCGCCTGCTCTTTGAGCATGGTCGAGATCCCGTTGAACACCTCGTTGACACGCTCTCCACTGGCTTGAATCGCGCGTATCGAGTCACCGGCCTCGGCGGAAAGCGCCGCACCCTGGGTCACCTGTTCCACCCCGGCGGCCATCACGGCGACCGCTTCCTGTGTGCACTTCTGCATGTTCTCGATGGTCTCCGTGATCTCGCGCGCGGACTCCGTCGTGCGCCCGGCCAGGGTTCTGACCTCATCCGCGACCACGGCGAAGCCGCGACCCTGCTCGCCGGCGCGAGCGGCTTCGATCGCCGCGTTCAGCGCCAGCAGGTTGGTCTGCTCGGCGATCCCCTGGATCACTTCGAGGATGCCGGAGATCTGGCTCGACAGCGTGCCCAACTGGGCGATGCGATCGGATGCGGAGCGCACGGTCTCCGAGATATTGAGCATCTCCTCGCTGGTCTTGTGGATCACCCGCGCGCCCTCGGTCGAGGTTTGGTTGGAGCTGTCGAACAGCGTCTTGACCTCCTGCGAGTGGGTCGCGAGACTATCGACGCTGACCGTCAGTTCCTCGATCGTCGAAGCGATCTGGCTCGAGGCGGTGCTCTGTTCGGCGGAGCCCTTGGCCACCTGCTCGCTGGCGCCGGCCATGCCGACGGCCGCGTGGCTCAGTTGCTGCGCCATCTCGGTCATCTCGCGCAGTACATTGCGCACCTGATGCTGCATCGTGTTGACGGCGCCCTGCAACCGGGCCAACTCGTCTTCCCCCTTCACCTCGATCGTCTGCGAGTAGTCGCCCTGGGCGATCGTATCGATAGCGAGGACCGCTTGCTCCAGCGGACGGGCGATCATCCGTTTGACGGCCAGCGCGATCAGCAGCGCGGCGACCAGAATCACGACCAGGGTCGACAGCAGTATCTGCAGGGCCAGCCACTCCTTGACCTCATGCAGCTCGGACTCGGGCTGGGCCACGGCGACCACCCAGTCCAGCTCCGGCACCCTGGCGAACCAGGCCTGCCAGGTTTCGCTCTCCTCGGCCCCCGGACGCGTCCACCGGTAGGTCATCGAGCCGCTGCCCTGGACCAGCATCTGCTGGAGGAAGGCACCCTGTTCGCTTTGGCTGATGTTCTGGCCCTTCAGGGTCGGGTGGACCAGAAAGAGACCCTGGTTATCACCGGCCTTTGAGTCGATGACGAACAGTTGCCCCTGTTCTCCGACGCGGACCGATTCCAGCTCGGACTTCAGTCCCTCCAGCGACTCTTCGAAACTGATACCGATGTAACGGATGCCGATCACCTTGCCCGCGCTGTCCTTGATCGGGGTGTAGTTGGTGATGAACTGGCGCCCGAACAGCGTCACCTTGCCGGTGAACGCTTCGCCCTTGAGGTTGGGCGCGTAGGCGGGCGATTTATGATCGAGCAGGGTGCCGACGGCGCGGGAGCCGTCCTGCTTCTTGACCGACGTGACCACGCGCACGAAGTCGTCGCCACGGCGGGCGAAGATGGTCGCGTTACCGCCGGTGGCCTTGGCAAAGCGATCGACCTGGGTATAGTCCCCCGCGATCTCCTGACCATCGCTCAGGACGATCGGTACCTGCTGGCCTGCAACGTCAACCGTACGTGAGGTGTCGAGCGAAAACCGACCCGGGAACAGTTCGCCGAACAGCGCCGACAGCGAGTTTGCCGAGAGACGCAACTGGTTGTCATAGGCATGGATGGTGCTGCCGATCGTGTCGATCCGGTTCTCCATATCCGCCAGCGCGACATCGACCGATCTGTTGCCGATCTGTTGGGTGACAAACCATCCACTGATGGAAAACACCAGTGCGATGGCCAGGGCGGTGACAAGCACCAGCCGAGTGGCTACCGATTTTCTGAGCATAGAACTGTCCTTGGCTATTCTAGTTGTGTAATCGCGTGTTCGAAACGTGTGTGCATGTAGGAAAGTAGAATCTATTTAAAACTGATTCGTATTTTAAACAAGTTTTTTTAAGATTAATCCGATGTTTTATATGGGGATATTCTATGTTTTGTAGGATTTTGTAAGAATATTCCTACTTTCGGGGTGGCGTGGGAGATTTTCTGATGTGGCGAATGGCGAGGATTAAAAAAGGCCGGTAAAAACCGGCCCAAAGGGTGTGTCATCGGAGTAAGCGATAGCCAGTGGATCAGACAATCCCTGAGCCGCTACTTGAGCTGTCGGCCGGTCGATCCCTGCCGCATTGCGCCCGGTAGCCGGCGGCGCGGTAGGCGGCGATCGGGTCGATGGCGCCGCCGCTGCGCGCTCTAGCCATCTGCAGGATCGGCTCCACATCCAGGTTGTAGGCGGCCTTCAGTGTGGCCTGCGCCATCAACGCATCGTTGCCGTCCTGATACCCCTCCAGCGCCGTGTGGTCGATCAGCAGCGCCTTGACGTAGGCGCGCTGTACCTCGGCGGCGCTGTAGATCAGGCTCTCGATCGGATCGGTCACGTTGTGCGACTGGTCGAGCATATAGAAGGGCGCGAAGTTCGCCTGGCTGTGCTGGATATCCACCAGTTCGTTGAACACCAGGAACAGCTGGTAGGGGTTGATCGAACCGCTGTCCAGGTCGTCGTCGCCGTACTTGCTGTCGTTGAAGTGGAAGCCGCCGAGCTTGCCGAACTGGGCCAGCCGCGCCACGATCATCTCGATATTGACGTTGGGCGCATGGTGACCCAGGTCGACCAGGCACTTGCAGCGCTCGCCGATCTCGGTGGCGGCCAGATAGCTGCTTCCCCAGTCCTGAATTACGGTGGAGTAGAACGCCGGTTCGAAGATCTTGTGCTCCAGCAGCATGTTCCAGTCATCCGGCAGCGCGGCGTAGATCGCTTTGGTGCTCTCCAGATAGCGCGAGAAGGCGCGGCTGAAGTGCTGCTGGCCGGGGAAGTTGGAGCCGTCGCCGACCCAGACGGTCAGCGCGTTGGAGCCCAGTTTTTGGCCCAGCTCGATCACGTCGATATTGTGCGCCACCGCCTGCTCGCGTGCCGCCTGTTCGCAGGCGCTCAGGCTGCCGTATTTGTAGGAGTGCGCCTGATCCTTCTGGTCCTGGAAGGTGTTGGAGTTCATGGCATCGAAATGCAGCCCGCGCGCCTCGGCGTACTGGCGCAACTCCAGCGGATCGGACGGCCTGTCCCAGGGGATATGCAGGGAGACAGCCGGGGTGGCCTGGCCCAACTGCTGGATGACGGCGCAGTCATCCAGCTTTTCGAAGATGTTGCGCGGTTCGCCGATGCCGGGAAAACGAGCGAAGCGGGTGCCGCCGGTGCCCACTCCCCAGGAGGGCAGGGCGACCGTGAAGGCGGCGGCCTGTTCGGTCAGCACTTCGATATCCTGTCCGCGGCGTCCCAGCTTGTCGGCCAGGGCGGTGTAATCACGCTCCAGCGCGCTCTGCTCCCGGCGGTTAAGGTCGGCGATTAGTTGCGGGTCGATCATTGTTGTTGTCATTACCTGGACCTCTGCAATTTAACGGGTGAAGGAGGGGGCGTGGCCCGCGTCCACGTTGAGTACATTGCCGGTGGACTTGGCGGATGTCTCGGCGGCGAAGAAATAGATCCCCTCGGCGATATCCTCGGGGAAAACGTTGCGCTTGAGCAAGCTGCGTTGACGATAATGCTCCTCCAGATCATCGGTCGACATCTTGTAGGCGCTGGCGCGCTCCTCCTTCCACTTGCCGGTCCATATCTTGGAACCGCGCAGCACCGCATCCGGGTTGACCACGTTGGCGCGGATACCGTGCGGTGCCCCCTCCAGCGCCACGCAGCGGGCGAGCTGGATCTCGGCGGCCTTGGCGGTGCAGTAGGCGGCGGCGTTGGCGGAGGCGACCAGGCCGTTCTTGCTGGCGACGAAGATGATGGAGCCGCCCATCGCCTGACGCTTCATCAGCGAGAAGGCGGCGCGGGAGACCAGGAAGTAACCGGTGGAGAGGATGTTCTGGTTGAAGTTCCAGCTCTCCAGTGTGGTCTCGTCCAGCGGCGAGGAGGAGGCGATACCGGCGTTGGAGACCAGGATGTCGATCCCGCCGAAACATACCGCGGTCTCGGCGAACGCCTGCTCCACCTGCCGTTCCTGGGTCACATCCATGACCAGGCCGTCGACCTGATCGCGGCCGAAGCGCTGCCGGAACTCGTCGACCGTCTCCGCCAGGCTGTTGCGGTCGATGTCGGTCAGGAACACGCAGGAGCCTTCGCTCAGCAACCGCTCCGCGGTGGCGCGGCCGATACCGCCGGCGCCGCCGGTGATCAGTGCCACGCGCCCGGCCAGGGATTTCGGCTTGGGCATACGCTGCAGCTTGGCTTCCTCGAGCAGCCAGTACTCGATATCGAACGCCTCCTGCTCCGGCAGGCCCATATACTCGCCGACGCCGGAGGCGCCGCGCATCACGTTGATGGCGTTGACGTAGAACTCGCCGGCGATGCGGGCGGTGGCCTTGTCCTTGGCGAAGGTCAGCATGCCGACGCCGGGCACCAGGTACACCACCGGGTTGGCATCGCGCATGGCCGGGCTGTTATCGCGCTTGCAGCGCTCATAGTAGGCCGCATAGTCGGCGCGGTACTGCTCCAGCTTGTCGTCCAGTCCGGCGATCACCTGATCCAGGTTGTCGGCGGCGGGGTCGTAGTCCAGCACCAGCGGCTTGATCTTGGTGCGCAGGAAGTGGTCGGGGCAGGAGGTGCCCAGTTCCGCCAGTGCTGCAAGTTGATTGCCGTTGACGAACTCCAGCACCTCGGCGCTGTCGTTGAAGTGGCCGATCTGGCGCTGGTGTTCGCTGCTCTTGCCGCGGATGATCGGCATCAGTTGCCCGGCGATCCGACGGCGCGACGCCTCGTCCAGGGATCGATGACGGGCGCCGCCGAACGCCTCGCGCCCTTCCAGTTGTCCGTCGAGCCAGTCCTGGGCGCGGTTGATCATCTCCAGCGACAGATCGTAGCAGCTCTTGGCGCTGTCGGCCCAGGTGAACAGGCCGTGCGCTTCCAGTATCACCCCCTTGAGGTGCGGATTCTCGGTGGCGATCTTCTCCAACTCCAGGCCGAGCTGGTAGCCGGGGCGGCGCCAGGGCAGCCAGCCGATCTCGCCCCGATAGACGATCTCGGTGAGTTCGCGGCTGTTTCTACTCGCGGCGATGGCGATCACCGCATCCGGGTGCAGATGGTCGACATGTTTGTAGGGCACATAGGCGTGCAGCGGGGTATCGATGCTGGCGGCACGGGCGTTCAGATTGAAGGTGCAGTGGGGCAGATAGGCGACCATCTCGTCTTCGTGCGCCTCGCCGCGGTAGAGCGTCTTCAGCGCACGCAGCTTATCCATATAGAGGGTGGCGAAGCCGCCGAGGTCCATGCTGCCGATATCGCCGCCCGAGCCCTTTACCCAGAGCACTTCGACCGTCTCGCCGCCGAGCGGGTCGGTGCAGTCGATCTTGGCGGAGGTGTTGCCGCCGCCGTAGTTGGTGACGCGCATGTCGGAACCGAGCAGGTTGGAGCGGTACTGCAGCAGCTCGGGTTCGGACAGTGTGGCGGCTTTCCGGTCGTCCCAGCGATTGGGGATCCGTCTGTTCTGGGCGTCTAGGTCGGACATTGAATGAAACCTCTTGTTCTATTTATTAGATGAATCGCGCAAAAGTTGTCAAAATTGACTCGTCTTGTGCGCCAATCGCACGATTGTGATTGAATGTGATTGCTAAAATCTAGCTGTTACTGAATTGTCAGTCAATAGTAATCATGATCGATCAAAAAAGGCTTGAATTATGAAAAACTATGCGACATATTGATTGGTAAGGATCGAATATGCATGAACGTGAGCGACAGAGGATCATCCTGGCAGAGGTTGCCGACAAGCCGGTTGCGACGGTCAGTCACCTGGTGGAGCTGCTGGGCGCGTCGGAGGCGACGATCAGGCGAGACATCAACTCGCTGCACAAGGAGGGCAGGCTGCGCAAGGTGCGCGGCGGTGCCGAATCCTTGAGGCCGCCGACCTCGACCAGCCTGGCCGGACGCCCGTTCGCGATCAGCCAGACCATCAACGCCAAGGCGAAACGGTGGGTGGCGCGGGAGGCGGCGGCGCTGTGCGAGGAGGGGGAGTCGATCATCATCGGCGGCGGTTCGACCGCGTACATGATGGCCGAATACCTGAAGAACCGGCAGCTTCATGTGCTGACCAACTCGTTCGTGATCGCAGAGTATCTGCTGAAGAACAGCAAGTGCAGCGTGACGCTGCCGGGCGGCAAGGTATACCGGGAGCAGAATCTGATTCTGAGCCCCTATCCGGAAGATGGCGGGTCCAACTTCTATGCCGCGAAGATGTTTTTCGGCGCCCAGGGGGTCGGCCCGCTCGGCGTGATGGAGACCGATCCGCAGATCGTGCAGGGCACGACACGGCTGTTGCGCCAGGCGGAGCAGCGGGTGCTGCTGGTGGACAGCAGCAAGTTCGAGCAGCGCAGCAGTCTGATTGTCTGCCCGCTGACGCAACTGGATGTAGTCATTACCGATGAAGGAGTGGATAGCAAGACCCGAAAACTGATCGAGGATACCGGCTGCCGGCTCGTCATTGCCCGGGCCGAAGCCGACACGGCTTGAAAATCGTCCCGCCTGCATGCGGGGCGGCTGTCGAGACAACAACAATAAGTAAGACGGAGATCTATCGCATGGTACTGAAAAAACTGATGGCGTCCGCCGTAGTGGCGGCAACACTGGCAACCAGCGGTCTGGCGCAGGCGGACGATGTGCGTATCGGCCTGGTGGTCAAGGCGCTGGGGATCGGCTTCTTCGAGGCTGCCAACAAGGGCGCGCAGACCGCGGCCAAGGAGCTCGGCGATGTGCAGGTGATCTACACCGGGCCGACCTCGACCACCGCCGAGGGCCAGATCGAGGTGATCAACTCGCTGGTGGCGCAGAAAGTGGACGCGATCGCGGTATCGGCCAACGATACCGACGCCCTGGTGCCGATCCTGAAGAAGGCGCAGCAGCGCGGCATCAAGGTGGTCTCCTGGGACTCCGGCGTTGCCACCGACGGCCGCGAGATCCACCTCAACCCCTCCAGCAACGACCTGATCGGTCAGATGTGCATCACCCTCGCCGACGAGGCGCTCAAGGCCACCGGCGCCGAACAGGGCGATATCGCCATCCTCAGCGCGACACCGACCTCGACCAACCAGAATATATGGATCGAGGAGATGAAGAAGGTGCTGCCGCAGTACGCCAACCTGAACCTGGTCGCGACCGTCTATGGTGACGACCTCGCCGACAAGAGCTATCGTGAAGCGGTCGGTCTGCTGAAATCCTATCCCGATCTGAAGGTGATCGTGGCGCCGACCTCGGTCGGTATCGTGGCCGCGGCGCAGGCGGTGCAGGACCAGGGCCTGACCGGCAAGGTCTATGTCACCGGTCTCGGGTTGCCGTCGGAACTGGCCGGGCATGTCGATGCCGGCACGGTGAAGAGCTTCGCGATCTGGAATCCGATCGACCTGGGCTACTCCGCCACCATGATCGCCTATAACCTGGTCAAGGGTAACAGGAACGGCGACACCATCGACATGGGCAATATGGGTATTGCGCACCTCGACAAAGAGGGCAATGCGGCGATGGCCAAGCCCTTTGTCTACAACGCGTCAAACGTGCACGAGTTCGAAAAGGTCTTCTGATCGCGCACGGTACATCCGCGACGGGGAGATTCTCATCTCCCCGTCGTATCCCCGGGTTCCCTATAAAAAGAAATAGATATGTCTGAATCCACCCCTCTTTTCTCCCTGCGCGGAGTCAGCAAATCCTTCCCCGGCGTCAAGGCGCTCGACCGGGTGCAGTTGGATCTGTATCCGGGCGAGGTGACGGCGCTGATCGGCGAAAACGGCGCAGGCAAGTCGACCCTGGTCAAGACCATGACCGGCATCTATCGGCCGGACGAGGGCGAACTGCACTTCCAGGGCCGGGCCGTTGAACTGGCCACGCCGGACGCGGCCCGATCGCTGGGGATCACCGCCATTCATCAGGAAACGGTGCTGTTCGACGAACTGACCGTGACCGAAAACATCTTCGCCGGACACTACCTGACCCGCGGTTTCAGCAAGCGTCTGGACTGGCCGCGCATGCACGAGCGGGCACGGCAGATCCTGCTCGATATCGAAGCCCCGATCGATCCCGAGGCGCCGTTGAAGGCGCTCAGTATCGGCCAGCGCCATATGGTGGCGATCGCCCGCGCGCTGTCGTTCGACGCCCGGGTGGTGATCCTCGACGAGCCCACCGCGGCGCTGTCGCATCATGAGATCGAGGAGCTGTACGAGATCGTGCGCCGGCTGAAACAGGCGGGCTGCGCGATCATGTTCATCAGCCACAAGTTCGACGAGATCTTCGCCATCGCGGACCGCTACACCGTGTTCCGCGACGGCTGCCATGTCGGCGACGGCCGCATGGCGGAAGTGGACGAGGCACAACTGGTGACCCTGATGGTCGGTCGCACCGTCGACCAGGTCTATCCCAAGCAGGAGGCGGAGATCGGCGATACGCTGCTGGAGGTACGCCACTTCAGCCACCCCACCGAGTTCGACAATATCAGTTTCAACCTGCGGCGCGGCGAGATCCTCGGCTTCTACGGCCTGGTCGGCGCCGGGCGTACCGAACTGATGCAGGCGCTGTTCGGCGTCTCGAAAGGGGTCGAAGGCGAGGTGATTCTGGATGGCGAGCAGCTGCGGATCGACTCGCCCGCCGATGCGATCAAGGCGGGCATCGTCTACGTGCCGGAGGAGCGGCAGGCGCAGGGCACCGTACTCGAACTGCCGATCTACCAGAATATCGGCCTGCCGCAGTTGAGCAGCATCAACCGCAGCGGCCTGCTCGACGATGCCGGCGAGTATGCGCTGGCCGACACCTACGCCCGGCGGCTGCGAGTGAAGGCGCCGGACTGGTGCGAGAAGGTGGGCAACCTCTCCGGCGGCAACCAGCAGAAGGTGGTAATCGGCAAATGGCTGGCCACCAAACCCAAGGTGATCATTCTCGACGAGCCGACCAAGGGGATCGATATCGGTTCCAAGGCCGCCGTGCACGCGTTCATGTCGGAACTGGTGCAGGAGGGGTTGGCGGTGATCATGGTGTCGTCCGAACTGCCCGAGGTGATGGGGATGTCGGATCGCGTCATCGTGATGCACGAGGGGTTGAGCGTCAGCGAGCTGACGCGGGCCGAGTTCTCGGCGGAGAGTATCGTCAGTGCCGCCACCGGCGGATGAGGAGGCCGACATGAATAAACTGCTGAAAAACCGCGAAGCCCTGCTGGGCCTGTTGATCGCGCTGATGATCCTGGCGATCGGCCTGGTGACGCCCGACTTTCTGCTGCCCTCCAATCTGCTGGAGGTCTATAACGATACCTCGATTCTGATCATCCTGGCGCTGGGCCAGATGCTGGTGATCCTGACCCGCTGCATCGATCTGTCGGTGGCGGCCAACCTGGCGCTGACCGGCATGGTGATGGCGATGCTCAACAGCGCCTATCCCGGCCTGCCGGTCCCGCTGCTGGTGCTGGTCGGTGCCGGACTCGGCCTGCTGCTGGGCGCGTTCAACGGCCTGCTGGTGTGGAAACTCGGCATTCCGGCCATCGTCGTGACCCTGGGCACCATGAGCATCTACCGCGGCGTTATCTTCCTGCTCAGCGACGGCGCCTGGGTCAACGCCCATGAGATGAGCGAATCCTTCGTCGCCATCCCGCGCAGCGAACTGCTGTGGATACCGGTGCTGTCGTGGGTGTCGCTGGCGATGATCGGCGCCCTCTATTACTTCACCCGCCACCGTCGTCTGGGGCGGGAGATCTACGCCGCCGGCAACAATCCGACCGCCGCGTTCTACACCGGTATCGACGTGGGCCGGACACAGTTCATCGCGTTCTGCATCTCCGGTCTGCTGGCCGGGCTCTGCGGCTACCTCTGGGTATCGCGCTACGCCGTGGCCTACGTGGATGTGGCCAACGGCTTCGAACTGCAGGTGGTGGCCGCCTGCGTGATCGGCGGCATCAGCATCATGGGCGGCATCGGCACCGTGTTCGGCTGTGTGCTCGGCGCACTCTTTCTCGGCGTGATCAACAACGCGCTGCCGGTGATCGGGGTGTCGCCGTTCTGGCAACTGGCGATCTCCGGCAGCGTCATCGTCATCGCCGTGATCGCCAACTCCCGTGCCGAGCGCCGGGTCGGACGCATCATTCTGAAAAAAGCGGCGTTACAGGCCAACTGACCGACAGGAGCGCCCAATGGACAAGATCATGCAAGAGCCCTTTGATAAGCAGTTTGAAAGCCCCCTGGAGTCCGCTCAGGCTAAACCCCAGGTGAAACCCCAGGTGAAACCTCAGTTGCCCCGTATCGGCCTGTCCGGTCGGCTGCGCTCCTGGGAGTTCTTCCTGCTGCTGATAACGGCGGCGGTGTTTCTGCTCAACAGCCTGGCATCGCCGTACTTCCTCGACCCCTGGAACCTATCCGACGCCAGCTTCAACTTCACCGAGAAGGCGGTGATCGCACTGCCGCTGGCGATGCTGATCATCTGCCGGGAGATCGACCTGTCGGTGGCCTCGATCATCGCGCTGGCTTCGGTGGCGATGGGGTTTGCCGCCCAGTCCGGCTTCGGCACCACGCTCATCGTGCTGATCGGCATCGGTGTCGGCGGCCTGTGCGGCCTGGCCAACGGCCTGCTGGTGACCCGCTTCGAGATCCCGTCGATCGTGGTCACCATCGGTACCATGAGCCTGTATCGCGGCATCACCTACATCCTGCTCGGCGACGACGTGCTCAAGGCCTATCCGGACGGTTTCGACTACTTCGGCCAGGGTTACGTCTACGCGATGTTCAGTTTCGAGTTCGTGCTGTTCCTGGTACTGGCGGCGCTGTTCTTCGTCCTGCTGCACAGGACCAACTTCGGCCGCAGAACCTACGCCATCGGCAACAACCCGACGGCGGCGTTCTACTCCGGCATCGATGTCGCCCGCCACCGGCTGATCCTGTTCGTGCTGGTCGGTCTGCTCGCAGGCGTCGCCTCGGTGATGCTGACCTCGCGCCTGGGCAGTACCCGGCCCACCATCGCGCTGGGCTGGGAACTGAGCATCGTCACCATGGTGGTGCTGGGCGGCGTCAACATCCTCGGCGGCTCCGGCACCATCGCCGGGGTCTTCATCGCCGTGTTCCTGATGGGGCTGGTGACCTTTGGCCTGGGGCTGCTCAACGTGCCGGGCATCGTCATGTCGATCATCATCGGCGCCATGCTGATCGGAGTGATCGCGATGCCGATCCTGCTCAAACGGTTCAAGCAGAGGAGGGGTTGAGATGCGCAAAGCGTTCGTCATGCAACTGAAACCCGGCTTCGAGGCGGAGTATAAACGGTGTCACGACGAGATCTGGCCGGAGCTGGTCGCGCTGCTGAAGGCGTACGGCATCGCCGATTACCATATCTTCCTGCATCCGCGGACGCTGCAGCTGTTCGGTATCTTCGAGGTGCCCGAATCGTTCGACGACCGGGGACTGAAACGAGAGCCGGTGATGCTGCGCTGGTGGCAGAGCATGAGCCCGCTGATGGAGACCCTGGCGGACAGCGACGAGCCGCAGGCGATTCCTCTAATACCCACCTTTTATCTGGAATGAACATGATCCCGATCGTTGTTGTACTGGATATCGGCAAGACCAACGTCAAGTTGTGCGCCCTGTCCGTCGAGTCGGGCGAGCAACTGGAGACCTTGCGGCGCGCCAACGAGGTATTGCCCGGCGGGCCCTATCCTCATGCCGATGTGGAGGGGATCTGGGAGTGGTACTGCGCGGGGCTGAAAGCGCTGGCAAAACGCTATGCCATCCGCTACCTGACCTGCACCACCCACGGCGCCACCGCCGCCTGTCTGTCGAACGGCAAGCTGGCGCTGCCGGTGCTGGATTACGAAGCGCAGTGCTGCGAGCAGACCAATGCCCAGTATGACCGGGTGCGTCCGGCCTATGCCGAAACCCTGAGTCCGGCCCTGGGCTGCGGGCTCAATCTCGGCCGCCAACTGCACTGGCTGGCGCTTACCCGGCCGGGCCTGTTCTCGCAGGTGGATACCATTCTGATGTACCCCCAGTACTGGGGCTGGCGTCTGAGCGGTGTCGCGGTCAGCGAGGTCACCTCGCTGGGCTGCCACACCGACCTCTGGCGACCGCGCGAGAACCGCTGGTCCTCGCTGGTCGAACGTCTGGGCCGGCCGGGGTTGTTTCCGTCGCTGCTGTCGGCCGGCGAGGTGCTGGGGCCGGTGCTGCCGGAACTGGCGCAGGCGCTGGGCCTGCCGTCCGATTGCCGGGTGATCAACGGCATCCATGACAGCAACGCGTCGCTGATCCCCTATCTGCGCCGCAGCAAGCCGCCGTTCACCGTGATCTCCACCGGCACCTGGACGGTGATGGCGGCGGTCGGTGCGCCGTTGGAGGAGATAACCGAACAGGACGATATGCTGGCGAACGTCAGTGCCTACGGCGACCCCGTGCCCTGCATCCGCTTTATGGGTGGGCGGGAGTGGGAGCTGCTGCGCGAAGACGACGACTGCGATCTGAGCGACCTGCAGGCCGTGCTGGAGCTGGATGTGTACGCGATCCCCTCGTTCACCGTGCACGGCGGCCCGTTCAGGCACTGCAAGGGGCGGATCCAGGGGCCTGTCGACGACCTGAACGGGCGTCAACGCACGGCATTGGCCTCGCTCTATTGCGCCCTCGTCACCGACTACTGCCTCAGCCGCATTCGCAGTGGCGGCGCCATCCATATCGAGGGCAGCTTCGCCCGCAACCCGGTCTACCTCTGCGCGCTGCAGACGCTAAGGCCGAACCAGCGGGTGCTGGCCAGCCACGACGCCACCGGCACCACCCAGGGCGCGGCGCAGGTGATCGCGGGCTGCGACTGGGCGGATGCCGTGGCGGTGGAGGAGCTGCCGACCCCGGCCGAGGTGCCGGGGCTGGTCGAGTATCGCGAGCGTTGGCTGGGGATGGTGGAGGGTGAAGCGGTGCCGGCTTGACGAGTGCGGCGGTGTCTTGGAGAGTTCGGCGGGATCGCTAAGTACTCTGTTCGGCTCTTCGACGACTTATCCCTCAACTCATCGCTTCGGTGGCTTCCACACACATTGAAACCGGCATGAAAAGTCGAGTTATGCCGTCATCCATTTCGATTTCGTTAAAGCCGTAGCTCAAATAAAAACCGGCTGCGTCGTCCTTGGGGTCGACTACCAATCCAATTACCGGCGGCAGCCGCGGGTCGGCCGAGAGGTAAGCGGTATCTCGCATTGCCGCCAGCAGCAGTTGTTCACCGATCCGTTTACCTTGATGGGCTCTATCAACGGCCATACGGCCCAGGAGGAGCGCTGGTGCCCCTTGTTTTGGATATTTTTCCAGGCCATGAAGCGTAGTGTTGGCTATCGAGTAATAGCCAATCACTGTTGCCGGGTCATCGATTGACACCAGCACCTTGGTTCGCGACAGGTTTCTCTTCGCTGCCGAGACCGCTTGGGTGCAAAGCCACTTGTTGAGGCGGTCGACGCCGCAGTCGAACCCCTCTCGATTGTGAATAGCCTTATTCAGCGGCTGTAGTTCAAGAGGAGTAGAAACCGCCATGCTCCTTAAGCTTCCGTGCTGCTTTGCGCAGTTTTGAATTGATCGGAGACGGATTTTCCAGTGCTTGCATGATCTGTTCTTGCCCTCGTGCAGACAAGGTGAACTCTTCGTGAGCCGAGATTACGGCTCTGGCACGCTGGATTGCGCATTCGCGCAAGAAATCGGATACCGAAACCCCGGAAATATCCGCCGCATCTTGTACTAGCTCAATCACCTCGGCAGAGGCTCTGGTTACCAGTCTCTGAGAGGTGTGCTGTGTCGTAGCCATTACAGAAACACCTATAGCTCTATCGTGAGTGTGCCGGATGCCGAAACAGGCTGCGGCGCGTAGATAGGGCTTCGTCACTACCGCCCCTATCTGTATGCCAGAGTGGCACACGTTTTGTCTGGATTCAACTCTGTCGGAGTCAGAACCAGTATCCGGATACCAGCCCATACTCCCGTTCTCGGAGAGCTGCTGTCCAGAGAGTCACTACGTACTCCGCTTCAACTCCTCCGCCACCAGCGACCTGAGCCGGGCAGCCACCGGCGACAGCTGGCGCCCCTTCATCTGCAGCAGGTAGTAGGGCGACATCTGGATCGGTTCGCGCAGCGGCAGCACCCTCAGGCGCGCGCCGACCTGGCGGCCGATGAGCAGATCGGTGACCTCGCTGGCCAGCGGTGCGATCGCCGAGGAGGAGACCAGGATCGAGATCATCACCAGCAGCGAGGTGGAGTTGATGATGTTGTCGGGCGGCAGGATACCGGCGGCCAGGCAGGCGTTGTTGATCGACTCGCGCATCGGCACCCGGTGGCTCTGGATCACCCACTCGTAGGCGGTCAGTTCCTTGAGGGAGACTTCATTGGCATGGGCCAGCGGGTGGTCTGCCCGCACCACCAGACGCACATCCTCCGACTTGGCCGGTTGGATCTCCAGGTCATTGAGATCGACCCCCGGAATGATGCGGGCGAGGATGAAGTCGTTCTTGCCCGCGGCCAGATCGCGCAGCAGCACGTCGCTGGTGTCCACGTTGACATGGATGTCGGCCTTGGGTGACACCGCCTTGAGCTGGCGCACGGCCGGGATCACGTAGCCCACGGCGGCACCGGTGACGGCTCCGACCGACGCGGCGCCGCCTTCGCCCCGTTTCAGTTCGTCTACGTCGCGGGTCAGGTCTCTCAGCTCCACCAGCATGTTGTGCGCGCGCTGGGACACGGCACGGCCGATCAGCGTCGGCTCCATCCCCTTGGCGTGACGTTCGAACAGTTTGGCGCCGACGCTGTGCTCGATATCGGCCAGCATGCGCGACGCGGCAGGTTGGGTGACCGCCAGTTCATCGGCGGCGATGCTCAGTTGGCCATACTCGGCGATGGCGGAGATCAGGCGTAACTGGTTGATTTTAAGATGTTTTGAAAAGTCGTTTTTCATAATCCATGTATCATACCATTATCGATATGTCATTTGTCTCTATTTCTATTTGATTGTTATAAAGCCTAGGTCCTAGTGTGTTAACGGACCTTCATGGGTCACACGGGTTGAAAGATAAAAATAACAGGCGGGGGCTGATGCCCGGTGTCGGCAGTTGCCGAGTATCGAAACCGCGACCAAGGAGACGTCAATGAGACACTCAACGAAACAGATCAAGAAACAGGTTCTTTCCACTCTGACCCTGGCAGTCGCCATGGGGCTATCGGCTGCGGCGCAGGCCGAGATGCTGATCGGTTTTTCCCAGATCGGTTCCGAAAGCGGTTGGAGAACGTCGGAAACGGCCTCGATCAAGGCCGAGGCGGAGCGGCGCGGCATCGATCTGAAGTTTTCCGATGCGCAGCAGAAGCAGGAGAACCAGATCAAGGCGGTGCGCTCGTTCATCGCGCAGGGCGTGGACGGCATCCTGCTCGCGCCGGTGGTGGAAACCGGTTGGGATCAGGTGCTCAAGGAAGCGAAGGGAGCGGGTATTCCGGTGGTGTTGATCGACCGCGGGGTCGATGCCGATGAGTCGCTCTATCTGACCAAGGTGGCGTCGGACTTCGTGCAGGAGGGCGCACTCGCGGCGGCCTGGCTGGCGGCCGAAACCAACGGTGTCTGCGATGTGGTCGAGCTGCAGGGTACGGTCGGCTCCTCGGCCGCCAACGATCGCAAGGAGGGGTTCGAGAGCGTCATCGGCAACTTCCCCGGCTTGCAGATCACCCGCTCCCAGTCCGGCAACTTCACCCGTTCCGGCGGCAAGGAGGTGATGGAGAGCTTCCTCAAGGCCGAGAACGGCGGCAAGAGCATCTGTGCGGTCTACGCGCACAACGATGACATGGCGCTCGGCGCGGTGCAGGCGATCAAGGAGGCGGGTCTGAATCCCGGCGAGGATATCCTGGTGGTATCGATCGACGCCGTACCCGATATCTTCAAGGCGATGGCCGACGGCGATACCAACGCCACCATCGAGTTGAATCCGCACCTGGGCGGCCCCGCGTTCGATGCGATCAAGTCCGCCAAGAGTGGGGGCGAAGTGCCGAAATGGATCAAGGCCAACGGTCCGCTCTATCTGACGGACACGGCTGCC
>Ga0214472_10000620_pt1 | contig 43246 bp, 40 predicted proteins | sample RVTome_6_FD_207662 | JGI IMG/M metagenome (GOLD analysis project Ga0214472, IMG submission 207662) | Soil microbial communities from uranium-contaminated site in the Upper Colorado River Basin, Wyoming, United States - RVT140D175 | ecosystem: Environmental > Terrestrial > Soil > Contaminated >...
TAGTACCAACTGGCATTGGCCGCCTTCGGGTGTGTGCTATTGCCGCATGGTTCACGAGGCGTAAAAACCCGGAACCGTTGAGACTGTCCGAACAAACCATACGATACGTGAGATGCGGCTTGCCGTACCTCCCTGGTTGGGGCGTCAACCAGTGTGCCGAGGTGGCGTAAGACCTGCTTGCAGGCAACCACTGCTTGAAGCCAGAATCCCAAGTGCTTTAGCCTTGGGAGTACGTCAAAAAAACAAGCATAACACGCCAAAAGGTTTCGTCAATCTTCCCGAAGCATGGGGCTGCCATCGGCCATGAAGTCCGGCCGCATGATCTCGCCGGACTCGGTCACCGCCTTGGGGATGACCGCACCGGTGGCATGGCGCAGCAACGCCAACTTATTGGCCGCGTTGTGGGCCGCGACTTTATAGCACTCGGCTAAAGTGGGGTAGTTAAACACGGTTTTGAGAAAGTATTCGAGGCCGCCGCCGAGGCCCAACACCGCCTGCCCCACGTGGATCAGCTCGGTGGCGCCACTACCGATGCAATGGCACCCCAACAGGCGGCCGTCTTCGCGGTGAAACAGCATTTTGAACAGGCCGGAGTCGTCTCCCAAAATGGTGCCGCGAGCAATTTCCTTATAGCGGGCCATCCCTGTCTCATAGGGGATTTTGTCGCGTGTCAACTCTTCTTCTGTCGCCCCGACCATGGAGATCTCCGGAATGGCGTAAATGCCGATCGGAAAATGCTCTCCCATGGGGTCCGCCGGGATGCCGAACATATGACAGGCGGCTAAGCGGCCCTGCTCGCTGGACGTGGCGGCGAGGGCGGGATAACCGATGACATCGCCAGCCGCGTAGATATGATCAACCGCCGTGAGGTAGGTGTCGCCAACCTGCAGACGTCCACGCATATCCGCTTGCAGACCGGCCGCTCTAAGGTTGAGTGACTCCGTCGCCCCCACGCGCCCGGCGCAGAACAAGATCACATCCGCGACGAGATGTTTGCTCGACGCCAACCGCAAGAGACCCTGTCGCTTCGATGTCTCCACAATGTCGATGTGTTCCACCGCATCGCCACAGCGAAAGGTCACATCGCTTTTCCGCATTTGGTGAATGAGCTCATCCACGATTTCGTAGTCGAGAAATTCCAAGGGTCGCGGGCGCTGATCAATCACCGTGACCTGAACGCCGAGTGCGGCAAACATGGAGGCATACTCAATGCCAATCACCCCTGCCCCCACCACTACCATAGTGCGTGGCAGGTCGTGTAACCCCATCACAAAGTCCGAGGTGATCACCGTGTGGCCATCCGGCACCATGCCGTGCGGCTCGCTCGGGCGGGTGCCCACCGCGATCAAGATGTGATCGGCCGTCAAGGTGCGATGCCGTTCAAGGGATTCCACCAGCAACGCGTGTGGGGTTGTAAAGCTGGCCGATCCCTGCACCAACTCGACGTCATTGCGGGCCAAGACGTCGTGCACGAGACCGACTTCGCGCTGAATGGCCCGATCCACATGGCCAATGAGTTGTGACATGAGCGGGCGGGTCCGAGACGCGTACGAAGCTGAATCCATCATCTCAAGACCCGACCCGAAATTGGCTCGCCGCACGGCTTCGCGAAAGGTCTTGGAGGGAATGGTGCCGGTTTCGATACAAACACCACCAAAACACTGTCGTTTTTCAACGACGGCTACTTTTTTGCCGAGCTTGGCCGCCTGAATGGCGGCACTTTGACCGGCCGGACCACTGCCAATACAAATCAGATCGTAGGCGTTTTGCCGAGACATTCTTGTCCTCCTACGAAACATCCCAAAGAACCCAGGCGGCGACAGATTGAATATTCAATCTGTCACCATACCGTGTTCATCAGGCGTTGCGTGAAAGTCGTCCAGGGGTCAGACGTGGTATGAAGATAGTAGGCCGTGTGATCCGTGGTGGTGTAAGCATTGGTGTTGTTGCCAATGCTTTCGAGGAGCGTGCGGCTCTCTTCCTCCGTCCGATGGCTGGTGGTGCCGCCACTGATGAGATGTTCAAAAAAGTGGGAGATGCCACTGCCGAGAGACTCGTGTTCGTGCATACTGCCGGTGCGGACAAACACCTGGACCGAGACGATGGGATGGGCATGAGACGCCTCCATCAAAACGGTGAGACCGTGCTCCAATGTCGTTTGAAACACCTCAGCCCGGACGTACACCGCGGTGACGAGTAGCATCAGCATGCCATAAAACACGGTGCGTAGGCGTGCCATCAGTTTTCCATCTCCTGTGGAACAGAGGCAAAGTAAATGCTTCTGTTACGGTCGGGTGCTACTCTATATCGAGTGAGAGCCGGTGCAGCCGCCACGTCCATTCCGCATCATTGAGGGCACGGTGATGGTTCTCACCATCTCGTACAATGTTGTAGTACTGCGCCACCGTGCCCAGCCCGAGATGCATATCTGCCGGCAGTTTACCAATGAGCTGGAGCCGCTTATAGATGCTCCACACGTCAAAGATATGGTAGTCGAATCGCCAAGGGATGCCATGTTGTCGGTAGGCTTTGTAGAGAAACGCTTCGTCGAATTTGGTATTCCAACCGCTGAGGACAGCGTTATCAGCACATCGGTCGTCGAACTGCTTGAGCACCTCGGCCAAGGGGAGGGCCGCGTTGATCGTTTCGCGTGAGATATGGTGTATTTTGGCTGCCTCTTCATTGTATTCGACATTGCCGGGGTTGGCTAAGGCTTGAAAATCGTCCGGATCGCGTTGGCCATCGGTTTCTAGGACAGCGCCAATTTCAATAATGCCGTTGCGATCGAGATCCAGCCCCGTGGTTTCTAAGTCGACAAAGACGAGCTGCCCCATGTGCGTCACTGCCTTCTGTGTGGTCTCGAGCCGAGTTGGCTCTAGTGCTGCGTATCGCAAATCCGCGCATGTTGGCCCTGCGTGTGAGAGGGTCAACACGCGCGGATTTGGGTATTCCCTGTATCGATAAATAAGCATAACGCAGATTTTTCGCCTCTACTAGCATTTTCCCCCGTGATGGCTGGTGGTGCAACTTTGTATTCCACACCGTTTTCTGGTAACCTGCTTACTATGAGTTAGATCCTAAGTCCCTGGGTAAATTGAATCGAGATTCGAGTGCACGATCCTCAACGGGTGTCCCGGGACGGTGTAAAAGGTAGAGAGTGATGCAAGCGAGTTTTGCTGCAGTGCGAGAGCGCTATTTGGATGATCTGATTGAGAATGGTTGGTATGACGTGCGGACGTTTGGTAAAAAACAGCGCCGCACCCTACAGACCCCGGCGTACCTGTTAGAACTTCTACAGAGCAGGCCGGTGACCGCGGTGGAAATGCATAGCCATACCCCCCGCTCCGATGGGCTCATCGAGCCGGAGCGCATCCAATCGTGGACTCAGGCGCTATATAAAAAAGGTTATTTTCGCTACGAGCATATCGCGATCCCGCTGGTGGTGGTGATTACCGACCACGACTACATCTATGATGCGTCTCAGTTGCAAACGATTAGTCAAGATGCCGGTTTGACGTTTTTGTCCGGCGCCGAAGTGAGCACCGAGCATGGGCACATGCTGTACTATGGGGCGCACCCCGAAGTGGTCGCGGCCTATGAGCTCGACCGGTCTCAGCTCACCGTGAAGCCCGAGAGCTACGAATTTCTCGAGAGGGTGCGAGACCTGAATGGGGGGGTGGCATTTCCGTCGCACCCTTATCGCGAAACCAGTATCCTGCACGAATTGCCTGGGGACGAAGTGGCAACGCGATTAGACTTTCTCGAAGTCCTCAATGGCAAAACCCCGGCCGATCAAAATTTAAAGGCGCTGGAGTACGCCAAGCAACACGGCATTCGTGGGGTGGGGGGAAGCGACGCGCATCAAATGTCGCGGCTCTACTCGTATGTGACGTTGTTCGATGGGCCGATTCATACGATGGACGATTTACTCTCGGCCCTGCGGGAGGGAGATTTCTTTCCCGTCCACGGTGAACATCTTCGTTTGAAACACGATGATTAAGAGGGAACATGGGCACAGATGACGACGCAAATTGATTGGTATTACCATCGCAAAGGTTGAACCACCTGTGGCAAAGCCTCCAAGTTTTTGGAGGCACATGACATTGCCGTGGCGGAGACCGTCAATGCAAGTAAAAAACTCGGGCGTGACGCTGCGCTTGGCATGGCTCGCCAAGCGCAGCGGCTCATCACAGCGAAGGGGAAAAAGGTGACGGCTGTTGACGTGACCGCCAAAACCCCTTCCGATGATGAGCTTGCGGCGCTCATGTTAGGCCCGACTGGCAACATGCGAGCCCCTACGATGCGCGTGGGGAAAACCTTGCTGGTGGGGTATCACGACCAAGTATTTGCTGATGAATTGGGGCAGTAGAGGGCAAAAGCGTGGACGACAGGTCCACCTGATCATCATAGGAGGTAAAAGTGGAAAAAGAAGTCTTTGTCTATAGCAATGTGGGTTGAGGCCCCTGCCATCAAGCGATGGAGTATCTGTCGCAAAAAGGTGTGGCGTATACCGAAAAGAACGTGTCGCGCGATCCCGAAGCCGTACAGGAATTGGTCAGCATGGGGTTGCGTTCTCTGCCAGTGATTTTGATTGGCGAGCAGCGTCTCAGCGGGTTTAACCCGAAGGCTATCGACGCGGCACTCGCCAGCGAAATGCCATAAACGTTCCGGCTTCCCTGTGTCACAGGGAAGCCAACCCCCCACAGTTGCCCCTATGCCGCCTCGGCACTCCTCTTGTGACCTCTATTCCTTAGGATGTGAGGCCGTTAATTTGTTTCGCCAGGTCAAAATCGCGCTGGCTAATCCCGCCGACGTCATGGGAATTTAGCCCGATGGTCACTTGATGATACACATTGGACCAGTCCGGATGATGGTTCATCGACTCCGCCAACAGAGCGACACTGGACATGAACCCGAATGCCTGCACAAAGTTGTCAAACGTAAATAGGCGTTGCAGTTTGCCGTCGATCAGTTCCCATCCCGGTATCTCGGGTAGACGACTGGTGATTTCTACCTCGGAAAATTTTTCGCGAGCCATTGCCTCTCTCCTCTAGATCAAGTCGTTGATAGGGCACTATACCACATACTATTGGGTTCGCAACTGCCGGTGGGTTCGCCACTCCCTGATGTCGTCATCAAGGGGCAAGGTTGCCGAGTTCAGCAAGACACCATCGGTTTTTGGCGCCAACGTCGCATGAGGAGAAGCCATTTACAGAAATTGCGCCGTAATTTCTGTAAATGGCGGGACACACTTATTTTGGACTCGGGCGACCTGCCGCCCGCGCCTCGAAGTCCGCTGCGGACTGCGAGGCGCGCTTAAGGGACTTGATTTTCCCCTACACACTCTGGCGCCAAAAACCGTTTAATCTCCTCTGCCTGGGCCAGGGCATCCCGATACCCGAGGTCGAGTAGATATTCGATATAGCTTGACTCAAAGAGCAAATAACTCAGGAAGTTAGGGGATTTTTCCCGCGATGAGCCAAGTCCCTGGACCAGGGCGCGAATAGTGTACGGCAAATATTGTGCGTGGTTGCGGGCCAGACGGCCAAGGTCTTGCGAGGGGCGCAACATGAGCAGGTCAACAGCCTTCAATCCATCGGAGGACTGGCTCGTTGACGGCAGGCGTTGGAGGGTACGGTTGATGCGCTGGAGACGCTCGGCATCATTTTCAAGCGCATCGAGAAAAATGCCGTGCATCATCATGCCGAGAATTTGAGAGGGTGGGGGATAGCTTATCGAGGAGCGCTCGGATGGCGCCTCTGCGTCGACCGGATAGCGCAGCGAAATCGCGAGGATGCGATCGGCCCCGAGATGAATCGCCGGTGCCAACGGCGAGGCGTGACGGATACTGCCGTCGCCATAATAGCCATCGCCGAGCTGGATGGCGGGAAACAAAAGCGGCAGGGCTGCCGATGCCATCACGTGCTCAATGGTGATTTTGGCACACACCGCGCAGCGGCGAGCCCGGTGCCAGGTCGCAATGCCGGGAGTGCCGTGCACAAACGTGACCGTATCGCCAGTGCGATAGCGCGTCGTCGAGAGGGCGAGCGCACGTAGCCGGCCGGCTGCAATATTGGCATCAAGGTGTGGCAGCGGCAAATGCTTGGCGAGATACTGACAGAGCGGGCGCGTGTCGAAGAGACTCCGAACGCTTAGGCCAAACCCGCCGGTCGTCAATAGCCATAGCCAGCGAGCCATGCTCCAGGAGAGGGAGCCCACCGAGGTTTTAAAGACCTGATCGATGTTGAGATCAAGCCAGGCGTGTTCCAAAGATCGCGCCGCCTGTCGAAACGTGCCGGGCGCCGATGCGATCATCGTGGCGTTAATGGCGCCAGCCGAGACGCCCGTCACCACGCGGAATGGAAATTCGTGGTCAATAAACTCCGCCATCCCTTTTAACAAGCCGGCCTGGTAGGCGCCACGAGCCCCGCCGCCGCTCAACGCCAGAGCAACCAGCGGTGCTTTGGAGGGTGTGGGTTCTTGCCTAGCGCTCATACTAGAACCTGCTCCGCCAGGGCTAAGGCGTTCAGCGCTTTGGGAAAGCCGCTATATGGCCCGGTCTGAATCATCAAGGTTCCTTCTTACCCAAAAAGGATGATGGATAAAAACGGTGCTTCAAACCACCGAGGTCGCGGTGTAAAACGGTAGTTCCACCACCTTGCCCGCAATCGTCGCGCCAGCGCTTTGGACCGCCAGCGCCGTGCCGGGCGCACACACCTCACGGCGGATATAGCCCATGGCAATCGGCTGTTGTAGCGCGGGCGAAAACGCCGCGCTGGTCACCCACCCTACTGCGCGTTCCGGCGAGACAATGACATCGCCGGCTTGCGGCAGCACATCGCCTTCGAGCCGCATGCCCATCAGCCGGCGATTGACATGACCGTGGGCCTCCAGACGGGCAATGACTTCCTGACCGACGTAGCAGCCTTTGGTGTAACTAATCGCGTCGGTGAGATTCGCTTCAACGGGAATGGTCTCTGCCGTCATGTCGCGGCCAAACACCGGGACACCGGCCTCAATGCGCAGGACCTCCAGGGCTTCAAGACCCACGGCACGCAGCTCGCAGGTGTGCCGATGCTCCCACAACGCCTCCCACAACGCTGGTAACGCTGCCATCGGCGCCAGAAGCTGGTAGCCGTCTTCGCCGGTGTGACTGCGCCTGATCAGGCGCACCTCCTGGCCACCCATGTGGCAATCGATGTGGCCCAAGCGCGGCAGCGGCGGTATTTCCTGGCCGCACGCCAGCATGAGCAACTCGTCTGCGTAGGGGCCCTGCACGGAGAGCAACCCCCACTCGGCCGTCTCGTCAGTCATCGTGACGTCATCGGCGATGATAAAAAAATCCAAGGCATTGATGAGGGTGGTGGCCAAGCCGGGCTCGAGATCGAGCCAGTAGGCGTCGGTGTCGGCATATACCACAAAATCCGCTACAAGCCTGCCTTTATTGGTCAAAAAGGTTGCATAACAACCCTGTCCGGGTTCGAGGTCGGCGGTATTATTGGACACCATGGCCTGCAAAAATCGCTGCCGGTGCGAGCCGCTGAGGCGGACCAAGCTGCGGTGGGACAGATCGATCACCCCCACGGCTTGGCGAACCGCCTGGTACTCTGCTTCGACGTTGCCGAAGTTCGCCGGCATGGTCCAGCCCGCCACCTCGGTGTCAGAGTCAATATCAACGTCCACAAAAGTGGCACCCAAGGCTTGATGGATGGCGTAGAGCGCGCTTTGCTGCATTGTCAATTCCCTATGCTGCACGAGTTTTGCGCGGTTTGAAGATACACGTGTGTTTGATGCGTTGGGCCACTTCGCCATCGGCGAGCATCAAAATATCGAGCACGGTGAATTCATGTCCTTTGCGCTCGAATTTATCAATCGGTAGGCCGCGCAACTCAATGTGCTCGCCCACCCGGCAAGGCCGGTACATGACGATTTCACTGCCTACATGGATCCACGGATTGAGGATAAAGCGATTCGAAAAAATGCGGTTGCAGCGCTGTAACAACCACCCCGGATGGACGTAGGCATCCGGTCCCCGATACAGTGCCAAATCATCGCTGTGACTCTCGCAGTAGGCTTCGTTCTCCGCTTGATCAACGCCGCCCTCCAGCACTGGCAAGGGGTCGCCCACCACCACGAGGTCCCAGTGCACGGGGACGCGCTCGGCCGGTTCACCTGCGGCAATCGTGTCAATGGCCGGTGCGGCCGCCGCCGCAGCCGGTAGGGCGGCATGACCCACGCCGCAAGCCACCCCGTCCGGATTCATGCTGCAGATGTCAAATCTCATTTCGGTCTCCGACGCCGATGTCACCGTGGCGCTGACGGTGACGTCGTCACCCTCATAAATAGGCTTGGCCAGCGTCACCTGGGCCGTGCCGCGGGTCAGCCAAGCCGTGCCGAAAGCCTGTACCAACGGATAGGTCATGTAGGCGTAGACCGAGACGCCCGGCACGAGACCGCCGCGAAAGCCGTACTGCACGGCCACGGTATCATCGTGGATTTTATTTTCGCTCTCCACCGCTTCGTTAATGGCGCGCAGCGTGTGCGCCGGTAGTGCGGCACCCACCGGATAAGCCGAGTAGTCCATCATGGTTCTCCAATTCAACCTGGCATGGGGCATAAGGTTCTGTTTTCGATTGTGTTGCGTCTCCTGACTATACCGGCGGATGCAGAGATGGTCAAGCCGCCGTCAAACGGACAACGCGCTCTTTCATGATATCACGGTTCTCGAGATTGCCCAGGGGGTGAGTGGGCCTTATGCCACGATGCAGTCGACCATTGGCGCCGCGATGGGGTTGTGATAGGATGTCTGAGGAGCGAGTCTTGCCGACCCCTGTAGCGAGGTCGATGCGTCATCCTCGTTGGCACAAATTCACAAAGCACTTATAGCAATGGAACCCAGCATTTTAACGACGGGTCTGTTTGGCCACATCGAAGTCATTCGCCGACGCGTGTTTCGCTTGGCGATCGCCCTCCTCGCCATGACCTTAGTGGCGTATCCATTCGCGGCTCACCTGCTACAATTCGTCAAGCAACCCCTGGCAGGTCCCTTAATTATCTATGCACCGCTGGAAGGCTTTCTCGGCCATCTTAAGGTCTCATTCGCTGCCGGCATGATCTTGACATCTCCACTCATCCTCTACGAACTCAAACGCTTTCTGCAAACCATTTGCCGATTTTCATCCCGCTCGGCCTGGCTTGGGGCGGGCGTCGCGGCGGGTCTTTTTGGCATTGGCGTCAGCTTTTGCTATCTCGTCATTTTGCCGGTGACGCTGCGGTTTCTTCTGGGGTATGGCGGGGACAACATTGCCGTCGGCATTGCCGTGAGTAAATATCTGTCGCTCACCTTGGGGCTCGCCGCGGCATGCGGGGTGATCTTCGAACTGCCGCTCGTGGTCCGCCTTCTCCATCGGCTCGATTTGGTGAGTATTGCATTTCTCGCGAACAATCGGCGCTATGCCATTTTGCTTAGTGCCGTGTTCACCGCCGTTCTCACCCCGACTCCCGACGCGTACACCATGTCGATGCTGTTGGTACCGCTGATCGGTTTATACGAGATCAGTATTCTGGTGCTGCGCATCGCGGAATATCGGCAACCGCGGCTCGAAGATGACTAAACCGGGTTAGGTACTTTCCATGCTGCAGAAGCCTGCAGCTCGGGGATTCACTCTTGACAACATGCCTTGTGGCGTCTATGAAAGAGGGATGTAAACGCTATTGTGGACCCATCATCTCTATATGAATACATGAGACAAGAAGGAGCTCGCCGTGAGAGAAGTCGCTATCGTCAGCCCACTTCGCACCGCCGTGGGAAATTTCGGCGGGTCGTTAAAGGATTTATCCGCTGCAGAACTCGGCTCGACTGTCATTAAGGCCATCTTGGATCGGACCGGGCTGGATCCGAATGTCATTGACGATGTGATTCTCGGCCACGGCTATGCCAGCGGGGAAGAGCCAGCCATTGGGCGCTTGTGCGCGCTCAAGTCCGGCTTGCCGATCGAGGTCCCCGGTTACCAACTCGACCGGCGCTGCTCGTCAGGGTTGCAGTCGATTCTCAATGCGGCCATGATGGTGCAAACCAACAACGCCGACGTCGTGTTGGCCGGCGGCACAGAAAGTATGAGTCGCGTGGAATTTTACTCCACGGCGAGCCGTTACGGCAGCCGTATGGGCTCGGTGACCCTGCACGACCGCCTCACCCGGGCTCGCACCACGGTGTCGCCGGAAGAGCGTTTCGGCCCGATCTCGGGGATGATCGAAACCGCTGAAAACCTGGCAAAACAGTATGATATCTCCCGTGAAGAACAAGATGCCTACGCGCTCCGAAGCCATCAACGGGCGGTGGCCGCAAGGGAGTCCGGCAAGTTCGACGCTGAGATTATCCCGGTAAGCGTGCCGCAGCGGCGTGGCGATCCCCTGACCTTTAACACCGACGAGGGACCGCGCAAAGAAACCTCGCTGGAGATCTTGGCCAAGCTCCGCGCCATTGAGCCGAACGGCACTGTCACCGCGGGCAATGCCAGTGCCCAAAACGATGCGGCGTCGATGTGTCTGGTGGTGGCAGCGGATAAACTCGATGCGCTGGGCCTGAAGCCTATGGCCTATCTCAAGAGCTGGGCGGTGGCTGGCGTGCATCCGGCGTATATGGGGATTGGGCCGGTCCCGGCAACTGCCAAAGCCCTCGACCGCGCGGCTCTCAATCTCGATGCAATGGATGTCATTGAGCTCAACGAGGCGTTTGCCGCTCAGGTCTTAGCCGTCTTGCGCGAGTGGAAGCTGGAGGATGAAGACAAGCTCAACGCCAATGGCTCGGGGATCTCGCTCGGCCATCCGATTGCGGCGACCGGTGCGCGTATTCTCACCACGCTCCTGCATGAGATGGAACGCCGCGATGCCCGCTACGGGCTCGAAACCATGTGTGTGGGCGGCGGTCAGGGCGTTGCCGCCATTTTTGAGCGGCGCTAGCGCCGTTAGAGATTAACGGCCGTAGAGGCACGGCATGCCGTCCACCGCGCCAAAACACGTTGGCCGGATCGTCGCTGGCGCGATCGATCCGGCCGCCGCCTATCGTAGGGTGCAGGAATACGACCTCACCGATCTCGCTTACTCGGAAGCGATTCTGGCCTCAGGGGCGCTCCCTCGACACCTACCGCCCTATTGCTGTTGACCGATTGTCCGGCAATTGACCGAGACAAAATCGCCAAAGGCAAAATCGCCTGCTGTTTGCTCAACACTTCTTCAACAGAAGCGCCATCAATAATGATGTCGTCATCGGGTCCGAGTGTCATTTTCGCCATATGCGAACACCGTAGATGCATCTGTAAACAGCGATAGATCTGAACCAGATAGCATCGGCCCTCCCACGAGAAATGTTCGCTCCACAGCAGCTCGTGCTCCATAAACGTTCCCCAGCCTCCTTCGTCTTGGGCATGAACACCTTACCAGGGAAGGTTAAAGCAATTTTTGTGCCACCTTGAGGCGTTTACGGTGCAAGCGGCGTCTCTTTATAGTTGGCGGGGGGAGCCCTCTGATTGTCAGGGAGGTCACTGGATGCGTGAGGTCTCGACAAGGCCTGTCTCGACGAGAAAAAGAGATTCCGGGTGAAGGTCAATGCCTATATATCTGTGCACGTCAGGCTCATAAAACCGGGGCAGCGGCGGGCAGTCGTACGGTAACAGTCGTTCCCTGCCCGAGCTCACTGACGATATGAATGCTGCCACCGTGATCTTCAATAATCTTGTGGGTCAACGCCAATCCCAGGCCCGTGCCTCGCCTTTTCGTGGTAAAAAAAGGGGTAAACAAATCATCGAGCTGATCGGCCGCAATGCCTATCCCCGTGTCTCGAACGATCACTTCAACATCCGTCGCATAGGGCTTGCATTCAGGGGCTGAGCGCGTGGCTGCCGCATCCGCAGTCACGATATCGGTAATCGATTTGGGGGCCGTACGACACACCATCTCCAAGGTCCCACCCGCCGGCATGGATTCAATGGCATTGAGGATTAGATTGCCAAAGGCGCGCTGTAGCTGCTCGGGATCCGCGTTGATCGAGGGCAGTATGACCGTCCAGTCCGTCTCTAGACAGACGCTCTGCTGGACCATCATCTCGGTATGTGCCTCGGCCACCCGCCCGAGCAAATCGAGAATATCCATGGGCCAACGTTGGATGGGTTGGGACCGAGTGACATCCAAAAGCTCTTCAATAATACTGTTAATGCGATCGACTTCATGCAAGACGATGCGGTCAAATTGCTCGATAAAGTTGGCGTCGTTATGCTTCTGCCGTACCAACTGGACAAACGCGCGCACGGATGTGAGTGGGTTTTTAATCTCGTGGGCCAGCCCAGCGGTGACTTGCCCCACCGCTGCCAGGCGGTCGGCATGGCGCAAGCGGCGTTCAAGCGCGTGGACGGGAGATAAGTCTTCAAAGATGACCAGGAGGCCAAACGTCTGGCTGTGGTCGTGACGCATGGCCGTACGCAACCCTAAGGGCACGGCGCGTCGATCGGCACGGATGAATTCCAAACGCGGCACATTGATTGGCACCCGACTTTGCAGTGCATGCTCAATGACCTGACCAAAGAGGCTGTCAGCCGCCACCATATGGCTATAATGGCGGCCTTGAACGGACGATGAGCAGACACCTAAAATTGTCTCTGCGGTCTCATTCATCGCCTCAAAATGACCGTCGAGGCCAAGCGTCATCAGACCACTGGTCATGGAGGCGAGGATGGTGGCATTGTAATTGGCCAGCCTCGAGAGTTCGTTGACTTTTTGATCGAGTTCGCGATTGGTGGTTTCAAGCTCGGCGCGGTGTTTCCCGACTTCGCTGGTCATATGATTAAAATGGCGAGCCAGAACCGCGATCTCATCCCGCGTGCGCACGGGAATAACATGCTCCAATTCACCGCGCGCAATGGCTTGAGTCCCTTCCGTCAAGTCATGAATCGGCGCTACAATGCGTCCGGCGAGCCACGCCACCGCCACTAGGCTAAGCACCCCGCCGATGCCACCCACCAGGAGGATCCACATCTGAGTTTTGCGGATGTCCAGCAGCATGTCTTGCAGGGAGAGGGCGACGCGAACCGTCCCCCACCTTTGCCCATCGGCCGTCAAGATCGGTGCGGCCACGTCATAGTAGCCACCCGGCCCATCCGGCCTCCGGCGGACATACTGAATCAGGGTCTTGAGGGTCTTGATCGCATTCTGGTTGATCGGCTCCAGCGGCAGGAACTGACCCTGCAAAGTCGCGTCCTCACTATGGGTGGCCACCTTCCCGTCACGCTGCAAAATAATCGCATACAGGACGTCCGCATCGCGGCTCACATTCTTGACATCCTGTGCCAGGGCAGTCCAATTGTATGTCTGCAGGGAGTTGCGGCTGACAGCCGCCAAGAGTTCAGCAATCGTGGTGCCGCGTTTTTCCACTTGTGCCACAATGGAGGTGCGGTAGCGACTCTCCACCACGAACAAGAGGCTCATGATGAGACCCAAGACCAACAGAGCAAAGCCAACGACTAATTTTTGCTGCAAGCCAACCCTGGGCAACGCCAATTGCGGTTCGATACGTTTACTCTGTTTTCGCCATCTTGGGAAAACCATATGGATCTGCATTTATCCAGATTGTTTTCATCGGAATGTAGTGTTCACCTAGAGAATTGACACTTAAACCCTCAATATAAGGGTGAAAAAGGCGCTCATATTTATAATGCACCAGATTGATTGTCGGCACATCTTCCATAATAAGCTTTTCTGCTTCTTGATACAAGCCAACCCGCTTTGCATCAGCCACCTCATCCCGGGCTTGTTCAAGCAAACGATCAACTTTCTGATTGTAATAACCACCTCGGTTGAATTTGCTTTGAGAATGGAACAGGGCATAAAGGACCTCATCGGGATCAGGGATGCTGGGATACCAGTCATAGCGAAAGAGACTACCTGGCCGCTTGCCGAGGACCTCGTTGGAATATGCCTCCCAGGTTGGCGCCGTGCGCAGGGCGACATCAATGCCAATGGCCGCTAAAAAATTCTTGATCGCGAGATGATCCTTAGCTGACGCAGGCGATACGCCACTACGCCAAAGTTCCAACGTCGGCAGCCCTTGGCCCGCAGGATAGCCTGCCTCTACGAGGAGTTCTCGCGCTTTGGCGACGTCGTACGTGTTCTTGGGCAAATCCGGATTATAGGCGAACATACCCGGCGGTATCATGCTATGGGCTTCATCAAAACGCCCTTTGCGAAGGATATTGACACAATACGCGCGATCAATGGCCAGATTGATCGCGCGGCGCACCCTACGGTCACTCAAGGGGCCCTGGCGATAATCCATCCACAAAAACAAGGTCTGGAAGATCGGCAGGCTAATATGCTTGTAGCGAGGGTCTTTAAGCAATTGATCGCGCTGGTCTACAGGAACCTTTGTCGCTTCTAATTGCTGACTTTCAAACTCGGCAAAGATCGTTTCCAGGTCCGCCCCCGGAAAAATGCGAAACACGATTTGATCCAGGTAGGGACGCGTTTCAAAATACACCTCGTTCGCTTCTAACGTAATCTCGCCGCCCGGCTTCCAGGCCACAAAGCGAAACGCCCCGGTGCCAACCGGAGACCGGGCAAACGGCGTTCCCTCGCGTTCGACCTCTTCTTTGGGCACCACCTTGAGCCCGGGGGTGCCCAACAGGCGTATCAAAGGCGCATAGGGCTGAGACAACACGATCTGCAGGGTGTGATCATCGAGGGCTTTAAAACCTTCAATCTCTTTTGCCTGGCCCGTGAGAAAGGCATTAGCGCCTTTGACTCGTGCAAAAATCGATTGAACTGCCGAACCGATTTTGGGGTCCATGATGCGGGTGAAGGAATAAACGAAATCATCGGCAACGACTTTGCGGCCATTGTGAAACGTGACGTCCTCACGCAGATAAAAGGTCCAGAGGAGACCATCTGCAGAGGCGTCCCAGGTGCGGGCAATGCTCGACACCACATTGAGCTCCGCGTCAAATTGGACGAGGCCATCAAATATTTGCTGGACCACCAAGGCCCCGTAGGTTGAGGTGACCAAGGCGGGGTCCAACGTGCCGGGTTCACGGTCTAATGCATGGCGATAAACACCGCCATAGCGAGGCGATGGCGCTGCGATCGGCGGCTCGATGGGTTCGCCCCACCACCGTATCCAGAGGGCTGCGATGAGACCCACTAAACCGATACAAATGGGTACGGCAACCCATCTTATCCACTGGCGCTTCCACACAACCTGCCCCTATCCTGGTAGCAAATAAGAGCCATGACTTGCCATGTAAGACTTATCTTACACAGATTCACACGTTTCTCTGCTGATTGCAAGGGGGAATCGACTCGAGTGAGATCGGTGATGGGCAATGGAATTGGGGATCCAAACGAGGCAAGAAACAGGGAGAGGGCACAGGCAGGCACCGACCTATCGCCCTATGATCTAAGGCAATAGGTAAGATGGCAGAAGCCGTTTCAACGTGTGAGCCTACCGTGGGATAACACCCCCTCAATGGACTAGAAACAAGCCCTAAATCGCATCATTCCCATCTGGCCGAATATCCAGTGCATCCATTCTGTTCATCAGGGTATTGCGGTGAATCCCCAGGCGTTTGGCCGCCTCGGTCTGATTCCAGCGGCTTTTTTCAAGGGCTTTGAGAATATAGTGGCGATCGAATTCCGAGCTGGCCTCTTTCAGGCTCACACCGCTTGAAAAAATATCACCCACCGTCTTATCGCGCACCGACACCAAATCCATCGGCAGGTCATCCATGTCGAGGACCCCGCAGGCATTGATCGCCACCAGACGCTCAACGACATTTTCCAGCTCGCGCACATTACCTGGCCAGTGGTAGTGGATGAGCGCCTGCATCGCGGCTTGGTTAAAGCCCTGGACCTTGCGGTTAAACGCCTGATTGTATTTCACTAAAAAGTGCTCGGCGAGCAGCGGGATATCGCCCTTGCGCTCCCGCAGCGGTGGCACTTGAATCTGGATGACATTGAGCCGGTAGTACAAATCTTCGCGAAAGGTCTTGGCCTTGGCCATCTCCAAAAGATTCTCATTCGACGCGGCAACGATACGCACATCGATTCGAATCGTCTTGGTGCCGCCCACCCGTTCGAGTTCTCGCTCTTGCAGCACCCGCAGCAACTTGGCCTGCATCTCCAAACGCAGACTACCGATTTCATCTAGAAACAGCACGCCGGTATTGGCCAGTTCAAATCTCCCGACGTGCTTTTCCACCGCTCCGGTGAACGCCCCACGTTCATGACCGAACAGTTCACTCTCAATCAACGTCTCGGAAATCGCCGCGCAATTCACCGCCACAAACGGTTTCGGGCGGCGCTGGCTTTGCTGGTGCACGGCCCGTGCGATGAGTTCTTTACCCGTGCCGCTCTCACCGCCAATCAACACCGTGGCATTGGTGTCGGCCACTTTACAGATCAAATCATAGATCTGACACATCTTCTCATTTTGCCCAACCATGTTGCCCATGTTGTGATGGCGATCGACTTCCGAGCGCAAGTAGAGCACTTCCCGCATTAAATTCTGGCGCTCGAGCGTACGCCACAACAGCGACATCACTTCGTCGTTTTCAAACGGCTTGACAATATAGTCGTAGGCGCCCAACTTGATCGCATCGACTGCAGTACGAATGCTGCTGTTGCCAGTAATGACGATCACATCGACGTTTTCATCGATCCTCTTGGCCCGGCGCAGGACCTCCATGCCGTCCATATCAGGCAGACGCAAATCGAGTAAAATGATATTAATATCTTCCTGCTGAAAGCATTTGAGGCCCTTTTCCCCATTTTCAGCTGTATAAATGCGGAATTGATCTTCAAGTAGCGCCGTATAGGTCACCAGCAAACTTCGATCATCTTCGATGATGAGAATACTCGGCTGCAATGCGGTCTGATCTTCCACCTTGTCCTCCCTTTGGCCACACCAAGGGTCAAACCCGGCTGGCTCCTTCCCCCGCGGCCATGGCATGCACATGCCACGTTTAGTTGTCAGACCACCACCCGATAAAAGACTTCCCCCGCAGTCCGGTATCAGTTCGGGAAAGTTCTCTGGACAGAACCCCGTGTCAATTGCTATTACTATAGTGAAATTGTAGTAGATATACCGTAGTGGTATAGTGACATCCCTATGTTGATAAGGGGTCGATCGATGGCAGACATGACCGCCCAGGAATCCTCACAACGGCCTTGGGGCTATTATGTGGTACTCGCAGATATGCCTGACCACAAAGTCAAACGGATCCATATTAAACCAGAAAAGCGCATTAGTTTGCAACGTCATAAGCATCGCGCTGAACACTGGCATATTGTGACTGGAACGGCAATCGTGACTCGGAATGATGAACAACTAACCCTAGGATCTGGCGATTCTGTCGATATTCCTAAGGGTACAATTCACCGGATTGAAAATCCAGGTCCTAACGAGATGTATTTTATTGAAGTACAGCATGGCGATTACTTTGGTGAAGACGATATTGAGCGCTTTGAAGATGATTTCGGACGCGCTTAGATCTTGATCATTTATGCTCCCAAAAAATATCGGCGGCAGTGAAGAAATCTCGCACAGGTGCTCCCTGCCGCCGACTATCTGGTCCTGCAATCGGTCAAATTGCCGTCTCTGTCCCCGCCTGGGCTTTCCTTTAAAAAAACTTCGGTAGGACCGGTTTGGGTGTCGGGGCGTCGGCTTCGTCCATTTCCGGCAACACGATCGGGGCATAGTGGCCGTAGTGCAAGGCTTCGATCAGGTCGGATGCCGAGGCAATGTCGTCGTCAAACTCAGTGCCGCAGGTCAAAAACCATTTGGGGCTCAGATAGTGAGCATCACTGCCCCCAAGCGAACGCAGACCGTGTTCGGCGGCAATCGCCGCCGCCTGCTCATTTTGTCCCTGCGTATTTTGCCCGTTGTAAGCCTCGATAATTTGCAACCCGGCAATTTCCGTGATGTCCTTTTGCATAATCGGTCCGAGAATCGACTCCCGAAACGGATGGGAGGGGGCCGCCACCGCGCCAAGGCGGGTGAGTTCCGGAATGATCTGACGTCCATTGTGCAGGCGTTGGGTCACGTCCACCGTTTCCAGCAGTCGGTCATTGACGCCAAAGACCAAAAGGTGCCCCTGACTGGTGTCCATTTCTACGCCTTGCAGCACCAGGATGCCATGGTCATCCCAATAGTGTTGCAAATTCAGTCCCGGGGTAAATTGACGGTGTTCCGTGAGCACAAACCCATCAAACCGGTGCCCCAATCGCCGATAGGCCAGAATCAGCTCAATATACCCTTCAATCGTTGCGGTACTGTCGTCTGAGGCCGCCGTATGGACGTGCATATCCAGAATCACAGCATCACTACCTTCTCGTTCACAGGCTTATTCACAAGTTGATTCATAAGGTCGAGGAAGCGCCTGAGGCATGCGATGCAAGACGGCGGTTCGTCTGCCATCGACGAACCGCCGTGCCCTCCGTCACACTCTCGACATGGACCTACTGGCCCGCGCGTTGCACGTTGCGCAAATCGAGGCCAAAGGCATTCGGCCAGTGGTCAAGCACCCCGTCGAACGTCCAACCGCCGGGTTGAAACATGGTCTTCACCGGGCGCGGATCTTCGATCAGGGACAACCGATCGCCGCTGATACCGACGGTCCAACCGGTAATGTTTTCGGCCATATCCGTGGCCAGAAAGGTCACTACCGAGGCCACCGATTCTGGTTTGCGTTCGGCTGGCCGCGCACTCGGATCCCCAATGCCGCGCTCGGCGCGAATCTGCCGTGCGGCTTCCGGGATCGTCGCGGTCATACGCGTACTCGCCCCCGGCCAAATCGCATTGGCCCGCACCCCATACTTCGCCATGTCACGGGCCACCGTCCGGGTCAAGCCCAGGATCCCGGCCTTGGCCGCCGAGTAGTTGGCCTGTCCGGAATTACCGGCAGCGGAAATCGACGAGAAGTTGATGATGCAACCGCTCTTTTGCGCCCGCATCAGCACGCAGGCCGGTTTGTTGACGCAAAACGCCCCGCGCAAATGCACCGCGATCACCGCGTCCCACTCTTCGATGCTCATATTGAACACCATGCGGTCGCGCAGAATCCCGGCCACATGCACCAAAATATCGATCTTGCCGTACGTGTCCACCGCGGTTTGAATAATGTTCTGGCCACCTTCCGGGGTCGCCACCGTATCGTAATTCGCCGTCGCCTCACCGCCAGCCGCCTTGATGATCTCCACGCACTCATCCGCCACGGAGCTCGACGCGCCCGCACCATCCACCGACGTTCCCAGGTCGTTCACCACCACCTTGGCACCCTGGGCGCCCATCAACTTGCAAATTTCGCGGCCAATCCCATTGCCGCCGCCGGTCACCACTGCGACCTTGCCTTCCAACATGCCTTCAGCCATATTCCCACTCCTCCGTCGCACCTACACGAGATCACATAATACAAAGGTGCACATCACGTCCCGGTGACAGGAAACCTGATGTACACCTGACCACGATCTGCCCACACGTTGCTAAGCGCTAAACGCCAGCTGCAGACGACACGATATACTCCGGCTTGTTCCGCTCTTCAATACGGATCACCCCATGCCGGTCTGTCGACGCCTGGAACTGCGCCCCATCGCTTTCCTCGGAGATGATTTCCAGGATGCGCGGGCACTTGTTTTTGCCAATAAAGATGGTATGGATCGACACCCCGAGTTCTTGCGCCAAAGTCCGCTCGTGCTTCACTTCCCAATCGCCCTGCGTCGGCACGCCATCGGTGAGGAACAGGATATGCTGATTGCCGCGCCCGAGACGCTTAAACTCCATCAGCGCATCTTCGAGTGAATTTTGGTAATTCGTGCAGCCCGAGCAGTGCAACGCGAGGGCGCGATGCGACATCTTGTCGTAGTCGCGCACGAAAAACTTGCCATCCACTTGATACTTCGTCGACAAGTGATTGAACTCGATGTAGCCCACTCGCATACGTTTTTTGCGGGCGAGTTCCACCAAGCGGAGAATCACCGACGACGCCCATTTGGAATAGATACCGGCCATCGACGAGCTGATATCTCGCAGGATCGCCAGGTCGCCGCCCCGGTCGAAGCGCTCGCGCATCAACACGCGCGGCAGTTGCGGCGACAGGTGATCGTACCAAATGGCGCTCTCCACCGGATCCGTATCCACAATGTCGTGGAAGGTATGCATGCGGCGCCACTTGCGAGGCTGACCCCCTAGATGCGGCACTTTCTCCGCCACATTGCGTTCGATGCGGCCCTTGAGCACCCGCATCAATACCTCGATATTGGCGATCGACTCCTGATCGAGATTCATCTCGGTATTGTCGCCACCATCTTCCGCATTGGGGCTGAGGGTCTGCTGAATCATCTCCCCCAGCTCCATTTGTTGTTTGCGGTGATCGACGGTCGCCTCCTGAGCCGAGTAGTCGGTGCGAGGCTCGCCCTCACTCTGCTCTTCAGACTGTGCTTGGCTCATCTGCTCGATCTCTTCCGACTCATCAGGCACTATTTTTTTTTTTCTGAGAAGCTCGGCGATAATGTCCTCGATACGGTCGTGCAATTCCTCGGGAATCCGGAACGTCGTCAAATATTTCATGACAAACATATCTTCCGGCACGCAGTGATCGCGACCCTCGAGCACCGCCTTGGCCTTCAGGATCTTGATCGCTTTGACCAAGAATGTCCGGTCCGTTAGCATCGAGTTCTTGTCATCGCAACCGTAGTCGTTGATCAGGACATTGAGAAATTCCAGCACCAACTGTTTCACCGCCGGGGTGAGATCCACTTTTGGCAGGGCCGCATTGGCCCCATCCAATGCCGCGCGGTCCACTTTTTCCTGGATCTTCGGCACGCTGCTGACGCTGGCGTACAGATCGATCACCTGCGCCGCGTCCTCCCAGTGGTTGCGGCCCACGAGGCCCAGCGTTTTCATTTGCAACGTGAACCGGTCCAAGTTCGCCGGATCGAGCGGTTCGTTGTAGTAATCCTCTTTCGTCGGATTACCGGTGGCAATCGCGGTGAGCAGCGGAATCGGATCGCCGCCGTACTTGCGCTCATTGAGCACCCGCAACAGCACGTTCAACGCCTCGCCGGGCGAGCGTGAGATGTCGTCCAACACGCAGATCTGAGAGGTCAGGATACCGCCCTTGCGGTTCATTTGGCGAATCACTTCGCCCCCCGACTCCTGCTCGCGGAAGATCACCGTATCACCGACCAACTCCGCCAAGCGCGTGTCCCGGTGCAATTGATAGAAAAAGAACTCCAGCTCTGCCGCTTCCGAGGTAATCTCCGCCAGCATGGTCTTGGCAGTCCCTGGGGGGCCTTCAAGATAGATATGCTCACGGGCAATCAGCCCAAGCAAAAGAGCCTCTTTGACGTCGTTGTGACCAACGACGAACCGATCCATTTGACGCCGTACCTGTGCCAACCCATCAAGATAGTTCATATGGGAATCCCGCCCCGTCACTCATAGCTTGCAATAATTTTAGCTGCCGAAGTAGCCCTCTAAGGGTTCACACACTAACATACTTAATTGGCAAAGGCAAAGCAATTTTCCACAGATTCAAACGCCCGGCCAAATTGCCCCGGCGGCAGCCCCCTGCGCCGGGCACCGCCCGCGGCGCGTCCGAGCCCTTGAGCGTTCAGGTCGGAACGGGCTTGCAATCGTCCCCGGAGCGCGGTAATGTGGTGCAACTTTTTTATTGATGCGTCGTGAGGGGTCAGTGAGGGGTGGGGCGTGAGGAGCGACGGTCCACCCGCTGCGGTCCACTAGGAATGGCAACGCAAGGAGACGCTCGTGCCGGACGAAAAGATCGTATTTTCCCAAGGAATTGAGATGCCCCCGGACATTCAGGCATTGGCGCAGAGCCTGAAACCCGAGGGGCTCACCCTGCAGCATCTGCCCCCGGGGGCGAGTGTCGACGAGATCGGCGCGGCGATTGCAGATGCGGCGTATCTGGTGGGCTTTTTGCGCTTTATCCCGGATGAAGCGCTCGCCAATGCCTCACGCTTAAAGATGATGCAGGTGCTGAGCGCCGGCTACGATGCGGTGAATATCGCCGGCGCGCGGGCCGCTAGGATCCCGATTTGCACCAATGGCGGGGCCAATTCCGTCGCCGTGGCCGAGCACGCCATCATGTTGATGTTGGCCGTGTACCGCAAGCTCGTGACCTACCATGCCAATGTGGCCGGCGGCCGCTGGAACCAGGGCATTCCGCGCTCCGTGGACATCTATGAGATGGAAGGCAAGACGGTGGGGATTGTCGGTCTCGGCAATATCGGTCAGCAGGTGGCCAAGCGCCTCAAGGCGTTTGACTGTCATCTCATCTACTACGATGCCTTCCGCCGCAGCCCGGCAGAAGAAGCGCAGTGGGGGACGACCTACGTGCCGTTGGAAACGTTGTTAGAAACCTCGGATATCGTGAGTTTGCACGTGCCTCTCAATAGTGACACCCGTGGCATGATCGATGCCGGGGCGCTGCAGCGCATGAAGCCCAAGGCGATCTTGATCAATACCTGTCGGGGACCCGTGGTGGTGGAAGAGGATCTCATCGACGCGCTGCGCGACGGCACGATTCTCGCGGCGGGCCTCGACACCCAGGCGAAGGAACCGGCGGACCCGTCCAATCCCTTGCTCGATCTGCCCAACGTGACGTTGACGCCTCACAGCGCCGGTCCCACGGTGGACAGTTTCCGCAAGCGGTTTGGCAACGGCTATGCCAATATTGCGAGGGTCGCGGCCGGGGGTGCCCCGATGTGGGTCATCCCGGAAATGCACGACCTCTTTCCCCCGAACGGCTAACGCCCGGACGGAGCACTCAATCCAAGTATCATCACGCTGCGCCTCGTTGTTGCGTTGCCGTAGCGTTGCCATGATGGAGGTAGATCGATGGAGACGACACCAAGTGCCAGTCATAGTATCACGGTGCGGGTGGAATTGCAGAATCGCCCGGGCATGTTGGGGCAGTTGACCTCGCGGCTCGGCGAGTTGGGTGGCGATATTGGGGCGGTGGATATCGTCTCGGCCGGCGACGGCTTGATGGTCCGGGATCTGACGATGAACTGCCGAGATGAAGCGCATGCCCAGGCGCTCGTGGAGAGCATTGACCGCATCGCTGGCGTCAAGCTCATGCATTACTCTGACCGAACCTTTTTACTTCACCTCGGGGGCAAAATCGAGGTGAACAGCCGGTCGCCAATCCGCAACCGCGATGATTTATCCATGGCCTACACCCCCGGCGTGGCCCGCGTTTGCATGGACATTTACCACCACCCCGAAAATGCCTACAACCTCACCATTAAAAAGAATACGGTGGCGGTGATCACCGATGGCACGGCGGTGCTTGGACTGGGCGACATCGGGCCGGCAGCCGCCATGCCGGTGATGGAAGGCAAGTGCGCTCTGTTTAAAGAGTTTGCCGGCGTGGATGCGTTTCCCATCTGTATTGACAGCAAGGACCCGGACATTATCATCGCCACGGTCAAGCGCATTGCCACGTCTTTTGGCGGGATCAATCTCGAAGATATCTCCGCCCCCCGGTGCTTCGAAATCGAGGAGGCCCTGCAGGGCGAGCTCGACATCCCAGTGCTCCACGATGATCAGCACGGTACCGCCATCGTCACGTTGGCACCGCTCATCAATGCCCTGCGCATTGTCAAAAAAGAGCCGCAAGATCTCAAAGTGGTCTTTAATGGGGTGGGCGCGTCTGGGGTGGCAGTGAGCAAGATCTTCATGGATTACGGGGTGACCAACATCATTGGTTGCGACCGGGCCGGGGCGATCTTTCCGGGGCGCACGGAAAACATGAACACGATGAAAGACTGGTACGCCGCCAACACCAATCCAAATGGTGAAAAAGGGTCGTTGCTCGACGTGATCGAGGGCGCCGATGTGTTTGTCGGTCTCTCGGGTCCAGGGACGTTCACGGTGGAGATGGTGAAAAAGATGAACCGGGATGCCATCGTGTTTGCCATGGCCAATCCGGTGCCGGAGATCATGCCGGAGCTCGCCGCGCCCTATGTGCGGATCATGGCCACTGGGCGCTCGGACTATCCGAATCAGATCAACAACGTCCTCGGTTTTCCGGGCGTGTTTCGCGGCGCCTTGGACTGCCGGGCCTCGGTGATTAACGAGGAGATGAAACGGGCGGCGGCCTATGCGATTGCCGAAGTGATCCCGCAGGAAGAACTCAACGAGGATTACATTACCCCGACGGTATTCAACAAAGCGGTGGTGCCGGCGGTGGCCAAGGCGGTGGCCGATGCGGCGCAGCGCACGGGCGTGGCCCGGCGCGAGGTGAGGTAATTTCGGTCTGGGGACAGCATTGATCGCGGTCGACTCTGTCCCCGCCGAAATAGTTCTATTTGATTAGGAGTGCGAAAGGTTGGCAGCGAAAATTACGATTGTAGGGGCGGGAAATGTGGGGGCGACAGCCGCGCACTGGGCGGTTGCAAAAGAGCTGGGCGATGTGGTGTTGATCGACATCGTGGAAGGCATGCCGCAGGGCAAGGCACTGGATCTAGCGGAAGCGTCTCCCATCGAGGGGTTTGACAGTCAATTGACCGGCACCAATGACTACGCCGACACGGCGGGCTCGGACATTGTGGTGGTGACCGCGGGCATTGCGCGTCGACCGGGCATGAGCCGCGATGACCTGCTCAATACCAACGCCAAAATTGTGGGCAGTGTCGTCTCTCAGGTGGCCGCCTATTCTCCGGATGCGTTTATGATTGTGGTGTCCAATCCCTTGGACGCCATGGTGTACGTGGCCAAGGAAGTTAGCGGCTGGCCCAAGCACCGGGTGATGGGGATGGCGGGCGTGCTGGATGCAGCTCGCTTTCGATATTTCATTGCGCAGGAATTGGGGGTGTCAGTGGAAGATGTGCACGGCTTCGTGCTCGGCGGCCACGGCGATACCATGGTGCCGGTGCCGAAATACGCCACTGTCACAGGCATTCCGATCTCGCAGTTGCTCAGCAAAGCGCAGATCGACCGTTTGGTGCAACGCACCCGCGACGGCGGGGCCGAGATCGTCAATTTCCTGAAGCAGGGCAGTGCCTTTTACGCGCCAGGCGCAGCGATCGTGCAAATGGTGGAAGCGATGGTCAAAAACAAGAAACGTATTTTGCCGGCCGCGGCCTATCTTGAAGGTGAGTACGGGCTTGACGGTCTGTACATGGGGGTGCCCATTCTGCTCGGGGCCAACGGGGTGGAAAAGGTCATTGAAGTGGAACTCACGGCTGAGGAAAAAGCGAACCTCAAGCAATCTGCCGAAGCCGTGCGCGAATTGATAGCCGTGCTACCGTCTGCGGATGAGCTACGGGCCTCGAACTAACCCATGGCCGCACGGCCTTGTCGATAGGCCACCGCCGCGTTATGGTGAGGGGGATAACGCGCCTGGGGACAGCGCTAACGCAAGCGGCCTCAAGACCGTCATGGACGTGAAATGGACTGACCGAGATGCATCTTACCTCGATTTTGAAAAAGACGTTAATGGCCGCCACTGGCCTGGTGTGGTTTTTGTTTATTATTGCACACCTGATAGGCAACCTCCTGCTCATGCTTGGGCCCGAGACCTATAATCACTATTCCGCAGCGCTGGTGTCGAACCCGTTGATCTATCCGGCCGAAGTGTTATTGCTCCTCTTTCTCGTGGTGCACGCCTTTAGCGCTTGGCGCGTGACCAATGAGAATAATCAGGCGCGGCCCGACCGCTATAGGGTCAAAGCGGTGAGCACCGGCAGCAGCACCTTTGCCTCGCGCACGATGTGGTACGGCGGCGTGATTTTGCTGTTGTTCCTCATTGTTCACCTGATCATGTTCAAATTCGGCAATCATGGCGGTGAGAAGGGGCTTTGGGGCTTGGTGGTCAGCAGTTTCCACAACCCGCTGATTGCGATTGGGTATATTATTGCGATGATTCCGCTTGGCATGCACCTCAGCCACGGCTTTGCCAGTGCGTTGCAAACCCTGAGCGCGATTCAGCCTAAGTGGTACAAAGGCGTTAAGCAGGCGGGTCAGGCCCTGGGCTGGCTTTTGGCCATCGGCTATATCCTCTTGCCCCTCTGGGCGTGGTTTTTTGCGGAGGTTTAAATCTATATGGCACTCGATGGAAAAGTACCGTCCGGTCCACTGGAAACCAAGTGGAGCACTTACAAATCGAATATGCAACTGGTGGCCCCGGCCAATAAACGCCGCTACCCTATCATTGTCGTGGGGACGGGCTTGGCCGGCGCCGCCGCGGCGGCGAGTATGGGCGAACTCGGCTACCACGTGCGGGCCTTTTGCTTTCAGGACAGCCCCCGGCGGGCGCACAGCATTGCGGCTCAGGGTGGCATCAATGCCGCGAAGAATTACCAGAACGATGGCGACAGCGTCTGGCGGCTGTTCTACGACACCATCAAGGGCGGGGACTACCGCTCACGCGAGGGCAATGTGTACCGGCTCGCCGAGCTGAGTGCGAACATTATCGATCAGTGCGCCGCGCAGGGCGTGCCCTTTGCCCGCGAGTACGGCGGCACCTTGGCCAACCGCTCGTTTGGCGGCGCGCAGGTGTCACGGACGTTTTACGCCCGCGGTCAAACTGGTCAGCAGCTCTTGTTGGGCGCCTATAGCGCTCTGATGCGGCAATCGGCCACCGGTAAGGTTGAGCTGTTGCCGCGCCATGAAATGCTCGAACTGATCGTAGTCGATGGCGTCACCCGGGGCATTGTGACCCGCAATCTGCTCACCGGGGCGATTGCGTCGCACCTGGCTGATGCCGTGGTGTTGGCGACCGGCGGCTACGGCAATGTGTTCTACCTCTCGACCAATGCCAAGGGCAGCAATGTCACTGCGGCGTGGCGGGCGCACCGCAGAGGCGCGTTTTTCGCCAACCCGTGCTACACGCAAATCCATCCGACCTGCATCCCGGTCACGGGAGATTACCAGTCTAAACTGACGCTCATGAGCGAGAGCTTGCGCAACGATGGCCGAGTGTGGGTGCCCTTGAAATCGGGTGACACGCGCTCACCGGACACCATTCCGGAAGACGAGCGAGATTATTACTTGGAACGCAAATACCCGTCTTTCGGCAACCTCGTGCCGCGCGATGTGGCCTCCCGCAATGCCAAGCAGGTCTGCGACGATGGCCGTGGCGTGGGTCCGGGCGGTCTCGGCGTGTATCTCGATTTTACCGATGCCATCGGGCGCGACGGTCTCCATGTCATCAAAGAAAAGTACGGCAATCTCTTTGATATGTACAACGAAATTACCAATGAGGACGCCTACAGAACCCCGATGCGCATCTACCCCGCGATGCACTACACCATGGGTGGCTTGTGGGTGGACTACGATCTCATGAGCAACCTCCCCGGGTTGTTCGTGCTGGGCGAGGCCAACTTTTCCGACCACGGGGCCAATCGACTAGGGGCCAGCGCCCTCATGCAGGGTCTGGCCGACGGCTATTTTGTCATTCCCTACACCATTGGCGGCTATCTGGCCGATGCCAAGCTCCCCAAGATCGATGCGAATCACGCCGCCTGTAAAGATGCCGAGCGCGCCGCCACCGAGCGCATTGCCAAAATGCTCGCGGTCCAGGGTAAACGCACAGTGGACAGTATTCACAAGGAATTGGGGCTGCTGGTCTGGGAGAAGTGCGGCATGAGCCGGGACGAAGCCGGTCTCAAAGAGCTGCTGGAGCAGATTCCTGCCCTGCGTGAGGCGTTCTGGCGCGATGTCACCGTGACCGGGACGGCGGGCTCCTTTAATCAGGTGATCGAACGAGCGGGCCGGGTGGCAGATTTTCTCGAATTTGCCGAGACCATGGTCCGCGACGCCTTGGAACGCCGCGAGTCCTGCGGCGGGCATTTTCGCGAGGAGAGCCAGACCGAAGATGGTGAAGCCCTGCGCGACGACGACAACTATAGCCATGTGTCGGCCTGGGAGTGGAAAGGGGAAAACGAGACGCCAGCGATGCATCAAGAGGCGCTCAATTTCGAGTTCGTCCATCCCTCTCAGCGCAGCTACAAGTAGGCCAGAGTAGCTATAAAAGCGATAAAAGCGATAAGCAGGTAGGCAACCATGAATTTTACGCTCAGAGTTTGGCGACAGGACGGCCCTGAGGCTGAGGGTCGTTTGGAAACCTATGAGGCCATCAACATCTCGTCCGAGGCGTCTTTTCTGGAGATGCTCGACATCGTCAACAACGGCCTGGAAGCCGAGGGCCAAGAGGCCATTGTGTTTGAGCACGATTGTCGCGAAGGCATTTGCGGCAGCTGCGGCATGGTGGTCAACGGCCGGCCCCACGGCCCAGGCCAAGGCATCACGACCTGCCAGCTCTACATGCGCAGTTTTCGCGATGGCCAGACCATCTATGTCGAGCCCTGGCGGGCCAAGGCCTTTCCGATCCTCAAGGACCTGGCGGTGGACCGGTCGGCGTTTGACCGGATCATGGAGTCGGGCGGGTATATTTCAGTCAATACCGGTAACGCACCGGATGCCAACGCGGTCTTGATTCCCAAGACGGATGCCGATCTCGCCATGGATGCGGCCCAGTGCATTGGCTGCGGCGCCTGCGTGGCCGCGTGCAAGAATGCCTCAGCGATGCTGTTTGTCAGCGCCAAGGTGTCCCAGTTGGCCTTGCTGCCGCAGGGCCAACCCGAGCGCAAGCAGCGCGTCATCTCCATGGTAGAAGCCATGGATGCGGCCGGGTTCGGCAATTGTACCAATGAGGGTGAGTGCGAAGCCGAGTGCCCCAAAGCGATCTCGATTTCGAACATTGCCCGCATGAACCGCGAGTACATGAAGGCGAAGCTGTTCTCGCGGTCCTAGCTAAACCACGGCGGCCGACTCGACTAAAAGGTTAATTGAGCCCGCCCTCCGACCACGGCAATCGGGTCGAAATCCTTATCCCCACCGGCATTGTCGATGACTTGGACATGCACGGACAAGGCCAGGTTCTCACGCCAAACATAGCGGTAGTAAGCCTCGGCAAACCACTCGTCACCTGTTCGTGCCGGGGCTTCCGCACTGGCCTTGAAATCATCGCTGAGCAGCGCTTGTCCAATCGCCACCGCCACCGCATCATTCGGGCGGTTCCACCACGCGCCCAGGAGTTGCACACCGAAGCTCCAGGCCACGGACACCTCACTCACGGCTTCTTTTTGAAAGGCAAGGCGCAGGAAGACGGCAATGGGATCGAGAAGTTGTTGATCGAAGCTGATCCCGGCCCCCCAGTTGGGCTCGCTATCATTAGGTGCCTCGAAGGTGGGAAAATCCGCCCCATTGTGCCAGAGATAGAACCGGTAAGTCCCTGGGCGTTGGCCAATCATTGGCGTAAAATCAACTTCGCCGATGATAAAGCTGTCATCGAAAATATCCTCATAGTCGGCATCGTGCTCGGCCCATCCCACACTCAGGGAAAGCCATGGGGCCAGCGCAGCGGTCAGACGCACGCCCGCGCCATTGTCTTCGGGGAAGGCAATCGCGATCGAATTCACCAGGCCCGTTGACAAAAACTGACTGTACGCATCATTGGCAACTTCATTCGCATCGAAATAGTTCGTCAGATCAATCTTGCCAAGGGTGAACATGACCCGATCGTTCCATAAATGATGCTCATACCACACCTCGATCACTTCCAGTTTTGCCTCGGAATCCACAGCGTTATCGTTAACGCCAAAGAACGAATTTCCAACGCCTAGATCGTTGCTCAGCCCTTCGCCTTGTCCAGCCTCAATGAGAATGGAAGCCTGGCCGTGTGCACCGATGGGCGACCCAATCTCTAAGTCGATCAACCACGATGCGTCTTGAGTTTCATTGTCATCGGGGTTGTTATCGTCGTTGTTTAGGGTGCCTTGGACAGTACCGATAGCGCTCAACCCGAACTCCAAGTTACCTAACTGCTCCATCAGACGGTCCATCTTGGCTTGGGGTTCTGGGCTTCGCTCTTCACCATACACCAGCCCAACGGTGAGGAGTAAGGCCCAGATCAAAGTCAAAACAGCAATGGCAACGGACGCTAGCAGGCTCCGCATTCAACTCCCTTTCCTAGATGGCGGCTAACACGAGCTGAATTTTTGTCTCAAACTTGACGGGCGGGAGAACTTAACACTGATACCCCAAACCATATGCATGACCGGCGCACGTGAGACGACCGAGGCAGAGGCTGATCAATGGGGAGGTTTGCAGAAACAATCATAACGCGGATGTTATACGGGAACCTAAACGACGTGTCAAGAGATGTTGTGCGGTGGGGGAAAATCGTCTTCGCGATACTGCAACGTGAGAGGCTCAATGACAATCGTGACATGATTCAAGTCAGTCATGGTAACCGCCGTTCGTCGAGGAGGTCGAGGGCCACCATTTTCCAGGTCTGCTCGATGGGTTGAATGGTGATCAGGGCCTCGTACTGATTGCGGCGCTGGTGGGTGTGCCCCCAGTGGTTTACCGTGCCCGTGATGCGCCAGGCGCACTTGAAGGTCAGGCGCTGGCGCTGGCCGGGCGGCCCGCTTTGCGTGGCATCCAGGAGTTGAACATCCTCCACCTTGGCGCGCGCCCCGCCCTGTTCTGCCATGGCTAAGCGCTTGCGGTTTTGCAAATAGATCTCGGTGATTAAATCGCCAGTGACACTGACCGCCAACTTGTCGTAGATATCGCTCTCGGCGCGAAAATCAAAGGCGCGATAGGTATTTTGCAGGAGCCCTTGGAGAATCAGAATCGCCTCGACGTCGGGCAGCGTGTAGGGCGCGGCAAAGGGGTGGCGAACCGACAGGCGCCCAAACGGCCACACCCCCACCGCGATGACGAGAAGCACCGCGACCGTGGCGATCCGGTAGACCCCGATGAGCCCGAGGTAGCGGCCAACGCCAAAGAGCAGGATGGCCGCGAGGCACAGAAGGATACTCAGGACCGGGATATCGAGCTGCTCGGCGGCCGGCGCGGCAATCGCCTCGATGGTGGCGGCCTGGTAGTGGTAATTGGCGAGCAGATTGGTCCAACGCAATGTGGGTTGCGCTGGCGTCACGTCATAAGGCAATTGACCGACGGGATCGATGATTGCGGACGGCACCGAGGTGATCTGATCGTTAAAAAACGTCCAATCGACCGTCACTTCACGCGGCAGTCCGGGGGTGATGTAGGCCAGAATCACCCCGACCAACGCCGTGTGAAACGTCAACTGCTCAGCCGCCTCCAACGGCTGCATACCCTGCGGGGTGGCCCTGACGAACTCGACGCGATCGAGGATCGAGCGTGACGGGGCGCCGTCGATCTGCACCTGTTTGTACTGCAAAAAAAACTGGCCGATCTGCTCGAGCAGCCGGGCCTGCTCAGCCGCATCGATCTGCATCGGATTCTGCACCTCTAGGGACATCCACGACGCCAACGCTTTGAGTCGGATAAGCATTTCAAAGCGCACTTCGTACGGTTCGATATAGAGAAAGGTCATGAGCGGCGCGCGATGATGTCGCTGCAGATCGGGATTTTCAAAGGCGGAGTACCAGGGGTCACGCCAGTCCAGCCGCAGAGTTTCCGGGCGCCGCAGGTACTGGAAGTCAATGACCGGAATGGCTTCATGATACACGATGAAACCGATCTCGATCGCCGCCTTATCGCCTCCGCCTGACCGAGGTGGCGTCAGCGTCAGCGTCGCCGGACGCGCCGCCAGAGCATAGACGATCTCGACATAGGTCACCATGGGGCTGCCCGACACCTGGCCGCTGGCCGCACGGGGCGCGGTGGAGCGGTCCGTGCGCGGCCGCTGCTCGATCACCTTCACCTCCCCCGCCAGCGGCGTGCCCGCGTCGCCAGTCAACACCAGCCCCTGAGTGACCTCATCCGGTTTGGCGGCCCCATCATCGAGCAGGGCGGCAAACGCCGCGCGATCCTGTTCGCCGATTTCCAGCTGCAGCGTGATGCGCTCCGCCTCAATCCCTATCTCCGCCACCGTGGAACTGCGTTCGGCCCCTGTGTACGTCGTCAAGTGGGCCTGTGCGGGTCGCGACAGCGTGAACCCACACAGCAAAACAGACAACACGCAGAGGGGTAACGATGGCTTGGTCATCACAGCCGTGACCTCAGTGGGTTGAGAGTGTGACGGGCCCCCACGCCGGCTTGGCCTTTGCGGCTTCTCGCTCATGCCCCTGACGGTAGCTCGAAAGTGAGGGATGCCCAGTAACTGCGCCAGTCCGCTTGGTCCTGCGCCTCAGCGCGCACCATGTGCACCGCCTTCACCAACCACAGGCCACTGCGGTACAAGTTGAGCTCGGCGCGTCCATCCGGCCCGCTCTGGGCTCGCTGCACCTCGTTCGGCGCACTCTGGTTCAGCGCCATGATCAGCGCGCCAGCCACGGGATGGCCCTCGTACAGCAGTCGCACCACCATTGGTGTCGGTGCTTGCATCTGATACGGATTTTTTTCGGGCAGAAGCTCTAGGGTCATGCCCACGGGCTTGTCGTGATGGAGAGGACCGGCGGCGGCTGACGCCTTGTCGCCGACCCATAATAGCGCCTTGGCACAACGCGAGAATACCTCTTTACCGGGCTGCTCACTCGCACCGGCCTCCTGCCGGGCAGTCAGCACCGTCTCAAGCCCCTCGGCCTTGAGGTAGCGGTTGAACCGCTCGGCGGGGAGTTCGAGATAGGTGGGGGTGTTCTCAAAACTCACCACCTGCAGGCCATTCTCCTGCACCTTGGCGATGCCGGCCGGACCGCGCCGCAGCATTACCACAGGGTGCTGCTGGGTGGCGCCATCCATGCGAAAGCGCTTCACCTGCTCGGGCGAAATCGCCGGCGGCTTGCCACTAAAAAGCTCGCCGACCCGCAAATAGAACAACACCCGATCGCCAGACTTGAGCTGGAAATTCGAGGCTTCAATCCAGTAGTCGTGCGCGGCCGCAGGCTGCACGGAAAGCCAAAACATTGCCACGAGAAGCATCAAAACATATCGCATCATTCTTGAGCACGGTTGCATATCTAACCCTTCTTGCCATGTCACCCCGCTCGCTCCTGGGCTGCGCGCCGCGCCAAAACACGGTGAATGATCACTGCCAAATCATGCATCACGAGGGGTTTCATGCAAAATGCATCAAATCCTTGGGCCGCCGCTTTGTCGGCATCCATACTGTGGCTATAGCCCGTGCACAAGATGATCGGGATCTCAGGCCGTATGGCCCTGAGGGCTTGCGCTAAGACGTCACCCGACATCAGAGGCATCGTTTGGTCGGTAATCACCAGGTCAAAGCGCTCCGGTGCCGCTCTAAACACAGCGAGAGCCGCCAAGCTGCTCGTTCTCACTTCCACATCATAACCGAGTTGTTTGAGCATTTCCTGCATCAAAAGGGTCAAGACTTCCTCATCGTCAACGAATAGAATCGACTCTTTATGACCCAGAGGCAGCGCCCCGCCACTCGCCACCTCGCGGTCGATTTCAGCCTCGATTTGTGGCAGATAGATCACGCATGTCGTCCCCACCTCCGGCCGGCTTGCCACCGTCATCGCGCCGCCGTGACTCGCTACAATGCCGTGCACCACAGCCAATCCCATTCCCGTGCCTTCACCGACTCCTTTGGTGGTAAAATAGGGCTCAAAGATGCGCTCCATCACCTCGGCGGTCATGCCGTGGCCGGTATCTCGAATGCTGAGACGCACGTAGGGCCCGGGCCGAAGCGTGGCGTATGGCTCCGCCGCCCTCAAGGTCTCATCCACCTCGGCGATGTCGATGCTCACTTCTAACACGCCCCCTGTCTCCCGCATGGCATGTTCCGCATTGGCACAGAGATTCATCAGCACCTGATGGATTTGGGTCTGATCCGCAAGGACGACATCCTGTACATCGCCAGGCATATTTTGGTAGATGTCAATCGTCGTGGGCAGCGATGCCCGCAGGAGCTTGAGCGCTTCCCCAACGACCTCATGCAGGTGCACCGGCCGACGCTCCGGATCACTTTTCCGGCTGAACGTCAGGATCTGCTCCACAATCTGTTTGGCGCGCTCACCAGCGGTGTAGATGTGCTGCAGGTTTTGCCACGCCGGGCCGTTTGCGGGGACCATTGCCTGGGTCAATTCCGCATAGCCCAAGATCACCCCTAAGGTATTGTTGAAATCGTGGGCAATACCTCCCGCCAAGACCCCAATGGCCTCCATCTTTTGGGCCTGGCGCGTCTCTTCTACTTCTTTGACTTCGCGGCGCAACGCCTCAATCTGTAGGCGATCCGTGACATTGTGAACCACCCCTCGATAGCCCATGACGGTCCCGTCGGCCTGGCGTATCGGCCGGCCCGAAATCACCACGTGCATGGGCTGGCCGTCGCGCCCCTGGGTCGTGATGGCCACGTCGTCGAATGACGCCTCGCGGTCCATGTGATCCTGGATCAACTTGATGAGGTGGCCATCCGGGTCGTTGCATACAAATTCGCGGCGATGGCGCCCGAGATAGGACTCGACATCCCAGTAGCGGCCGCTTTGAGGGATGGGTGACACATAGGTGAAAACCTGGTGCATGTCGGTTTCCCAAAACCGATCCGCAGCAATTTGGGCAAACTCGCGAAAGCGCTCCTCGCTCTCGTGTTGCGCCTGACTACTGTTGAGGACTTTTTCGGCCATGCGGTCGAATTGGGCCGAGAGGGTCGCCACTTCGCGCGTCAGCAACGTCTCCTGATGGCCCATCCGGGCATCGTATTCCCCCTTGGCGACACGCTCCGCCACGTCACCCAGGCGTTGCAGATTGCCCGCCAAACGTTTGGAGAGGAGCCATCCCACCGCCGCGGAGGCGAGCAAGATGAGCCCCACCACCGACCACACGGTGCGTTTTACCTCGCTCACATGCGTCTGAAGTTCCGCCAGCGGCTGGGGGACCATCACGCCCCAACCCGTTTTGGGCACGGTGGTAAACCCGGCCACCATGTCGGCTTTGACGGCTGGAGAATAGAACCATGACACGCCCGTTTCGCCGGCCATCATGCGACGGATGGGCTCCAACTGCGAAACATCCTTCATCTCGGCCTGCCACTGCTCCAGGGGGTGCGCAAGAATGTGGCCACTGCGGTCGACAATGGCGGCATGCCCGCTCGTGCCGAAGCTAATCGCTTTTTGTAGCTGGAGGAAATACGTGGTTTTGAGGGCTCCGAGGGCGTATTGCCGGGGATTGATGGCATGCCACAGATAGAGCGTGGGCTCCCCATTGCCATCCGGCAAGACATTGCTTAAGGTGGCAGTATGTGCCTCGTGGCCGGCCCGCAGTTTGGCCAACAGCGCCTCGGGGATGCGCTCAATTCGCAGCTTGGCATGGGGTGCCACCCCTTGCTCCACTTCACCGAATTCATTGACAATGCAAACGTGTTTGAAGTAGAGACGTGCGAGCAGGGTCTCGAGCTCACGAACCGGCTGAGGCGGCACCAGGTTTGACACTGCGAGTTGAAACACCGCTTCCACATCTTCCGCATAACGCGATAGCGCTTCGGCGAGATACTTGGCCAGTTGAAGATGTTGATCATGAACGGTTTGGACTTCTCGATTCCAGGCCCTGTGGGTCCAAAGCAGGCCCACTGTCACCGCGGTGATGGTGGCACACAGAAAGACCATCGAGGAGATGACCTGACGTAGTGATGGGCGAAATATGCGGCGTCGCATCGCCTTTCCTCTCGCTTTAGAACATTGGTGTAGAAGGCATTGGCGTCATAACCGCCCGGAGGGTGCCATTTAGGCGGGAAAATTGCGATGGCCCTATTCATCTATGAGACATAGGCATTTTAAGCTGTAGCGCTTTTAAGTCCATCTCTCCAATCAATAACTAGCCAATAAAATACCGATTTTATTGAGTCATATTTTATGCAGACTATATCAATTATGACATATTATAAAAAGTGAAAAACAAGATATTAGATAGATAGAAAACTTATTTTTTACCTTTGCCACCTATTCTCAAACCGATGGATAGGAGCGGGAGCCATGCTGAAGATTCGCCCTGAAGTCCCCACCGATATCCCGGATATCCACCAGGTGAATGCCCTCGCCTTTGGCCGCGCCAACGAGGCGGACCTCGTGGCGGCGCTACGCCGTGCCGGCACGCTGAGCATTTCCCTGGTCGCCGAGCAAGCGCAACGCATTGTCGGCCACATCGCCTTCAGCCCAGTCACCATTGTTTCAGGCGCGACAGCGGTTGAGGCGATCGGACTCGCCCCCATGGCGGTGCGGCCGGATTATCAACGCCAGGGCATTGGCTCGCAACTCGTGCAAGCAGGTCTGGCAACTTGTGGCGAAACGCGTTATGGTGTAGTGGTCGTGCTTGGCCATCCGCACTACTACCCCAAATTCGGTTTTATGCCATCGAAGCCGCACGGCATCGAATGGGAACATGAAGTCCCTGAAGAGGTCTTTATGGTCAAAGAGTTGCAGCGTGGCGCGCTGGCGCGAACGCGGGGGGTGGTGCAATATGGCCCGGCGTTTAATGAGGTTTAAACCGCGCAAGACAAGATATGAAAGGGGAACCCACGATGCCATCGACGACATCCCAGCCCCCAACCCACCGAGACCTGGCGCCCGATTTGCTGATGTCCTTGTGGCAGACGATCCGGGAGCAACTCGAAGCCAGACAAAATCGAATTTATGAAGCTATCGCCAGCTACCCGCCGCCGATTCCGGCCTGCGACCAGCACTTTAATTATCTGCTTGAACAGCGCACCGGTATCGCTCAGGAATTGCGGCGCCAGAAAAGACTGGCTGAGGAGAGTCTGACGAGCCGTGATCGCCTCGCGTTAATCGGTGCCTTTGTCGAGTCCTCGGCGTATTTGAACGACGACACCAAGCAACACCTCCGCTCTCGTTTATCGCAGGCGTGACCCGTGGCGATGAGTTGCTTGGAGGGGCACCATGCGATCCGCGTTGGCTGCGGCGTGCAAAAGAGACGACGACGTCTTAGCGTCACCGACAGGGCCATGCCGATCGTTGGCCTTGACTTGCGGGTGTTTCCGTGTCAAATGTGGTGTATGGTGGTTATAGGTCGTTCTCAGTTCTCAAACATCCACAAGCTTGGAGATACCAGCCATGCAACTCCTCGTCATTTCCGGCGGCAGACATCCCTACGCGGAATCCACCCCGATCCTGGGCGATTTTCTCAGTGCTGCCGGGTGCGATTTAACCATCACCGAAGACGCCTCGATTCTGGCCAACGCCACGGAAATGGGCGCCTACGATGCGTTGCTCTTTAACACCCGGCGGGAAAATCTCCCGGATTTTGGCGATCTCGCCCTGTCGCCTGCCGAACAGGATGGCTTGAAACAGTTCATCCGCTCCGGCAAAGGGTTTGTTTGCCTCCACATCGGCACGTGTGTGCCCGATGTCTGGCCCGAATTCCACGACATCACCGGCGGCGGCTGGATCACGGGAAGCAGTTTCCACCCGCCCTATGGCGAGTTCACCGTCAACATCAGCAACCCGGCACACCCAGGCGCTCACGGCGTGTCCGATTTCGCCATTCACGACGAACTCTATATGGGCCTGGCGCTCCGCGATGGCAACGACGTCTTTATCACCGCCGACGCCAGTGAAGGCACCTATCCCTGGGGGCCACAGCGGCAGCCCACCCATATGCCGGCCGGTACGTTCCCGCTCGGCTGGACGCGCCAGTACGGTGATGGCAAGGTGTTTGTGCTGCTCCTCGGGCACGATGCGCGCAGCTTTCAAACCCCTGGGTTTCAACAGCTGGTGCTGAATGGGGTCCAGTGGGCCACGGCGGGGTGAACCAGCGCAAATCACCTCTTCTGGAAGGACACACGCATGATGTCTGCACCACCGGTGGCGGCCCGCAAGGCCCATTGCGTCACCTATCATGGCAAGACGATTGAGGACCCCTATCACTGGCTCAGGGATCCAGGGTATCCCGAGGTCTCGGACCCCGAGATCCTGGCCTATCTGGAAGCGGAAAATGCTTACTTTGCGTCTCAGATGGAAGCGCACCAACCGCTCATTGACACCCTCTATCAGGAACTCAAAGATCGGCAGCAGCTCGACGATGCCTCGGTGCCGTATAAAATGGGCGATTACCTGTATCAGTGGCGCTTTCGCGACGATGCCCAGTACCGCATCTGGTCGCGCGCGCCGGTTGGCGAACCGGAGGCCATGCAGGTCATTTTGGACGAGCCAGCCCTCGCCGCGCAGCACGACTATTTTCGCCTCGGCGGCTTTTCGGTGAGTCTGGATGGGCAGTATCTGGCGTGGAGCAGCGACACCAACGGCTCAGAGCGCTTCACCATTCAAGTCAAAAATCTCGTCACCGGTGAGACCCTCGGTGACACCCTGGAGCAATCCCTCGGCGCCCCGGTTTGGTGTCAGGATCATGCGACGTTTTTCTACTTGATCGTCAATGACCATTGGCGCCCATGCCAAGTCAAAGCCCACCGCCTCGGGGAGCCGACGGAGCGCGACCGCATCGTCTATGAAGAACACGACGAGTCGTTCTTTGTCGGCCTTGGAGAGACCCAGTCCGAACAGTACATCCTGATCAGCGCCGGAGATCACGTCACCAATGAGACGCATCTCATCCCCGCCGCCGATCCCGAGGCCGACCTCCGAGTCATCTGCCCCCGGCGCCGCGGCCACGAGTACGATGTCGATCACCGCGAGGGCCGGTTCTATATTCGCACCAACGATACACACAAGAATTTTCGTCTGGTCACCGCCCCGGAAGCCAGCCCGGAACCGGACCACTGGGTGACGTTAATCGATGGCAGCGACTCGCACTATCTGCGGGGCGTGATGTGCTTGCGCGATTGGGTTATTGTTGAAGAGCGGGTGAACGGTCTAGACCAAATTCGGGTGCTGGCGGGCAGCGGCGGCGACCACGACGTGCAATTTCCCGAGCCCACCTATCATGCCGGGGTCGGTACCAACGCCGAGTACAATGTGAACACCCTGCGCCTGAGCTACGAATCGATGGTCACGCCCCATACGGTGTATGACTACGATCTCACCACCCGGCAGCTCACCACCCGTAAGGTGCAACAGATTCCATCGGGATACGAGGCGACGCAATACGTCACCGAGCGGCTCATGGCCCCGGCCCGGGACGGCGCCCAGGTGCCGGTGAGCGTGGTCTACAAAAAAGCGTTTCAAAAGACCGGTCAGGGGCGGCTCTATCTCTATGGCTACGGGGCCTATGGCCACGCCATCCCGCCGTCGTTTTCCACCACCCGCCTATCGCTACTCGATCGTGGCTTTGCCATTGCCATCGCCCATATTCGCGGCGGCGACGATTTGGGTTACCACTGGTATGAAGCGGGGAAACTGGCGAAGCGGACCAACACGTTTAACGATTTCGTCGATGTGGCGAAGCATTTGATCGATCAGCAATTCACCGGCCCTGGTCGCATCGCCATTTCCGGGGGCAGCGCGGGCGGCGAACTCATGGGCGCGGTGGCCAATCAAGCCCCGGCGTTGTGGGGCGCGGTGGTCGCCCATGTGCCCTTTGTCGATGTGCTCAACACCATGCTCGACGCCAATTTGCCGCTCACCCCGATCGAATGGCCGGAGTGGGGCAACCCGATTGAAGACCCGGCGGCTTTTGAATTGATCCACTCCTACTCGCCCTACGACCAACTCACCGCTGGCGCCTATCCGCCGATGTTGGTGACCGCCGGCCTCAACGATCCCCGCGTGACCTACTGGGAGCCGGCCAAGTATGTGGCCAAACTCCGACATCTCAAGACCGACGACCATTTACTGCTACTCAAAACCAATATGGGGGCGGGCCACAGCGGCAAATCCGGGCGTTTCGACTCGTTGTATGAAGTGGCGGAAGCATACGCGTTTATTTTGGTGACCTTGGGTGCACATACGCCATGAGCAAACTCCTGGTGTTCGATTGCGATTCTACCCTCAGCGGGATGGAAGGGATCGATGCACTCGGACGCTTGCGCTCGGCCGAGATCGCGGCCAAGATTGCCCAACTCACCACCGCTGCCATGGACGGGCGCGTGCCGCTCGATGACGTGTTCGGCCTGCGCCTGAATCTCATCCAGCCGTCGCAGCAAGAATGCGCCAGCATCGCTCAGTGCTACCTCGATCGCGTCGAGCCCCACGCCCAACGCGTCATCGCCGCCCTGCAGGGCGAGGGCTGGGACTGTGCTATTCTCAGCGGCGGCTTGGTGCCGTGCATCGCGCCACTGGCCGCCGCTCTTGGCATTGACCGCGTCGAGGCAGTACCGCTTTATTTCGACGCCTCCGGCGCCTATGCGGATTATGGCGCCGATTACCCCACCACCCGCAACGGCGGCAAGCTAGACGTGGTGCGACAGCTCAAGGCCGAAGGCGCCTACAGCACCACCGTGATGGTGGGCGACGGGGTCAGCGATCTGGAGACCAAGCCGGGGGTGGATCTGTTCGTTGGCTTTGGCGCCTATGTCAGCCGGCCCCAAGTCCGCGCGCAAGCCGATCGTTTTATCCACGGCCTGGATGAACTGCCTGCCCTGTTGCAGACTTTTCAAGGCAGCATCTGAAGAGCTTGCAAACGATGCCCTCGCCGCACGCGATAGGTGGCAAAGTCGTAAATCCGCATTGACACGATATCAGTTAACGTTCCACCAGCCATTTTTATATCGGGGCTCGACAGTCAGCATGACTCTTGGGCTGGCCCAAGCCAATTCTCTAAGGTCAGATCAGGGAGGCGTTCGTAATGGGCCGTATTATTGGTCACCACGGTCAACCCATGATGCCTGGCAACGCCTGCAATGAGCAGGTCAATATCGCCAATGGGTCGACCTTCACGGCGTAGGAGCGCCTTGTAACGGCCAAACTGCTCTGCCGCTGGCTCATCAATCAGGAGCACCTGCGGCCCCGGGGGAGAAAGGAAGGCACGTACCCGTGCGACATTGGCCTCCACGCGAGTGGAATTGTAAGCCCCAAAATAGAGTTCGCTCACTGTCGGGATGGCGATCGCCAACGCTTCGATCCCTTCCTGTGACACGCGTGCTTTGACAGGGGCGTTGCCATTGAGGAGGTAGATGCAGATGTCCGTGTCCAGCAGATAGTGCAGCATGGGCTTCACGAATGGTTCTAAGGAAAGAGGTTAGCACCACGGTCCGAAACCGTCCGAGCTGCATAGATATCCGCGATGATCTCCTCAGGACTCCTCATATCTTCCCAACCGCCACATTTGGCCAAAAAGACCGCCGTTGCATCTTCGACCGGCGTCTCAATCCATCCGTCAGCGAGTTCAGCGCGTAAGGCTTCAATCTCGTTCGCCACGGCTTCTAAGCGCCGTAGAGCTTCTTCGCGTGTAATCATGGCGAGCCCTCCTGAGGTTGATGCCTCATGCCGCCTGCCGGTTGTCAAGCTTGAGCAGACCGCCCAGTCGAACTGGTCCCTCACGATCATTGGCAGGTGAACGCTTGGGAAATAGAATCACATGGCCTGACCCCCGATGGTATCTCTCTTCATAATCATGTGTCAAGTATGCAGACAAGACGTGAGGCAGTGAGCGTTTACCGAACAGAATGAACCGCGAACGGCTACTCATGTCAAATTAACGGGGGTGCTATGGGGTAATCGGGCGGTGGCAAAGCGGCGGGGAAGCGGGGCTTCTACTGGTGTTTGGCGGCCTGCTGCAAGGCCAGCTTTAGCGCCATTTGGAAGGGGAGGTGGTGCGGGTTCAAATGCACGGCACGGCGGTAATACGCCACGGCACGGGTGAGCTGCCCCTGGGCCTGGGCGTACGTGCCGAGTTCGTAGAAGGCATCCTTTGTAGGTTTTACATTGAAATAAGGGCAGTTGTGAGCCTGCCATACCCCATTATATCACTTCCTAGAGCCCTCATGCACTCTCTTTCTCCGCTCCCTTTTTTTCCTTTTTAAAGCGGTCTGGCGCAGAGAAGACGGGTGGACTCTGGGAAATAGGATTCTCCGCGCTACAACCAGTGCCAGCGACGAAAGCACACGTAGAGACTGACACAGATGGAAACGATGAGCCCCATGATGATGGGATAGCCAAGGGGATGCGACAATTCGGGCATGTACTGAAAGTTCATGCCATAGATGCCGGCGATCATCGTGGGTACGGCGACAATAGCCACCCATGCAGAGATCTTCCGCATATCTTCGTTTTGCCGCACACTCACCTGTGTGAGATTGGCCTCGAGAACACTGGTCAAGAGGTCTCGAAAGGCGTCGATCTGCTCGTTGATGCGCAATAAGTGATCGTACACGTCACGAAAATAGTGACGGACTTCCGCGCACACGTGCGGTAGCGGCTGCGTCGACAGTTGCATGAGAGGGGGGAGCAGGGGTGCCGTGGCGCGCCGAAATTCAAGTACCTCGCGTTTGAGATAGTAAATCCGTTCGGCTGGGTTGGTCCGATCAAGGGAAAAAACCTGTTCCTCGACTTCTTCAATATCGTCTTCAACACCTTCAATGACGGGCACATAATCGTCCACGACACGATCCACAATCGCGTGCAGTACAGCGCTCGGACCCAAACGCAAGACATCCTGGCGCGCTTCCAGAGACTGCCGCACCTGTTGCAGACCACTTCCTTCTCCATGCCGTACGGCAACGAGAAAATTTGCTCCCACGAAGAGTAGAATCTCGCCGAATTCGACGACCTCCTTGTCATCCACGTAACGGGCCGTCTTGAGCACCAGAAACAGCGAATCTCCGTACTGTTCGAGCTTGGGCCTCTGGTGCGCTTTGATCGCGTCCTCCACGGCCAACTCGTGGAGACCAAACTCGCGTCGAACGCTCTTGAACTCGTCTGGTGTCGGTTCGTAGAGGCCGATCCACACGAAGGCGCCGTTATCGTGGCTCGCCCGGGCTGCGGTCTCGATCGTGTATTCACCGGGGCAACAGCATCCATCTTCGTAGACCCTGCAGTTGACGATCATCTATAGCCTTTCGTGGAGACCCCTTGCGTAAGCTGGGGGAGGAAACGAAATTTGCCCGTCAGGGCAACAGTCTTGTCCGCCATGTGTTGTATACCAGAAAGATACACTCCGTTGGCTTTGCATTCTGGCATAGCCGTTGGTAGTGCAATCCATGTAATGCTGGCCACCCGATTCCGTGTTATGGTGGACTCAAACCGTTGACTCAACACCGGGAGTTTACCATGGGTATGATCATCCGAGAGGTCTGTCCGCGTTGCAAGTCCCCCACATACAAGAAGAATGGTCACATTCATAACGGCAAACAGAATCATCTCTGTCACGATTGCGGACGACAGTTTGTCGACTGCTTCGAGCAATACCTCATCCCGGACGACACCCAGGCTCTGA
>Ga0214472_10000621_pt1 | contig 43224 bp, 30 predicted proteins | sample RVTome_6_FD_207662 | JGI IMG/M metagenome (GOLD analysis project Ga0214472, IMG submission 207662) | Soil microbial communities from uranium-contaminated site in the Upper Colorado River Basin, Wyoming, United States - RVT140D175 | ecosystem: Environmental > Terrestrial > Soil > Contaminated >...
GCGTGCGGTGGACCGACTAGAATGCCGGCCCATGAGCACCTTCGAGTACATCAGCGTCCTGCTGTCCATCATCGTCGGCCTCGGCATCACCCACCTGCTGGGCGGGGTCGGCCGGATCATCAACGAGCCCCACCGCTACCGGATCTACTGGGTGCACATGGTGTGGGTGGCCTGGTTGTTCATGATGCTGATCTTCTTCTGGTGGTATCAGTTCCAGCTGGTGGGGATCGACCTCTGGCACTTCGAGCACTACCTGGTGATCGTGCTGTACGCAGTGCTGCTGTACCTGTTCTCGGTGGTGCTGATGCCCTGGTACCGGATCGAGGAAGGCGACTTCAAGCGTTACTACATGGAGCGCCGTCGCTGGCTCGCAGGCTTCGTATGGGCCTGGTTCCTGCTCGACCTCATGGACACCTGGTTCAAGGGCCCCGACCACTTCTACGGCCTGATGCCGGACTACCTGATCGTATGGGCGGGTCTGCTGGTGACTGCGACCTCCATCGTGTTCTCGCGCAAGGAGATCGTGCAGGCCCTGGCCGCGATCGGCCTGCTGCTCTGGCAGGCCTACTGGATCTCCGCCTACTTCGGCACCGCTTCCCCGGCTCCGATCACCGGTTGAGCCAGCTCCGGGACCAGCCGCTGCGGTGCCCCTTGGAATCTGGGCGTGAGCCCTATACCTTGAACCTTCTTTGAACTACCACCGCTCGACAGGGTTTGCATGGACAGGAAAGTTCTTCCAGCGCTTGCCGGTATCGGCGGGCTTGCACTTGCGATTCTAGTCTGGAGGTTCCCCGGCCCATCCGAGGCAAACCAAGATCACGTCCCACTGATTGCCAGCAGCCCCCAGATTGACGGTAGAGCTTCCGATCAAGCTCTTCGTGGACCGCACACTCAGGCCAGCACGGCCGATACACCTACAAATGCGATTGGGGCAGAAAGCCACAACCCTAGCGATTTCGTTTCGCCGAGCGGGTTCAAGGCCCGCAATCCCGCAATCGCCTTTCCAGAAGGGTCACTCTCTAGCTATATCGACACCTACATGCAGAGAGCCGCTGACGGCGACTCCGAAGCGGCCTATGTCGTTTGGTACGGGCTGAACAGCTGCCGCGACACACCAGCAACCGCGGAAGATCTTGTTGCCGCTACGAACTCCCTGCGACAGACCCATGTCGTGAGTGGGGTTTACCAGCAGAATATCGAACATCAATTGACCTCGCTCCAAGAGCGATTCGATTTCTGTGAAGGGATTCCGCCCGCTTTGCGGGCAGACTCATTCCGCTGGCTTGATCTGGCCGCAGATCAGGGACTCGGCCTAGCCCGCGTGACTTATTTCGTCTTCTTTGAGGACCCGTCGCTGACCAGTTCTGAGTACGACGCTAGAAAATCTAAGGCACTAGCGATGTTGCAGGACGAAGCCTATACACAAGGGAACTACGACGCGTTGCTCCATATTGCAATGAGCGCGGAGGCGGGCCGCTACTTTGCTCAGAGTGATGTTGAGGCATATGCACATTTCTACGTTGCACAAACCCTCTTGCCTACGCCACTGGTGCAGCAAAAGCTGGATCAACTGCAAACGGAATTGAATCAGGCCGACTTGCAGCAATCACTTTCTCGTGCTGCCGAAATCCGTTCCATGTGTTGCGAGACGAACGAGGGGAACCGCTCATGAGTACTGCGGCGGCCTCGCCACTTGCTGAACAGCAGGATGTCCGCATAGTCGACGTCGCAATCGCTCTTGTCCTCGTTCTGGTGGCCTGCGGGGCGGGGACCATGCTTTCCGTTGCAGACGATATGGGCACCTACAACTGTGAGTACTGTGATCTAGACAATCCGGCCGACCCAATGAACCAGATGTTCATTACCTCTACAATCAACCAGCACGTGAACATTTGGCAGCCGGGAGACACGGTGACCATCACTGACGACGAGGGAAAATCGATCACGTTCGAATACCAAGCAAATGGCAATTTCCTTGCCATCGACGCGACGGTGAGCTGGACGTGGGGCAATTTCTGGGCGTGGCTCTGGGGCTCCTGTTTCGGAACTTTTTTTGAGTGCATGGGAGGGCACGGCGGCGGCGGACACGCCCCGATGTAGCGAGATTGCTGCTGCTGCACCCAGAGGGGGCGCTATCCGCGCCTCCCCTTCGCTCTTTGCAGCTGGGACGTTCGGTGGGATGGGGACTACCGCCGGCTCATAGTGCGACCACCCGCGGCACAGCCCAAAAGTAGATCAGCATCAGGAACAACCACACCACCCAGACCAGGTGCACCCAGTAGCCCCGGAAGCGGTGCGGCTCGTTGATGATCCGGCCGACTCCGCCGGCAGGTGGGTGATGCCGAGGCCGACGATGATGCTCAGTAGCACCGGGATACATTCGAATGTAGACATGCACCCAATCGTAAGCGCCTCGCGGGGCGGCCGGTGACTATGCGAGCGTACGAGCCGTCGACGGCGCGCAGGGCTCGTGAACAACGCCATCGGAAGGCGACTCGACGGCGCCAATTGAACCGATGCCCGGTTCCGTCGCACCATCGGGGTCCGGCACCGCGGAGGCAGAGGCCATGAGCACCATCCACGCTGACCCGAGACCGCTGAGCTGTGACGCTGAAGCGGCGCGCTGTGGCATCACCAGCACGCCGACGCGGGATACCGAACTCGGGCCCGGGCTGGTCATCCGGCGGGCGCTGCCGCACCGCGACCGTCGCCTGGTCGGACCCTGGTGTTTCCTGGATCACTTCGGCCCCGTCCCCGACCGCAGCGACGCGGTGCGCGTCGGGCCGCACCCGCACATCGGCCTGCAGACCGTGACCTGGCTGTACTCCGGCCAGATCCTGCATCGCGACAGCCTGGGATCTCTGCAATCGATCCGACCGGGGCAGCTGAACCTGATGACCGCGGGGCGCGGCATCAGCCACTCCGAGGAGTCGCAGGCCGGCCCGGACCTGGACATCCACGGTCTGCAGTTCTGGTTGGCGCTGCCCAGCGGGCACATGGCGATCGCGCCGGCCTTCGAGCATTACGACAGCCTGCCCTCGCGCGGCGACCGCGGGATCGTGGTCACCGTGTTCGTCGGCGGCGGCTTCGGCATGCGCTCACCCGCACTGGTGCACTCGCCGCTAGTGGGCATGGATCTGCGCAGCCGCGACGGTGGCGACGAGGTGTTGACCCTGGACCCCGGCTTCGAACACGCGATCTACATCGCCGAGGGCGCGCTGGAAGTGGACGGGATCGAGCTCGCGGCGGGCGAGCTGCACTACCTGGGCAGCGGGCGCGAGCAGATCGAGCTGCGCTGCACGCAGTCGCTACGCGCAGCGCTCATCGGTGGCGAGCCTCGGCCGGTACCGCTGCGGCTGTGGTGGAACTTCGTCGCCGACAGCGACGACGAGATCGTGGCGGCGCGCAGCGACTGGACCAGGGCGACGGCTCGCTTCGGCGAGGTCCTGGGCTACGAAGGGCCGCGCCTGATCGCGCCGCCGCTGGCGAAGGGCTAGCGCCGAGTCAGCGTAGCGCGCGGCGCGTCACGAACGCCGCGGCCAGCAGCCAAAGCAAGTACCAGGGGCTACCACCGCCACCGCCGCTCCCTCCACTCCCACCACCAGGGGGCTGATCATCGTCGGTGATGGTCACGCTGACCTCCGAGATGATGCCGAGCGCAGCACCGCCTGCCGGCGCGGACAACACCAACCTGAAGGTCTCGGCGGATTCCTGACTGCTGTCGTCCATGATCGGCACGCTGATGCTGCGTGCGCCGCTCTCGCCGTCGGCCCAGCTCAGGGTGCCCGAGGTGCTGGAGAAGTCGGCCCCTGCCGTGGCGCTGCCCGCCTGGGTCGCGTAAGCAATGCTCACCGCGCCGAAATCCCCGCCGCTGCGCGAGACCTGGATGCTCACACTGCCAGCGCCCTCGGCGACGCTGCGGCTGGCGCTGCTGGCGGAGATGCTGCCGTAGGATCCGACCACTGCAGTCAGTGGCAGCGTGATGGTGGCTGGGTCGCCATCGCTCTCGATCATCAGCATCGCGTCCACCGAGCCCGGGGCGGACGGCGCGGTCAGCGTCACGGTGACGGTCATGGACTGGTCGCGCGGCAGCAGGCCCGGCACCATGTTGTGGCTGAAGGCGGTGCCGGTCAGCGTCGCGGCCAGCAGCTCCACATCCACGTTGCCCTCGTTGCCGAGGTCGAAGGTCAGCGGCTGCACCGAGGACGGCGCGACCTCACCGAAGTCGATGCTCGAGCGTGACAGGCTCAGCGTGACATCGACGTCGCGCGGACTGGCGCGGTGCATCACCGGCAGCCCGATCTGGAAATCGTTGAGGCGTTCCGGCGCACTGGCGTCCACCGACCAATCCGTATCCACCGGCGCCCGGTAGATCCCGACCGTACCGCTGAGCGGATCCGCTGATTGGAAGCTGATGTGCGCGTCATCGCCCCACAGCCCTGCTGCACCCCAGAGCTCGGGCCCCGACCCCGCGTAGCGCCCGCGTGCGACCTGGCCGACGATGGCACCGGAATCCAGGTCCAGGATCTCCACACTGGAGATGCGTTCACCCGTTGCGTCCAGCTCGGATGAATCACTGCGATCGAAAGAGAGCAGGTAACTGTTGTTGTAGGCGAATGCGGGGAAACGCAGATCATCCGTACTGGCCAGACCGGGGAACAGGTGGTCCTGACTGCTCGTGCGCAAGTCCAGCACGCCGATCGACCGGTAGCGCACACCTGCCCCGTCGTCGCAGACCGAGCCGCCGCTGTCCACGCAGTTCAGCGCATCGAAGGCGACCCGGCGACCGCGGAAATCGAAGGCCAGTGAACCGATGGACAGCACGGAGTTCACAGCATCGCCGCCGTCGATGAACACCGTGTTCGCGATCGGGTACTCGCTGGTCGTGCCGGTCGCGATCTCGCCCCGGTACACCGTGGCATCGTCAGCGCGGCTGTACACCAGTTGCGATCCGTCGGGCGAGACCGCCATGGCCGCGATCCCACCGCCGCTGGTCACCGCAGTCACCGGGCCGACCGGCGGCACCACATGGATGTCGCCGTCGGTACCGATGAAGTAGAGGTAGGTCCCCTCGGCCAAGGTGACGACCGCGGGGCGTGCCCAGCGCACTGCCACGCTGCCGTTCAAGGGTCCTTGGTCCAGGTCCGGGTCGTAACCAGTGAACGGCGCTGGCAGCGACTGCAAGTACAGGTCGAAGTCCTCGCCGATGTCGTCGTAGCTGCCATCCTGCGGGTACAGGTAGACCATCACGTCGGCGCCGGGCACCGGGTCCGCGTCGGTGGGTGTGCGGTCGTCGGGCCGCGAGGTGGCTCCGGCGACGATGCCCACCGCGTCGAAAGCATCCCGCACCGCGGCGATGATCACCGCATCACCCGAGTACAGATCCTCGGCGGACAGCTCCATGGCCTCGCGCAGATCGATGAACTCCGAGCTCGGCGTGAGGTAAGTGACAAGGCTGCGGTAGTAGAGCTGTTCGGCCACTTCGTAGTCGACGCTGGTGCCCAGGCCCTCCGCGCTCAGGCCCTCGGTCAGCAGGTAGGCGGCGCGGTTGGGGATGCCGCTGTTGGTGTGCACGCCGCCGTTGTCCTGGAACCGGCTCAGGTTCCGGTAGTCATCCATGTGGCCCGGCTGCACGATGTAACCGTCAGCGGGGTCGATCAGGTTGCGCATATGGTCGGTTGCACCGAGTCCGCAGTCCTCGCCGATGGTCCAGTCATCGCGATCAAGCATCGCCGCCAGCACATCCGACATGGATTCGCTGAGCGCGCCGCTCTGGTAACGGTAGATCAACGCTGCGGTGGCGCTGGTGACGCCGTGCGTCATCTCGTGCATCACCACGTCGTCACAAGCGGCGAAGGAGCGGAAATCGTCGCCGCCATCGCCATAAACCATCTGGGTGCCGTTCCAGAACGCGTTCTGGATCCGGTTGCCGTAATGGATGATGCCGACCAGCGAGCGCGCCGCGTCGTCCACGCTCACGCGCCCGAAGGTGTTGAGGTAATAGTCGTAGACCCGGCGCGTGTTCACGATGGCGCTGACCCCGGTCGCATCCCAACCCGAGTCGACCGCGCTGGAGGTCGGGTAGTCCTGGCCGGTCGAGGTGGTGCGGTGGTTGTTGTCCAGGATCGCGAGGTCACCCACCGCAGCGATGCTCGGGCTGACCAGGTTGATCGGGTCGTAGGGTGGATCCGCGATCGGGACGCTGGGGTCGAACATCACGAAGGTCCCGGCCTGCTCCCAGGCATCGAAGTTCCGGGTCACGCCGCGCAGATCGGTGCCGCTGGCAGCGACCACCGCGTCCTGCACCCGATCCAGGCGTTCGAGCTCGGATCCGTCGCTGGCATCGGTGAACACCCACCACCGCTCGATCAAGCTGGCATCCACCCGATGCAGGTAGGCCAGGCGGTAGCCGCGGGCCGTCTCCAGGTAGCGCAAGCCGAGATCGGTGATGGTGGCGCCCGGGTACGCCTGCGCCAGGCGCGCCTCGGCCTGGTAGACCGCGATCACCGGTGCCGCTGAGGGGAAGCGACCCTCGCGCACCGGCTGCGCCTGGATCGCACGCAGCTCGCCAGCGCGGCCGTAGTGCACGCGGTACTCGTGACCGAACACCGGCACACCCTGGTGCATCAGGTCGAAACTGAGGTGGCGGCTACCGCTGGCATCGCGCCAGGTGCGCGTCGTGCGCAGCTGCTGCGCGTCATCCTGGATCTGGAACAGCGCCCCGTGCTCAGCAAAGGTGCGACGCGCGGCGCGCTCCAGCTCGACCTCGCTGGTACCGCTGCGCAGGCGTGACGCTCCTGCCGGCATGATCAGGGTGCGCAGCGCGCCCGCTGCGGGATCGAGGCGGATGCGCACCCCGCTGCTGCCAGCGACGGTCGCATCCAGCGCAGCGAGCTCAGCGCGCTGCTGTGGATCCAGGTGCTCCTCCTGGCTCGCGCCCGCCGCACGGCGCACAGCGAGGATCGTCGAGCTGATCTGGAGCCCGCGGGCAGCGGCACTGTCCATGCGTGACGGCGGGGTCGCCAGGGCAGGGGCAGCCAGGGCCACGCCGACCAGCAGGCCGAGCAGCTTGGCCCACCATCGGCGAGCTGCCGGGCGCATCAGCGAAGTCCCTGAGGTGGATCCGGGGCGGTGCATCCCCGGATTCTATCCCTCAGCGCGACTCGGCCATCCCGACCGAGTCACGGATCCGCAGACGGCGTAGGCCGGCGAGCATCAACAGGAGCAGCAGACTCGCCGGGCTGCCACCGCCCCCGCCCCCGCCACTGCTGCCACCGCCACCGCCACCGCCTGCGGTGTCGTCATCCAGCAGCGTGATGGTGGTGATGCTGGAACCCAGCGCTGCGCCCCCGGTGACCGCCGAGAGCTGCACCTGGAAGGTCTCGTTGGGCTCATCCACGCTGTCGCCATTGAGGGTGATGGTGATGGTCTTGTTCGCGCTATCGCCATCGGCCCAGTTCAGCGTGCCGCTGCGGGCCTGGTAGTCGCTGCCCGCGGTGGCTGTGCCGGCGGCGGTGGTGTAATGCACGCTGACCGCCCCCACATCGCCACCGGTCCGGCGCACGATGACCTGCACCTGCCCAGCGCTCTCGCTGACGCTCGTGCTGCTGGTGCTCATCCCCAGCGATCCGGCCTGCCCGACGATCGCGCTCACCGGGAGCGTGAGGGTCGCTGGCGTCCCGTCGCTGTCGATGCGCAAGGTACCGGTCAGCGCACCGTCGCTCAGCGGTGCCGATACCGCCACCTGGACCTGCACCGCCTCACCGCGTGGCAGCAGCCCGGGGTATAGGTCCTGGGAGAACGCGCTGCCGGTGATCGAGGTCTCGAGGATCTGCACGTCGAAGTTGCCGTTGTTGGTCAGCGTGAAGTTGATGCTCGCGCTATCCCCGGCGTCCAGCTCACCGAAATCGATGCTGGAGCGTGACAGGGTCAGTGAACCGTCGAGCTCGCGCACTGCGAGGCGTGTCATCACCGGCAGGCCCGCCGCGTAGTCATTCATCCAGGTCAACGACCCGCCCAGGGTGAGGTCGCCGGCCATGGTCACGCGGCCCACGGAGACGCCGCCGCGACCCGCGTCCGGGTACTGGATGGTCAGGTAGTCATCGCCACCCCAGATGCCGGGGGTGCCCCAGATCTCAGGCCCGAAGGTGCTGAAGCTGCCGCGGAACAGCGAGTCCGTGACCGACAAGGCGATCAGGTCCGCCACCGCGGTGTAGGAGTCCACCGTGCCGAGTGAATCCAGGTCGGTGTAATCGATGATGTCGAACGCGATCACCGCTTCCGTGTTCGCCGCGAAGGTCGGGAAACCGACGTCCAGGATCGGATCCTGGCGCGGGAAGGGGTAGAACTGCTGCCCGGACTCGATGTCCAGGACGCCGATCGACCAGTAGCGGATGCCGTCCCCGTCCGCACATAGCGCCGTGCCCTGGTCCAGGCAGTTGAGCGCATCGAAGGTGACCTTGCTGCCCTGGTAGTCGAAGGCCAGCGAGTCGGCGTACACGATGGTGCTCAGGCCAGTCGCACCTTCCTGGTAGTCGATGTTGCGCAGTGGGAAGTCGGCCGAGGTGCTGTCATCCAGGTTGATGTAGTGGATCTCATCGTCGTCCGCGAACACCGATGTGTAGACGAAGCGGGACCCGCTGGGCGACAGCGCGATCGAGTACACCACCCCGCTGCTGGTCAGCTGGGTATCGAAGCCGCGGGGATCGACCACATAGAGGTTGTTGTCCACGCCCACGTAGAACACGTAGGTGCCCTCAGCTGCGGTCACGACGGCGGGCCGGGTCCAGCTCGCGTACTGGAGGGTGTTCTTGGGCCCGATGTCCAGGCCGGAGTCGTATCCCGGGAAGGGATCAGGCAGGAACTGCTGATAGACCAGGAAGCCTTCGGCGGAGCTGTCGTAGGTCCCATCCGATGGGTACAGGTAGGCGACCGCATCACCGCCATCCACCGGATCGGTCGGGGTCGGGATGTACGGACCCGGCGAACCGCCGCCACCGCCACCACTCCCGATACCGACGGCAGCGAAGCCCGCCTGCACAGCGGCGAGCACGCTGGGGGTTCCGGCGTACAGGTCCAGCGCGGCCTGCTCTACCGCAGTGCGCATGTCATCGAAGTCGGAGTACGGGGTCAGGTAGGTGGTGAGCGCGCGGTAGTACAAGGCCGCGGTCACAGTGCGACCCACGCTGGTGCCCAAGCCTTCATCCGTCAGACCTTCAGCGATCAGGTAGGCGGCGCGGTTGGGGATGCCGCTGTTGATGTGCACCCCACCGTTGTCGGTACTGATCGGCAGGTTCTCGTACTCATCCATGTGCGCCGGCTGGCCACCACCGAGGCCGCGGTGCGGGTCCTCCATGTCACGCAGGAAGCCTGGTGCGACCCTGGTGCAATCCTCGCCGAGCGACCAGTCGCCGCCGTCGATCAGTGAGCCCATCACGTCGGCCATGGACTCGTTCAGCGCTCCGGACTGGAACTGGTAGATCAGCCCCGCGGTGTGCTCCACCACGCCGTGCGTCATCTCGTGGCCGGCCACGTCGTCGCAGGTGCCCAGCGGGCGGAAGTAGGTCTGGCCGTCGCCGTAGACCATCAGCTGGCCGTTCCAGAACGCGTTGTCGTAGCCGGAGCTGAAGTGGATGACCGCGAGCATGGACATGCCGTTGTCGTCCAAGGAATCGCGTCCGAACCCGTTGGAGTAGAAGTCGTAGACCTTGCGCGAGTTCACCATCGCGCTGACCGCCACCGGATCCCAGCCGGAGTTCAGCGCGCTGGAGAACGAGTAGGTCATCAGGGCCGAGATCTCGGTGTTATGGATGTCGAGGATCGCGAGGTCACCGGCCGTCCTCACGCCGCCACCGACCGGGTTGTAGGGCGGGTCCGCGCGCGGCACCGAGGGATCCACTGAGTAGTACTGCCCAACACCCTCCTGCCATGCGCTGAAGCTGCGGTTGACGCCGAAGTAGTCCAGCCCGCTGGCTGTGACCACGGCGTGCTGGATGCGATCGATGCGCTGCACCTCGGCACCGGTGCGCGCATCGACGAACACCCACCAACGCTGGTCCAGGGCCTGCTCGGCATCGAACATCCAGGTCAGGCGGTAACCCTGCGGTGTCTCCAGGTAGCGCGGGCCGACGGCCTCCAGCCGGGCGAAGGGCATCCGCGTCGCCAGCATGGCCTCCGCACCCTGCGCATCCATCATCAGATCCGCTGCCGGCAGCACCGCCGCACTGAGCGGGCGTGCCTGCAGGTACTCAATCGCACCCGTGGGGCTGGTGTGGACGCGCAGCTGGTGCCCGAACACCGGGACGCCGTCGTGCATGAGCTGGAACACCGTGTGATCGCGACCGCTGCTATCCCGCCAGCTGCGATCGGAGACCAGCTCCCGCGCTTGATCGTCGATGCGGAACAATGCGCCGTGCTCGCGCAGGAAGCTGCGCGCATCGCGCTCCGGATCCCTGGTCGCGCGCGCGCTGTGCCCAGCACTCGCGCTATCGCGGCGATCGCCGGCAGCGCTGGGGAGGTAGAGGTCGCGCAGCCCGCCGCGCGAAGCGTCGTATCGGTAGCGGATCCCGGACGCGCCGCTGATCGAAGCTTCGATGGCGGCGAGATCAGCGCGCTGTGCGGGGGCTATGCGCGCCCTGCTGGCACGGGCCGATCGCACCCGCTCGCGCACAGCCTGGAAACCGCCGGCGATGTCGGAGCCGCTGCGTGCGACCGCAACCATCCCCGCGCTGCCGGATGCGAGCGAGGTCGCATCCTTGCCGCCGCGCTGCGACGGGCGGGGGGTCGCTGGGCCATCGGTGCGCAGGAGTCCGGCGAGTGCCGCCGGATCCGTCAGCCGCTCACCGAAGACTGCGCTCGGGCTGCGGATGCCGGCTGGGGTCCGCGCGTCCTGCTTCCGGACGCTGGCTACAGTGGCGGCAGCCACGGTCGAGCCCACGACCAGCGCGGCGACCAGGAAGGTGATCAGCTTGTCCAATTCCAGCCTCTCTGGGTTCTTTGCCAGCGCGACGCGTCAGCCTGGCCGATGATCCCGCCGCTGTAGGTCCCCTCGAGCTCATCCACGATGTGCCCGTCCGCCACGCTCAGGAACACGAAGGTCCGGCGCAGGCCATCGTAACGCTCGAGAGCATAGACCAGCTCGGCACCGCCTCGGCTCAGGTAGACCACGGCACCTGCGTCGGCCCCGCGTAGCGTGCTCGGGTCCAGGCCCGCCGCCTCGATCGCTGCCGCGACACTGAGCTGCGGGGGTGCCCAGCTGCGTTGGGTCATTGCCACCCGGCGGCCGTTGATCGCGATCACGCGCCCCTGGTCGTCCAGGTTCACGAGGACCTGCTGGCCGTACACCGGGTAACCACCAGAGAGTTGGTCGAAGCTGACGCGCGCATGCCCGATGTCGTCGCGGTCCAGATCGCGCAGCGCCAGATGTTCGCGATCATCAGGCGGCAGGTCCCAGGCCGCCAGGAGTGCCGACAGCGCGATCTGCGCTCGGGGATCAAGCACAGGGGACGCATCCCGCCCATCGATCTCCACATCTGGCGACTCGGTGCCCTTCCCTGCGGCGGCCCTTGATGCAGGCTCATCGCCTGGCTTGGCCGCCGCGCACGCGACGACCAGCGATGCCAACAACAGGCTGCATACCCTCAGTCTTGCTCCAAGCATGTACGCACGCCTCCCCTGCCTGTGCCCGAGATCGCTTCCGGGACCATGCTGCCGCAGGCGGGTGAACTGCGCCTGAACGCCGCTGGCTCAGCGCTCGGATCCAGGCCTGCCATCTTCCGATCGCGGGATGCTCTCGGTGTCGCCAGCGACCGGCTCCTCCGCACGGTCACCACGCCAGAGCCCACCGATCACGGGGTCATCCGGGTCCTCCCCGCGCTCCCAGGGGTAGCTGCGTTCCGGCAGCGGTGCATCCCGATGCCTGTATACGGCGGCCGCGACCAGGCCCATGACCGCGCCCCAGAAATGGCTCTCGAAGGAGATCCCAGGCTCGGTCGGGAAGATGGTCCAGACCATGCCGCCATAGAGGAAGAACGCGAGCATCGCGAGCACCACCGATAGTCGATCGCGGCGCAGCATCCCAGCGGCAAGCAGGAAGAACATCAGGCCGTGCGTCACCCCCGAAGCCCCGAAGTGGTAGGACTCGCGGGCGGTGAACCAGACGCCGATCCCCGAACCGATCCAGATCAGCACCAGGACCGGGATCCGGCTGCGGGGGTAGCCGTAGAACAGCATGGTGCCCAGCAGTAGCAGCGGCAGGGTGTTCGAGATCAGGTGCTGGAAGGAGCCGTGCACCAGTGGCGCCAGCAGCACCCCCAGCGATCCCATCAGCGTCCGCGGGTAGATCCCGAACTGTCGGAGATCCAGGTCCAGACCCCAATCCAGGAACTTGATCACCCACAGCCCGAACACGGCCACGGTGCTCACGACGGTCGCGAGGACGATGGATCGGGGAGGTGCGGTCGCGCTCATGCGGACATTGGAACCCGCGGCGCAGCGACTGTCACGCCGGGCGGCGCCGCATCACACGAACCCCGCACAAACCAAAGCCCGGAACTTCGTCAGGCCCGGGCCAGTCTGCATGGTGCCGCTGTCTCGCGGTCTCTGAGTGAGGAGGCTAGGCGCGCCCGACCGCTGACACCGTGACCTGGGTCAAATATCAGCCACCCGCCGCCTACCCCCAGAACGACGCAGCCCGCCGGATGGCGGGCTGCGGGGGCCTTGCTGCCTCGGGACCCGTCAGGCGGGGCTAGGTGCCCAGCCAGCGGTCCCCGTCAGGGGGCTCAGTTGCGCTTGCGCTGGGTCGCCAGCACGCCACCCATGGCGGCGCCGAATAGCAGCTTGGACGTGAGGGTCACGCCGAGCGGCAGCAGATCGACGAAGGCCGGGTTAACGATCGGCAGCAGGACCAGGAAGTTGAACGCCCAGACGCCAGCCAGGCAGGCGACGGACAGCGCGAAGGTCTCCAGCGGGCCCATGCGGCCGCGCAGCGGCTTCCAGATCAGCAAGATGAACGCCGCAGCCAGCAGCAGCGACAGCCCCAGGTGGATACCCAGGCCCATCCAGCCGGTGGTCGCAGTGACGGCCGGATCGCCGGTGAAGGTCGCGGTCACACCAGCGGCGATGGTGCCGGGTGAGCCGGACTGCAGCAGGACCCAGAACACCTCGGCGAAGCCCGCAGCGAGGCCCGCGAGGATCACCAGGAGCCAGGTATCGAGTCGTCCCGTCGTCTTGTCACTCATCTTTCCGATCCTCTATGTAGGTGAATTCGATCCATGTAGGCCGCGGTGCGCGCCGGTTCAGAACCCGTAGTCCAACTCAGCGTAGACCATCACGGCATCGTATGTCGGGCTGGTGAGCCCCAGAGCCACCATACCGGGCAAGGTCGCGTAGCTCACGCCGTCCAGGGCCCAGTCGTCCGTCTCCAGCCGCTCCCACAGTACGCCGAAGCGGTAGGCCGCGCTGCCCTCGCTCCGGTGGGCGAGGCTCAGGTTCACCCGCGTCAGGTCCGAGCGCAGGTCCGGGAAGACGGGGGTGGATGCACCCGCGCTGACGTCCGTGCGGCCATCGTAGCGGGACAGATCGAAGCTGCCTGCCAAGGTCCACGGCCCATCGAGCTGGTACGCCAGCGTTGCACCGAGGACGCGGACATCATCCCGGTCCGTGGCGAGCCAATCTGCGGTCGTGAAAGCCGAGCTACCGGCCTGCGAGGATTCGATGCGCTGATCGGCCGCGTAGGCGGTCACGCTGAGACGCTCACCAGGCGACCAGGTGAAGTCAGCGGTGAGGTCCTTGGTGCTCGCATCCAGCAGACCAATCTCGGTGTCAGGATAGGTGTCGTCCGAGAAGTCAGCCGCCAACCCCAGCATCATGTCGTCGCGGACCTGCACATCCACGCGGAAGCGCGAGCGGGTGCGGTTCAGATCAGCCATATAGTACTTGCGCAGGCGCGGGTTCTGCGCGTCGGTGATCCCTGGGATCACGTTGTAGTCGGAGCCCGTGCGGTCGATGTTGTCGAACGCAGCCAGCAGCGTGACCCGCGAACCAACCTGCATGCGCAGACTGGCGCTGAGCTGGTCCTCATCGGTCTCCAGGACCTCCTGCATACTGCGGTGGTTCTTGCGGTTCGATGCAGAGAGCTCGAGTCGCATGATCCTCGCCAGGCGCACTTCGGCAGCGAGCTCGGTGCGCTCGCGGCGGAAGTCGTAGGGGACGTTGGCGACCAGGCCGCCGACGAAGGCATCGGTCGTGACTTCCGGGTACAGGTCCACCGGCGAACGGTTGTCGCGATCATCGCGATGGTGCGAGAAGCGCAAGCCGACACCTCGCCAGGGGCGGCTGGTCACCCGCAGGTCCCAACGCGTCACATCCACGTCGCCGCGCAGTGAGGTCGCAGGCAATGCGGCTACCGTCAGGCCCGGGTTGATGGTCGCGGGGATATAGGGGGTGCGCTGCTCACCGGATCCGACCCCGTAGCTCAGCGACACGCGGGTCCTACCCGGCAGGTCGTAGCGGAAATCGCCGGTGAGCATCTGGAACTCGTTGTCCGGGGTCGATGCCAGCCGGCCCTGCAGGGTTCCGAAACCTGAGATGAACGGGTTCTCCCAGGTGATCGCGCCGATGTCGTCGGTGTAGCGCGAGACCCGGTAGTTGATCGACGCCATGTAGCCATCGCCCTGCCAGCTGCTCCCCAGCTGCCACTGGTCGGTGCGCCGATCGATGGGCGCGGCCAGTTGACTGATGGTGGTCGCGATGTTCGCGCCCAGCGCACGGCGACCGCGCACATCATCACGCTGGAACGACGCGTCCACGTTCCAGCGACGACTCAAGGGCAGGTCGAATGCGAGCTCGAAGCGACGCCGGTCGGTGCCCAGGCTCACCGGATGCAGTGCGGCGGTGAGGCCGCTCATCAGGCCGGTGGTCGCGCCCGGGGCCCAGGACTGCGGTAGCTGCTGGTTGCGTCCGCCAGTGAACGGGGTCATGGCGTCGTAGCCGGTGCGGTGCGGGATGACGCGGTAGCGCATATCCATGCCCCAGACGCCGCGCGTGCCATGGACCAAGCGCATCCGGCCGGTGCCGATGCCGAAGTCTTCTAGCAGCAGGTCCATGTAGCCGTCATCGTTGTAGCGTTGCCGCAACCAACCGGAGATGCGGCCGTTGAGGCCATCCTTCTGGCCGCGGAAATCGGTGAAGGCATCACCATCGGTGTCCAGGTAGTCCACGCCCAGCGTGACGCTGGCGGTGGTGCCGGTATCTGCCGGGCAGAACTCACAGGTCCAATCTGTGGTGTCGGGCGGCTCAGCGGCCAGCAGCGTGCTGCTGCTCGCGAGCGCCGCGATCAGCGCGGTCAGGATCGGAGCGTAGTGGCGCGCGTATCTCATCGGTTCAGCGCCTCCCCCGCGGGGTGGTTGGATCCGTGCACCTGCGCATGGCAGTTCAGGCAACTGCTGCCGAGCAGGTACGGCGACGGCGACCCGGTCGGCAGGCCGGCACCGGTGAACGCGAGGCTGGGATGCCCCGTGCTGGAATGGCAGCTCTGGCAGAGCAGCGGCGGCCGCTGCACCAGCATCGCGGGGTTCACGCTGCCGTGCGGGTCGTGACACAGCCCGCAGTCCTCGCTCACCGGCGCATGCTCCCAGAGCATCGGACCACGCTTCTCGGCATGGCAGCTGTAGCAGGTGTCGGTCCCGGCGCCCGCGACCAGCCCGCTACCGTCGGCGGTGCCGTGCGGTGCGTGACAGTCGGTGCAGGCCATCAGGCCTTCGCGCACCGGGTGCGATGAACGCTGCATGAAGTCGGCGCGTACATCCGCATGGCAGGTCATGCAGACCTCGACCTCACCGAAGCCTCCTACCATCGGATCCTGCGCCGCATGGATCTGGTGGCAGTCGACGCAAGCGAGCTCGGCGAAGCCGTGATCGCTGCCGGCCCAGTCGGACCGGTGTTGATCGTCGTGGCAGTCCAGGCAGACCCCGTTGTGGCCATCTGCATCCTCGTGGATAGCCTCGTCGTTGAACATCGGGATCAGCGGGCGCTCCTCGCCGCTGCGCAGGCGTGCGGCGTGGTCGCCGCCGGGACCATGGCAGGTCTCGCACTGCAAGCCCGCCATCGGTGCGCGCTCGTCCGTGCGTGAGCCGTGCGGGGTCCGGAAGATATCCAGGACCGGGTACTCGCTGGTCTCGTCATGGCAGGCGAGGCAGCTGTCAGCGCCGCGGCGCGTGAACTCGGGTCCGGCGTCCGCGGCGTCCTCCGCCCCTGCCACGCTGCCCCCGACCGAAGTCAGGAGCAGCAGCAGCATGAGGCAGAGCCAGCTGCGATCGGTCCGTTCGTTCCTAAGGACTGTCATCGTCAGCTCCCTTCGATCCGCCGATCAATCCCACTCGCCGTGGACCACCTCGACATCTGCAGTACGACCCGTGCCGTGGCAGACCGAGCAGGTCTCCGGGTACAACCCCAGGTCGATATCGCTCTGCAGCGCATCGAACCCAGCCCCGTTGAGGATCATGTGGTTCCTCGCATCGGTGTTGTCGTGGCAAGCCGAGCAAGCCGCAGCGATCGGGGTGATGTTGAGGTCATCGCTGGGATCGTCCGCCGCTGTCGCATCGGAGAAGTCGCCGCCGACGCGGGTGGTTCCGGTCGAGACGGTGGTGCCCTGACGCCCGCTGCCGGACAGTGGCAGCGTGTAGGTACCCGGCAGATGGCAGGTCTCGCAATCGGCCACGTCACCCGGGAAGTGGATGTCGGAGAAGTCGTGGACGCTGTTGCCGTAGCCGTAGACCACGAAGTCGGTCTCGCGGAAGTTCACCGAGTGGATGCTGTGGACCATGAACTTCAAGTCGATGGACCGCTCCTCCAAGCCATCCACTGCCGCGGTGTTGACCCCGTCGACGGTCGCATCCGGGTCGTTCGGACGGCGTCCGATATCGGTGTTATCCGGGTTGTGGCACATCACGCAGAGCTGCACGTTGTCGTTGCGGTTGGAACCATGCAGCGACAGGAAGTCGTTCACACCGTGGCACTGCCTGCAGTTGTTGATGTCCACGACCTCGCGACGCGGCACCGCGGTGGCATCGGTGATCGGGAAGTACGCGACTACACCGGTGACAGGGATGTTGTCGTTGTAGATCGCATCATCCTGGAAGGCACCTCTCGGATGGCCTTCGATGGCCACCGCACCGCTACCCGTCGCAGCCGCCGGGATCGCCTCAGGGGACTGGATCTCGTACACCAGGCCGCCGACGTCGGTCGCGCCCAGACCGCTGAACGAGTACACCCGAGAGGGCGCACCGCCCTGCAGCTCGAGGTTGGTGTAGTCGGTGGTCGAGTAAGCGATGTTGATGGTCAGGCTCGCACCACCCGCGGTGTACTCCGGGCTCGCGGTGAGGCTGTAGGGCTCATCATCGTTGGTCGGATCGGTCACCGTGAACCGGATGAGTGGCTGCTGGCCCGGTGCCGAGTTGGTGACGCTGACGATGGTGTACTCGAAGCGCGCGGCCCAGACCTGACTCGGGATCTCGTGCGACTCCTCGACCGAACCGGCCCACTGGCCGTCGTCGTGGCAGCTCAGGCAATCACCGTTCTCGGCGACGCCCGCGGGGTGGTTGCCTGCGGCACCCAGGGTCGGATCCACCGTGTCGTGGCAGGAGGTGCAGGCTTCGACGGTCGGGAAGTCGTGCCAGTTCGCAGCGTCCGGCGTGCCTGCATCGGCATCGTCGTGGCACTTGCTGCAATTGCGCACGTCCATCGGGATCTCGAAGCTCGAGTAGTCGTTGAGCGAGTCCCGGAAGCCGTAGATCTGGTAAGGCGCACTGAGCTCAGCGCCGTAATGGATCTTGTGGATCATGACCTTGAAGTCGATCGTGTTGCCGCTGTTCGCATCCGTGCTGCCGGGGTTGTGGCAGGTCACGCAGAACTGGGTCTCGACACGGCTACCACCGTGCAGCGCCAGCGGGTTGTGGCACTCGTTGCAGTTGTCCGTCATCACGATCTCACGGCTGAACAGGCCCGTGGTCGCGCCGGTGGCGGGGATGAAGTCGTAGATGGGGTTGCTGGGCGGGAAGCCGCTGATCTGGACGCCGACCCGGTGGGTGAGGGTGGGCTCCCACTCGACGGCCAGCGGACTGGTCACGTCGGTCACGCTGTTCACGAAGGTGTAGGTGTAGGTCCCGTCACTGTTGTTGACCAGGGTGCCGTTGCGGTCGCTGGTCGCCTGGATGGTGGTCTCGGTCCCCGGACCCACCCCCGGATCTTCGGTGGTGTTGATGTAGCTCTGCCAGGCGCTGGCGTTGCCATCGGTGCCCGGGATCAGCTTGGCGAAGTTGAAGCGCAGGTTGCCGCTGGTCAGGGTGGTGATCGCGAAACCGTCCTCGGTCTCAGCCATCAGATCCACCACCGGGTAGCCGTCCTCGATGCGGACATCGGTGATGGTCAGGACCAAAGTGTCTGGACTAGGCACCGTGATGATCACATCGCCCGGAGGGCCGGATCCACCGGTAGCGCCCGTCGGGCCGCTGTCGCCGGTGAAACATCCGCTCAACGGGGCCGCGACCAGCGCGACTGCGAGCGTCATCAGGAACCGCTGGAAACTGGTTGCGGGGCCCATCTCCCACTCCTCCGGCGACCCACCGTCGCCTGTGCTTGCCCGGCTGTGCGGGCGGGAACCTTCTAGGTCGAATCGCAGTTTCCCCCCATCTTGGGAACCGATAGTTGACGAGGGTCAAGTCGGGGGTAGGTCACTGGGCGCAACATGATCTCCAGCAAGAGGTAGGCTCTAGATGGTGCGATGAGAACTGAGCGCACAGGAGCCAATGGAAACCCCCTTTAATAGGGATACTGCGAGTAGAGGATCCAACCATGCGTAGCCTGATCCTGACCACCTTCTTACTGCTGCTGCCGTCCGCAGGTGCGGACGATGCGCTGATCGCCGAGTGCGACAGTTGCCATGGCGCGGCGGCGGCGGACATGACGCCCATCATCGCGGGCTTGTCCGAGTTCTACCTCGACGACAACTTGCACCAGTACGCCGATGCCTATCGGCCCTGCCCGGAAGCAACCTTCCCAGCCGGCAGCGTACGCGCAGGTGAGACTACTACGATGTGCGCCATCGCACAGAGCCTCTCTGCAGCGCAGATCGCTGAGGTTGCAGCCCACTACTCAGCGATGGACTTCCCCTTCGCCGCGCAGCCCTTCGATGCTGCTGCCGCGGACCGCGGTGCGCAGCTCCACGAGTTGCAGTGCAAGCGCTGCCACGCCGACGCGGGCACCGATCCCTTCGATGACGCTGGCATCCTGGCCGGTCAGCGCAGCGAGTACCTGCGCCATTCGCTGGATGAGTTCCGCAACGGTGAGCGGCCGTACCCGGACAAGATGGACCTGAAGGTGGATCCGCTCAGTGCCGCAGACATCGACGCGCTGATCGCGTTCTGGGCCCGCGAGGGTGGCACCCACTGAAGCCCGCAGCGATGCGGACCGTAGGAGACTGAGCGATGTTCGACCGGATCAAAGGCTGGGCCAAGTTGTGGCAGATCCCCAAGCGCTGGTGGCTGCTGGGCATCCCAGTCGGCGGCTTCCTCGCCTTCGTGATCGGCGTGCTGTTCTTGGGTGGCTTCTATGTCGCCTTGGAGGTGTCGAACACCGAGGAGTTCTGCATCTCCTGCCATGAGATGAGCGAGTTCATCTACCCCGAGTACATCGAAGGCCCGCATTACCGGAACGCTTCGGGCGTGCGTGCGATCTGCTCGGATTGTCACGTGCCGCACGACATGCTCTACAAGATCCCCAAGAAGATCTATGCCAGCCGCGAGATCTGGTACCACCTCACCGGTGCCATCGATACGCGCGAGGAGTTCGAGGCTACCCGCTACGAGATGGCGTCCAGAGTCTGGGAGTACATGCGCGAGAGCGACTCCCGCGAGTGCCGCAACTGCCATAGCCGCGAGGCCATGGCGCTGGAGATGCAGGGCCGCCAGGCCCAGCGCAAGCACTCGGATGAGTGGTACGAGCGCACCGGCGAGACCTGCATCGACTGCCATCAGGGCATCGCCCACCACCTGCCAGAGCCGCCGGCGGTAGTACCCGACGTGACCCCGGCACCGTAGATTCCCTCATGAGGCCCTGGGCGGCAGTTCCGCCCAGGGCCTCATGATTGGGTAGACTCGGGATCCGGACCCGGGTGCCCACCCGGCGGGGGAGATCAGCCGATGGTCAGCATGACGAAGTTCCTCAGGGGCGGCGTGGCTGCAGATGCGCCCAAGATCGCAGTGCTGCCGTTCCAGGACACCAGCGGGGCACGCAACGAGCAGTACCTCAGCGACGGCATCGCCGAGGACATCCTCGACACCCTGTCACGGATCCACGCGCTCAAGACCGCGCCGCGCACCGCGACCTGGCACTACCGCGACCCCGAGATAGATGTCGGCAAGGTCGCGCAGCGCCGCGGCCTGGACGCCGTGGTCACCGGCAGCGCACACCGCACGCTGGATGGCGGACTGGACCTGAAGGTCGAACTCCATGGTCGTGGCGGCAAGCTGCTCTGGGGCGAGCACTACGAGCGCCCGATGGAGGATGTGTTCGCGATCCAGAACGCGATCGCCCGCCACGTCGCCAAGGCGATGGGGGTAGACCTCAACACCGCGCACGGTCAGCCGCTGCGCAAGCCGTTGACCAGCAGCCCGGAAGCCTACGAGTACTACCTGCGCGGCCTGGATGGAGCGCGCTCCTTCAGCCACGTAGCCGTGGGCCTGGCCCAGGACATGTTCGCCATCGCGACCGAGACCGATGACCAGTTCGCACTGGCGTTCGCTCGCATCGCCGATTGCAGCACCCATCTCTACCAGAACGGTGACAGCAGCGACGCGCAGTTGGAGCGCGCGCTGGACGCCAGCGCGCGCGCGGTCGAGCTGGACCCGGACGATTCGCAGATCCAGATGTCGCGCGGCCAGGCGCTACTGCTCGCAGCGCGCACCGATGAGGGCATCGCCGCGCTCGAACGCGCCAACGAACTGGACCCGGATTCCTTCGGCGCGCACTACCACCTCGCGCGCGCCTACTTCGCCAGAGGCGACATGGATCGAGCCAAGGCCATGTACGAGGGTGCGATGGCGATCCACCCGGACGACTACCAGTCACCGATGCTGATGGCGTTGGTGTTCGAATCCCAGGGCGACAAGCAGGGCGCCAACGCCACCCGCCGCAAGGCGCTGGAGCTGGCGAACCAGCAGATGCGCCGTCATCCGGACGATGTGCGAGCGCTGTACATGGGCGCCAACGCCCTGGTCGCCTTGGGCGAGACCGAGGAAGGCCTGTCCTGGGCCCGCCGCGCGCGCACCATCGCCCCCGAGGAACCGCTGGTGCTGTACAACCTCGCCTGCATCCACGCCCTGGCCCACGATCCCACGGTGGCGATCGGGCTGCTGGAGCGGGCGGTGGACCAGGGCTACACCGACTCCGGTTGGATGGCCAAGGACGACGACCTCGCGATCCTGCACGAATCGCCGCGCTTCAAGTCCCTGGTGGAGCGCGCCACGAAGACTTGATGGGGGCTTGATGGGGGCTTGATGGTCGGGCCTGACGGTCCGGCGCCCCGCTGCGCTAACCTCTGCACCCTCGATCCACCTGAGGGTGCCCGCATGTCCTCCCGCCTGCTCACGCTGCTCGTCATCGCGTTCGCCACCGCCGCCTGCGGGCCCGCCGAGGACGGCAGCGCCACCTCCCCCGAGGCTGGCGCCAGCGCGGCGCTGGCGCAGTTGTTCCAGGAGGAATGGGACTGGCGCATGGCGGAACAACCCGTCACGGCGACCTACGCTGGGGTCCATGGCTACGACGACCGCCTCGCCAGCGTGACACCCGAGGCGCAGGCCGCGCGCGCCGCGTACTGGCGCGGCATCCTCGCCCGTCTGGACGAGATCGAGCCGCTGCTCACCGGGGACGCCGAGCGCATCAACGCACGCATGTTCCGCCGCCAGATGGAAGGCTACGTCGCCGACATCGGCTTCCGCGCCTACGAGATGCCGTTCAATTCCGACTCCGGCTTCCACAGCGATTTCGCGCAGCTCCCCGATGCGACCTCGTTGCTCACCACCGCTGACTACGAGCACTACATCGCACGCCTGCGCGACTGGCCGCGGCTGGCCTCCGAGGAGGTCGCCAACATGCGCGCCGGGATCGATCGCGGCTTCACCGTGCCGCGGGCGGTGCTGGACGGTTACGACCGCACCTTCGCCCTGCACGTGGTGGACGACCCTGAGGCCTCGGTGTTCTACGCGCCGTTCACGCACTTCCCCGCGACCATCGCAGCCACTGAGCGCGAGCGCCTGACCGCCGCCGGCCGCACGGCGATCAGCGAGGCCACCATCCCGACCTACGCCATGCTGCTGGACTTCTTCCGCGACGAGTACCTGCCCGGGGCGCGCACGACCATCGGTGCCTCGGAGCTACCCGAAGGCGCGGCCTACTACGCCGAGCAGGTGCGCTGGTACACCACGCTGGACCTCAGCCCTGCTGAGATCCATCAGATCGGTCTGGATGAGGTAGCGCGCATCCATGCCGAGATGGAGGCCATCATCGAGGAGGTCGGCTTCGACGGCAGCTTCGATGAGTTCCTGACCTTCCTGCGCACCGACCCGCAGTTCTACGCCAGCACGCCGCAGCAGTTGCTCGAGCACGCGGCCTGGATCGCCAAGACCATGGACGGCAAGCTGCCATCCTTGTTCGGCACCCTGCCCCGCCTGCCCTACACCGTGAGCCCGGTCCCGGCGGACATCGCGCCGACCTACACCGCCGGCCGCTACGTACCACCGCCCAACGGCGGCACCCAGCCGGGACAGTACTGGGTGAACACCTACGACCTGGCGTCCAGGCCGCTGTACACCCTGCCGTCCCTGACCCTGCACGAAGCGGTCCCCGGGCATCACCTGCAAGGTGCGCTGGCGCTGGAGCAGGAGGCGCAGCCGGAGTTCCGCCGCAACGACTACATCTCTGCCTACGGCGAAGGCTGGGGTCTGTACTCGGAGTACCTCGGGGTCGAGGCCGGCGTGTACCGCACACCCCACGAGCGTTTCGGTCGCCTGACCTACGAGATGTGGCGTGCGGTGCGCCTGGTGGTGGATACCGGGATCCACAGCATGGGCTGGTCGCGGCAACAGGTGCTGGACTACATGGCGGCCAACACCGCGCTGTCCTTGCACGAGATCGAGACCGAGACCAACCGCTACATCTCCTGGCCGGGCCAGGCGCTCTCCTACAAGCTCGGCGAACTGAAGATCCGCGAACTCAGGGCGCGCGCGGAGGCGACGCTGGGTGAACGCTTCGACCTGCGCGCATTCCATGACGCGGTGCTGGCGAACGGGTCCGTGCCGCTGGATGTGCTCGAGTCCGAGATCGACGCTTGGATTGCCGAGCAGTGAGGCAGGACCGGAACGCCGCTGCCGATGTGGGCACCAGCGAGCGCCTGAGCAGCCGCATGACGCCGGGGCTCGCGCGGGTCATGCGCTACTGGGCGCCGCCGCTGGTGATCCTGGCGCTGGTGGTGATGCCGGCGCTGATCCTCAGTGGCGCGTTCGAGGAGCTGCGCGCGCCCGCAGTCGGCTGGTACATCATAGTCCCCGCGATCCTGTTCGGGATCTTCGCCGCCGTGCTGGCGCACCGCGAGGGCTCGCGCATCGTGGACGTGTACGTCAGGGGTGACGAGGTCACCCTGCACTTCATGGATGGCAGCACCCTGGTGGTGGATCCGCGCCGCGTCACCACCGTGCGCCGCCACTACCTGATCAACGGCGCATACATCATCCGCTTCGATCGCGAGCTGCGCGAATCGGATCACGTGATCTTCTACCCCTGCAAGCGGATCGGCTTCTTCTGGACGCACCCGGCGGTCACCCGCCTGCGCGACGTGCTGCGCCTGAACTGATCTTGTGGGAGCCGCTCTACCTGCAACCATCCGGGGCGCTAGGTGTCTGAACTGGTAGCGGCGACCAGGGAGGACGCCTGAGGCAGTACCCGGTTGGGATCGCAGATCCCCAAGGATGGAGGCATGAGGAAGGTAGTCGGTGAATGGCGCTTGCGGGCGCTGGCCTGGAGCCTGACAGCGGTGGTCGGTGCGGTGCTGTTCGGCGCAATCGTGTACGCGGGGATCACAGCCCACGACGAGGCGCCGCAGGTCAGCCTGGTGGTGACCGCCAGCGGTAGCGGAACGGGCAGCAGCGGTTACTGCGCGCCCTGAGCGGCCCGCGCTCGGACCAGCGTCAGCGCCACGCCGCCGAGGATCAGCACCGCAGCGGTGACTGCGCGCTGGGTGATCACCTCGCCTAGCAAGATGACACCGCCCGCGGCTGCGATCAGCGGCACCGTGAGCTGCAGCACCGACGCGCGCGCGGCGTTCAGCGATGGCAGCACGCTGTACCAGGCCACGTAACCGAGGCCTGAAGTCAGCGCGCCGCTGATCACCGCCAAGGCCACCCCGGTCGGGCTGAGCACCGCCACGGTGAAGGTAGGCAGCGCCGCGAGCAGTACCACGGGCAGCGCGCGCAGGAAGTTGCCAGCCGTGGATAGGATCGGGGTCGAGTCGCCGCGCCCGATGATCGAGGACGCGCCCCAGGCGATACCCGCCAGCGCCATCAGCATGGCGGCCAGGACTGGCGGCGCGGTCAGGCCGGGGCGCACCAACACGACCAGACCCCCGAAAGCGATCAGCGCGCCGAGTACATCCCGCAGCCCGGGGCGTTCACCGCGAGCGATGCCGTAGCCGATGATGGTCACCTGCACCGCGCCGAACAACAGCAGCGTCCCCAGCCCCGCATCCAACTGCAGATAGGCGAAGGAGAAGGCCACCGCGTAGGTGGCCAACCAGATGCCGCCGGCCCAACACCCGCCGACGGGCCCTCGCAGCGCGCGGCTACGCCAGGCGACCAGCAACCGCAGTGCCAGTGCGCCGGACGCGATCCGGATCAGGGTGAAGCTGGCCGCATCGATCGCGCCCCCGACCAGCGCCGCCCGCGCCAGCAGGGAGTTGGCGGCGAAGGCGATCAGGGTGAGGGCCGTGAGGGCGACCAGGCGCAGGCGCGGCATGGGCGCAACTTATCAGGATTGCCGCCGTGGTCGCATGGTACCTAGCTCTGAGGACCCGACCTTCTGCTAGGCTCCGCGCGTGCTCCGCACTCAGGGGGATAGCCCGTACGGGTGAGCGATGAGCCTCTTCACTGAACTCAAACGCCGGAACGTGATCCGGGTGGGCGTTGCCTACCTGATCGGCGCCTGGATCATCGTCGAGATCAGTTCGGTGGTGCTGCCGATCTTCGGCGCCCCGGTGTGGACGCTGCGCGCCCTCACCTTCCTGCTCGCGCTGATCTTCATCCCCGTGATCGTCGCCAGCTGGGCCTTCGAGCTGACCCCCGAGGGCGTCAAGCGCGACAGCGAGGTCGCGGACGCCGCCGTCAGCCGCGGGGACGCGGCACGCCGGCTGAACCTGATCACCATCCTGCTGGTGATCGGTGCACTGGGATTGCTGGCAACCGAGCGGTTCCTGTGGGCCCCGACATCGCAGGCCGCTAGCGTCGCGGTCACCGAGCGTTCCATCGCGGTGCTGCCCTTCGCCAACCGCAGCGCTGCGAACGACGCAGCCTCGTTCTTCGCCGACGGCATCCACGACGACCTGCTGACCAACCTGTCGAAGTTCAGCGACCTGCAGGTGATCTCACGCACTTCGGTGGAGCGCTACCGCAGCACCGAGCTGTCCATCCCCCAGATCGCAGCCGAGCTCGGCGTGGCTACCATCCTCGAGGGTGGCGTACAGCACGCCGGCGATCGTGTGCGCATCAACGTGCAGCTGATCGATGCCGCGACCGATCAGCACATCTGGGCCGAGACCTACGACGAGCAGCTGACCACCGACAACCTGTTCGAGATCCAGCGCGTGATGGCGCTGCGCATCGCAGAAGCGCTCGCGGCGCAGCTGTCCAGCGCCGAGGAGGAAGCGGTTGCGACCCGCCCCACGGACGACCTGGCAGCCTACGAGGCCTACCAGCAGGGTCGCGAGGCGCTGCGCACGCGCAACGTCTCACGCATGGCGGAGGCGGTGGCGCACTTCCAGCAGGCGATCGAGCTGGATCCGAACTTCGCGCTGGCCTACATCGGCGTCGCCGATGCCATGCTGGGAGAGCGACTCTACGCCGGGCAGGGCTACGCGATCGATGAAGCTGCGCTCGCTGAGACCACGCCCTACATCAACCAGGCCCTCGCGCTGGACCCCTCTCTGGCGAGCGCCTACGTGACCCTCGGGATCGTGCACCGCCGTACCGAGGGCTACGAGATCGCGGAACTCGCGCTGCGGCGCGCGCTGGATCTGAGCCCGGGCGACGCCCAAGCGCTGCATGAGTACGGTTCCCTGCTGCTGGAGCTCCGTCGCATCGACGAGGCGGTCGAATACCTGCAACGTGCTGCCGAACTCGCGCCCCTGGACGCCCGCGTGCTGTTCGATGTTGCCGCCGCCAATGAAGCGCAGGGCGACCTGGATGAGGCGCTGCGCCTGTACCAGCGCGCGCGCACCATCGACCCCGGCTTCTCGCTGATCCCCAGCGCCATCGCCTGGTTGTACTGGGACGGCTACGGGCGCCTGGATCAGGCCTACCAGTGGCAACTGAAAGCGATCGAGATCGACCCTGAGAACCCCGGCCTCTACACGACGATGTCGCATCTGTTCATCGACCTCGGTGACTACGAGACCGCGACGACCTGGTTGGACCTGGCGATAGGCCATGGATTGCCAGCGGACGGCTTCGCCGCGGCCCGACGGGATATCCTCGTCGCCGCAGGCCGACTCGAAGAAGCAGAGCATTCCGCCATCCAAGTCAAGGATGATCCGGGCTGGCGTGGGATGTCGGCGCGACGTCTGATCGCTTCGTTCGAGCTACGCCGCGGCGAGACCGCGATGGCGAGTGCGATCGCCGCGGAAGGACTGACGGACATCGAAGGCAACGCGATCGTGCTGATCGACAACCGCAACGACAGGAACGCTCTGCGGATGGCATACCTGATGAAGGCTACGGGCCAGACCGAGGAACCTTTGCGGTTGGCCGCAGCCAGCCGGGCCATCATCAGGAGCGGCGCACCACACGGACCACTGCTGTATGACATCGGCTACGACGTCGCATGGGTGCAGAACCATCTGGTGGTGGGCGACACCGAAGCGGCGATGGCCGCACTCAACGACGGGGTGGACTCAGGCTGGCGATATGGTTGGCGCGACCTGCTGTTCTACAGCGTATTCGAGCCACTATGGGATCGCCCGGACTTCCAGGCACTGATCGCTGAGCTCGAGTCCCAGATGGCGACGCAGCGCGCAGCCATCCGAGCTGCGGGTGGCTGAACCGAAGCCTGTGACGACGATGCGCCTGCCGCGCACCGTCATCGTGTTCGGTCTGGTCTCGCTGCTGAACGATGCGGCCAGCGAGATGATCACCCCGCTGCTGCCGATCCTGCTCAGCAGTAGCCTGGGTGCGGGTCCCGCCATCATCGGCCTGATCGAAGGCCTCGCCGAGACCACCGCGGCCTTCATGAAGCTGCATGCCGGACGCCTGGTGGATCGCGGCTGGCGCCATCGGCCGCTGGTGATCTCGGGCTACGGCGTCTCCAACCTGGTCCGGCCACTGATCGCCTTCGCCGGCTCCTGGGCCTGGGTGCTGGTCCTGCGCTTCATGGACCGCATCGGCAAGGGCCTGCGCACCGCACCCAGGGACACGTTGATCGCGGATGCGGTGGAACCGGATCAACGGGGTCACGCCTTCGGCTTCCACCGCGCCATGGACCACTCAGGTGCTGCGCTAGGGCCGCTGGTCGCTGCCGGTCTCCTGGCGCTCGGCTTCGCCTTGAGCGATGTGTTCCTGATCTCAGTGGTGCCCGGCGTCCTGCTGATGGGCCTGCTGTGGTGGGGCGTGCCGCGGCGCGCGCCGACGCAGGAACTACCTGAACCGATCTCGCTGCGCGATAGCTGGGCCGCGCTGGGTTCCCGGGTGCGCTGGTTGGTGCTCGCGGCCGGCTCGCTGGCATTCGCGACCGTACCGGACGCCCTGTTGGTGCTATGGATCTACGACGCGGGCATCACCCTGTTCTGGATCCCGCTGATCTGGGCCGCCGCCAGCGCCGTCCGCAGCGTCAGCGCGCTCGCAGGCGGCCGTATGTCCGATCGCCGCGGGCGTCTGCCCGTCGTGCTGATCGGTTGGAGCGTGCGCGTGGCCGTGCTGATCGCGATCGCGCTGGCCGAGACCACGAGCCTGTCGCTGTGGGCGCTGTTCATCTGCTACGCGGCGTCCACCGCCTTCACCGAAGCGCCGGAGCGCGCGCTGATCGGCGACGCGGCGCCTGCCTCGCAGCGCGGCACCGCCTACGGGCTGTACCACCTGCTGATCGGACTGCTTGCACTACCGGGCGCCTTCCTGCTCGGCATCCTGTGGCAGACGCAGGGTCGGCCGATCGCATTCCTGTTCGCCGCTGCGCTGACCGCGATCGCTGCGGTCAGCGTGCTGGGGCTGATCCGACGCCCTTGATCCGGCTCAGCGGATCCGCGTGCCGTGGATGCGGAACACCTCGAACCAGGTCTCGCCCTCATCCTGGGTGAACTCCAGCTTCCATTCGAAGCTGTCCTCGCGGATATCGTAGAAGGTGATGCGGCTGGGCTGCGCCACACCGAACAGATCACGCATGACGATGGACCCGTCGGGCCCGTTCTGCGCGGTGTAGGTGGAGAGGCTGCGGGTGCGGCTGGCGATCCAGGCCATCTCCCAGCGATCTTCCTCGGTGTCGTAGATGCGGATGTTGGTGCCGCGACCGTAGATGGGTGGATCACCGGTCGGTGGGGCGTGGGAGATCCAGTCATCCTGGATCGCGTGACCCTCGAGGATGAAGTAGAAGTTCCACTGCGCACCGGGCGAGTCGGCCCAGGTCCCGTCCTGCTGCAAGGTCTCGGTGGTGATCGCCCACTCCCCTACCAGGGGCGCATAGGCGTCCAACTCCACCGGCGCCGCCGGGCTGCGGCCCAGGTCGTAACGATCGTCAGCGACCGCCGTCGCGCTCAGCAGCAGCGCACTGGCGATGATCAGGATGCGGTCCATGGCCTCACCTCCTCTGGGTACAGTCGTCTCGGACCGTGCCGAGCAGGATAGGTTCGACTCCTGCGCGGTTCGGGCAAGCGGGTGCAAGCGTCTTCAGCCGCGAGCCTGCGGGCCTCGGGCCACGCGCAGGGCCTGCCCTGGCTGATCACAGCGATGACCTACGCGAGGCTCGTGGCTCGTGGCCTCCCCGAGTCCCGAGTCCCGAGTCCCGAGTCCCGAGTCCCGAATCCCTAGTCCCTAGTCCCTAGTCCCTAGTCCGACCCTGCAAGGGCGCCTGTGACCCAGTTCCTCTTGTATCTCAGCAACTTGCTGGTATAGTGCGCCCGCCTCAGCGCACCCGGTCAGCGCGAGGCACGCTCCGTAAGCCTTCCGGTCTACGCCAGAGCAACTCTGACGAACCGCCATGACCGGTGGCACCCAACCGCATCAGTCGGTCCCGCTTGGACGGGGCGGCAGCGGGTGGCTACAACGGAGAGATCCCATGACTTTCGAAGAGCTCGGCCTTTCGGCCGAACTGTTGCGTGCCGTGTCCGATAAGGGCTACGTCACCCCGACCCCGATCCAGCGCGAGGCGATCCCCGCGGTGCTCACCGGCAAGGACCTGATGGCAGGCGCCCAGACCGGTACCGGCAAGACCGCAGGGTTCGTGCTTCCGATCCTGCAGCGCCTGTCGCTGCGGCCGACGCACGGCACCCGCCGTCCGCGCGCGCTGATCCTGACCCCGACCCGCGAGCTCGCCGCGCAGGTGCACGAGAGTGTGCGCGACTACGGCAACCACCTGTCGGTGGTCGCCACCGAGATCTACGGCGGCGTCTCCATCAACCCCCAGATCAAGGCCCTGCGTAACGGCGTGGACATCATCGTCGCGACGCCCGGCCGCCTGCTGGACCACGCGCAGCAGCGCACCGTGGACCTCAGTCGCATCGAGGTGCTGGTGCTGGACGAAGCGGACCGCATGCTGGACATGGGTTTCATCCATGACATCAAGCGGATCATCAAACTGCTGCCGGCGGAGCGCCAGAACCTGTTGTTCTCGGCCACCTTCTCCAGCGAGATCCGTGTGCTGGCCGACAAGCTGCTGAACCAGCCGCGCCGGATCCAGGCCACGCCTGAGAACACCACCGTCGAGCTGATCTCGCAGCGCGCGGTGCTGGTGGACCGGGTGCGCAAGCCCGAGCTGCTCGCACACATGGTCAAGGATGGCGACTGGCACCAGGTGCTGGTGTTCACCCGCACCAAGCACGTGGCCAACAAGCTGACCAAGTACCTGGATGACCACGGCGTCACCGCCGCACCGATCCACGGCAACAAGAGCCAGGCTGCGCGCACCAAGGCGCTGGCCGACTTCAAGGCCAACCGGGTCCGCGTGCTGGTCGCAACCGACATCGCGGCGCGCGGCATCGACATCGTCGAGCTGCCGCACGTCGTCAACTTCGAGCTGCCGAACATCGCCGAGGACTACGTGCACCGCATCGGTCGCACCGGTCGTGCCGGCCGTGACGGCGAGGCGATCTCGCTGGTATGCGTGGACGAGCGCAGGCTCATGTGGGGCATCGAGAAGCTGCTCGGTCGCGAGATCGAGAAGCAGATCCTGCCCGGCTTTGAGCCGGACCCGAACGCGGTACCCATGCCGATCCAGAACGGTCGCAACGGTGCGCCCCGTGGTCGCGGTGGCAACGGCGGCGGCGAGCGTCGCGGTCGTCCCGGTGGCCGCAGCGGCGCCCCCAGTGGCCCGCGTGGCGGTGGCCCCGGTGGCCAGGGTCGCGGTCGTGGCAATGGCGCCAGCCGCGCCGGTAGCCCGGCTGGTCGTGGCAAGAGCCGCGCCAGCACCGCACGCTGAGGACCACCCCATGACCGACCTGAGCAGGCTCCGCAACATCGCGATCATCGCGCACGTGGACCACGGCAAGACCACCTTGGTGGACAAGCTGCTGCGTCAGTCCGGCACGCTGGACGTGCGTGACCTCGGCGACCGCGTGATGGACTCCAACGACATCGAGCGCGAGCGTGGGATCACCATCCTGTCCAAGAACACGGCGATCCGCTGGGACGACTGGCTGATCAACATCGTGGACACCCCGGGACACGCCGACTTCGGTGGCGAGGTCGAGCGGGTGCTGTCCATGGTGGACAGCGTGCTGCTGCTGGTGGACGCGGTGGACGGCCCCATGCCGCAGACCCGCTTCGTCACCCAGAAGGCCTTCGCCCGCGGCATCACGCCGATCGTGGTCATCAACAAGATCGACCGCGACGGTGCGCGCCCGAGCTGGGTGCTGGACCAGACCTTCGACCTGTTCGATCGCCTCGGTGCGACCGAAGCCCAGCTCGACTTCCCGGTGATCTACGCATCAGCGCTGGCTGGCTACTCCGGCTTGGAGCCCACCGTGCGCGACGGCGACATGCGTCCGTTATTCGAGGCCATCACCCGCCACGTGCCGCCGCCGCCGGTGGACATCGAGGGCACCCTGCAGCTGCAGGTCTCGAGCCTGGACTACGACAGCTACCAGGGCGTGCTCGGCATCGGTCGCATCGCGCGCGGTCGCGTCAGCTCGAACACGCCGGTCAGCGTGGTCGGTGCCGACGGCTCCGTGCGCAGCGGACGCATCCTGGACCTGTACGGCTTCCACGGCCTGGAGCGTCGCAAGATCGAGTCAGCCAACGCCGGCGACATCGTGGTGTTCAGCGGCATGGACGAGCTGTTCATCTCCGACACCCTGTGCCACCGCGAGTACCCGGAGGCGCTGCCGCCGCTGACCGTGGACGAGCCGACCATTAGCATGACCTTCCAGGTCAACAAGTCGCCGTTCGCCGGCCGCGAAGGCAAGTTCCTGACCAGTCGCCAGATCGGCGAGCGCCTGCAGCGCGAACTGAAGCACAACGTCGCACTGCGCGTGGAGCCCACCGAGGACCCGGACAAGTTCAAGGTCTCCGGTCGTGGCGAGCTGCACCTGTCGGTGCTGATCGAGAACATGCGCCGCGAGGGCTACGAACTCGCCGTGTCGCGCCCCGAGGTCATCCAGATCGAGGTGGACGGGAAGGTCTGCGAGCCTTGGGAGCTGGTCACCGTGGATCTGGAGGAGGACTACCAGGGCGCGGTGATGGGTCGTCTGGCCGAGCGCAAGGGCGAGCTGCTGGACATGCAGCCCGACGGCAAGGGGCGCGTGCGCCTCGAGTACCGCATGCCCTCGCGTGGCCTGATCGGCTTCCGTACCGAGTACCTCACAGCGACCGCGGGTACCGGCCTGCTCTACTCCGTGTTCGACGGCTACGACCGCCGCGTGCCGGTGGCCATCGGCCAGCGCATCAACGGCGTCATGGTCTCCACCGAGCAAGGCAAGGCACTGGCCTTCGCGCTGTTCAACCTGCAGGACCGCGGCAAGCTGTTCATCGGCCATGCAGCCGAGGTCTACGAGGGCATGCTCATCGGCCTGAACAGCCGCGGCAACGACATGATCGTCAACCCGACCAAGGGCAAGCAGCTCACCAACATCCGTTCCGCGGGTGCCGATGAGAACCTGATCCTGACCCCGCCGATCCGCTTCTCCCTGGAGCAGGCGCTGGAGTTCATCGACGACGATGAACTGGTCGAGGTCACGCCGAAGAGCATCCGTCTGCGCAAGAAGTCGCTGAAGGAAGCGGATCGGCGCCGCGAGGGCCGCACCAAAGCCAGCTGAAGGCGGCCTCGGGTCGACGAGCCTCGGGCCTCGCGTAAATCGCAGCTGACTCGGATGGCTGCGGCAACCTACGCGCAGCTCGATCTCGCTTCGCAGGGGCGGTCCTACTGTTTGTGCAGCGTGCGCTCGATCCGTTCGAGGACCTGCAACAACCGCCGCTGCTCGCGCTGATCCAGGGCCTTCCCCAGGATCTTCTCGATGCGTTTGCCGTACACGCCCCACATCTGCTTCAGCACGGTCTGTCCTTCGGGCTTGAGCACGATCAGGGTGACGCGGCCGTCCTCCTCGCTGGTCTTGCGGTAGACCAGACCCTGGCTCTCGAAGCGATCCATCAGGCGCGACACCGTGTGCTTGGGCAGGAACAGTGCGTCCGCAAGGGCCTGCTGCCCCATGCCGCCTGGACCTGCATCGCGTAGCTGCACCAGCAGGTCGTACCAGGTCGCGGGAGGCAAGCGCGCTTCCTTCAGATCCGCCTCGATCTGATCCTTCAACTTGCCCTGCACCTGGAACAACTTCATCCAGGCGCGAGCGGTGTCAGCTCCGGGTCGCATGGTGCTCATGCGGGCAGCCTGCGCCGGTTCCGTTGCGGATGCAACGACCCGCGTCGCACTCTGGAGAGCGGACCAGGGAGGAGGACGAGGGCCAAGGACTAGGGAGAGCGACTGGGGATGTCGGTCGGCGATATCCTGCGGTCATGCGAACACCTTGGCTGGCCTTGTTGATCCCATTGGTCCTGTCCGCCTGCGAGGGGCCGACGCCGGATGCCGAGATCCCCACGGCGGTGGCGCCACCCACCGTCACCGACATCGCCGACGCCTACTACGCGGCCTACCTGGCGCGGTACCCGACCGCCGGTTACTTCTCCGGGGTCCCGGTGACGCGCCACGACCGCCTGGTGGAGAACACACCGGAAGCACTGGCCCGATGGTGGGCGACCGAGGACCTGCTGTACGAGCGACTGATGCGGATCGATCGCAACACCCTGGTGGGGACACCGGACTGGCTGTTGCACGGCCTGCTGCAGGGGGAGCTGGAAGCATCCATCGGCCTGCGGATCTGCCGCAACGACCTCTGGGATGTGAACCACATGTGGGGCTGGCAGCTCGGCATGCCGCGGGTGGCGGCGGTGCAACCCACCGGGGACGCGGATCAGCGCGCGCAGGCCCTGACCCGATGGAAAGACTTCCCGCTGTTCATCGACCGCGAGATCGCGAACCTGCGCACCGGGCTGGCCGCGGGTTACTCCTCACCACGCCGTGTGGTCCGCCGTGTGATCGACCAGCTCGACGGACTGATCGCCCTGGGCGTGGATGCGTCCCCGTTCCTGGAGCCTGCCCGCCATAGCGACGACGAGGCCTTCGCGCTGGCGCTCACCGAGGTGGTGGCGGACCGGATCCAACCCGCGCTGCTGCGCTACCGCGACTTCCTGCTGGACGAGTACCTGGCGGCTGCGCGGGATGCCCTGGCGGTCAGCGCCAACCCCGATGGCCGTGCCTGCTACGCCGCCTCCCTGCGCAACTACACGACCCTGCAGCGCAGCCCGGAGGCGATCTTCGCCGCAGGTCGAGTCGCGGTAGCAGCGAACCGCGCGCGGGTGGTCGAACTCGGTCAGGCCGGCTACGGGACCTCCGACTTCGCGGAGATCATCCGCCTGGCGCGCGACGACCCGAGGGAGCACTACGGATCCGCCGACGAGCTGCTGGCCTACGCACGCGATGCAGCCGTCCGTTCCCGCGCGGGCGTCGCCGATCTGTTCGAGACGCTGCCCGAGGGAGAGCTGGCCGTGGAGCCCTACCCGCCACATCTGGATGGCACCGGAGTCTCCGACCGCTATGAGAACGGCGACGGTACGCGCCCGGGGATCTACCGGATCGGGCTCGCCGGGTGGCCCGAGCGCAACCGTGGCAACGCCGAGATCACCGTGTTCCACGAGGGCTTCCCTGGGCACCATCTGCAGCTCGCCATCGCACGCGAACTACCTGCCGTACACCCGCTCACCACGCTCATCTTCAACTCGGGCTTCGGCGAGGGATGGGCCCGCTACGCCGAGGATCTGGCTGAGATCGCGGGCCTCTACAGCTCGCCCGCAGCGCCCATCCTGCGGCGCGCATGGCCCGCGCGCGGCATGGTCGTGGACCCTGGGATCCACGTCTTCGGCTGGTCCGCAGAGCAGGCCGGCGCCTACATGCTCGAGTCCGGACGCTTCGCGCCGGAGCGCATCGATGACATGGTGGATCGCATCGCGATCCTGCCCGGACAGCTCACCGCTTACGACGCTGGCGCACTCGAGATGCTCGCGTTGCGCGACCAGGCGAGCGCCGCGATCGGACCAGGATTCCATCTGCGCGAGTTCCATTCCGAGCTGCTCCGGAACGGAACCATCCCGCTCCCGCTCCTCCGCGAACACATCGAAATGTGGGTCGCGGCGGAGACCTCGCGATGACCTCCGCGAACGTAACGCTTGCATAAACCATAGACCCGGCTATATTTTCCGCGTTCCGTCCGATAAAGCTCGCACCCCGCGAGCGGGGACGGACGCCCGGAGGTAGAACCATGGCTACTCGCAAGAAGGCTGCCAAGAAGAAGGCAGCGAAGAAGAAGGCTGCTCCGAAGCGCAAGGCCGCCAAGAAGGTCGCCAAGAAGAAGGCCACCAAGAAGGCTGCCCCGAAGCGCAAGGCTGGCAGGAAGAAGGCTGCCAAGAAGAAGGCCGCACCGAAGCGCAAGGCTGGCAAGAAGAAGGCCGCCAAGAAGAAGGCCGCACCGAAGCGCAAGGCTGGCAAGAAGAAGGCTGCCAAGAAGGCCGCCAAGAAGGCACCGGCGCGCAAGAAGCGTCGTGCCAAGAAGAAGGCTGCGGCTCCGGTAGCTCCTGCTGCTTGAAGTCGGTGGCCCTCTGGGCCAGTGTCAGGGCGACGCGGTCCTCCGCGTCGCCCTTTTCATTCCAGGGTTAGCGGATCGCTGCGGCGGCTGACCGACCGTCATCATTTGGACCAGGAGATCACGCCGTCCCAATCCGTAGGTGGCGCCACCTGGTGACGACGGCATCGATCCGAACGCACCGCGATCAGGTTCTCGAACATCGAGGGTGCAGGGACCGACTCCCAGGCCCGTGTCGCCGCTCCCCACTCCCCGACCCGCTCCAAGTCCAACGCATGCGCGTAGGCCTCCAGGAACGCACTGGTGGCGAGCCGTGGCGGTACCAGCGTGAAGACGCGATGGATCTCGATCTGACCCTGCACGCGCACCCGATCCAACTCCAGCGCAGGCGGGTGAGCGGCAGCTGCCAAGGTCGCTTCGGAGACCACCGTAGCGACCCGGTAGGCCTTGGACAGACCCTCCAGACGTGAGGCCAGGTTCACCGCATCGCCGATCACCGTGTAGTTGAGCCGCTCCGTGGAACCCATGTTCCCGGCCACCACCTCACCGGTCGCCAGACCCATCCCGATCCGCAGCTGCCGTGAGAAGGCGCTGGAGGTCAGCCCGAACTCCTCGTTCAGTTCGGCCAGCGCATCCTGCATCCCCAGCGCGGTAGCGACCGCGCGCGCTGCGGCATCCTCCGCTGCTACCGGCACCCCGAACAGTGCCATCAAGGCATCCCCGATGAACTTATCCACCACCCCGCCGTTCGCATCCACCACGGCCGTCATGCGCGAGAAGTAACGGTTGAGCAGCGCCAGGATCTCCACCGGAGATCGCCCCTCGCTCAGGGAGGTGAACCCCCGCAGGTCGGAGAACAGGATGGTGCATTCGCGCTCCTCGCCGCCGAGTTCGATCGCGCTACCCATCAGCTCGTCCGCGATCTGCCGCGAGACCACCTTCCCGAGCAGGTCACGGGTCCGATCGCGTTCCTGCAGCCCCTCCACCATGGCGTTGAACCTGGATGCCAGCAGTCCGATCTCGTCCTGCCCCTGCGCCATCACGCGCGCGCTGAGGTCGCCGGATCCGACCCGCTGCGCGGCGCCACTGAGTTCGGACACGGGGCGGCTGACCGAGCGTGCGACCAGCAGTGCCCCCAGGATCGAGAGCAGCAGTGCGCCCGCGAACAGGATCAGCAACAGACGTCGCACGCGGAGGTAGGGCGCCAGCGCTTCGTTCAGCGAGCGTTGGAGGACCACCAGCAGCGTGCGTCCGTCCAGCGTCGCCAGCGGTCGCGTCACCATGACGTACTCCGCGCCGCCCAGCTCGATGCGGTCGGCTGCACGCCCTGCGAGGTCCAGGTCGCGCTCGAACGCCGTCAGCAGCCCCTCAGGCAGCGTGCTGGCCTGCACCTGCCACGCGCCCTCCCTGCCGGCGATCAGCGACAGCGAGCCGGGTGTGCGCGCTGCGAAGCGACCCAGGAACGCGTCGTCGAGTTCGAAGCCGATGGCGACCCATGCGACCACATCCGGCGCCAGCAAGGGTGTGACCACGAGCTGGTGCGGCCTACCGGCCAGGAACAGGATGCCGGTCGCCTCACCGTAGCCGTCCGCCATCGCGGCGCGCGCGAGCGGAGCGAAGGCTTCCAGAGATCCCTCGGGAGCCCCCAGCGTGGTGCGCGCGGCACCGTCCAGGTCCATCAGGACCATCAGCGTCCCATCGCTGATCCGGCCGAGGTGGTTCGCCATCGCAGAACGCAGCGTGGCGTCGTCGCCGAGCGCGTAGGCGCGCTTGAACGCGAAGTCGGCTGTGAGCAGGCGGGCTGAGTCCAACAGGTGCGCGCTGCGCTCCCCGACTGCGAGCGTCAGCCCGTCCGCATCGCCCGCGAGCTGGCCGGCGATCAGTCCGCGTGCGTTGGCGGTGTTGGCGAGATCCGTCAACACCAGCGCCGCTGACAGTGCGCCCACCAGCAGCGGCAGGACGAACATCAGCAGGCGGGCGCGGAAACTCGATAGCAGCGCCACGGCGATCCGCTCAGTAGTCGCCGCGGCGTGCTGGGCGACGGCGGAGCAGATCCGGTGCCAACTCGATCTCGAAGCGCTGGCTCGCGCCAGCGGCCTCCAGCGCCACCTCGCGGTCCTGGGTCCGGTCGGCGCGGGCCCGCGGGTGCCAGACCTCGACGCGGTAGCGCCCGGCCGGGAGTTCGAGGAGGAGGTGGCCACTGCCGTCGGTGCGACGGACCAGCGGTGCCTCGGTCACGACCACATGCGCCTGCATCCAGTCGTGGATGTTGCACCCCAAGGTCACCAGGCCAGCGCGGTCGAATACCACCGGTTCCGTGACCGCGCCCTTGTACAGCGGCAGCTCGAAGGTCTTGGCCGGCGAGAACGAGTAGACGTGGTGATGGGTCTCGTCGTGGTTGGGGAACGAGATCGCGGTACCCGGACGCACCACTACCAGATCCGGCACGAACTCCAGGTCGATCTGGTCGATGACCGCACTGCCCGACGCCACCACATCGCCCTGCACAGGCAGGACCTCGTCGAGCCGCGTGAGCATCACCACCGCGCCGGCCAGCGGCTCGCCGCCGCTCTCCACATCGATCTGCAGCGACGCGCCGCGTACCGGCGACACCAGCACCGCTGCCATCACCACGATCAGCCCCAGGGTCACTCGCAGCACCATCAGAAGCTCCCCGTCCAATCCAAGCCGATGATGGTGACACCGTAGCTGCTAGCCCCATCGCCATGCATGCGCGAGCGCGACCACGCGAAGCTGATGGCACTGCCGCCAGCCAGCACGTAGCTCGCGCCGAGGTCCAGGGTCAGGCCATGGGCGTTCAGGCGGTAGTCCGCCCAGCCGAGCCCGAAGGTGTCATCCAGGACCGAGACCTCGGAGACCGCGAACAGCGTCGCGTCCAGCGATGTGCTCGCGGTGAAGTCACCGCTACGCCAGCGCAGCGCCGCGTCAACCGCCCAAGCCTGCCCGACCGAACGCGACAGGGAGACCGAGGCGCGTCGCTGCGTGGCGTCGAACGCCGCCTCCGCAGCATCGGTCCGGGCGTACTCGACGGCGGCCGCGATCGTCGTCCAGGCGCTCAAGGGACGGACCAGCCCCAGCGAGTAGACCCACTCATCACCGGAGCGTCGGTCGCTACGGACCCCCGTGTGTGCGAATCGCACGTCAGCCGACCAGGTGATCACCTCGCGGCCGATGTTCGGCTTGTAGCGCAGCCCACCGCCGACTTCGGTGCGCGTCTGATCCAGCGCGCGCCAGTCGCGCCAGGTGCGCAGGCTGAGCTCACCCTGGTAGACGAAGGCCAGCTGCGGGTCGTACTGGAAGCGTGTGGCGTAACCCAGACGGACACCTAGCCACTGGTCCCGGTACGCCCTCGATCCGTCGGGTGCCCGGTTCAGGTTGCTGTCGCTGCCCGTGTCGACCGTGAGGTCGATTTCGTACGCGACCGCGCTCGGTGCCAGCAGCAGGACGCTGAGCAGGAGCATGAACTGGAGGCGTTCGCTGCGCATCTGGACCCTTCCCTTCGACGGACGATGATTCTCCCACGGGTGCAGGAAGCGTGCAGTCCCCAGCGGCCGCAACCCCTATAATCCGCGCGCCATGGCTATCCTCACCCTAGACCAGATCAAGCTCCAGTTCGGAGACCACACCCTTTTCCGCGGCGGCTCGATGAGCCTGGAGCCGGGCGAGCGGGTGTGCCTGGTCGGGCGCAACGGTGCCGGCAAATCCACCTTGCTGAAGATCATCATGGGGCGCCAGGAGCTCGACGAGGGTGAGCTGCGCATGCGTCAGCACCTGCGCATCAGCGAGCTCAAGCAGACCCTGCCGACCGAGCTGGACGAGCCCGTCCATGTGCACGTCTCGCGCGGCCTCTCGCATCTCAAGCAGCTGATCGACGAGTACCGCGCGCGCTCCCAGACCGAGCTGGATGAGGCTGGTCTGCGCGAGCTCCAGGACCTGACCCATCGCATCGACGCAGAGGGCGGCTGGAACCCCGACGTGCGCGTGGACACCGTGCTGTCGGAGATGGGCCTGCCACCGGACGCCCTCCTCTCCGATCTCTCAGGCGGCTGGCAGCGCCGCGTCGGCCTGGCGCGTGCGCTGGTCTCCAACCCGGAACTCCTGTTGCTCGACGAGCCCACCAACCACCTCGACCTCAGCGCGATCGAATGGCTGGAGGAGCGGGTCAAGGGCTACTCGCAGAGCCAGTCGGGCAGCGTGCTGTTCATCACCCATGACCGCGCGTTCCTGGATCGCCTGGCGACCCGCATCATCGAGCTGGACCTCGGGCGCTTCCTCTCCTTCCCCGGCGGCTACCGCGACTTCCTGCGCCGCAAGGAAGAGCTGATCGAGACCGAGAAGGTCGAGAAGGCCGATTTCGAGAAGAAGCTGGCCGAGGAGGAGACCTGGGTGCGCCAGGGCATCAAGGCGCGCCGTACGCGCAACGAGGGGCGCGTCAGGGCGCTCATGGCCATGCGTGAGGAGGCAGCCCAGCGCAGCGAGCTCAAGCGCCCCAAGGGCCCCAGGATCCACATAGAGGGCAGCGACCAGGAATCTGGGCGCAAGGTGCTGGAGCTGTTCAACGTGCAGCACAGCTACGGTCCGGCCGGGGGCGATGACGAGCCGGTGATCCGCGACCTCAGCTTGAAGATCATGCGCGGCGACCGCATCGGACTGGTCGGCAACAACGGCGTCGGCAAGTCCACCCTGCTCAAGCTGCTGCTGGGCGAGCTGACCCCGACCCGCGGCACCATCAAGCTGGGCACCAACCTGCAGATCGCCTACTTCGATCAGATGCGGCGCGAGCTGGACCCCGAGGCCACCATCGTGGAGGTCATCGGCGAAGGCCGCGACTACATCACCCTGAACGGCAAACAGCGCCATGTGATCGGCTACCTGACCGGTTTCCTGTTCTCGGCCAAGCGCGCCAAGACCCCGATCAAGGCGCTGTCCGGCGGCGAGTGCAACCGCGTGATCCTGGCCAAGCTGTTCACCCGGCCGTCCAACCTATTGGTCCTCGATGAGCCCACCAACGACCTCGACGTGGAGACGCTGGAGGTCCTGGAGCAGAAGCTGGTGGAGTACGACGGCACCCTGCTGATCGTCAGCCACGACCGCGAGTTCCTGGACAACGTCGTGACCTCGGTGCTGGTGTTCGAGGAAGGCGGCGTGATCACGCGCCACCCCGGTGGCTTCTCGGACTGGGCGCGCAAGGGCCGCGCGCTGGCGATCATGGACGACCCCGTCGGGGATCGGGCCAAGGCGCAGCGCAAGGCTGCCCGCGCCGATGCCAAGGCCGTCGCGAAGGCCGAGGCGCCAGCGAAGATGACCTACGGCGAGAAGCTGGAGCTGCGCGCACTACCGGCCAAGGCCGCGCATCAGGAGGCGCTGATCGCCGCCCTGCAGGCGCGCATCGGCGACCCCGACTTCTACGCCCAGGGCTACGAGGTCACCCAACCGGTGCTGGACGACCTGGCGCGCGAGCAGAACGAGCTGGAGCGCATCACCGCGCGCTGGCTGGAGCTGGAGGCGCGGGCTGGATGACCGGGACGGGCGAAATAGCGAAATAGGGGTCAGACTCCGATTTCCGAAATAGGGGTCAGACTCCGATTTCCGGGGAAATAGGGGTGCGAAATAGGGGTCAGACTCCGATTTCCGGGGAAATAGGGGTGAGACTCCGATTTCTGCAGCGCCGAAATCGGAGTCTGACCCCTATTTCGCTATTTCGCCTATTGCCGTAGCGCTTCATGGACAGTCCCAGCTGTCGACCATGGCGTCGTAACCCATCGCGCGCATCTGCGCGCGGTAGCGGGGCTCGCAGCGGAACGCTGCCATCTGCTCGCCGTACAGCCCCCAGTGACCGTCACCGTCCGATACCGCGATGATGGTGTCGATCATGTCGAGCGCGTACTCGCGCTGGCCGAGCAGATCCAGGAGCATAATCGCATCCGCCTGGTACAGCGTGCTGGCCACAGCGGGATCGAACACGCCACCGCGCCGCGTAGCGCGCAGCTCTGCGACGACGGCGGCCACGTCGCCGCGACCCTCTAGCGCGTCGATGACCCGCTCCACCCAGACAGGTGATGCACCACCCTTGATCCGCGCACCTTCACGCAGTCCCCGCTCCACCATCGCGAGGTCACCGGTCAAGAACCCGAGAGCGATGACGTTGCTGGGGGCCTGGTCGTAGTCGGGATCGATCGCACGCATCTGCGCGATGGCGCGCTCAGCCAGCGCGCGGTCACCGGTGACGGTGCCCAGGAACGCGAGGTTCGACCAGGCCACGCGGTACTGCGGGTCCAGCGCCACCGCACGCTCTATCTGCGCGATCGCCTCTTCGGCCTCGCCCTGCTGTAGGTACACCAGCCCCAGCCACATGAGTGCTGATGAGTTATCCGAATCCAGCTCGAGAGCGCGCTGGTACAGGGCGACCGCCACATCGAAGTCGCGCCCGTTGTTGTTGAAGCTGTTACCCAGCACTGCATAGGCCTGCGAAGCGGTCGGATCCAATGCCAGCGCGTAGGACGCGTAGCGGTTCGCCAGACGGCTGGTCTCGACCGAATCCGCATTGGAGTAGTCCGCGAGCACGGTATAGACGCCGGCGAGCCCCACGTAGGCGCGCGCGAAGTCGGGATCGGCCTCGATCGCTCGCTGGAAGGTATCGATCGCTTCGAGCAGGCTGCTCTCAGTACGCAGGCGCCACAGATGCACGCCGCGCAGGTAGCTGTCGTAGGCAGCCAGATCCTCAGTGCCGTAGTCGGTGGCGCCCTGGATATCCAGGTGCACCTCCAGCGCACGCGCGATCGCGCCGGCGATCTCGTCCTGGATGGCGAAGATATCGGTCAGGTCGCGGTCGTAGGTCTCGGACCAGATGTGGAAGCCGGTATCCGCCGCGATCAGCTGCGCCGTGATACGCACCCGCTGGCCCTGCTTGCGCACCGAGCCCTCGAGCACAGTGGAGACGCCGAGCTGCTGCGCGATCAGCGGGATGTCGCGGTTCTCGCCCTTGAACTGGAAGCTGGAGGTGCGCGCCGCCACATGCAGGTCCGGGATGCGCGCCAGCACGTTCAGGATCTCCTCGCTGATGCCGTCCGAGAAGTACTCGTTCTCGGCATCACCGCTCATGTTCACGAAGGGCAGCACCGCGATCGAATCACCGGAACCGTCCGACATCGCGCCCGGCGCCACGCTGACCGGCGCCATCATGTAGCGCTCTACGCCCACCAGGACGATGGTGAACACCAGCAGCGCGATGGTGACCAGGTCCAGCTTGCGGCCGGTGTGATGGGTCACCGACTGCGAGCGGTCCACCTCTGACTCGCGCTTCACGCCTTCGGGCGTGATCTCGAAGGCCCAGGAGAAGAACAGCGTGATCGGGAAACCGAGCGCCAGCAGCCCGACCATCAGCTTCGGCACCCAGATCGGCGCCTGGTAGATGTCGATCAGCACCGAGGTCGCCTCGATCAGCAACCAGCCTGCGACCAGGTAGGCCGCGGCGACGCGGAACACGTTACGGCGCTTGAGTTCCTGGAAGAGGGTCATGGTCGGAACCCGCACGACGGGAAATAGGGGTCCGGGAAATA
>Ga0214472_10000622_pt1 | contig 43205 bp, 41 predicted proteins | sample RVTome_6_FD_207662 | JGI IMG/M metagenome (GOLD analysis project Ga0214472, IMG submission 207662) | Soil microbial communities from uranium-contaminated site in the Upper Colorado River Basin, Wyoming, United States - RVT140D175 | ecosystem: Environmental > Terrestrial > Soil > Contaminated >...
AATCATTGTGGAAATGATCGATGCTGATTTATCGCACCGGGTAATGCGCGAAGAAAATCTGACGTTATTGCATGACGCTGCGAGAGAATCCTTACGTGGTATGGCGCATGAAATCAAAAATCCGCTAGGCGGAATTCGCGGCGCGGCCCAGTTGCTTGAACGTGAACTGACAGAAGGTGATCCCGGCCTGGTTGAATACACCCGTATTATTATTCAGGAAGCCGACCGGTTGCGCGACTTCATCGACCGTATGCTGACCAGCGATCAGAAACAGAACATCGAGAAAGTTAATATTCACGAAATACTAGGATATGTCTGCGACCTGGTAGAAGCAGAATACAAGCAGTCCTTCAAAATTATCAGGGATTACGATCCGAGTTTGCCCCCGTTACAGGTGGACCGCGGACAGATTATTCAGGCTGTATTGAATGTCATGCGTAACGCAGTGCAGGCGACAGGAGACAACGGAAATATCTGGATCCGTTCGCGTATCCTGAGACAGATTACATTGCATAAACGTATACATCGACATGCAGTCAGGGTGGACATTATTGATGACGGCCCTGGCATACCGCCAGAAATCGAGAACGGAATTTTTTACCCTATGATAACCGGCCGCCCTGAAGGTACCGGACTGGGATTATCAATAGCACAATCACTTATTAACGCACATGGTGGATTAATTGACTATGAACGAGCAGATGAAAGAACCATATTCAGCATCTATTTACCAACAGAGCAAGACCATGGCTGACAAGAAAAAAGTCTGGATCGTTGACGACGATAAATCCATACGCTGGGTCCTGGAAAAGGCATTGTCGAAGGAAGATGTGGATATCACCAGCTTCTCTGATCCAAAACAGGTTTTGGAAAAAGTAAAACATGAAAGTCCGGATGTTGTCATTTCGGATATTCGCATGCCTGGTATGGATGGAATTACGTTGCTGGAAAAAATCAAACAACATGCACCTGCAGTGCCGGTGATTATCATGACCGCCTATTCTGATCTGGACCGCGCAGTTTCGGCATTTCGAGAAGGCGCATTTGAATATCTGTCCAAACCTTTTGATGTGGATGAAGTGGTTAGTCTGGTAAAACGCGCCATTCATGAAAAGGCACAGGGGCAGGTTGCAATTCCGGATTCACAAGGTGCTGATATAGAAAATATCATTGGTTCTGCACCTGCCATGCAGGAAGTTTTTCGTGCCATCGGCCGGTTATCAAGTTCCAATCTTACTGTTTTGATTACGGGTGAATCAGGTACCGGTAAGGAGCTTGTGGCTCACGCACTGCATCGACACAGCCCACGTTCATCTGAACCATTTATTGCATTGAACACTGCCGCCATTCCCCGTGACTTGCTTGAGTCAGAATTATTCGGTCATGAAAAAGGTGCATTTACTGGTGCCGCCAGCCAACGTATTGGAAGATTTGAACAGGCCAATAATGGCACGCTATTCCTGGATGAGATTGGTGATATGCCTGCGGAATTGCAAACCCGTTTACTGCGCGTACTTGCAGATGGTGAATTTTATCGTGTCGGCGGACATGTGCCGATCAAAGTGGATGTACGTGTCATTGCCGCGACTCACCAGAACCTGGAAAAGCGTGTGGAGGAAGGCGGTTTTCGTGAAGATCTGTTACACCGTTTGAATGTGATTCGTGTGCATGTGCCGCCATTACGTAACCGGCGTGAAGACATCATTCCGCTTGCGGACCATTTCCTGCGCCGGGCCGCACAGGAACTGAAAGTGGAACGCAAAACACTGCTTTCCGAGACACAACAGTTTTTATATAAACTCGATTGGCCGGGAAATGTTCGCCAGCTGGAAAACTTTTGCCGCTGGGTTACGGTGATGGCATCAGGTCGCGACATACATGTGGATGACTTGCCGCCGGAACTGAAGAAAATTGAAACTGCACGTGATAATTCCGCCGGTTGGGAAAGTATGTTGCGCAAGTGGACGGAAACTTCCCTGTTGCAGGGCTCAAAAGAAATCCTGAATGAGGTCGTGCCAAAATTTGAACGCATCATGATCGAAGTTGCCTTGAAACAGACCGGCGGCCGCCGTCAGGATGCAGCCAAACTTTTAGGCTGGGGCAGAAATACTTTAACACGCAAAATCAAGGAACTGGGTTTATAAACCAAACAATACCGTCATTCTGTATATGGAATGTACAGAACCCAGTGCCATGGAAGGTAATGGTATGGTTAATTGGATTTCAGATTCGCCGAAGTAATCAGCTGACCAAAGGCCACACACCAGACAACAACTGATTTATATTCTTCCATGTTCGTATCCGCAGGTGGCGTGTAAATCTGGCTGCCTTTGAAACTTTTGAGTGCACCAATATCCAGGTTTACGGCATTTTTGAAGTCATCATTACTTTTGATATCCGTGCCGTTGGATAAATAAACATGATATGCAGGCCCGGGTCCGGCTTCAAAATCACTTTCGAAGTAAACTTCGTTAAGATTTACCTGCTGATAGATGGAAACCCCACCTTTACCCCAGTGCACAGGATCATTAGGGTTGGGATGAATAAATTCACCTGATGCCGCCCGGGTTTTTGAATTGATATCCGCGATGCGTTCATTGACTTCAGGCGGCGGGAAAATAAACGGATATACCAGTATCGTGCCTGCAATGCCTATCGCAAGACCGATGATGAGCCCCAGAATTCCACTCAGCAGATATTTGACCATATAATAGCCGTCATAGATGTTCTGCTTTACAGGATACCTTATCAGGGCCTGAAATTGAATTATCGTAACCCTGAATAAATTTTTTGTCATTTCGACCCCCGTATCAAGTACGGGGCAGGCTCTGGGAGAAATCTCAAAGTGTTAAGTTTTTATTTGAAATAGCAGATTTCTCGCTTTGCTCGAAATGACAACTATTAAGAAATTTCTTTTTAAACTATATGAAACCAAGGAAAATGGAGGGGAAAAATGACCAGACATTTCAATGAAGCCCCGGGATTATGTACACAGCCCGATCCTGAAACGCAGCAATATATTTTCGGGCACACCATGATGCGCATCAAGGATCCGGCCCGCTCGCTGGATTTCTATACTCGCGTACTGGGCATGACCTTGTTCCGGCGTTTTGATTTTCCGGAAATGAAATTCACACTCTATTTTCTCGGCATGGTGTCAGAAGACGAAGCAAAGAAAATCCCGGAAGACAACGGTAAACGCGCCACTTATGTTTTCAGCCAACGTGCCATGCTGGAACTGACCCACAACTGGGGCACGGAAAATGATGACAGCTGCAAATATCACAACGGCAATGAAGAACCCAAAGGTTTCGGTCATCTTGGCTTCACCGTGCCGGATGTGTATGCTGCCTGTGAACGGCTGGAGAAACTGGGTATTGAATTCGTGAAGAAGGTCGATGCCGGCAAGATGCAGGGACTGGCCTTCGTCAAGGATCCCGACGGTTACTGGATTGAAATATTACAGGCCGACATGGCGGAAAAACGCGGGAAGGACTGGGGATTGCAACTATAAGAAAAATTGCTTATTCAAGATAGAGATTACTTTGTCTTAAATATAAAACCGATTATGGTTAATGCTATCTCACATAAAATTCCACATTCATGCGACACACTGGAATCTACATGTAGGCATTGAGGGCTAGAAAAAATGGCGCTGGCAAGCAAGTCCCGAAGGCGATTATATATTCATGCAGGAACTCATAAAACCGGGTCAACATCGATACAGGCTATGTTGCTTGACATGAAGAGTCAAATCTCAAGTCACGGTATAACGTGTATTCTCGATCATCCAAGTAATAAAATATCAAGAACAAATTGTATGCTGATTGCGAACGCTTTTATAAGGCCTGAATTGTGGACTCCAGCCCGAATTAACCGCCGTTATCCGTCTGATTTCGGATCCCTGGATGTTATAGAGTGGTTTAAAAGACAATGTAATCAAAACGCTGATTTTAATTTAATTATTTCATCTGAGTCATTTTGCTATATGCGGACTAGTGACGAACGCGAACATTTTTTGCAATGTTTGGATGAACTTTATTTGGAAGTTATACCAATCATAATTTTCCGGAATGATAAAGATTGGCGACGTAGTCGAAAAGCCCAACTTTTAAAAAATGAGGCAATTCGAAACTTCATGGAAACTCGCAAGACCGAGTTTTCACTTTTGGATGATTGGTATTTCGATAAAGAAGCAATTATGGAATTCTGGTTATCGATCAGTCCTGATTGTATATTTATAGATTACGATAAAGAAGTGCTTGCGAATAGAACGGTTATTCCGGCATTCTTACAAGCAGTTAACCTGCCAAATTCATTAGATTCAAATAATTACTATCTCAATAGAACGCGTCGTAGTTTTCTGATCCGTTATCTCCCATGGTACTAATGTTTACTTTATTGTTGTATTTAGTTACTCGATCCGACAATGCTTAGAAAATATTCTAGTAAAACAACCGAATCAAATATAATTCTCTATGGAAGAATTATAGCCAAAGATCCTATAGTGACTATTTCTAAAAGATGGCGCGATGCTCCGCTAGGTATTGCTGGTGCCGCCCCAGATTTCTTTCGAAAAAAGCATGCACTGCATATACTTTCAGACACATGGCATAGTTATAATCAAAATAAACGCTGTTTGATAAAAAAAGATTTGCAACGACTTTCACGGTATCTGGTAAATAACCACATTATTTATTTAGGAAATACCCAATATGAAACATGGTTATTATCAAGAAGCAATATTTCAGCTATTCATTCATCTGAATTGATTTCTATTGATGAATCAATATTCAAACCTGGGGCCGAACAACTATGTAAGATTGCTCCTGCCGAAGCGGTATATAATGCGCGATTAGATCCTTTCAAACGACATAATCTAGCATATGGTTTAATAAGACTTGCACTGATATACCGTGATAATAAGTACTTTAAAAAAAGATATGAGGAACTAAAGTGTGTTATGCCGCATTGGTATTTTATTAACAATGAAATTGGAAATGGTCAATATTATTACCTGAATAATAAGGAAGTAGCTAGTATATTAAATCAGTGCCAGGTAGGGCTTTGTCTTTCCTCTGAAGAAGGTGCGATGCGTGCATCGATGGAATACCTGCTTTGCGGTCTACCTGTTGTTACAATTAGGAATATCGGGGGGCGTGACAGGTATTTTGATAAAGATAACAGTATCTATGCTGATGATACGCCTGAATCTGTTGCTGAAGCAGTGCAAGTATTTCTTAACAATATGCCTGATAGAATGGATATTCGTAATTCTGTTTTACAAAAAATTCAACTTGATCGAAATGATTTTGTTAATACAATTAATGAAATTATCAAGTCAATATATGGTGTGAGCAATCTGTTTAATTCATATTCTAAAATAATTGGTTATATCGAAAATCGAAGGCCTGTCTCTGAAATCCTGGCGGACTGTCTTGATTGAATATCGATATGTAATATTTCACTTAGTTAATATGTATAAACCATAATTTATTTATTACTTTAATGAAAATAGATATATATTCTGATAATTTTCGGCAAAATCCATATCCTTTTTATGAAGATATCCGCAATGCCGGGTCTGCTGTTTATGATTCAAAACGCAATGTATGGTATGTCGGTCGATACGATGATGTAGCTCAAATTTTGCATAATCCTGAAAATTTCACTAATAAACTTGCAGGCGTTGAACCCACACTACATGGTGCAGATGGGACATTACATGCACATTCACGAAAAATTGTACAAAAGGCATTTAACAAGACGCGAGTTAACGAACTGAATTCAGCAATATCATCACTTGCAGATCGATTAGTGGCCCGGATGTCAGATAAAAATGAATGTGAATTTGTAGGGAAAATTGCCAGTCATATGCCGGCATCAGTGGTTATCTGGATGATGGGGTTCGAGAACATTAGTGTTGAAGATGTACGTCGGTGGTCTGATGCGATAATCAGCAGCGGAGCCAGACAACTTATCGCAGAAACTTATAGCAAGCCAGTAACAATGATCCGTAATGGTCTCAGGCGATTTAAAGGTAAGATATACTCAAATACCGCTAGGGATATTACTGAGTGCAAGATGTTTCTACAGGAGCATTTTGAAAATGCCAGGCAGCAGTGTTGTAGTGGTTGGGTAACCAACTATTTGGTTAATCAGGAAGAAGACGAAAGCTTGAGTATGAGAGAGTTACTTGATGTAGGATTTCTGATGATTGTTGCTGGTGCTGAAACCACAACTGACCTGATTAGTAACGCCGTCTTATTGTTGGCAAATAATCCTGCTATACAGTCTCAATTACGTAATAATCCACTGCTTCTGGAATCCTTTATTGAGGAGGTACTGCGTTACGACCCACCAGTGCAACTCAGGCCTAGATTTGCTAATTGTTCGACGATGATTGGCAATGTATCTGTTCCATCGGATTCAGAAATTGTGATTCTTATTGGTTCTGCTAACCGTGACCCAGAAATATTTCCTAGCGCTGAGCAGTTTAAAATTGACCGCGATCCTAATAAACATCTTTCATTTGGTATGGGTCGTCATTTCTGTCTTGGCGCCCAACTGGCAAGGCGTGAGTCATTTGCTTTGTTAGATGCGATGATAAAAAAATTACCACCAGTGAAACTGGCTCGGCCTGGAGAAAATATCGAATATCCAGCTAATATAACATTGCGTGGACCGAGATATTTGCCCGTTATTTTTAGTTAGATATAGAACCTAATATAAAATTATTTGGCAACTATTTTGCTTACATTTATTAGTAATCTGGTTCGATGGGATACTTGGTACGATTCAAAGATACCATTTTTTCTGATGTGTATATTTTACGCAGCCCTCGATTATCATTTGCATGCATTTTCTCTGATTGTTGAAATGGTTGTTTTACTGTTGTTGTTTTGCCTCTATGCCAGTTTGGGTCATATCGTCAATTCCTATAGTGACAGGGTGATTGACCACCTTGCCGGTAAGCCAAACATACTGGCGCAACTACCTGATAAAATTGCACGAGAGTTGGTTTTCTTGGTTATAATGGCTGACCTTTTAATTACATTTTTGTTTTATTATGATGAGTCGGCTGTGCTTGTATTGTTTTATCTGGCAATAACCATCGCAGCTCTGTACTCCTTGCCCCCGATTCGTTTGAAGGAACGAGGTATTCTGGGACTGGTCGCCGCAGCCATTGCGCAACGTACTTTGCCTGTGGTAATTATATTTCAAGCGCTGGATGCATGGGGCTTGTCAGCGTTGCTACTTTGTGTTCTGGCTACGCTGATAGGGATGCGATATATCATCATACATCAGATTAAGGATGAAAAAGCTGATTTACGTACACAGGTACAGACCGTGGCAACGACCAAAGGGGTCTTTTTTTTGCAGCGATTGCTCAGGCAGATTATATTCCCTCTTGAATTGGTCACACTTATTATCACTCTGTTTGTAATATCGACTGATTTTTACCTACTGGGAGTATTAGTTGTAATATATGCACTCTGGTCTGGCTTGCAATTACTGGTATTGGACACGAATAAAGAAACCCGGTTTTCTATTGAATCCTATACTATATTGGCAGATTTATATTATTTATACTGGCCCCTGTTGTTTAGTGCATTACTGATAGAGCGTGACAGCTTGTTCTGGTTAGTTCTGGGATTCACAGTCATATGGCTATTGCGAAGGTTGCGCAGGGAAGTGGTGCAGGTATGGCAGGTAATTATTGTATTCAGAGAAAAAATTAATTTCAGTAATTGAATTGATGCGTTATCAAAATTCTGAGGATAAATTAAGTTTGCAAATTTATCTAAGGTATCTCTGATTAAGTCTAAAAATTATTTGCTTCGTCATTCTGGCGCATGCCAGAAACCAGTCAAAATAATAGGTTACTGGATGCTGGTTTTCACCAGCATGACGATGAAGACTCTTGATCAGAGGTTCCCTAACTAAAAGTAATCAGTATGTTTTTTTATCGTAAAAGAGTTGCGCCTGAACAAGTTAATTTAAGCTTGTTACGAGGAATTTCTGCGCTCCTTTCCATGCAACAACCTGATGGGAGTTTTCCTGTTTATAAACGGGTTCGTTTGAAACCATGGAAAGAATGCCACTCTCTATTTTCAACGGTAACCGTTCTTCTAGCTGTGGCGTCACTCCTGCCTGATCAAGCTGTCTCAAAAGCAGTGAATTTTATCCTCAACTGCCGGCGTGATGATGGTACCTGGGTATTTGACCCGGATTATGGAATACCGGTAGATTCAGATGATACAGCATGCTCGTTGGCTGCCCTTGCCCGATATGATATTAGTCTGGTAAATAATGCTGATGTGAATTTGCTGCGCTCTTTCTGGCGTCTAGATGGCGGGCCATTCAGAACTTGGCAGGCAGATGGCGTATGGTCTGGTCGAGACCATGATGATGCTGTGGTCAATTGTAATATTCTTCATGCATTGAACGAACTTGGTACAGAACCGACGCACGGGGAAGTGAATGCTGTATTGAATCTTATTCAGGGTAGTATTGATGGTTGTCGTTACTATTGTTCACCGCTGACAATTGGTTATGCCGCAATACGTGCTGGATTGGCTATGGAATCGTTACCAGTTAATGTCACTAATCGCCCAATACCAGAAAATGGAATTTTACCCACGGCGCAATGGTTATCGATTGTTCGTCAATGGGATGAAAATGCGGTAGCATATCTAATTTCGAGACAATCTAAAAAAGGACATTGGACAATAGAATCCTGGTTTACAGGTATCGCTAAACCAATACCTGTATGGGGTAGCTCAGCAATCAGCACAGCACTATGCATCGAAGCACTACATTATTCAATCAGGGGGATTACCAGGGCAGCTTGAACTACATCAAAAATAATATTATTCCACTCTGTTAATTTAGTAATATTGCTAAAAAACATTTAGTTTTTACCCAAACAGTTTTTTGAAAAGATTTCTTTTTTTACTGGAACTATCCGGATTCATAGCTTCCATCATGGATATAAATTGCTTGTTTCTATAGTGAACAGTTGGTTGATTTATTTTTCCAATTAGTTTGTAACCATCTGGTTTTTTGTAGAAAAGAGTAGTACCCCTATAAGATTTCTCTTCCAGAGCGAAATGAAGTAATTCCCTCTTATTAACCCGATAATAAAAGGACATATCTGCTTCTCGTGGTATCAGTTCTATCCTGATCGCCGTGCGAATTATGGATGAGTTGTTTGGAGTAGACCAGTGAATCAAACGGTCATTCATAATGATGGCTTGTCCTGTCTTTAGTAAAACGGGAGTGCTGAATCTTTCCCTGATTTTTTGGGACACTTTTTCGAACGCGCGGTTATCATTAGGAGTTCGTATATGATTAAATATTTTATGGCTGCCTTTTACTATATGCAGTGTACCCATCTCTACCGTGGTTTCAACGAGTGGAATCCATGCTGTTAAAGAACAATATTTTGATTCATCAACAAGGTTTGGATGTTGATGAAAACTCACACTTTTCGCTCCTGGGAGTTTGTCCAGTATACCAATCCGAATAAGCTTGAAATTCTGCAAAAATTGATCTGCTTGATTCTGAAAAATAGGTGAAAGATTTTCATATAAATCTTTATTCTTATCAATAGATTCGTGAAGGTTGCTCATGCGATATTTAGTGTCGTGTTCAATGCTATACCCAAAATCATTTACGATAGACTTTACATTGTCGGTAGTTGCCGGGTCTAATAGATCAACAATACAATAACCATCATTGGAAAAATCGCTGTCTCTTTGTGGATCAATAAATGTTGTTCTCATAAAGCGGAACCCCTTTACTGGTTCTATTTGAGTATTTGTTAACCAAAAAGCCGCTTCAATAAATTATTTTTTTGGTTTGCACTACCAGAATGCCTTGATTGCAACATGGAAATAAATTTAGAAGTATTGTAGTGTTGAATCGGTTGGCTAACTTTCCTAATCTCAGTCAAACTAGCCGGATCTACAACAGCTACTCGAGTTTCTGGATAGATATTCTCATCGAATGCATATTTCATCATTTCCCGATCATTGATCCTGTAATGAACCTCAAGATTGGCTTCTTTCGGAATGAGCTGAAGCCTTATTGCAGTTCGGATATGCGCAGTTTTATTCGGTGGTGATGAGTGAATTAGTCGGTCGTCAAAGATGACTGCTTCGCCAACTTTCAGTAGCAAGGGTGTGCAGAATTTTTTCTTCGCCTTTTCTGATACACTGTCGAATGCACTATAATCTTCAAACGAACGGATTTCAGTGAATATTTTGTGACTGCCTTTTATAACATGGAGTGTGCCAATATTCACAGATGTTTCTGATAATGGTATCCATGTTGATAATGAGTGGTATTTGGACTCATCTACAATACTTGTGTGTTGATGAAGTTTTATACCTTTCCCGCCCTGAAGTTTATCGAATATCGTAATCTGGATTATTTTATAATCTAGCAGGAAATTATTTACAGGTTTTTTTACAATGGGCAATATTTTTTCAAAAAATTCTCTCTTCCTTTCACTGGTTTCATGGATTATGGATTTTCTGAACTTTTCTTCATTATCAATTCCATATCCATATTTCTTTACATTATTTTGTATTTCTGCCAATTCAGACGCGTTTAACAGATCGACGACACAATAGCCATCATTGGTAAAGGCATTTTCTCTTTGAGGGTCTATAAATATTGCTCTCATAAATATTAAATTTGATTATCCTGATAATTAGTTGAAGCTAAAAAACTTATTGGAATTCTGATAGTATATGAAAAAAACAACTATACAATCAAACTGGTTTTAATCAAGCAATTTGCAACTGCCTATTGCATAATAGGTCGGATCACATCGGTACTCGCGCTTGCAGGTGAGCAATGTTTTCAGCCAGCGTTCCATGCTGGAACTGACCCACAACTGGGGCACGGAGGATGAACCGGATTTACATATCATAGCGACAACCAGGAACCCAAGGGTTTCGGGCATCTTGGCTTCACTGTCCCGGATGTGTATGTCGCCTGTGAACGGCTGGAGAAACTGGGTATTGAATTCGTGAAGAAGGTCGATGCCGGCAAGATGCAGGGCATTGCTTTCGTAAAAGACCCCGACGGTTACTGGATTGAAATATTACAGGCCGATATGGCGGAAAAGCGTGGCAAGGACTGGGGGCTTGGAGAATAGTCTCATTTAAGAATAAACATATATACCCTTGTTATTTATTAGGCCATTACTTTTTCAAGTGCATTGATAACTTTTGCTCGTTCTGGCCTGAAATCCTCACCCTGATGAATCGCTACGCCCGGCTTGCGCACAGTAGGACAACGTAAAACAGGGCCAACGTTATGAATTTTGGGTTTCCCGTTGCCGGTTTTGCTCAAAATAATTTCATGTGCGTATGGTTCTATTGCCTGATAGGCATCAGGGTCAATAGCCTTGATTTTTTCCAGATATTGAAAATACTTGTCAAGGTGGCTGCGTGTTATTGCATAAATCTGGCTTAATCGGCCTACCTCCATTTCCACACTCTGATAATATTCAGAATTATGGTGTCCCGTAATTCCATGTGGTATACCGGGTTCATCAATCAGATGCTGCACAAGTTTTTTAATTTGTTTTGGTGTTATTAGAAAATCATCGTCTATCAACAAGTAATAATCGGAGTTTTCAGCATGGGCCAGTTCCCAGCAATAGCCGGGGCCACGTCTGACCGGTTGATTCAGAACTAGCAGCCGTTTGTCTTCAATATTGATCCAGTTATTAACGTCAAAGTCCGGGTTATGATTTGACAGAATTACCTTGGATATAAACTGACATTTCAGAATTGAACAGACAAGGGGCTGCAGGTTTTTTAATCGTTCCTGGTGGAATGAGGCTAGTAAAGCAGTCGCCTTATAATTAGCAGTGAGGTATTGATTTCTTGCCAGCCTTGATTTCAATACATACACTAAACGATTGAGATTGTTTTTAATCATTCCCTTGCATGACTGTTTTTAGATATGAGGATGATATAGGCATTATATCAGTTGAGAAACGGATATACAGACTACTATTTGATGGTAAATTATGAAAATCGCGTTTTATTGTCCAATGAAGCCTATAGATCATTCTGTACCATCCGGAGACAGGTTGATAGCAAGAAATCTATATGAATATCTCAAAATTAACGGCCATGAACCATTCATTCTATCAGATCTCAGAATGTTGTTTTTTCATAGAAAATTCATAAAGTATCTTCTGTTTTATCTGCCATATTACTTTTTAAAGGCATTATTAGTGGTTTTAAAGGAAAAACCGGATGTTTTTTTGTCATATCACATAAAGGGATCAACCCCTGATTATTTTGGTCCTTTACTTAGTGCAATAATCAATAAACCATACTTTATTTTTGATGGTAACTTCTGCACGTCTGAAGTTAAAAATATTAATTCGAGTATCTCATGTTATGCAGTCAAAAATGCATTTTCGAAGGCCACTCATATCTTTCAGAACAAAACGAACGCCTATCATACGTCAATTCGAAATATAGGTATCGACAGAGTCAGCTATGTTAAACCCGGAATTAATCCTGATGACTTTGGAAAATACTCACGCTCTGTAACCCGGGAGCGTTATCAAGTGAATGATAATGTACCAATCATATCATCAAATGCCATGTGCAGATCCGGACGCAAGGCGGACAGTATCCGGTTTCTTATAGATTGCCTTGAAAGATTAAAATCGAAATCAATAAAATTTGTATGGATACATGCCGGCGGAGATGGTGAATTCCAGAGCCTGAAAAAATATGCAGGGGATAAATTAGGATCTTTGGCAATTATGCCGGGAGTAATGGAAAAAGATGAAGTTCATGCACTCATGGCAGCGAGTGATGTTTTTGCATTTCCTGGCATAAATGAAACTCTTGGTATGGTTTACCTCGAAGCACAATATTATCAAACACCGGTTGTTGCGTTCGATAATGGTGGCATAAACGAGGTTGTAAAAAATAATATTACAGGCTTGTTGGTGCCACCCATGGATACTGATGCCTATGTCAACGCAATTGAAGCATTACTTTCTGACCATGAATTGAGACTTGATATGGGAAGAGAAGCTAAAAAGACAGTTATAAATGATCATGATATTAATAAAAATTACCAAATTATTCTTGATGTGTTGGCACAATAGAATTCTAATTTATGTTTAGAAGCTCATTCTGACAAGGCTGCGAAAATTGTAAGCATTAGTACAATATGCAGAAAGATTATTGCCTATACTGTTTATTTGTAAACAACCGACGCATAAAACCATATATAGTATAGATTCTCTCAAGTATTATTATAAAAATAATTCCAGTTTTTTCATTAAGTGTCAGTTTTTTGCATGAAAATACATTTTTTATCCGGTGCTTGCCAATAATAATTAGTTTATATAGGTTTTGGGGCACCTCTATTTTGCTCGATGAAATGTCATAGAAACCACCGCCAACCCGAAAGTTTTTTATTTTAAAATCATGAATGTTTGATCTGACAGGATGATTTACTATTACATTACTGATATAAATTCCCTCATAACCTGCATTAACAACACGGTTACCCCATTCTTTGTCGCCCGATGACATCAATTTAGAATTAAAAACCCCAACTTTTTCTATAACGCACCGACGTGTCCACATATTCGCCGTTGCAGCGAAATTGGCATGTTTAACATATTTTTCTTGATTCAGTGAATGATACAGTTCGTATTTTTCAATTGCATTAAGTGCTTTTATGTTTTGTGCATACATGCGAATTCTGCCACCTACAAACCCCACATCGGGAAAGGATTGAATAGCAAGCAGAGCATTTTCAATCCAGTCCGGTTCCACAATACAATCAGAATCAGTGAAACCGATTGTGTCGCCAGTGGCATGTATAATACCCGTGTTTCTGGCAGCATAAGAACCTGGTTTTTTCTCCTGTAGCAATCTGACTCTCGCATCATTCTTGTAAGGATCAAGATTTACAGGAGGCACAGAATCATTGTCTATTACAAGAATCTCATAAGTTTTGTATGAATTCTTTAGTATTGAGTCAAGGCAAAGATACAATCTATTGATATCGTTATAGACCGGGATTATGATGGATATCATACTGGGTTTGATTCGATGTAAGGGCTGGGTTCATTGAAAACTCCGAAAGAATACTATTCATATCATTAGTCTGATGTTTTTTAATATTTTCAATTATGTTATTTTGTCGTATGTGTGTTCTTTGTTTACTGAATGACAGATTTTGTGAATGATTTAAGATGTATATGCAGGCAGGGAAAGGGACATCTGATAACGGTCTTCCCCATTCTTGAGAGGCAACACGCCAGTAAGCATGACTAGTTGTAAAAAATACCGGTTTTTTATATTTTGATGGGTGGTCTTCATTAATAAAATCGTTCGTTTGAAGATAAAAAATTGTAGAGCTACCACAAACATTGTCAAAAGATACATTCCACGCTCCCGGTACGGGCGCAAGAATTCTGTTTTGCCAGTCCAGTGCATAACCACGTCTTATTGAATACCCCAGCCTGTTATCATCACTGAGTATATATTTGACCAGATCCCTGTGAACCAGATCGTCTGCATCAAGAGGCATGAAATAACCTGCACCATTTTCACAATGTCTTTTCAGGGCCAGGTCTCTTTTATGATTCTTGTCTATAATCCTATCTTCAAGGATTTTTGGGACTTGTCTATGAGATCTTATAAATTGCACTCTCTCGTCCTGCATGATTTGCAGTTCGGGTTTTTCATGTCCGGCTATAATTACCCTGAACCGGGGATCAGTTTGGGCTAGGGAAGAGGTCAGTGTTAAATTCAGCATTACACAGGTATGTTGCCAGTCTCCTATTGATGCAGATGGAATTGAAATGCCGAATGTTACACAATGTGGAGTAACAGTATTTATATCGTCAAATATTTTCCAGGAATCACTTTGCAGATTGAATAATTTTTTGAACATGATTATGGTTTCGTCTGGAAATGCAGGTTGGCAACAGCAATTCCTTGCTCACCAGCAACAGAATAAAGTAAAAATGTCCGGGTTTCATTTGCAAAAATAGCCGGATCTCTGAGGCTATGCTCAGGTGATTTTGCGGCCCCGTTTTTCGAGGGGATAATAGGCAGGTTCGCACCTTCATAGTCATACTCTGACTCAAGTACAGTGACAGGTCTGCTTGCTGCCCATTTATGGGGGTCTTTTGACAAATCAATTTCTGACATCAATATTCTTTCCGGGCAATCAGCAATTCTGCTGTAAAATATCAAAAGTGAATTATCGTGAATCTTAATCGCAACATGCCGCACTCTTGATTTAAATATGAACCGTTCAAAAGGGTTATGTGAATATTCGAATTTCTCGTGATCAATGGAACGATATAGTTTACCCAGTCTGGAAAATGCATAAAGATAATTTTTCCACGCAAAAACGCGGAAATAAGAATCTCCCAGGACATCAGAATTCGGCGAAAAACTGATGCCATCCACAGAAGCGGCCAGCAGACTTACCTGGTTTTTAAAACCTTTAACAGGCCCGTGAAAATACATTTTTATCCGTTTTTTCTTTTCATCTATGTGAACATCGGGTGATGCAATATGACCGCTGCAAATTGTCTGACTTAGCTTTAAAGTGCCTGGTTCATATATTTTCCATGGTCCTTCAGGACTGTCAGCATAGGCCAATCTGATAGATTCTCCATTATGATGCGCAAAATAGAGATAGTATTTGCCCAGTGGTTTATCAATCCATGAAGGAACTTCGATAAGCGAAGGTCCGTTAATGTTATTGCCAATAACATCAGACATGTCTGGTGTAATTACAGGGTTTACAGCCAATCGCTCGGCGCGGACCCGAATTGTTCCTTTGCGGTAAAAATAATCCTGTATAGATAGTGGTATCAAGGCACAATATTAATCAAGTTTGTAATCGAGCTTTATCATCATCTCACCAGCATATTCCATGAATTGTTCTACCTCGTGGCTGTCAAGACTTTCTTTCCACCGTCCTCTGCGGTCAGTCAACGGGCGGTGAACCTGGTTTCTACGTAATTCCAGTTCCCACTGTTTACTATCTGCAATTTTATCATGCTGTAACATGGATTCATGCATGGGGATTCCGCAGTATCTGCAGATTTTTTCGAGTTCTTCATGGGGAGATGTGATCAGATCTTCATACTTGAGAATATGAAAGTCATAACGGTTCCTGAATTCGAGCATTATAGAGTTATCCTTTACCCATCTTTCCATCGCATTCCGGAAATTACCCCACCTCTCTTTCAATGAGGCAGTGACGTCAAGGCCGTTTCTAACAATCACAATAATCTTTGAACCAGGATACAAACCCCTGATCCGGTCAATGCGAAGCACATGTCTGGGTGTTTTTTCACAGATAAAGTGTTTGTTTTCCTTATTGGCTTCAAGCCTTTGTTTGTCAAAAAACATTAATATACTGTTTTTCGATCTGGTAAAGGTAAAATAGCCTTCTCTTTCAAGTCTGCAAAATTTACGTTTGTATTTCCTGGATAGAAGATTATAGACAGAGTTAACAATTATTTTTCTTGCAAGGCTGAGGCTATGTCTGTTGTTACGACAACTGTTCAGAAATACTTCTGTTTCATAATTAATTCCGTATATATCCGGATGGGCCGACAACATTGCCCACAACAATGTTGTTCCACTGTGCCCACAACCGCATATAAAAATCAGATTGTCGCCAGATTGATTTCTGTTTGATTTCGCCAAGGTTTTTCCGCCAGGTTTTAATTATCCTGAATTAACAAGATGTATCTGGATAAGTTAAGTCATTTACATAATCAAAATCATTTAATCTCAAATTGTCAGATCGTGCAGTAATTTCGTATCGGGGCACCTGGCCATAATATGCGCTCCACCTGTTAAAACTGGAAAAAGGCCCCATAATATAATCACATAAAGATAATGCATATAAATCACCTAATGGATAGCCGGGACCACTTATCCAGTGCAGGTTGTTGAAAACGGTTTTGTCTATAGCCTCATTTGAACAAATCAAAAAAACAAAATTTTCATCAGCATGATTTTTAATTAACGATTCTGCAATTCTGGAATAAAAATCAAATGTAAAATAATGAACGCCGTCCTTGAAAGATTTATAATCACCTCTTCTTATATGTAAACCAACAATCTTGCTATTAGGCCTTTTTTGCTTATCAATTAATTGTTCAATATCTTTCTTTTCTGGAAAAATAGGGGAAAGATGGCAGTGTATAAAGTTGTAATGCCTGGTCAGCAAGTGAGGGTGCGAATATATAAAATAACCTTTAATTATAGTAATCCATGATTCTTTTATATTCGCATCAATACACGCGTCTGTTAACACTACCGGGTTAGCCTTGCTGCCGGTAATAATTCTGATTTTTAGGATGTCGCATAGAAATTTAAACTGAGATATGAATTTAAATATTTTTTTGATGACGCCAATTTGATTGGCATGATTGAAAAACCACTTGTTATATCCATCAAAATGGAGGAGAAGAAAATCAATATCGTTCTCCAGGGCATAGGCCATAACATATGCTGCTGTCTGGAGCCGATTGCCCATCCTTCCACGCGGATCCAATGTGATAATCTTTCTTTTAAAAAAGGCCATGAAATATAAAGTCCGGAGAACTACAGTAGAAACAACAGACTATTTTATCCATCCAGCAACTTCTTTTGCATAATAGGTCAATATTGCATCAGCGCCGGCGCGTTTGCAGGCTAGCAATGATTCCAGTACTACAGTCTTTTCATCCAGCCAGCCGTTCCGTGCTGCCGCCTTGATCATGGCGTATTCACCGCTGACGTGATAAACAAATGTGGGGACTTTGAATTCGGTTTTGATTCGATACACGATATCGAGATACGGCAGTCCGGGTTTTACCATCACGATGTCTGCACCTTCCTGAATATCCAGCGCAACTTCTCTCAGAGCTTCATCGCTGTTGGCCGGGTCCATCTGGTAACTGTGTTTGTTGCCCTTGCCGAGGTTGCCTGCGGAACCTACAGCATCACGGAACGGGCCGTAGAAACCTGAAGCGTATTTTGCAGAGTAGGCGAGAATCCTGGTATTCACATGGCGTGCATATTCCAGTGCTTCACGGATCGCACCGATGCGTCCATCCATCATGTCGGAAGGTGCCACGATATCAGCACCGGCATCAGCATGGGACAGCGCCTGTTTGACCAGTACTTTCAGCGTGGCATCGTTGATTACATAATCGGAATCATCAATCAGTCCGTCCTGACCGTGTGTGGTAAATGGATCAAGCGCTACATCGGTAATCACACCCAGTTCAGGAAATTTTTCCTTGATGGCCTGGATTGCGCGTTGCGTCAAGCCTTCGGGATTATATGCTTCTTTGGCATCTTCCGATTTTTTATCGGCTGGTGTCACCGGAAACAATGCAATGGCCGGGATGCCAAGTTTGAGCAGTTCTTCAGATTCCTTTAGCAGTTCATCAATTGTCAGCCGTTCGATGCCGGGCATGGAAGCCACCGCTTCGCGTTTCTTTTTTCCCTCGATAATGAAAACCGGCCAGATAAGATCATCGGTATGCAAGCGGTGTTCGCGCATCAAGCGGCGTGAGAACTCACTGCTGCGCATGCGCCGCATACGGGTGTTGGGGAAACCTGATTTTTCAATACCGGCCATTTTTCTAATTTTTTACTAGTTTAACGGAGTTACATTTGCCATAAACCAATATTATAATCGTATTTCCATATTATTAATAAGGTATTCAACAAGATGACGGCCAAAATAATTGACGGTAACCAGATTGCACAGAAAGTCCGTAACGAATGGAAGCACCGTGCCGAGGCACTGAAAGCAAGAGATATATTGCCCGGACTGGCGGTGATTATCGTGGGCGAGAATCCGGCCTCCAAGGTTTATGTACGCAACAAGATCAAGGCCTGCCATGATGTTGGTCTGCATTCCGAGGTCCACGAATTCCCGGGTGATATCAGTGAAGAAAAGTTGCTCACCTGTATACATAATCTGAATGACAACCCGGACATACACGGGATTCTTGTCCAGTTACCATTGCCTGATCACATTGATAAGGACAAGGTGCTTGATGTTATCTCGATTGACAAGGATGTGGATGGATTCCATCTTTATAATGTCGGCGCACTGGTGACCGGCAATACTGTTTTTCCGCCCTGTACTCCATATGGCGTGCAATGCCTGCTCGAAGAAATGAATATTCCCATCGAAGGGCAGAACGCGGTGATTGTTGGCAGAAGCAATATTGTAGGCAAACCAATGGCCATGCTGTTGTTGCAGAAAAACGCCACGGTCAGTATCTGCACTTCCAAAACACGCGATCTGAAACATTTTACCTCCATGGCCGATATTCTTGTGGTTGCTACAGGCAAACCAAAATTAATTACTGCGGATATGGTCAAGCCCGGTTCAGTCGTCATTGATGTGGGAATCAATCGCCTGCCTGATGGCCATCTGGTGGGTGATGTGGATTTTGAAGGCGTGAAGGAAGTGGCGGGTTATATTACTCCGGTTCCGGGTGGTGTGGGGCCGATGACGATCACCATGCTGGTGGCGAATACCATTGCTGCTGCAGAGCGCACAATCGGGAACAAATAGATTATTTCGATGGTTCCTGGATTTCTCGCAGAGCCTGCCCCGTACTTGATATGGGGCTCGAAATGACAAATCAGTAATAGTTGTCATTCCGAACGAATGTGAGGAATCTCTGTTTTCAATCAGAAGCCCCCTGAATTTGATTCAGAATAGCAGGCGGTATAGCTGTGAGTTCACCTTCCGTGTTCCACTTGTTCTTTTCTGCCAGCCACGTGATATGTTCGATTCGTTTTTCGCTGAGCGGATGGGTCCTGAAAAATTCAGGTGGATTTAGCGGATGCTTTTTTTCAAGTTTCAGCAGGGCATCAAATAGATCCTGGCTGCCTGCAATATGTCCATAATGTCCTGCAACAGCAGTGAGTGCGGTAACGTCTGCATCGCGTTCCTGATCACGATTGAAAGTGAGTAATGTAATGATCCCGGCATCACTTACAATCTGGCCAACAAAATGATCACCGCTGAATCCGGCAATACTTGCCAGAAACAATCCGATGACCACTCCGCGGCCCATGGCAATGATCGGATGCCGGTGTTTGATATGCGCTATTTCATGGGCGACCACCATGGACAGAGCGTTTTCATTGGGCAGTAATTGCAACAATCCGCGGTAAATATAGATATGGCCTCCAAGTGTTGCGAAAGCATTTTCGATGTCCTGATCCATGTAATGAACAGTGATATCCATGTCTGCCGGTATGTCCATATGGGCAATGAGTTTGTCCGAGAGATTTTTCAAATAGGCAACAACTTCAGGATTTTCATCATCAATGAACAAATCATTTTCGGAAATAAGATCCTTTTCTACGGAATATGGAATATGTACGGCGAGTTTTTCTGCCATGAAACTGATGATAACAACCGCAACGATGATGACCGCAAGTATACCGGTCAGCAGAATAAAGAATTCCTTGAGCGGATGTTCCTTGCTGGTATTAATCCCTTCCGGGATTTCGGGATTGGAGTAGTCCATGGTTTAAGATTAGGCAAGCAATGCAAAGGGTGTCATTTCGAGCGATGCGAGAAATCTGGTTTTAGAGTATTTCAAGTAAAACATCATACTGCGAGATTTCTCCCAGAGCCTGCCCCGTACTTGATACGGGGGTCGAAATGACAGAAATTACTTATTCAGGATTTTCTTGCCTGGTCCTGGCGCCCTTTCTTATCCCGGCCTCAAATTCATCACTCCAGTATCAGGAAGGACCGGTTTTTCAGATTGTTTTTTCGTCAGTTTTATCGCTGTTCCATAAGCCAGAACTTCTACTGAACCGATAGTGCCGCTTTGCCCTTTTGAAATGGATGAAGTTTCCATTTTTACGTTGAAAACATAGTTGGCGCCAAATTGCCTGGCTTCTTCGCGCATGCGCAGCAGTGCTTCCCGGCGCGCCCTGTCTATCAGACTTTCAAGAGTGGTGACCCGTCCACCGACGAGATTGCGCAGACCTGCGACAAATTTCTTGAAGAAATCAACAGAAATAACAACATTACCGGCAACCAGGCTGGTTGTGCAGGGCGTGAATTCATCAGGCAGTTTCTTGCTGGCGATTAATGGAATATTACGTAACAGTGCTTCCCGTTTGATGATGGAACGGTAATGACTTTGCTCAAATATTTGTCCGAAGATGTAGCCCAGGAGCAGCAGGCTGATAAAGATAATCAGTTCAAACATGGTTTATTCCAGAACGGCTGCAGTGCCGTAGGCAAACAGTTCGGATGCGCCTTGTGTAATGCTTGAAGTTGAAAAACGGATATTGAGTATGGCATTGGCGCCGATGGATTGCGCTTGTTGCTTCATGCGATCTATGGCTTCTTCCCGTGATTCCTGCAGGAGTTCCGTATAACCCTTGAGTTCGCCACCAAATACATTTTTGAATCCGGCCATGATATCGCGACCGACATGCTTTGCGCGAACTGTGCTTCCTTGTACCAGCCCAAGGTGCTTGATAATTGTTTTTCCCGGTACAAATTCCAGTGTGGTCAGCAGCATCTTGTATTCCCTCAGTGAGCTTGAAGTTGTTGATGATAGTAATCTGCTTTTGGATTATTCGCCAGAGTCAATTTTGGGTAGTTTGGCTACAGTTTCCTCAATCCATGTTTCCACTTCACGGGTGATCGCGCTTGCACTTTTGCCCTTGCTCTCAATTAGCGGGCCAATGGCCATATTGATAGTGCCGGGTTTTTTGATGAAGCTGTTGCGGGGCCAGAAATTACCGGCATTGTGGGCCACCGGCACAATGGGGTAACCGGATTTTTCCGCCAGTAAACTGCCGCCCGGCAGGTATTTACCGCTTTCACCCGGTGCTATCCGTGTGCCTTCAGGAAAAACCACAACCCAGATACCATCAGCCAGGCGTTCACAGCCCTGGTCGACAATTTGCCGGAAAGACTTGATGGCAGAACCGCGATCAATGGCTATCGGTTGCATGGAGGCCAGTCCCCATCCGTAAATCGGGATCCATAATAATTCGCGTTTCAGGATCCAGGCCTGTGCCGGAAATATAATTTGTAACGCGAGTGTTTCCCATGCGGATTGATGTTTGCACATGATGATGGCAGGGCCTTCGGGAATGTTCTCCAGCCCGGCAATGGTGTGTTTAAGTCCACAGGTCACTTTCAACCACCACAGGTTGAATACCGTCCAACGTGTGACGATGTAATAACGTAGTTTGAATGGAAGCGGATAAACCAGCAGGCAGACAGGAGTAGCAATGATAGTGGAAACAGCAAGTCCCAGATTGAACAACAATGATCTGAAAAACGACATAATGGGATAAATATTATTTCTCGATGATTAGATCATCAACAGCAGCAGACAGGTTTTCATAAACTTTTACATCATCAGGCAATTTCCCGCTGGCAAGAGTGTCTTCACCATAGCCGGTTTTAACCAGTATGGGTTTCGCTCCCACAGCTATAGCTGCTTCGATGTCCGCCAGTTTATCACCCACTACCGGAACACCTGTAAGTGGAATATGCAGACGGCGACTGATTTCATCGTACAAACCGGTTTTGGGTTTGCGGCAATTACAATTGTCTTTTGGGTCGTGAGGGCAAAAGAAAAACGCATCTATCGTTCCACCGTATTGTGAAAGATGATCGATCAATTTCCGGTGTATTTCGTTGAGCGTAACGATGTCCAGTTTCTTTTTAGCCAATCCGGACTGGTTCGTAACAACGACTACTCTGTAACCATTCTGGCACAGGCGTGCAATCGCGGGCAGGCTGCCGGGAATGGCCTTCCATTCACTGGCGGATTTTATGTAATCTTTTGAATCCTGATTTATGACGCCATCACGATCAAGGATTATGAGTTTCATTGATTTTTTATCCTTGTAACTTTGATACATCTGCTATTGCTTGAAATTCATGATGTATCTCAGCAAGCAGTTGTAATCGTGCAGTTCGAAGAATTTCATCTTCAGCCATAACCATGATTTTATCAAAAAAGTTATCTACGTGATCACGTAGTTTTGCCAGTTCTTTAAGTGCGGCTGTATAGTCGCCTGCAGCGGTCAGAGGACGTACTTTGACTGCAACATCACTTAACTTATTACATAGTGCTATTTCGGCATCTTCAATAAGCAACGCTCCATCAATTGCTGGTGTGATTACATCAATTTTGCCATTGCCTGCCTGACGTAAAATATTCTGGATACGTTTGTTGGCAGCAGCCAGGGCCATTCCTTCAGGAAGTGCACGAAACATTTTTATAGCATCAAGCCGTGGAACTATATGATTCATCTGCGTGGGATTAAGAGATAATACTGCATCGATCTCATCAAAAGCATAGTTGCGATCTTTCAGATAATAACGCAACCGTTCCATCATGAAATCAAAGACACAAGTGACAACCGCATTTGCCTTAATTTGGCTATCAAAATATGCAGCAGAAATTTCCAGCAATTCTTTCAGATCCAGATCCAGTTTACATTCGATCATTATTCTTAATGCGCCTAACGCAGCGCGGCGCAGTGCGAAAGGATCTTTTTCTCCTGTCGGCATCTGGCCGATGGCAAAGATGCCCAACATGGTGTCCAGTTTGTCGGCAATGGCGAGAGTTTGTCCTGATTTGGTTTCCGGCAGGCGATCACCGGCAAAGCGGGGCAGATAATGTTCTTCAATGGCATTTGCAACTTCAGCGGATTCACCATCATGTTGTGCGAGATAGCGGCCCATAATGCCTTGCAGTTCCGGAAATTCACCAACGAGGCTGGTCACCAGATCACATTTAGCAAGTTGTGCTGCGCGTGCAGCGAGTTCCGGATCACCGCCGATAGAAATTGCAATCGGCCCGGTCAGTTTGGTAACACGCCGCATCTTGTCGCCAATAGTGCCAAGTTTATTCTGAAATATGATTCCATCCAGTGCGGGAGTCCTGCTTTCCAGGGATGTGGCCTTGTCCGTATTCCAGAAAAACATGGCATCACTGAGACGTGGCACAATCACACGTTCGTTGCCTTGCCTGACCTGATCCATGTCCTTGCTTTCAATATTTGCAATCGTTATGAAATGAGGTAAAAGTTTTCCGGTTTTTTTGTCACGTATCGGGAAATAACGTTGTTGATCTTCCAGTGTTGCGATCAGAATTTCTTCAGGCAATGCCAGGAATTTGGGATCAAATTTACCGCTGATGGCTACCGGCCATTCCACCAGCGCAGCGATTTCTGCAACCAGAGTACTTTCGGTCTCATTGTTTAGTGGATCACCATTAATTTCTTCTGCTTTATTACGTGCCTGCAAACTGATTTCACCCTGTAACTCATGGCTTGCATCATTCAGCCAGACTTTTGCATCGCGTAATGTCTGTACGTAATCCGATGGTGATTTTAATTTGATTGGTCCAGGATGATGATAACGATGACCGTAAGTGGTTTGTCCTGCCTTGACTCCCAGAATTTCACAATCGATTACATCGTTGCCAAATAGCACCACAGCCCAATGCACCGGGCGCACAAATTCAGCAGCGCCTGATCCCCAGCGCATGCGTTTCGGGATAGGTAATTTTGCAAGCGCTTCATTGATTGCTGTTGGAATCAATTCCGATGCAGGTTTACCAGGTTGTTGTATGGAACAGAAAAGCTTCCCATCTTTTTGTTCAAGTTTATCTACTGTTGTTCCGGATGAACGGGCAAAACCCTCTGCAGCTTTTGTCGGTTTGCCATCTTTATCAAAAGCTACCGCCACTGCTGGACCGAAACGTTCTACCTGACGGTCTGGTTGCTTAATGAGTAAATTATCAACAACAACTGATAGACGTCTTGGCGAATAAAAATAATCATGTGGACTACCCTCAGGACTGCGTAAATTATAATCATTGAGCAATAAGCTTGTGACACGTAAGAAAAATTCATCTGCCAGCATTTCCAAGGCTTTCGGTGGCAATTCTTCTGTGCCGATTTCAATCAGCAGATCGCGAGTATTCTTGCTCATGCCGGTTTGCCTTTTAATAATGGAAAGCCCAGTGCTTCACGTTTGGCGTAATAGGCTTCGGCGACCGCACGTGCCAGTGTCCTGACACGTAAAATATAACGTTGACGTTCGGTGACTGAAATAGCACGGCGTGCATCAAGCAAATTAAATGTATGTGAGGATTTCAGCATCTGTTCATAAGCGGGCAGGGGGAGATCATTTTCCAGCAGGTATTTGCATTGCTGCTCGCAGTTATCAAACCAGGCAAACAGACTTTGCGTATCCGCATGTTCAAAATTGTATTTTGATTGTTCCACTTCATTCTGGTGATAGATATCACCATAGGTCACAGTGCCTGCCGGAGTCTTGCACCAGACAAGATCGTAAACGCTATCCACGTTTTGCAGATACATGGCGATGCGTTCGAGGCCATAAGTGATTTCCCCCGAAACCGGTTTGCATTCCAGTCCGCCAACCTGCTGGAAATAAGTGAACTGGCTGATCTCCATGCCGTTCAACCAGACTTCCCAGCCCAGGCCCCATGCACCCAATGTGGGTGATTCCCAGTTGTCCTCAACAAAGCGGATATCGTGTACCAGCGTATCAATGCCCAGTTCACGCAAGGATTCGAGATAGATGTCCTGAATATCTTCAGGCGAGGGTTTCAGTGTCACCTGGAACTGGTAGTAATGTTGCAGGCGGTTGGGGTTTTCGCCATAACGACCGTCAGTTGGCCGTCTGGAAGGTTGCACGTAAGCGGCATACCACGGTTCCGGCCCGATGGCCCGCAGGAAAGTGGCCGGATGAAATGTGCCGGCACCGACTTCCATATCATAGGGTTGTTGAATGACGCATCCTTTTGCGCTCCAGAAGGATTGCAGCCTGAAAATCAGGTCCTGAAATGTGAGTACATCCGGTTTTTTTCTGGCTGCCACGTATCAATTTCCCAACGAATTAAATGCCGGGAGAGTATATCTTGATAGCCGTTATAAGTGTATTGCCCTGTAGGAGCAGGCCATCCCCGCGAAAAGGTTTGTTTGTAGGAGCGCGCCCTGCGCGCGCATGATGTTATGTCGCACGCATGGCATGCTCCTACAGGGATCGATGTCCCGTAGGAACGGGCCATACCCGTGAAAAATCACACCCAGATTGCATTCCAGAATGGATAATCGCCTGCACGTTGCACCAATCCGGCACGAATCGGGTTCGCGACGATATAACGCGCCACTGTGACGATATCTTCATCAGCCCGCAGTGCATGGTCATGATAGGCACGCTGCCACAACGTCCCGGTACGTCCAAGCACACGGTTTGTTTGTCTTGCACTGGCAGATTTCAATCGGTTTACCACAGTGGCGAGATCATCGTTATCTCCGGCCTGTATCAACCAATGCGCATGATCGGGCATGAGTACCCATGCCAGCATTCTGGCGTCACCTAATAAGCGGGGATCTTCGAAACATCGTGCTGCTGCACAACCGGCCTGGAAATTAGTGAAGAATGGTTCTCTGGAAACAGTAACGGATGTGATGTTGTAGATTTGCCCAGGTAGAGATACTCGTCCACGACGTAGGGATTGATGGCCGGGTTTTTTGGTGGGAGAGGGCTGTTCCTGTGGTAAGTTTGTTTTTGATTCCATTGCCTTGTTCTGGTTTCCTTTCGCACGCATGGCGTGCTCCTACAGGGGTCGTTATTTTTGTAGGAGCGGGTCCTACCCGCGAAACGATTCAATCGCGTGCAAGGCACGCTCCTACAGGTATGGATGTGATTTTAACATGGTGTTGCAGGAGCGGGCCACGCCCCCGAAAGAAATATTTTGTAGGAGCGGGTCCTACCCGCGAATCAAACCAACCGCGCGTAGGACGTGCTTTTACTCCTGGATTGTTGGCCTTTGCAGATTCCCCGGATTGGAAGTGAGGGCTTCGTATTTGAATTCAGGGATTTGATAGACCCAGGGCGACAGATTTTCTGTCAGATATTTCGCTTCCTGGACAGGATCCGGTTTGAAGTCAGCGGCGAGGCCTGCGAGTGTGTCAGTCGTATCTTCACTTACTCCCTTAGCCTGGCCCTCTTCCTGAGTTGCAGTTGGATCAACTGCAAAGGTGAAATGTGCGTAGGCCTTGTTCTCAACCTTTGCGATTTTGGCAGTGATGATTAATCCGTCAAAGGTTGTAGCGGTCGTGGTGACAGTTTCTTCAGGGAATGAAAAACTACCGAGTGCCTTCACGCCATCCGCACGCATTTCTTCCATGCTTCTTCCAATACGTGTCAGAATAATTTTTTCAGCCGAGCTCTCCAGAGTTACGCCTCTGGCCTGAAAATCCGGCTGTTCTTTAAATTCTTTATAGATTTCGAAGTTGTTGCCATCTGCATATTGAATGGAGACGTTTTTGATAAACCCTGACGGAATATCGAAAAGGTTTCTTTCAAACCAGTCGGCATCATTAGCGGAAACATCAAGCATTCCTTCGACCAGCAGTGCATTGGTTTGATCAGGTAGACGCACATAAAGTCCGGGTTTGCTGCCTGCAGACAGGCGTGGCTTGCCGGCAATAATACTGGCAGCTTCTTCGCCCGTGCCGGTTTTCAGAGTGACCAACAACGATGTTGCGTCATCACTGTCAGGGTCTTCTACACCGAGTCTGGAATACATGGCAGGATTGCCGGTTTTTTCTTCCAGCAGTTTAAGTTCAGCTATGTTGATTACTGCGGCCCTGACTTTATTGACCAAAGCAGGATAATTATCTGAACTGGCCAGCACCCAGAGTTCGTCCTGCCGTTTTAACTCGACAGTGCGTTTGTTACCCTTTATTGTGATCGCGGCAATATCGTTAATACGATTTGCAAGTTCCGGAAACAGGATTTCCTTGGTAATGGTCGTTTGCGGGGCGTGCCATTTCGCAGTAAAAGTTGCCGCCATGATTACTGCAATAGTAATAAGGGAGAGTATAAGGAGTTTTCTGTTTTTCATGCTGATTAGACTCCAGCCCCTGGAAAATTATTGCCGTTGTCTGTTGATGCGATAGATGCCCGTTGCAATAGCAATAAGGATAACCAGCAACGGGATCAGGCCAATGTTGATGATACGCAGTTTGGTCCCAAGTGCTTCGATGTTCTTTTTGAGTTCATGTTGTACAGCGCGCAGTTCCTTGCGGGTATCAAGCCGGACTTCACGAATTTTTTCCATCTCCGCGCTTTGCTCTGGTGTCAGGATCAGCGCACTGTCATTACCCTGTTCCTGCTGGAGCTGCATGATTTTCTGCTCGGTCTCCTGTAACCGTGCCTGTAGTTCCTGTTCTCTTGCACGGAATTTCAGTTCCGCATCACGGCGGATAGCTTCTACACGATCAAACGGACGGGTAAATTCACCACGGCCGCGAAGGCTGATCAGATCATTACTGCCTGAAAGATTTTCAATCGAGTTGACTATGAAGTTGCCGTTGTCTGCAATCGGCTGCGGCAGATCCATACCGAAATAATCATGGGTCCTGATCCAGAAAAGGTCAGCCAGAATATCGGTATCTGCAACAACAATCACATTGATATCACCTTCACGTACCAGATCAGGGGTGTCCGTGCCGGAAGAATCCGGATCGTTTTCTGTTTCGTTGCCTTCTTCATCTACCGGGAATGAGAGTCCGTTAGGGAAAGCAGTTTTTGTCCTGCCCTGCAAACGGGCAGCAAGCATTTGTTTTTTCTCCAGAGACTTGAAGTTGTCCAGGATGATGCTTGGATCGCGCTGTATAATAAGAAAGTCACGTTCCAGCTGCATGGATTGCCGCGTTGTTTCAATCAACGGTGTGATGGTAATGGCTGCATCTTCTTTCTGCTCGAGAATACCGGCAGTGCCCATATGCAGAACACTTAATTCACTGGTAGAGAAATCTTCCTGGTTGAAACTTTCTTTGGCGAGCCTTAACCATGGCAGGTATGCAATTTCTCTCAATCCACGTTCACCACGGGCCTGCACGTGCATGGCGGCGTTAATATCGCCCACAACTTTTTCTTTCAGGAGTTCAATGCCCCATTGATTGAACAGTCTGGGCAGTTCGGAATCCACTTTTGGCATGGCACCGGGATTTTCCGGATCCGGTGGTGTGCGGTCTGATTCAGCGAGTGGATCAACAAAAATCATGGCCTTGCCGCCTCTCAGCAAATATTGATCGATCGCAAATTGTGTTCTCAATTTCAGGTTTTTCGGATGCACGATCATCAGCACATCAATATCCGGATCGATGGTTTCTACACCGTCACGGATTTCGTCTATATCAAAAAATTCCTGCATGGTTTTGACAATGGTCCATGGTCCGATATTGGGATCATCCTTGTCGCCAAACATGGGCAGGGAACTGAGTATGCCGATAACGTTTTTGTCCGGATGGGCAAGGTTATAAATGAGTTTGGTAATGTCATATTCCAGCGCGGATTCGCGGTCGGACCGGAAAAACGTAATGTTTCTTTCATCATCCGTTGAGTTGGTCCCTACCAGTCCGAAGTAGGCGCGATCACCGGCGTTATTCACGGCAATTCCCTGTAATCCTTTGGCAACGGCCTGATCTTCTTCTTCGGAGAATGAATCAGGATCAATAATTTTCAGAATAATCTTGCCGCCGGAATGGGTTTCGTATTCCTGTAACATGTCACGCACACGTACGGCATAGTTTGTCAGCGCCGGCATGCCGGTCATTGCTTTCTGGGAAAAATAGAAATCCAGTTTAATCGGTTCATCAAGATTTCTGATGATGTTGATGGTTCCATCAGACAGGGTAAACAATTTGTTTTCAGTGAGGTCGAGGCGCCAGGTGGTTAATGTTGCATTGACCAGGACAATCAAGGCAACGAACAAACAGGCAACAAGTGCCAGACCGGTTCCTGAAATAATATTTCTGCTGTTCATGCTTTTATCTAACTCGCCTTTTTGGCTTCAATGACGACGACATTGACATATAGCCAGAAACTGATGAGGGCCAGGAAATAGATCAAATCGCGGATATCGATCACACCTTTCTTGATGGATTCGAAATGTGTCAGGAAACTGAATGAGGCAATGGCATTCACTACAGCCTGTGGCGCCCAGCCGCGGAAGAAATCCAGCACCAGCGGAAATCCGCTTAATAGAAACAGGAAACAGATCACCACGCTGACGACAAACGCAATCACCTGGTTTTTGGTAATGCCGGAAATACAGGAGCCGATTGCGAGGAAACCTCCGGCCATCAGCAGACTGCCGATATAGCTTGCCAGGATTACAGTGTTGTCCGGTGTGCCCAGATAATTGACTGTGATCCACATCGGGAACGTCAACACCAGTGCAACCGCAGTGAAACACCAGGCCGCGAGAAATTTTCCGGTAACAGCCTGATAGGGAGGAATAGGCAGTGTCATCAATAATTCAATTGTGCCGGTCTTGCGTTCTTCGGACCACAGTCGCATGGCAATTGCAGGGATCAGGAACAAATAAAGCCAGGGATGAAAACGGAAGAAAGGTTCGAGGTCTGCCTGATTGCGTTCGTAAAATGCGCCGATGTAAAAAGTAAACACGCCCATCAGGAACAGGAATATCACGATAAATACGTATGCCACCGGTGTGGCAAAATAGGCGGCGAATTCACGTTTGAAGATGGCCCTTATGTTATTCATGATGCCAGCGCCACTCCTTTTTCCACATGATGTTTCATCGTGATCTCACGGAATACATCGTCCAGTTTGCCGTTGGTGGATTTGGCCAGCAGTTCAGCAGGGGTACCATCAAACAGTAATTTGCCGGAGGCGATGATGATTGCACGCGTACATACAGCATCGACTTCTTCGAGAATATGGGTTGAGATGATGATGGCTTTTTCGCCCGCCATTTCCTGAATCAATGTACGTACCTCGTGCTTCTGGTTCGGATCGAGACCATCGGTCGGCTCATCCATAATCAGGACCTCCGGATCATGCAGAATTGCATGTGCCAAACCAACACGGCGTTTGAAACCTTTGGATAATGTTTCGAGCGTCTGGGTGCGGACTGATTGCAGATTGATTTTCTGTATCACTTCTTCGATACGATCATCCCGGGCCTTGCCGGTCATACCACGCACATCAGCAATAAAATTCAGAAATGCAGTGACGGTCATTTCACCATAGAGTGGCGCGCCTTCAGGCAGATAACCGATTTTCTTTTTGGCCTCGATGGGGTTTTCCAGGATGTCGTAACCACATACGGACACTGATCCTGCGGTGGGCTCCAGAAAGCCGGTGACCATTTTCATTGTCGTGGATTTGCCAGCACCATTGGGACCTAGAAATCCCAGAACCTCGCCTTTATTGAGCGAGAATGAGATCCCCTGCACCGCATGGATAGGCCCGAAATGCTTGACCAGCGATTTGATCTCGATAACCGGTTTTTCTGTTTGTTCAGTCAATCTGGTGCCCTCTATCCAACTTGTTGTTACGTGGATTTCATACGGGTTATTTAAAATATAGAGACGGTAATTACAGAAATTCTTGTTTTTATAGTAATAACCGCGCGTCAGAGGGCAGATATTCTGCACATTATTTCACTAACGTCAATTCATTGACCAGACCGGGCTCCCCCAAGTTCCCATAAAAGATTTCTCCCGCAGCCTGCCCCGTACTTGATACGGGGGTCGAAATGACACATTAGATTGTCATTCCGAACGAACGTGAGGAATCTTGTTCAAACCTCTTTCCTGAACTGTTCCTGTTTCAGGTGGTAGAGGGCAGAGATGTCTTCATCACCATAGCCCTGGTCCATCAGGCGTTGATAATGAATCAGGGTCATCTCCAGTATGGGTAAAGAATTTTCAGAAACGTTTTCCAGCATGGATTTGCAGATAGTCAAATCTTTGTGATGCAGCCCAAGTTTGAATCCGGGAGTAAATTCACCAGCCAGCATGGTCTTGCCGCGATGATCCAGAAACCAGTTGCCGGCAGCGCCGGTGGAGACAATATCAACCACCTTGTTCATATCGAGCCCCATGGCTTGTCCGAAGATCAATGCTTCTGTCACGGCCTGATTGATGCCGGCGGCCATCAGCTGGTTAACAGCCTTGCAGGCCTGTCCGCTACCGGTTGGGCCGATATAGGCAATGTTCGCCGCAATTGCGGACAAAACCGGTTTCACACGTTCCAGTATTTTTTCATCACCACCTGCCATCACTGCAAGTGTGCCGTTTTTTGCACCTTCCACACCACCTGAAACGGGGCAATCCAGAAAATGTGCGCCTTTTTCATCAAGTATCTTCGCAGCTTCACGTGCCGTATCTGCGCTGACGGTGGAAGTGTCCACAACCACGCTGTCCGGTTTGATTGCAGAGGCGATTGCGCGGACCATTTCCAGGACGTCTTTATCACGTGACACACAGGTGACGATCAGTTCGCATTCAGAGGCAAGTTGCGCCGGGCTTTCCGCAATTGTTACACCGGTTTTTTCTGCGACAGGTTCAGCCCTGGTCCTTGTCCGGTTCCAGATCATATGCAGATATTCCGTATAGTGAAAATTGAGCGCCATGTAACTGCCCATAGTCCCCAGCCCTATAACTCCGGTTTTCATTTTTTCTGTACCATATTTAAAAGTAAATTGTGAAATGTGAAAAGTGAAATGTGCAAAACAGAAATTGATTCTAAACTTTTACTTTTCACACTTAACCTTTCACGTAGATTATCTAGTCTTCAAGATACGTATACCCGTCCAGCCCCTGTATAAGTTCGTTCAGGTATTGTGTTTCCAGATATTTGTCCAGGCTGGCGGCGTTGATTTTCTGTTTGTAACAATATTCCAGCGTCTTGCCGCTGATGTTGACATAGTCCAGCAAGTCCGCGACTGAATCACCCTGATGAATTTCAGTCAGTTGATAATTACCATCCGGCAACAGTTCCACATTCACAGATGCCGTGTCGCCAAACAGATTGTGCATATCACCGAGGATTTCCTGATAGGCTCCGAGCAGGAAAATACCGATAAGATACGATTCATGTTCAACCGGCGCATGAATTGGCAGGCTGGTAGTGATTCCATCTCCATCCACATATTTTTTCACCATCCCGTCAGAATCACAGGTGAGGTCCTCAATCATGGCACGTTGTGCCGGTCGTTCGTTCAGGCGGTGCAGAGGAACGATTGGGAATATCTGATCAATTGCCCAACTGTCCGGCATCGATTGAAACAGGGAAAAGTTGCAGAAATATTTATCTGCGAGTTTTTCATTGAGTTCATCCAGTAATTCGTGCTGGTCGTTTTTCAGTAATTCCTGCGTCCTGCGGCAAATGGAATAAAACAGCGCTTCAACGCGTGCGCGTTGTTGCAAATCGATTAATCCTTTCACAAACATTTCCTTGGCTTCTTCAAAAAGATGCGAAGTATCATGCCAGTTTTGTACGGCACTTTTTTTATTTAACGCCTGTAATAATTTCCACAGTTCTTTCACTACACCCGGTTCACCGGATTTTGCTGCGGTAGGTTCGATCAAACCCGGCACCTGTTCCACGCCAGTTACATTGGTGATCAGCATGGCGTGATGTGCGGTCATGGCGCGGCCGGCTTCGGTGATGATCTCGGGTTGCGGCAGATCATGCTGCTGGCAGATATCAGCAAAAGCATGTATTACCGTCTCGGCATAGGCCTGCATGGTGTAATTCACTGAACAGTAATTGCGTGATTGTGTGCCTTCATAATCAATGCCCAGTCCACCACCGACATCGGCATAAACGATGGGTACATTCATTTTGCGCAGTTCGCAGAAAAAACGCGTGCCTTCACGCAGTCCACGCTGGAAATGCTGAATGTTACTGATTTGCGAACCGATATGAAAATGTAAAAGTTGCAGACAATCCAGCCAGCCAGCCGCTTTAAGTTCTTCAACTGCCTCGATGACCTGCGCGCTGTGCAGGCCAAACTTGGATTTTTCACCACCGGTGTTTTGCCAGTTGCCGTCAGCTACCGATGCAAGGCGTACGCGTACACCAAGCCGGGGTGTAATCCCCATCTCCTTGGCGATGCGGATAATCATTTTTAATTCAGAAATCTTTTCAACAACAATAAAAACACGCAGCCCCAGTTGCTGTCCGATTAATGCAATGCGGATGTATTCCTGATCTTTATAGCCATTACAGATCACAGTACTGCCCGGGGTTGAGAGAGCAACAATGGTCAGCAATTCAGGTTTGCTGCCGGCCTCAAGTCCAATCCGGTTGCTGCCATGCCGGATGATATCTTCGATCACTTTGCGCTGCTGGTTGACCTTGATGGGATAGACCGCTGTATATGCAGATTGATAATTGTATTGTTGTCTGGCCTGCGTAAAAGCCTCGCACAAGGCATCTACACGATGTTGCAGAATATCGGTAAAACGCAGCAATACCGGGGGCGTCTGCCCCTGCTCTTTAAGCAGACATGCCAGTTGATAAAGATCAATAGCATGGCTTTCGGCTTTGCCTGGCCGCGCAATCATATGGCCTGCTTCATTAATATCAAAATAACCTTCAGACCACGCCGGAATCTGGTAAAGCCTGCGTGACTCATCTATCGACCAGTTGTTTTCAGTCATGGCAGCTTTTGCAGGAACAGGTTTCATAGATACTTATTATTAACCACAGTGAGCACTGAGTGCACGGAGATTAAAGGAGTTATAAAAAATAATTTTCTCTGGATCCATGATGATTTCATATTTGCTGATAATGCCGGGCAATCACTTCTGCCACGCAACAGGTCAGCTTTTTGGCAGTAGGTAAATGCAGGAATTCGTTCGGCCCATGTGCATTTGAGTGTGGGCCAAGTACACCAGTGATCAGAAATTGTGCATCGGGAAATTTATCACCCAGCATGCCCATGAATGGAATGGTGCCGCCTTCTCCCATGTACATGGCACTGTTACCAAAAAAATTCACTGAAGCATGATCAATAGCCTGTTCCAGCCAAGGGTCAAGCTCAGGTGCATGCCAGCCGCCGGCGCTCCAGTCTGCGGTAAAAGCCACTCGTGCACCATACGGCGGATCATTTTCCAGCAGTGATTTTAATTTTTGACTGGCAAGTTGTGCATCTGTTGTGGGCGGCAGCCGCAACGAAATTTTTACTGAGGTTCCGGCACGCAGCACATTACCGGCATTGGCTATGGCAGGCAGACCATCTGCACCGGTAACCGCCAGTGCCGGGCGCCAGGTGCGGTTCAGGATCAGTTCTGATGGATCATCTACCACTGGCCGTGCACCGGAAACAAACGGAAATTTTGTATATACGCTTTCGCCCAGCACTGAAGCAGCAAGTTTTGCCTGCGCTATTCTTTTTTCAGGGATGTCTGTTGTGAATTCCAGCGTAGATACCCAGCCACTTTTGCAGTCATCAATCCGGTTTAATATTTGCCGAAGAATACGGAAGCTGGAGGGAACAATGCCGCTCGCGTCACCGGAATGTACGCCTTCTTCCAGTATCTCGATTTTTAATTCACCGCCGATGAGTCCGCGCAGGGATGTAGTGCACCATAACTGATCGTAATTGCCGCAACCGGAGTCGAGGCAGATCACCAGTTCGGGTTTACCAATTCGATCTGCAAGCGCATCAATATAAAATGGTAAATCATGACTACCGCTTTCTTCACAGGCTTCGATAATCACCACGCAACGTGCGTGAGGTATATTCTGGTCCTTTAGTGCCATGATGGAAATTAATGATGCAAAAGTTGCATAACCATCATCTGCGCCGCCCCTGCCATATAATCTGTCGCCTTCAAGTACAGGTTGCCAGGGACCCAGTTCCTCACGCCAGCCGGTCATCTCGGGTTGTTTGTCCAGATGACCGTAAAGCAGGATAGTGTTGTCACTGTTGCCCGGAATTTCCATGTAGATCAATGGTGTCCTGCCAGGCAGCCGGACAACCTCAAGCCACATCCCTGGAATATTCCGGGTGAGACACCAGCGCTCAAACTGTTTCACCACCTGTTCCATATAACCGTGTTTTTCCCAGTCCGGGTCGAACATGGGGGATTTGTTCGGAATACGGATGTATTCAATCAGTTCCGGCAGGGCGGACTCATCCCAGTGTTTAAAACAGTATTCAGTGAGTTTGGTGGTATTCAGGGGCATGGAAATCAGTATATTAATGAATAAAATTTACAACCGGTTAATTACGGCAAAGAATATCATATCAATATGAATTTCTCGTGAATTTGACATATCTCAAAGACACTGCATGATAGATACTGTCAAATGCAATAAATCCTGATTGATGGAGTGCTCCAATGTTAAATAGCCTGAAAAACTTCCTGCTTATTATTACTGCGGTAACATTAATGACTGCCTGTGGGGAAAGTGAAACACCTGAAACATCCAGTACCAGTGAAACAGCACCTGTAATTTCCGCACCTGAACCGCCCCCGATCATGGAAACTGCGCCAGAAGAAGTAGTGACCGAAGCAGAAACAGTAATGGAAATCGCTCCGGAATCTGTTCCTGAAATTGCCGAACCGGAGCCAGCCCCAGTTGCTACACCTTATGTACCAACGACTCCGGAAGCGCCAGCTATAGAAGCACCAGTTGCAGAAGCGCCTGCTACAGAAACACCAGCCGCTACTGCGTCTCTCGACGGAGGGCAGTTATACAATACTTATTGTGCCATCTGCCATCGTGCCGGTATGAATGCCGCCCCAAAATATGGCAGCAAACCGTTGTGGGCCAAGCGCATCGCACAGGGCCGTGAAACTGTTTATGCACACGCCATTAATGGTCTGCGCGGCATGCCGCCTCGAGGTGGTTTCGCTCAATTAACGGATGATGAAGTGAAGGCCGCAACTGATTACATGGTTCGTGCTGCCGGTGGTTGGGGTGACAATTAATAACTGCAGGCAAATAATAATTTAAAGATCAAACTGCCTGGGTATGTATATCCATGCAGTCTGATTATCTTGTTGTGTAAACAGTATTTTTTAAACCTGTTCTTTCTGCAGAGTTCTGCGCATTTCGTCGAAGCGATCCAGATCTTCTGCTGCAACCTTCGGGTAGTGAAGGTCCAGGGAGGCCAGACTTTTTACGATAATATCTGCTACTACCAGCCGCATGAATCCCTTGTCATCGGCGGGGATGGCATACCACGGCGCCCAGGGTTTTGAGGTGGCATTCAAAGCAGCTTCATAAGCTTCCATGTAGTCGTTCCAATGTTGCCGTTCTTTTACATCCCCCTCTGAGAATTTCCAGTGTTTCTCTGGCTCATCCAGCCGGGACAGAAAACGATCACGCTGTTCTTCTTTGGAAATATTCAGCCAGAATTTGAGAATAACTGTCCCGTTCTGTGCCAGATGTTTCTCAAAACTGTTGATGGATTTATAACGATGTAGCCAGATATTTTCCCAATCGGTGTCATCCGGCAGTTTCTGGTTTTGCAGAATCCCGGGATGTACTTTGACGATCAGCACTTCCTCATAATAACTGCGGTTGAATATACCAATGCGTCCTCGCTCCGGCAGTCTGATGGCGGCACGCCTGATGAAGTCATGATCCAGTTCCTTGCTGCTGGGTTGTTTGAATGAGAAAACCTGGCAACCGGATGGATCAACTCCGCTCATAACTGCACGTATGGTGCTGTCTTTCCCTGCAGCGTCCATGGCCTGGAAGATCAAGAGGATTGAATGGCGATCATGTGCGTAAAGGATGCGTTGTAATTGGTCCAGTTGTTCGACGTATTCGCTTAATAGTTTTTTGTGATTATTATTTTTGTCCTTGTCTTTGGAAGGTTTTGTGGCAGCACTTCTGACTTTAAAGGTTTCGTCAAAAGGAACCAGGAAAGGACTGTCTATGGCCTTGAACATGAATATTTGCCTGTAAGCACACGAATATCCATCTTATCTTATTATCAATCCGCCGAAATAAAAATCCCGCCGGTAGGCGGGATATAAATAAACCAGCTCTGAGGAGGAGATAGCAGGTGTTCGTTTACAGTCAGGTGAAAAACAGGTGATTCTTCCGCTGCCCCTTTTCACCATGATTACAATCTGCTTATATGACAGGCAGAATTTATTATTGGTTCAATCATCGGAGAAATTCTGAAAATGTCCATCCGCTCATTTGCTGGAAAAACACCTGAAATAGCCGCTAATGCCTATGTGGACGAGAGCGCCGTGGTCATCGGGGATGTGAAAATCGGAGAGAATTCGTCCATCTGGCCCATGACCGTGGTGCGGGGGGACGTACATTCCATCACCATAGGCAAAGGCACGAACATCCAGGATGCCAGCATATTGCACGTCACTCATGATGGAAAATTTTCACCTAGCGGTTTCCCGTTGATGGTTGGGGATTACGTAACAGTTGGGCATCGGGTGACATTACATGCCTGCACTGTCGGTAATTATTGCCTGATTGGCATGTCGGCCACCATCATGGACGGCGCAGTTCTGGGGGATAAATTAATCATCGGTGCGGGCGGTCTGGTGCCGGCCGGCAAGGTGCTGGAAGGGGGTTATCTTTATGTCGGCAGTCCGGTCAAGCGGGTACGAGAGCTGAATGATAAGGAACTCGAGTTTCTGGAGTATTCCGCCAACCATTATGTGAAACTGAAAAACCAGCATAAGAATCCGGAACCCCATTAACTGGCACGTCTGGAAGCAGCATATACAGGTGAAATTCTCGTTAATTCTGTCAAATTCCGTTATCATGCCGCGCCTTGCTGACCTGTTGATGAGTGGAGAATAGATGATGGTACTGGATGAGTCATGGTTTACTGAAAAGGGTGAAGGTTATGGTATATCACTCAGGATCAAGGAGAAGATCCATGATGAGCAATCACCCTATCAGCGTATCGAAATTTATGACACGGAGACCTTCGGCCGTCTGATGACACTGGATGGTTTGGTCATGCTGACCAGCCGCGATAACTTCATCTATCATGAAATGATGACCCATCCTGTGTTATTCACGCACACCAATCCGAAAAACGTGATTATTGTCGGTGGTGGTGATTGCGGCACTCTGAAAGAGGTGCTGAAACATAAACAGGTGGAAAAAGCCCTGCAAGTGGAACTGGATGAACGCGTGACCCGCGTTTCGGAAAAATATTTTCCTGAGTTGTGCGAAGAGAACAACGATCCACGTGCTGCATTTCTGTTCCAGGATGCCATCCAGTGGATGAGTGAGGCAACTCCGAATTCATCTGATGTGATTATTCTCGATACCACCGATCCGGTCGGACAGGCGGCCCGTTTGTTTTCAGTGGAATTTTACAAAGATTGTCTGCGGGTATTGCGTGATGGCGGCTTGCTGGTGGCGCAGAGTGAATCGCCGTTGTTTAATGTGGACATCATTCAGCATATTCACAAGGCCATGCGAGAAGCCGGGGCGGATGATGCCATGACCATTCATTTTCCCCAGTGTACCTACCCTTCGGGCTGGTGGTCAGCGACCATGGCGCGCAAGGGGCAGAAGCTCAAGGGTTTTCGCGAAACAGCCGCCCGCAAAAAGACCTTCCACACCCGCTATTACAATGCCGATATCCATATTGCCTGCCAGTCATTACCAAGTTATGTGATTGAAGCACTTGAAAAAAGTGATTAGGTTCAAGGTGCTCCGACCACCGGTCACGAATCACGCGGTATAATTAAAATATGAATCAACAACTCTATGACGTCATTGTTGTCGGCGGTGGCCATGCAGGAACCGAGGCCGCCCTGGCTTCTGCACGCCTTGGTGCAAGGACGTTGATGCTGACGCATAGTGTAGATACTCTCGGACAGATGTCCTGTAATCCGGCAATAGGTGGCATCGGCAAGGGACACCTTGTTAAAGAAATCGATGCGCTTGGCGGATTGATGGCTAGCGCGGCAGACCGTAGTGGTATCCAGTTCAGAATACTCAATGCCAGCAAAGGCCCGGCTGTGCGCGCCACCCGTGCACAGATTGATCGCTCCTTGTATAAATCAGTGGTCAGACCGGCATTGGAGCAGCAGCCCAATCTCTCCATCTTTCAACAAGCTGTCGATGATCTGATCGTTGAAGGCGATAAGGTCACAGGTGTCATTACCCAGATGGGTTTGCAATTCAGGGCGCAGGCAGTGGTGCTGACCGTAGGCACATTCCTTGGTGGATTGATACATATCGGTGACAGCAACCACTCCGGTGGCCGGGCAGGCGATCCGCCTTCGAATGCGCTCGCAAAAAGATTGCGTGAATTGCCATTCCGGGTCGGGCGCTTAAAGACTGGAACACCGCCGCGCATTGATGGCAAAACTATTGATTACACCGGTTTGCAGGAGCAACCTGGTGATGTGCCGGTTCCGGTATTTTCATTTATTGGTAACGCTGCTGATCATCCACAGCAGATTTCCTGCCATATCACACACACCAATGAACGCACGCATGAGATCATTCGCGGTGCGATCCATCGTTCACCGATGTACAGCGGTAAAATCGAAGGCACCGGGCCAAGATATTGCCCTTCCGTTGAAGACAAAGTCGTGCGATTTGCGGAAAAGACTTCGCATCAAATCTTCATTGAACCGGAAGGGTTGAATACCAATGAAGTGTATCCAAACGGGATATCCACCAGTCTGCCGTTTGATGTGCAATATGATCTGGTACGTTCCATCAAGGGTTTTGAAAACGCGCACATCATCCGCCCCGGTTACGCCATCGAATATGATTATTTTGATCCGCGCGATCTGCAGCCCTGGCTGGAAACCAAATTTATTGAAGGTTTATTCTTCGCAGGACAAATCAACGGTACCACCGGTTATGAAGAAGCCGCAGCGCAGGGTTTGATTGCGGGACTCAATGCGGCATTGAAGGTGAAGGGAGAGCCTTGCTGGAGTCCGCGCCGTAACGAAGCTTATATTGGCGTATTGATTGATGATCTGATCACTCGCGGCACCAACGAACCTTACCGTATGTTCACCAGCCGGGCGGAATACCGTTTGTCATTACGCGAAGATAATGCGGACCTCAGATTGACTGAAGCAGGCCGCAAGCTTGGTCTGGTGGATGATGAACGTTGGCGCCGTTTTGAAGAAAAACGCGAAGCTATTGCCAAAGAACAGGCTCGTCTGGAGCAGGCATGGCTGCAACCCGGCATTGTTCCTGAAACATTGGCCATGGAAATATTCGGACAGGTCATGACGCGTGAATATAACCTGATGCAATTATTACGCAGGCCGGAAGTGAATTATGTGCAGTTGATGGAGTTGTTCGCATTTGATCACGGACACATTGCACCTGATGTCATCGAACAGGTGGAGATTCAGGCCAAATACAGTGGTTATATCGAACGCCAGGCAGCAGAAATCGAACGCAACCGTCATCATGAAGATACTATATTGCCTGAGCATCTCGATTATACCCAGATACGCGGGCTGTCTTCGGAAATGGTGCAGAAATTCTCCGAGCACCGGCCGCACAGCCTGGGTCATGCTTCGAGAATTCCGGGCGTTACACCCGCAGCCATTTCATTACTGCGCATTTACCTCAAGAAGTATTCAGCCCAATTCAAGAAAAGCGCTTGAGCGATCCGCAATCCTCCGAACAACTCGCTGACAGTATTCGCAATGGACTGACAGCACTTGGCATGCGGCAGGATGATCATCCAGTTGATGCCTATGTCCATTACATTCAGCTGCTGCAGAAATGGAACAGCGCCTACAATCTCACCGCAATCCGCGATCCGGAACAGATGGTGACGCACCATATTCTGGACAGCTTGTCTGTATTACCTTATCTGAATGGTGGCCGATGTCTGGATGTGGGGACCGGTGCTGGTTTGCCCGGATTGATTCTTGCGCTTGCTGCTCCAGACAAACATTGGGTCTTGCTGGACAGCAATCAAAAGAAGATTCGTTTTGTAAATCAGGCCATTCTGGACTTGAAACTCAGGAATATGAAAACCGAGTGTGTCAGGGTGGAGCAATACAGGCCGGAACAGTTATTCAGCACTGTCATTTGCCGGGCGTTTGCCAGTCTTGGAACCATTTATGCGCAAACACTGCATTTACTTGAACCCGGCGGCAGCCTGTTGGCAATGAAAGGTCATGATATTCATGATGAACTGACGGGGCTGGATGAGGGCACTGTATCAGTGCAGGCTCACACATTTAATGTACCGGGAATACAGGAGCAAAGAACGCTGGTGGAAATTAAGGCTTTACCCTGATTGATTTGACTATGCAATAATACCCGGACGCATCAATAACACGGAATCAACCCCTTAATTGCATCCATGACCAAAATCATCGCAATCGCCAACCAGAAGGGTGGTGTTGGCAAAACGACGACCAGTGTCAATCTGGCAGCGTCACTGGCTGCAGCCAAGCGACGTGTATTGCTGGTGGATATCGATCCACAGGGTAATGCGACGATGGGCAGCGGTGTTAACAAGATGTCTCTCGAGAGCACCAGCTATGATGTGTTGATGGGTGACAAACCGATCAGTGATGTGATCACAAAATGTATCGAAAGTGGTTATGATTTACTGCCAAGCAATAGTGATCTGACCGGTGCTGAAGTGGCGTTGCTGGATGAACTGGCCAGAGAAGTACGGTTACGCAAGGCTCTGGATGAAGTTAAAGAGAATTATGATTTTATCTTTATCGATTGTCCGCCCGCACTTAACATGCTCACAGTCAACGCACTGGTGGCGGCAACTTCAGTGATTATCCCGATGCAATGTGAATATTATGCGCTGGAAGGATTGACGGCATTGCTCTCCAGTATTGAAAAGATCAAAAAATACCTGAATCCGAATCTGAAAATTGAAGGCTTGTTACGCACCATGTATGACCCGCGCAACAATCTGGCTACGCAGGTTTCAGCACAACTGCTGGAGCATTTCGGTGAGCAGGTTTATCGCACAATTATTCCTCGTAATGTCCGTCTTGCAGAAGCCCCCAGTCACGGACTGCCAGTCATTAAATATGACAAGGCATCAACCGGTGCATTGGCTTACCTGGCTCTGGCTGGTGAAATGTTGCGCCGGGAAAATAAAGCCGGTGTCGTACAGGAGCATTAAAGTATGAGTGCCAAGAAAAGAGGTTTGGGCAAGGGGCAAGCCGGAAACAGGAAAAGACACTTAACGTGTCTTTTCTCCGGCGCGCGCCCGGACAGTGGATGTCCGGGCAGGAATTCAGCACCAGGGATGGTTTGGAGTATTGAATCATGACAGCCAAGAAACGAGGTTTGGGCAAGGGGCAAGCCGGAAACAGGAAAAGACA
>Ga0214472_10000625_pt1 | contig 43125 bp, 70 predicted proteins | sample RVTome_6_FD_207662 | JGI IMG/M metagenome (GOLD analysis project Ga0214472, IMG submission 207662) | Soil microbial communities from uranium-contaminated site in the Upper Colorado River Basin, Wyoming, United States - RVT140D175 | ecosystem: Environmental > Terrestrial > Soil > Contaminated >...
TCACGCACGCTGCTAGCAAGAAACTCGCGCCGTGCGAGAAAGATCCCGCCTCGTGCGCGCCCCCGCGCGGCAGCGCGACCGCGGAAGGGAAGGGAAGGGAAGGGAAGGAAGTACCGCTAGGTCAGAACCGTGAGTTATCTACCGAGACCGTACCCGTACCGCAACCGTCTGATCTAGAAACGAAACCTGGTGAAGACCACACGCCGCCGCCACCAGAAAACCGGAACGGAACGGTGACGGACGGAGATGGAATCGACAACCTCCAAACCCTCGACTACCACGCCCAGCTCCGACAACTCGAACAACACGCCGAGGAGACCAACACGTGACCAGCACCGACTGGGCCACCACCCGCGACCACGCCATCAAAGCGTTCAACGAAATCCCGCACGCCAACACCGAACACGAGATCGTCCAGCACTTCACCGAGCGCCCCGAACTCGTGCAACGCCTCATCAACCAGATCGCCGACACCAAAGACACCACGAACATCCGGTCCTGCTGGGCCGTCCTACGAAAACGCCTCCACGACCCCGGCCCAACCGAGAACCCGACCGTCACAAGCAGCAGCAACAGGGAAGCGCGCGTCCGCTCAGCCGAGGCGTGGATCAGAAACGCAGGGAGCCACTACGACCAGGAGAACGAGGCGCTAAGCGAGCTCGGCTTCACGATCACGATCAACGTGAAAGGCAACGACGTCGAACACGGTAACCCGTCAGGGAAGCTCTACGCATGGCGACACGACACCGCGCTCAGAGACCGCATGGCTGAGCTGTGGCGGCAGCACAGGCCTGCAGGTGAACGCACCGAGCAGGACGCGACCGACCGAGCCGACCGCTGGAAACAACACCGGGCCGAAGCGCTCCAGCGAGCCAGGGCCAGGCGCGCCGCCCAAACAGCCGAGGCCGAAGCCGAGAAGACGCCGGCATGAGCGAACCCGGACTCACACCCGACGCACTAACCGAGCTCATCGACACGCTCACCAAAGACATCGCCTACTGGGATCGCCTCGCCAGCGACCCGTACAAGACACCCGAACGAAAGATCTCATACCGAGCCCACGCAGACGGGCTCCGCTCCGCGCTCCTCCTAATCAGGTCGCTCACCGACACCGAGCCCCCCGCTTGACCATCATCAGAGACATCACCCCGCACCACGGCTCCTGCAAAGGCTGCTGGCGAACCGACCAACTACTAGCCCGTCGCACCACCAAAGCAGGCCGCGAATACGACATCTGCCAGGACTGCGCCAACGTTGACATCGACAACACCCTGTGGGGCAGCGGCTACACCATCCCGGTAGAGGAAACCTTCCAGGCGGTAGCGATGTTCCTCGGATACCTCAGCCCGCAGGAATGGCTTGCCGACGTCACCAGCCCAGACGAGAAATGACCAGCCTCCGTGACCTCGCCCCCGGCCAGCTCGCCACCATCGTCCAGCGAGTCTGCACGCCGCACGAGCTCGAAGCACTCCACCTCAAAGCGCAAGGGCTAGGCATCCGCAGCATCAGCCGGTCCCTCGGGATCAGCCGCAGCGCCACCAAAGACCGGCTCAGCAACGCCCACCGCAAAATACAACAAGCACTCAACGAGGAGGCCACTTGACCCAGACGCCTCACCTCCAAGACGCCAGGCCCGACATGCCCGAGCTAGGACGCCACCTCCTCCAGCACTACCAGCGACGAGCACTGCACGAGCGGCAGCAAGCCATCCTCGACCAACACACCCCCGCCACACCCGAGATCGTCACGCCAGCAGGAGACGCCCGCAAACTCAGAGGCATACCCGCGATCACGCAAGCCGGGCTACCAGGCACCCAGCCAGGTACAGCCCCAGGAGCCACATGCCACCGCTGCAACCAGCTACGCCACGGAGGTCGACCCTGCACATGAGCGAGCTCATCATCACAACCCGCGTCAAACGCCTACTGATCGGCTGGTCCGTCGACGCCGACTACGCCTGGACAGGCTACGCATGTGGCAGAGACCGGCCGCCGCCGCCCGACAGACCCATAGCCAGCAGCCGTCCCGACCGCCTGTTCCGCTGGGCACCAACACTCCGCATCGCACGCTGGACAGCACGCGGCTTCAGCACGCGGCTTCGCCGCGAGGTCGAGCGACGCGCATGGCGGCGCATCCCCGACACCACCGTCAAGCACGAAGAGCGCCCCTGGTGGTGACCGACCCTGCTGATACGATCCCCGACGCACGCCCCAATCACCAGTCAAGCGGGACGTGCCGGCCTGGGTTTCACCACCCACCCGCCCCCCCTACCAGAAGTGCGCCTACAACACGAAACACGCCAGCGGATCCGCCGCGAAATAAGCGACCACGCACGCCGCAACCTCCCCAACAACCACAACCGGAACAGAGGCGCCCCCAGCCTCGCCCGACACTGCCTAGACGCGGCCGGCGGAGACCCATACGCAGCACTCGACCTCGCGATCGACAACCTCGACATCATTGAGCGCTACCACCAGGAGCTAGCGGCATGACCACCGGCATCCTCCACATCTGCCCAGCCCCCGGCTGCACCACGCTCAGCCCCGAACAAGGCCGTTGCCCCGAACACCACACCCCAAACCGCGCGGGCAACCACGCCCGCACCGAACGGAAACGCCGGCACCGACGCGGAACCAAACACTGGCGCCAACTCCGAGCCCACGTCCTCGACCGCGACCACCACCAATGCCAACGCTGCGGCTGCGACGACCGCTCGATCCTCACAGTCCACCTCGACCCGCGCCTCGAAGGACAACACGACCAGGCCACCCCCGACGACTGCCTCACCCTATGCCGAAGCTGCCACGGCTCACACGACGCGCCACGAGCACACAAACCCCCCGACGTGCAGTGGCACGACGACGGCGAGCTCTGGGCAACCTACGGCCACGCCAAGGACGCGCGAGAACGACGAGCACGAGCGAGAGCAGCTCGCGCACGTTGACGAACGTGGCAACACGTAAGGGGGGGAGGGTCGCCACGCACACCCCCCAGAGACCCCCACGTACTAGGGTTTTTTCCGTGCGTGCAAAACCCATGGTGTCTAGGTTGGCAACGCTGGCGGTGGTCTGATGGCTGTAGTTGAGGCGCCGCGTCGTGGTGGGCGTCGTGCGAAGTCGCTTGAGGAGCATCTTCGGGATCAGACGTTTCAGCCGAGTCGGCATGCTCATCTTCTGGCTGCGGAGATGGGGGATGTGCCGTCGGTGTTGGAGGCGGTTGGTCCGACTCCGAGGCGGCGGTTGTTGGCTGGGGATGATCCGGGTGTGCGCTCGGATGGGCCGTGGTTCGCGGAGTTTTGCCGGGTGTTGTGTCGGCAGCAGATCGGTCGTTGGGCGGGGTTGCCGTTGGAGTTGTATCCGGAGCAGCAGGCGTTTTTCGATGATGCGTTGTCGTTTGATGATGAGGGTGAGCGGCTGTACCGGATGTGTGTGGAGGGGGTGCCTAGGAAGGGCGGGAAGAGTACGGCGCTGTCGGCGTTGAGTTTGGCGACGACGTGTGAGAGCGAGGGGGAGGGTAAGCCCTTGTGTCTGTTGGCGGCGGGGTCGCGGGAGCAGGGGGCTCCGTTGTTTGATCAGGCCAGGGATTTCGTGAATGCTCACCCGAGCTTGTTGAGGGAGTTTGATCCGTTGAAGACGGCGATTGCGGCGCTTGCGACTGGTGGGAGTGTGCAGCGGGTGGCTGGTGACGGGAAGTTGAATCATGGGTTGTCGCCGTACCGGGTTTTGGCGGATGAGTTGCATGCGTGGGTGACGCCGAAGCAGGTGGAGAACTGGGCGGCGTTGACTACTGCTGATGGTGCTCGTGATGACGCGCAGTTTTATGTGATTAGTACGGCGGGCTGGGATTTGGGGAGCGTACTTGGCCTGTTGTTTCAGCAGGCGTTCGAGAATCCGTTGAGGGAGATGCGGCCGGACATGGGGTCGGGCGGGTTTGTGGTGCGTGACCCGGCGAATGGGCTGTTGGTGCATTGGTACGCGGTGAGTGCTACGACGGGCCTGGATGATGTCGAGGATTTCAAGCGGGCGAATCCGGCACCGTGGCGGACAGTGGAGCGGCTGGCGCGTGATCTTCAGAAGGTTGGGTTGGATGAGCCGACGAAGCGGCGGCTGTATGGGAATCAGTGGACGTCGGCTAGGGCGCAGTGGATCCCGTCGGAGTCGTGGGCGCACGCCGTTGATGAGTCGGTGGCGGACGGGCCGCCGTCGGGATCCCCGGTGTGTATCGGTGTCGACGTCGGGCTTGTGGGGGACACGACGGCGGTCGCGTGGGCGTGGCTGACGGAGGATGGTCGTGTCGCCATCGACGCGAGGGTGTGGTCAGCGCGGGACAGCGTGGCGCATGACGTGTGGATGCCAGGCGGCCGGGTTGATCTCGAGCAGGTGGAGTTGTTCATCGTGGAGTTTGCGCGGCGGCATCGGGTTGTCGAGCTCGGCTATGACCCGAGGTTTTTCGAGCGGTCTGCGCAGCAGCTGTCGAAGGCGGGGTTGCGCGTGTATCCGATCGATCAGGGTTCGAAGGTGGCGGACACGTATCAGGCGTTTTATGACGTGGTGGTGCGTGATCAGCGGCTCGCGCATTCGGGGAATCCGGTGTTGGCGGCGCACGTGGCGGCGGCGGCCGGCGTGAAAACTGAGCGCGGCTGGAAGGTCAGCAAGCTTCGGAGCTCGACCCCGATCGATGCGCTTGTGGCGTCGGCGATGGCGTCGTGGCGGATCAGTGAGGCGAGCGTGACGAGCGAGATGTGGGTGGCAGCGTGATCGGGGTCGCGGCTCGGTGGCGGCTGCGCGGCAGGCACGGGAGCACGGTCAGGGTTCACCTGGCGAACGCTGAGCCGAGCGTGGAGGGGACGCTGCGGGGCGTCCACGGTGGGCACGTGGTGCTCGAGGACGCGATCCTGCTCGCGCCCGGTGGTGAGAAGGAGCCGCTTCGTGGGCTCGTTGAGATCCCGCTGTCGAGCGTGGCTTTCAGGCAGCGGTTCCAGTTCTGAGATGATTGTTGCGGGCGAGAACCGGGCTGACCTTGAGGTCAGGGCTGGCGGGCTGCTCCGCGACTGGCCGTGGACGCTCCCGGTCCCGGATTCGCTGCTCGGAGCGGGACTCGTGAGTCTCGAGCATGCGGTGGGGTTGCCGGCGTTGACGGCGTGTTTGTACAGGCTGGCGGAGGGTATTGGGCAGATGCCGCAGATCGTGTATCGAGGCGGCGCGAGGCGAGAGCAGCGGGAACGCGCGACCGACAGCGATCAGTGGCGGCTCCTGCATAAGCGGCCGAACGAGGACACGACCCCGAGCGTATTCAGGGGCGATATCGCGATGTCGGTCGCCGGGACCGGGAACGCGTACATCAGGAAATTCAAGAGCACGGTGGGTCGCGTGATGGATCTGGTGCCGTTGGACGCGACGACGGTTGTGCCGCGCCGGATGGGCGGCCGCGTCGTGTTCGAGGATTCCTCGGAGGGGCAGACGGTCACGCGGACGAGCCGGGAGATCATTCACGTCAGGGGGATCGCGCTCGCCGGCGCGGTGGAGGGGATGAGCCGGATCACGGCGACGCGGCTGGCGCTCGCGAACGCGCTCCGCCGGATCCAGTTCGAAGACAGGTTTTATAAGAACGACGCTAGGCCGGGGATCGCGTTGACGATGCCTATGGGCGTCGATCAGGAGCAGGCGGAGCGGTGGCTCGACGTGTGGCGCGTGAAGCATGAGGGGCTCGATCGTGCGCACCGGCCGGCGGCGGTGCCGTTCGGGACGGACATCACTCCGATCCCCGTGTCGTTGGAGGACGCGCAGTTCGTCGAGAGCCAGCGGTTCAGTGTGCAGCAGACGGCGGGTTTGTTTGGGATCCCGAGCGCGATGGTGGCGCCGCGTGATGACGGGCCGGGTTTGACGGAGAGCGACCGCGTCCAGTTCGTGACGTTCGCGCTCGGACCCTTGTTTGTTGGGATCGATGAGGCGTTTAACGCCGACCGTGATCTGTTCCCGGACGATGACCCGGAGGAGCTGTTCGTCGAGTCGCTCGCGGACGCGTTGCTGCGGCCGGACACGGCGAGCCGCTACAGCGCGTACAAGGCCGCGAGGCAGGCCGGCTGGCTCACCGCGAACGAGATCCGCGCGCTCGAGAACTACCCGCCCCGCGACGAGGGAGACGAGCTGCAAAGCACCCCCGTCGGTGGTGCACCCAACGCCGACAGCTCGTCGGCCAGCATGGTCATGGAGCAACTCGAGCTGCTGCTGGACGGGAACGGGCACGACGAGTCTGATCTTGAGCGCGCTAGAGCGTTGATCGCCGAGCACAGCCAGGAGGGGGAGAGATGAAGGTGAAACAGGCTGGCAGCGCGCCGGCCAATTCGGGCTGCGTCGAGTTCAAGACGTTCGAGCTCCGGCTGGACGAGTTGACGGAGGAGGGCGAGTTCGAGGGGTACGCGAGCACGTTCGGGAACTCGGACTCCTGGGGTGACGTGATCGAGAAGGGCGCGTTCAAGAAGACGATCCGCGAGCGCAGGGGCAGGGTGCCGATCCTGTGGCAGCACTCGCCGTCCGAGCCGATCGGCCGATCCATGGAGATGGAGGAGGACGACAAGGGTCTCCGCACGCGCGGCAAGCTGACGCTCGCGGTGCAGCAGGCCAGGGAGGCGCTCGAGCTGCTCCGCGACGAGGCGCTCGACGCGCTCTCGATCGGGTTCCAGGTCATGAAGGCCGACCCGGTGAAGGACGACAACGGACGCCCGGTCGGGCGATTGTTGCGGGAGATCCGGCTGTGGGAGTACTCGGTCGTGACGTTCCCCGCGAACCCGTTGGCGCGGGTGGGTGTCGTCAAGGCAGACAACCACGATCTTGCGGGGCTGCTCGAGCAGCTGAAGACATTCGACCCGGAGACCGTTAGGGCACTCCTCGGCCAGCAGGCCGCGGGAGCCGCCCGAGCAGAGTCGCAGCCGGCCCGTGGGGCCACTGCCGCGCGCGCGATCCGGGATTACATAGCGACCACGTAGAAGGAGAGAGACGATGCGACATCATCGTGTGGCGCCGCAACTCGCGGGCCACGACATTAGCGACCTCGTCCGGTTGGGGCTCGCCCACGTCAGGGACGGCACCATCGTGCCCGCCCTAGCGGGTGGCGACCACGACCCCGAAGACGAGACCGAGAACGAGGATCCGCCGACCCCGGAAGTGAAACTCACGCCGGAGGTGAAGGGGATCCTCGACAAGCTCAAGAGCGACTGGGAAACAGAGTTCAAGACGGCGAACGAGCTGATGCAGGCGGAGATCGCCAAGCACGGCGAGGCGACCCCGGAGACGAAGCAGCTCTTCGACAAGGTCAGTGACCGGCTCGACCAGCTCGAGTCCAGGTTCGAGAAAGCAAAGCTCGACCAGCGCGCCGAGTCGGCGGAGGAGGAGAACCACGAGCGGAAGGCGTACGGCGAGTGGCTCCGCAAGGGCAAGCTGGGCGAGGAGGAGTTCGCGCACGTGAAGCACTTGCATGTGACGTGGGACGAGGAGCCGCGCGCGATCGAGCGGAAGACGATGATCGTCAGCGACGACACGACCGGCGGGTTCCTCGCGCCGGACGACGTCGTTAACGAGATCATTAAGGGCGTCGTCGAGTTCAGTCCGATGCGGGAGCTGTGCCGCGTCCGCTCGACGAGCAACCGCACGGTGCGGTGGCCGAAGCGGACGCAGCTCGCTGCCGCGGTATGGGTCGGTGAGCAGGAGACGCGAGCCGAGACGCAGAACCCGAACGTCGGGCAGGAGGAGATCAGCACGGGCGAGCTGCACGCCGAGGCGCGCGTCAGCTTCCAGGACCTCGAGGACGCCGCCGTCGATCTCGAAGCGTTCGTGAATGAGGAGTTCAGCGAGCAGTTCGGCGTCACGGAGGCGACAGCGTTCGTCAACGGTGACGGCCTCAAGGGCAAGCCGGAGGGGTTCCTCCAGTTCACGGATGTGGAGGACGCGACGAACGGGATCGAGACGGTCGACACGGCAACGAACGATGTCCTTGCCGCGGACGACCTGATCACCGTGTTCTACCTCCTCAAAGACGCGTACGCCAGAAACGCGACGTGGGTGATGAAGCGCTCAACTATCCGCGACATTCGCAAGATGGTGGACGACAACAGCCAGTACTTGTGGATGCCGGGGCTGGCCGGGAATGTGCCTGCCACGATCCTCGATCGCCCGTACGTTGAGGCGACCGACATGCCGGCTGTCGCTGACGGCGCGAAGGTGATCGCGGTCGGTGATTGGCGGCGCGGCTACCTGATCGTCGATCGCGTCCAGATCAACACGCAGCGCGACCCGTACAGCGATTACGCGAACGGAAACATCGCGCTCCGCGCAAGGAAGCGCGTCGGCGGTCAAACGATCCTGAGTGAGGCCCTCAAGGTCCTCACGATCCAGTAGGAGGAGGTGAACTAATGCGTGATCTATTCAACAGCCTCGATGTGGCGCAGGTGCTCGACCCAGTGAACGTCACCGCTGACAAGATCAGCGATCGCGGCGCCGACCTCAAGGGGTACGAGGGCGCGCTCGCCGTCGTCGCGGTCGGTGTGACCGGCGACACCCTCGACGGCAGCAACTTCATCTCGCTGGAGCTGGAGGAGAGCGAGGACGACTCGACGTTCACTGACGTGGCGGTCGAGGACATGATCGGTGGTGTCCAGGGCTCGTCCGGGCAGTTCGCGTTGATCAACGCGGCCGCCGAGGACGACACGGCTTACGCGGTCGGGTACATCGGCACGAAACGGTACATCCACGTTGTCGTGAACGTGACGGGGACGCACACGAACGGGACGCCGGTCGGCGCCGTCGTCGTGCGCGGCCACAAGCGGCACAAGGTCGGGCCGGCCGTCTAACGGCTAGCCCGGTAGGAGACGACTAGGGGTCGGCCACGGTGCCGGCCCCTCGTTGTTTCCAGGAAGGCGGAGTGAATGAGAGTTAACCCATTGAGGGAGCACCGCGTGGCGCCCGACGGCGTGACCGTGGTTGAGCTCCGGCCGGGCGTGCCCGTTGATCTTCCTGACCGTGTCGCTGAGCGGCTGGTCAGTGAGGGGATCGCCGAGCGAGCGCTCGGTGGCGCGCCGGAGAACAAGGCGCTGGCGGGTGCTCCCGACAACAAGAGCCTCGGTTCGCTAACCAGGGCCGAGCTAGTGGAGCTCGCCGAGGAGCGTGGTCTGGAGGCGCCGGCGCGCGCAACGAAGGGCGCGCTCATCAGGCTGCTAGGGGACGAGGAGGCGTAGACGGGTGGCTGATGGCGTCACGATCCCGGCGACCGGGAACGGTACAGCTACCCCGGTTGTTGCGACCTATGATGCTGGCGCGGCTGGGCATATTCAGCTTGTGCGGCTCGGCGCGGTGTCGCCGCAGTTTGAGCGGCTCACGAGCGCGACCCTCACCGCTGGCGGCAACGTCGACCTCACGGCCGCGGATATCACGGTGGGCACGGTCGGTGATCTCGTGGCTGTGCATTTCAGTTCGTCGGTGGCGTTGCGCTGCGATATCGAGATAGTGAGTGGCGGACGGACAGCGGTCGTGACGGCGTTCAGTCGTGGCGGAGAGCTGGCTGTGTGGGAGACGCCTGGCGCGGGGTTCGTGCCCCAGGCGGGCGGGACCGGCAACGGGTTCGGCGTGTCGGTCACGAACCTCGACCCGAGCCAGGCGGCGGACGTGTACGCGACGTTGTTCTGGGACGAGCTGTAGTGGCGCGGCTTTCGTTGACGATCACGGAGACCGAGCTCGCCGAGCTGAAGGCCAGGCTAGTGCTGGAGCAGCAGCAGGCTCGCTTGTACAACCTCGCGAGCGGTGAGTGCCGCGAATACAAGGAGCGGATCCAGGCCGCGTACCAGCTGCCGCCCGTGTTCGAGCTTGATCTCGCGACGGGCGATGTCACGTACGAGGCCGCGACCGCGGAGAGGTTGAACGAGTGAGTGACGTGGGGCCAGGACCGACTGAGCTGATAGTCCGCCGGAACGAGGTGGCGGTCCAGAAGCTCGAGTTTTCGATCGCGCAGCAGGAGCTGTCGCTGCTCGAAATGGACGACCAGAAAAACCGGATACGCGAAAACATTGAGGCGACAAGACGCGAGCTAGAGGGCGCCAGAGACAGCCTCGAAGCGGCGCGCAAAGCGAAGACATCAAGCAAGAAGAGTGAGAGTGAGGTAACTGATGGCTGATGAACGGAGCGCTAATGCCGTGATCCTGGTGGATCCGGCGACGAGGACGCAGGAGGCGGGTGTAGACGCGAGCGGCCACCTCCAGGTGGATATCGCGGCGAGCTCAGGAACGGTCACTGTCGATAACGCGGGCACGTTCGCCGCGCAGATTGACGGTGACGCGTTGACGGCGTTGCAGCTGATCGACGACGTTGTTGCGACGCTCGGCACGGACACGTATACGGAGACGACGACGAAGGGCGCTGTTGTTGGCGCGGTCAGGAATGACACGCTCGCCGCGCTCGCGGGCACTGATAATGAGGTGGCGCCGCTCCAGGTTGACGCGTCTGGAGCGTTGTACGTTCAGGAGGGCGCGCCTCTCGACGTTAGCGCCGCGACGGTCACGGTCGACCTGGGATCGAATAATGACGTGACGATCGAGGGTGGCGCTGTCCTGGGTACGGACGGGAGTGCTGGGCCGGCGAACGCGCTGAGTGTCGGTGGCACGGAGTCGGACGGGACGTTCCAGGAGGTCCGGACGGACACGGACGGGCACTTGCAGGTTGATGTGTTGAGTGGCGGTGGCACGGACTCGCCGACGGGCGCGACGGTTGACCTGGCGAATAGCACGGACACGGCAGCGGGGTCGAGCAGCAATCTCGACTCGGCTGAGATCACGGAGGCCGAGAAGCTGTGGGGATGTGACATCACGGCGAGCGTCGCGTTCAAAGCGATCGTGCAGCTCGTCGAGGACGACGCCGCGACGGCGATCGGGACGGCGTTCGGTCGTGCTGGTGAGACGGTCAAGTGGCGGGCGCCGCACCGCGATTTCGCTGCGCACGCTGGCGCGAGTGCCGGCGTTGACGTGTTCCGTGTCGTGGCAAAGAATCTCGACACGAGCCAGGCGGCCGACCTGTACGCGACGTTTTTTTACAGCACGTGAGTAGAGAGCTAGACGGGTAACCGACGATGAGTGACGTTCGCCCAGGCCACGAGATCGATGTTCAGCGGGTCGGTGGCGCGGCGGTCGACGCGGTGCTCCCGGTCATTGGGGGTCACCCGAACGTCGTGACTGTCCGAGCGAACTACACGGCGGCGCAAACTAACGCGGCTGTTGTCGCGGTCAGTGCGGGCGCGAAGATCGTCGTGACGCGCTGCTCGGCGCTGCTCGATAACGCGTGCTCGGTCGATGTGCAGGTGCGGATCGGGTTCGCCGCGGCGACGACACCGACGACGACGGGAGTGCTGCTCTCGCACCCGGGGGTCGCGGCCGGTAGCGGCGTCGTTGAGGGGAACGGGGCGGGGATACTCGGGATCGGCGCTGACGACGAGGACGTCAGGATCACGAGCGAGGTGCCGACAGGCGGCAGCCTCGACGTTGTCGTGAGCTACTACACGGTGCCAGCGTAATGAGGTTGGCGACGCGCGAGGATTTCGAGCCGGCAAACAGCACTGAGCTCGCGGAGGCGATGTACGGTGCACTCGACCCGTCGGGGACGCCGGAGGGATACCGACGGTACCCGCACCTGTCGAAGCGCGTCAACGAGCTGAATCAGCGTTTCGCACCGAACGGTCAGAAACTCCTCGTCGCAGGCTGCGCGTTCGGGTTCCTCGTCGATGATCTCGTTGGCGTGGGCTATGACGCCTACGGGATTGACGCGAGCGCGTGGGCGATCGGCCGCAGCAACGAGGTGCTGCCCGGCATTGCGGCCCGTGTCGGTGTTGTCGACGCGACCGTTGAGAGCGAGATCAACGATTTCCGTCGCAACGTCATGGGGATACAGGGCAACCGGAAGATCGACCTCGCGGTGACGGAGGACCTGCTGCCGGTGCTCCGTGACGACGAGATCCCGCTCGCGCTCGCGGCGCTCAGGGCGCAGACGCAGGCGAACCTGCTGCACATCGTGACGCCGAGCGACATGCCCGGCACGGAGTACCCCGGCGACTACATGCAGCCCGGCCAGCTGAACGATTCTCAGGCGGATCCGATCAACTGGAAAACCACCGCGGAGTGGCTCGCGATCGTGTCGCCCCCTGATGTGCTCGTCACGGCGCCCGACTACCAGGTGGTCACCTAGATGGCGGTCACGATCGACGCTAGTCTCTCGTGGCCCGCGCACCGCAACCAGTTCGTCGGCCCAGTCGAGGACGGGAACGGCAACCTCTACGTCGCCCTCTACGACACGACCGAGGGCGTCATCGAGATGTGGAAATCCACTGATGGTGGCGACACGTGGGTCGAGCAGGACAATGGCGGCACGAACCAGCCCGGCTACGGGGGCGGTACCCCGCACGTTTGCGACATCACGATCGACGCCGCTCTCAACACGATCTATGTTCTCCGCAGCTCGCACACGTATCCCAGCTTCGCGCCGGACGTCGCGAGCTTCAACACGTCGAGCGCCGCTAGCAGCCAGGACACGTGGACGAGCGCCGAGATCGGCAACATCGGATTAAACAGCGACGGCGTCCACGTCAGCGGCACGTCTGCGCAGTTCGTCGTGGTCAGGTCGGACGGCGACCTCGTTGTCGCATATCAAGGCATCCAAGAAATGATCATGGGCGCCTCGTTCCGCCGCCTGAATGTTCAAGTGTGGAACGGGTCGACCTGGCCGTCTCTGGGCTGGAACACGCCCGGCATCGAGGCTCATCAGGACTTGCGAGCCGTCGTGCTCGGCGCGAACGACCGCACCCATGTTTTTTTCACACGGACGGATAGCGACCACGTTCAGCATCGGAGCATCGACAGCGACAACACATCCAACAGCGCCGAGGATCTCACCGGCATAACTGACATCGACGAGACGCGTCTCTACGCGTTCGGTCTCGGCACGCTGAACGGGTCGGAGATCGTGCAACCGTACGTGGAGCCATTCAGCGCCGACACGAGATTCCTGCGCGCAACGAGCGCCGCAACGATCGCCGGCACAGCCACCAGCACCGACCTCTCCAACTTCGACCCGGAGGACTTCACGAGCAACCCCGGCGCGGCCGTCAACGTCGACGGGACGATCTACTGGATCCAGGTCGACGACATCGACCTCGACATCGACTACTGGAACGACCAGGGTATCGACACGTGGAGTGGGCCGACGTCGCTCGAATCCGGTGTGACCGTCGCCGGCCTCAGCGCCAGCCACTGCCCCGGCAACGGGATCATCGGCGTCGTCTTCAACGACAACGGCACCGTGAAATTCTCGACGATCGACGTTGGTGGTGGCGAGGAGCCGGCCACGGCGATCCGCGACACGATCGGCACCGGAATCATCCCGAGCCCACGATGACGCTCCTCACCCTCTTCCACAACGCGGCACCCGACACGGGAGCCAGGATCACGCAGCGGCTCAGAAGCCTCCAGGGCCGGCACCTCCACCGCTCCACCCCGGCCGGCCGCCCCAACCGCTCGAACCCATCCCCAGGCCACAGTGGTGATCCCACCACCGGCCGCCCAGGAAGCGAGCCCGGCCACGGAACATTCGGCGACCCCGAACACTAAGGGACCCTGATGGCAGCGATACAACACTTCCTCGGCGAACTATCGCCAAGCCTCGACGACACCCTCACAGCAGACGACGGCACAGCGTTCGATCTGACCGGCGCGACCGTGACGTTCAGCATGCGCGCGCTCGGCAGCAGCACACCCAAAATTGACCACGAAGAGGTCGACATCGTCAGTGCCGCGGACGGCACCGTCCGCTACGACTGGGCGACGGGCGACGTCGACACAGCAGGCACCTACCTCGCCTGGTTGGACGTCACGCTCAGCGCCAAGACGCAAAGCGTCTTCGAATTCGTCATCGAGATCGTCGACCACGCGCCCATCACAGGCGACCTGATCGAGATCGGCGAACTCCGCGAATTCCTGCAGAAACCGTCGCTTGACCATGACCAGGACGTCGAGATGAGGAGACTGATCAAACGGGCGAGCAAGGCGATCGCGATGTACTGTCGCCGCGAGTTCGCTCCCCCGGTCACGGCCGCCACGAGGCGATTCACCGTTGACCCTAACAGCCTGATCCGCGCGGGCGGCCGGCAGGTCCGAGTCGTCAACCTCAGCCCCCACGACCTCCGTTCCGCCAGCGCGGTCAGCATGCACCCAGAGACCGCGGCCCCGACCACACTCACAGCTGACACCGGCTACATCCTGTGGCCGCACAACGCGCCGGACGGCACCTACACCGAGATCCGCGTCTCGACGGAGGTCGCCATTACCAGCGACGTGCTCGGTGATTTCGGGTTCGCGTACCTCGACGTGACCGGTGACTGGGGATTCGCGACCGTCCCCGACGACGTGCGATTCGCGTGCGTCAGCCAGGTAGCAGTCTGGGCCAGGCGGCATCTCAACAATGTCGCGACAACGTTCCTGCTCGACGAGGGCCGCGTGGAGCGTCCACAGGCGCTCGACTCGGCTGTCCGTGACCTGCTCCGACCGTACCGCAGGGCGCCGTTCGCATGAGCCCCACAGTCCGCATAGAGATAGACGGCGACGAGGAACTCCGCTCCGCTTTCCTGGCGGTCCGCTCGGAGCTGAAGCAGGGCGTGAAACAGGATCTCAAGGAGGCCGCGCATAAGCACGGCGTCCCCGCTGCGCGCAGGCTCTCGCCCTCCAGCAGGATCGACAGTCTGATTCGCGCTGGCGCCACTATCACCACGGCCCACATCGAGGTGCCTCTGAAACGCGGCGTGTGGCCCGGCCCGAAAGGCCGGAACGTGCCCGCGCTCCTCGAGTTCGGCGGCACCATCCGCGGCGTCCTCGAACCGAAATCAGCCAAGGCGATCCGCACCCCTTACGGGCCCCGCGCCCGCGTCAAACGCGCGCGCCGCTACCGCGCCCGGAAATACCTGCAGACCGCCGTCACAACAACGCTCCCGGCCGTCGTCGCCGACGCCGAACGCGCCATCGAGCACCGGTTCGAACGCCGCCGCGTAGACGTCACCTGAGATGGCTGCCACGAAAACAACCCTCACGGTCACCCGGGACCGTCTCCAACAGGTGTTGCAAACCATTCCAGGCGTCAAGGTCTACGACCACGAGCCGCTCAGCCTCGACTCGTTGCCGTGCGCGTGGCTCGGGCTGCCCACCATCACCCGCGTCAGCGTCGACGATCGGGAAACACAACTCGGATCCGACACGTGGCTGTACGAGTGGCCAGTCACGATCGCCGACAGCCTCGACGTGCCAGAGCGCGGACACAACGCCGCGCTCGAGCTCGTCGCGCAGGCGATCGGCGCTTTCGACGAGGACGAGACATTGACCGGGACCGTCGGCACGCCGGCACCGGGGATCGTCCGGGCCGCAATGGTCAGTGCCGAAGCGGAGCACAGGCTCAACGAGGAAACCAGCCAACGCTACATCGTCTGGACATGCAGCGTCCAGGTGCTTCACGAAGTCGCCTAACAAGGAGGAAACCCATGGCCCAAGCGAAGAAGAAGGATGAGGGGCGCTACGAGCTCCTGCTCGACCTGCCCGGGGCCGCCAACGTGCGGCACAAGATCCCCGGGTTCCCGGTCGAGTTGCACCCGACCGAGCCGACGCCGATCGAGGAGACGGGACTGACGGTCAGGGAGGTGCAGGCGTGGATCGACCAGCACACGCCGAAGCCGCACACCGAGATCCTTGGTCTCGGAACCGTCACGGCGGGTCTCGCGAGCCGCGACACGCAGCCGGTCGTCGACGGCCGCTGCCCCGTCAAACTCACCGACCGATCAGAGAAAACCACGACCACGACCAGCACACCTGAGGAGGACTAGCCAATGGCGAGGGGATACGTGAGAATCGCGTGGGAGGACGTTCCCGGCAACGAGAACAACTCTCCCACGGCCAGCACAAAGAAACTGTTTGCGCCGCTCCAGGAGTTTTCGTTTGAGCCTGGGTTCGCGCACTTGAACCGTGACGATGAGCTCGTCGACACGGACGAGCCGCGCCCGGATCTGCCCGAAAGCGCCGACCCGACATGGAGCATGCGGTTGCGGATGTACCCCGACGTGATCGGGTTCCTATTGACGACGATGCTCGGAGACCCGACGACGACGGACGGCGACGGGATCATCACGGATCCCGACTCGGTCGTGATCCCGGCTGGCGCTTACCGTCACGTGTGGACGAGCCCGTTCGGGCCGACGGGCGCGAGCCCGCGCACGTTCGAGGCCGACGTCGCGTATGAGGACGCGGAGAACGTGTTTTTCAAGATCAAGGGAGGAGTCATCACGTCGCTTGGTGTCGAGAGTCCGACCGAGGGTGGCGTGTCTCTCAGCCTGAGCGGGCCCGCGTTGTACCTCGCGCGGCAGTCCGATCCGTCGTTGTCGCCCGCGTATGAGGGTGACACGATCCCGCCGTTCCTGCGTGCGCACGCGGGTCTCAGCTGGGCTGCTGGTACGGCTGACGTGCGCGACCTGAGCTTGCAGCAGGAGATGAGCGCGGAGACGCAGCACACGTTCGGGAGCGGGTCGAAGTGGGCTGACAAGGTGTACAAGGGCAGCGGGCCGCCGATGACGACGGGGCAGATCCAACACAACCTGATCGACGCGGACGACTACGACAAGCTCGAGGCTGCGACCGGGTTCGCCGCGACGGCTAAGTGGGTGTCGACGGCGATCATCGCGAGCAGCTACCCGTACAAGGTGTACTCGGAGATCAGTAACGCTCAGTTGACGGGGGGCGGCCCGGACGCGCTGACGAACCAGCGGCGCCGCGGGTCGAGCTTCCCGTTCAAAGCCACCCGGAGCGGCGCGGCGGCCGTTGTCTTTTCCGTCGTAAACGCCACGGAGGACTACTCGTAGGCCATGAGCAACGAATGGGGGCCACCCGAAACAGTTGAGATCACGTTCGAAGCGACCGGCCGAACCGCAACCCTCTGGAAAGACTTCCCGGCCATGGAACTCGCGGCAGAGGGGCAGCTACCAGACGAGCTGATCGACGCGCTCGAGGCGATCGGCCTCGGCGAGTTGAAAAGCGAGGCCACGGGGTCAAGGCTGATCAAGGCGATCTGCATCGGCGCGTTCGTGCGGCCAAGGGTCGTCGCGCGACGCGAAGACGCCGTCTACGACGAGGATGAGGAGCGGTGGGACGCCGTGTCGTTCGCGTCACTGGAAAGGGGGGAATGTCTTGAGGTACTGACGCATGTGATGCAGTCGCTCGTTGACGCCCAGAAATTTCGCGGAGAGCGACCAGGCGCTGCGGATGGCGCTGACGGCGAAGGCGTGGGGCGGCCGGCCAAGCCAAGCGGCGGGACTAAGGAGCGGAAGCCTGGAGGCCGAGCTGGTGGACAGTCGGCTCGCGGAAAGGCTACTCGAGCAGCGAGCGGAGCGGGTGCTGGCAAGGCACGGGCAAAGCGATGAGATCGGCGCCGACGCTGAAGCGTTCGTCGGGGACGAGCTGACATAGCCGCACACTCGGCACATCGTGGCCCGCCCGGGGTGGGTGGTTAGGCGTGGCTAAGAACACTGTCCGGATCCAGTACGTCAGCGAGACGAAGGATCTCGAGCGCGGCACGAAAAAAGCCGAGAGCCTGCTCGGCGACCTGAACAAGCGCGGCAAAGGCATCTTCAGCGGGCTCTCTAAGAGCGCTGGCGCGTTCGGGCTCGCGCTTGGGGCTGGTGGCCTCGTGTTCGGCGTCAAGAAGGCGATCGACGCGGCGAGCAACCTCAACGAGAGCGCCGACAAAGCCCGGCGGATCTTCGGAGAGGCGAGCGCGGAGGTCGAGAAGTTCGGGGAGGGCGCCGCGACGCAGTTCGGGCTGAGCAAACGCGCCGCCCTCGACGCAGCCAGCGGCTTCGGAATCCTGCTCGGCAAGACGGGGGAGGCGCCCGCGCAGATCGCCGCGATGAGCACCCAGCTGGCCGGGCTGTCCGGTGACCTCGCCAGCTTCGCGAACCTATCGGGAGGCGCGGAGGAGGCCAGCCAGAAGCTGACCAGTGTCCTCGCGGGCGAGACCGAGGCGGGCCGCTCTCTCGGCATCGTCTTTAACGCGGCGACGGTGGAGGCGAAGGCACTCGCGCTCGGGCTCGCCGACACGGCGAAGGAGCTCACGGAGGGCGACAAGATCCTGGCGCGCTACAAGATCGTGCTCGAGGAGACGGCGACGCAGCAGGGCAACTTCGCTGACACCAGCGACGGGCTAGCCAACCAGCAGCGCACCCTTGCCGAGCAGTGGGAGAACGCCCAGGCCACGCTCGGGCAGAAGCTGCTGCCGCTCGCGACGCAATTGGTGGGCGTGCTCACGGACATGATCCCCGTCATCGTCGGCGTCGTCGACGGTGTCGACCGCGTGGTGAATGTGTTTGGCGGGTGGAAGGTCGCTTCCGGGTTCATTATCGGCGGCCTGCTGCTCAGCAAGGTCGCGGCGCTCGCAGCGGTGCTCACGACGACGCTGGTCCCGGCCCTTGCTGCGGGCACTGCCGGCTTCACCGCCATGGGCCTGGCGGCCGACAAAGCTGCCGCGTCAGCGGCCAGGAGTACAGCGGCGTCGACAACGAAAGCGGCGACGGTGGGTATAGGAGCGGGTATAGCGGCGGGGACGGCGACGGCATTCCGGACAGTGGCGCGCAAAGCGATCCCGATCGCGATCGTAGGTTTCATTACCAAGCAGAGTTTCGACCTCGGCCGGAAGGCCGGCGAGGCGCTCGCTGAAGGATTCTCGGGGCCGTCCGCTACCAAGAAGTTCGAGGAGAGCGCGCGCAAGGCCGGCTTCGACAGCTTGCAGGCGTGGGCGGACGCGCAGGACGAGGGCCTCAGGATCTGGGCCAGGCTCAATCGTGAACGGCTCGAAGACATCGGCATCGACAGCGTCCAGGAACTCGCCGAGACGTACGAGCGGGAGATCAACACCAGGATCGTGAGGCAGTGGGAGACGATCAACAAGACGAAGGAGCTGAAAGCGAAGTCGGTGCGCGCTTTCGGAGGGATCGGCCGTGACAGCGTGGTCGCGCTCAGCGAGCCGTATAAGGGGTTCGGGACAGCCGCGATCCGGTTTCTCGCGCCGGCGTACGAGGAGATCCAGAGCTTTGTCGATGAACGGAACGCGCAGATAGCCGAGAGCATCGCGGTCTCGGCCGCGGCCGCGTTCGACTCAGCGACGTTCGTTGGTGGCCCGGCCTCGTTCACGCGCTCGAGCAGTTTCGGGGACTCCACGCTCAAGGGCGGCACCGGCATCCCAAAGTACGACGTTATTATCGCGGCCAAGCAGTGGCTCGGCGTCAACTACGCGTGGGGCGGTGGACGCGCCGGCACCCCCGGCCCGAGCCCCGGTAGCGCAGGCCCCGCGACCAAGGAAGGCGAGGTCGGCCTCGACTGCTCCGGCCTCATCTACAGCGCATACCGGTCGATCGGTATCACGCTCGCCGCGTCCACGTCGCAGGGAATGGCAACCATCGGCCGCGAGGTGTCCCCGGCGAACGAGAGCACGCTCATGCCGGGCGACATCATCATCAACAATGGAGGAAAACACGCTGTCCTCTACGTCGGTCAAGGCAACGTCATCGCGGCGAGCAGCTCGACCGACAGCGTCGTGATCCAGCCGCTCTCGACACACCTGGCGTTCGGGTTCGTGACCGCGCGCCGCGTCCTCGAGTCCGGGGAGCAGGCACCTGCCGGATCTGTAGATGATGTCGTCGCGAGTGCCTCCGGCGGCGGAGCGTCGTCAGCCGCGCCCGTTTCGAGAGGCCGCGGCCGGGCTTCGCCCAAAGCGACCCCAGAGCCTCCGCCGGAGCCGACGTTCCCGGGGATAGAACGGATCAGCAGCCGCATCGAACGCAGGTTCGGCCGGCTCACCGGCCCCGACACGGGCGAGGTGCTCCGCTTCGACAAGAAGAGCGGCGAGTTCCAGGTCGTCGCGATCAAGCCGAACATCAAAGGCCTGCAGAAGCTCGCGGTCGAGCTCAGACGCAAGGTGCTGCCGAGGATCCGCCGGAAGATCGCCGCCACGAAGAAAGCGATCGGCCTGCTCGTCGGCAAGAGCAAGAAGGGCAAGAAGAAGCACCGGCTCGCCCCGAAGGTCCAACGCGAACTAGCGCGGCTGCGCGCCAAGCTGCGTGAGCTGCTCGAGGAGTTCCAGGAGGTCAAAGCTCTCTTCCAGGAGGTGCGCGCGTCGATCAAGGATCTCGTCGCCGCCGCAGACGACGAGGACGTCACCGACACGGGAGGCGGAGACACCGACCTCGGCGGCATCGACGACGCGCTCGACCTCGACCTCGCCCAGGCAGAAGGCACCGAAGATACCGCGGACGATATTGCGGCGCTCAGCGCGATCGAGGGCGCCCTAGAGGCCGACCTCGCCACCGCGTTGGGACAAGGTGATCTCAGTACTGCCGCCCGCATTCAGCGGGAGTTGAACACGATCCGCAGCAGGATCGCGTCGCTCCAGGCCAGCGGCACAGACCCCGGCGGCATCCCCACTCCCGATAGAGACGACCCCGACACGCTCGCGCTGCTCCAGCAGGCGCAACTACGCGCAAGCGTCGCCACCAGGACAGCGCAACTCAACGCCGCCCTTGTCCGCGCGATCGGCGTCGGCAACAGCGGCACGACCGTGATTTTCCAGAGTGTCGTGCCGACGACTGAGGATCAGGCCGCCGCCGCCGCCGGCATCTTCACGCAAGGCCTGAGCCAGCCCGGATTCGTGTCCGCGTCGACGGAGAAGGTCGGTCTCTAGGTGGCGGCGCTTCTGAAACTCGTGTGTGCGCGCACGAGACGCGACCTGACGATCGTCGACGGCAGTACGGACACCGGGTACGCGAGGCTGCTGCCGCCGCAGTGGGGCGCGCCACAGCACCAAACACAGTTCAGTGGCGCTGTCGGGACGCAGGGCGCTCGCTCTGTCGGCGGGACGCTCGCCAACCGCGCGCTCGTCCTGCCCGTCAGGATCTCGGGGGCAACACTCGACGAGATGCTCCGGCGGGAGCAGGCGCTCGCGCTCATGGTGGATGAGATGCGCCGGTATGGAGGCGAGATCGTCTGGCGGCCTACGGGGGCGTCGTTTCGGCAGCGGTTCCAGGTAGTTGACGCCCGGTTGGGTGAGCCTGTGTGGGCGAAACGCAGCGAGGTGACGGGGATCCTCGACGTGTCGATAGAGGCGACCACGCGCCCGTACGCGCACGGCGACCCCATGTACTCGGACAACCTGCTGGTCGAACCAGGCGAGTGGACGGTCAACGCCGGCACCGAGGGCACGCACTTCAAGTTCGGCCCAGACGGCGAGTTCCAGGTGCTTGGCTCGACCACGATCCGGCTCACGCACACCGAGTACGGGTACCGCTGGCAGGACGGCATGGCCCAGGCGAGCTTCCACCCTGGCGCCACGGGGAACGCGATCCACGTCGCGATGTGCGTCGATCCCGACGATGCGGGCAACGACACGTACCTTGCCGCGCGGCTCGACAGCAACAGCATCGACCTGATCAAGGTCGAGGACGGGTCGGTCACGCAGCTCGCGACGACTGCGACCGGGTTCGGCGCGTACGAGGAGCACTGGTTCACCGTCCGCATATATCGCACGGGCGCGCGGCTCGTCGGTCAGGTCTGGAATCAGCAGGTGCCGGGCCTCGTCACGGCCCCTGATCATGAGGTGCTGCACACGCTGAGCGCGAGCGACCGCAACGCTTTCTATGACGGGACCGTTGGTTTCCAGCTCGTGTCGCCGACCGGGACCGTGTATGTCCGAGATTTCGGTTTCTGCGCGTACGGGACGCCGCGGCAGTCCGGCGCGACCGCTAGGCCCTACCAGGTGCCGTGTACCGTCCCGCTCCGTCACATCCCCGGGGACGCGCCCGCGCTCTGTGATTGGCGCGTAGACATCGACGACGCGGTGCCGGCGTTCGCGCTGCTCGGCTGGTCAAGGTTGCCGCTGCCTCATAACGCGATCTGGAACGGCGGCGGCGACGCGTGGGCCGGCTTCGACACTGTCGGCTGGTCGGCCGCCGCGGGCCTCTTCAACGCCGCCGCAACCTCGATAAGCAGGATCACTAGCGACCGGAGCCCGTTCGGCGGCGCCGGGCACTTCCTGAGGGCGACCGTAACCACGAGCGCGGACAGCGGCGTCTTCTTCCGGGTGCCGCCGACGCTCGCTCAGCCCGACGACCACGAGATCGCTATCGCATGGGTCAAAGCCGACACGCTCACCACGAACGTCGATATCGCTGTCGGCGCCAGCGGCGAAACAGACGCCAGCCCCGCCGTCGCACTCACGACCGGGTGGCAGCTGCTCAGCGCAATGGTCTCCACACCAATCACGCTGCAAGCCGAACGGGAGTTCACGGTCAGGTCGAAGGGCACGACCGCCGGGACAATCGACTTCACCGGCGCCAACGTGTTCTACGGGAAGGCCGCGGCGCTGGCCGCATCGCTCAGCGCGAGTGCCCTAACCGCAACGCTCGAGCGGGTCCCGCCGGAATGGGGCGAGCCCCCGTATTTCGTGTTGATCGACGTGGACACGACCACGCCCGAGGTCTGCCATGTCACGGCCGCGACCGATACCCAACTGACGTTCGGGGCGCGCGGCCTGATGTTCACCACGGACGCGGCCCACAGCACAGGCGACAGCATCGTGAGGTTGCCGCCCCTCAGGCACCTGATGGGGCAGGGCGCGCTCCCGCCCGTCGGGATCGTCCCGGCAATCACATCGATAGACACCGGCGGCAGCCCCACCTTGACAAGCACGAGCGCGGCGCTGTGGGGCGACTGGATGGAGATCCAGAACACCACCACCGCGGCCGACCTGCTCTCGTTCGACTGGCTCGTCGACCCGAGCCTGATCCCGCCAGACGAGTTCACGGACGGCGAGCTCGCCGTCGAGGTGTGGGCGAAAATCAACTACGACAACGCGTTCAACGGCACCCTCATCGCGAAAGCAGCCCTCGCGCCCGAAACAAGCTCGCTCGACGCCGCGGGGAACCTCGTGATCGAGGCCGGTGAGGCGATCTACACGGACGAGCACGGCACGACAGGCAAGACGCTGCTGGAGATGACAGACACCGTCGGCGACCCGCGCATGACCCGCGTCGGGACGCTCCGGTTCCCGCGTGACAGCGGCATGGACACCACCGGCCAGCACCGCTGGCGGCTCTGGTTCGCGCTCGAATGGACGGGCCTGACCGGCACAGGCAAAGTCGGGCTCGACTACCTCCTCCTCGTCCCCGCCGCCAACCGCGCAGCCAGCCCAACCGGGAAACCCTTGGACTCGACGTACCCGGTGTTCATGCCCGGCACCGCTGGTGACGAGATCGCCAGGATCGTCCACAGCGACCTCAGCTCTGGTCTCGAATTCCTCAACACCGGGGGGTCTGGCTCGCCAGCGTTCCGGGCGGCCGGGCAGGGCGCGAGCGGTCTCGGCGGCACGCCGATCGAGATCGGTCCGGGAGACGCGCTCATGGTGCCGTGGCTCGGAAAGCTCGTCCCCGACGACCCGACCGTCGAGAACGTCAGCGAGATCGCGCCGCCCTGGACGAGCGGCATGCAGTTCCGCATCGTGCCGCGCTACTGGACAGCCAGAGGCGAATAGCGTGGGCTCGCGTACTCAGCCGACCGTTCGAGTGGAGCGGCTCGGCGGCACGTGGGAGGTGATCGGCCGCGACCGGCTCCGAGGCGTCGTCGTCGAAGACCTCAACATGAACTACTCGGACTGGGGCCCCGACAGCGCGAGCTTCCGCGTCAAAGCCGTCGGCTCCAACATCGCGCGCCCCGAACTGCTGCCGTTCACGCCCGTCGAGGTCGAGCAAGAAGGCCGCGTCATCTGGAGCGGCCGGATCATGGCGAAACCCGTCGACGCCGACTCCCACTCCGTCCAGTGCGAAGGGTGGCACCACGCCACCCAAGACAACCCGTACCGGAAACTGTACGTTCACCAGCGGCTCTCGGATTACACCGACCTGCGGTCTCTCCCCGACATCAACCTGATCGAAGTGGAGTCGGCCGGCCGTGTCCGAAACGAGAACGGGCACATCGTGATCGGCTGGGACAACGGCCACGCGTTCCCGAGCGCGAACCGGCAGGTCGGTGTCATCTTCGACGCGGGTCACGGCAACGCGATCAAACGCGTCACCTGCGTCTACGAGTCGAGCGACAACACGTTCAGGGCGTCGTTCTTCGCCAGAGTCACGAACACTCGCAGCCTCAGCGTCGGTATAGAGGACGCGTTCATCGTCGCCATGGATCAGGGCGCGAGCCGGACCGACTCCGGGACGCTCACCAACCCGGGCCGCTACCTCACCCTGTTCATCAACAACGGGTCTGCGCACACGATCGCGGTCGACCAGTACATCCGCATCAAGGAATGCATCGTAGTCAGCGACACCGCCTACGAGACGGGCGACGCGAGCGCTCTCACTGCGAGCGACGTCGTCACGGACGCGACCGGCCGGCTCGGCAAGGAGTTCAACGCGAGCACGGCCCTGATCACCGCGACGTCGTTTGTGATCGAGGAGTGGCAGAGCGAGTGGCAGACGCCACGCGAGAACATGGAGGCCGCGAACGCGATCGAGGACAACCAGATCCGCGTCGCAGGCGACGACCAACGCACGATCGAATACCGGCCGCGACCGACAGCACCCGAGATCGAGGTCGGTGGCGGCTACGGTTTCCAGGACAGCTCGGAGAGCGGCCAGCTGATCTACAACCGCGTCATCGTCACGGGTAAGGGCGCGGACGGGTTCCCGGTCCAGGTGACGCGCACGACCGGCGACCTCGTCGGTGTCCCCGTCGAGGCCGTCGACCAGCAGCTCGCCAACGCGAGCTTCGACACCGACCTGAGTGATTGGACGGTCACGTTCGGATCGGCCGCGAGGATCACCAGCCCGGTCGACAGCTCGCCCGGCGCTATGCGGCTCGACACCGGCGCCACCCCGCTCGTCCGAGCCGTCAACACCTCTTGGACGAGCAATCTAGTGCTCGGCGTGACGTACGAGCTCTCGTTCGCGCTCCGCGACGTCGGCAGCGTCGTGATGGACGCGATCAACCTCTGGGTCGGCACAGACCTGCTCGAGGTCGACCCCGCAGACCTATCCACGTCGGCGTTCACGGTCTTCACGGTCCCGTTCGTTGCCGCCACCGCGCAGCCTGAGGTCGGCGTGTTCGTCGCGGGGCAGAGCCAGGGGCAGGCGCTGATCGTCGACACGTTCGTTAACCGCACAGCGATCGGTTCGCAGCTCGACAAGCGCGGCCTGACGCGCGCGCGGGTGCTGCCGATCAGCTCGTCTATCACGGACGCGGTCGCTGAGAAGCTCGGCGAGATCTGGCTGGCGCAGCACAACACGACACCTTTCAGTGGAAGCCTGACCGTTGTTGGTGACAGGGTCCGCAGGATCCGCGACGGCGTACTTGTCGACCCCGCTCATCTCGGCCAGTACGTTGGTGGCCTGATCCGGCTCAGCGACCGGATCGACCCTGATAACGGCGGTCTCGGTCGTGACGGGAGGATCGTTGGTCTCACGTACGCGCCAGAGACGCGGACGGCGACGATCGCGATCGACGATCGCCGCAACGTGTTCGAGACGATCATCACGAGATACGCGGCACTCGCCGGAGGCTGAGGAGCCAGCCCACGTGAAACACACAACCCGAGAGAGGGAGGTAGCAGCATGAAATATCCGCCATTGAAGCCAGGGAAATGGGTGTTCTGGGGGGGTGTGGCGGCCCACAATCAGCGCCCATTGGGGAACTGGCAGTCAGACCACGCCGTCGACCTGAGGGCGCCACCGTTCACCGCGGTGTTCGCGGTCGAGACCGGCGTGATCAGGAGCCTGGGTTTCAGTGATAACGGGAGCACGGTGTGGGGCTGGAAGTTCACGCTCGCTGCTGATAGTGGCGAGGAGTATTTCTATGCGCACATGAATCGGCCGAAGCGGTTGGTTGAGGGGCAGCGTGTGAAGGCTGGCGAGTGGTTGGCCGTGCTTGGTGACCCACCGTATTTCGGGTCGCACTTGCACATGGGTCAGAAGAACGGTGACCCGGAGCTGACGATGCGGCTGCCGTGGCCCGCGAAGAAAAGGCCGCAGCGGGTCCCGTTCGGTCAACGCAAGATCGCTTGGCGGATCAAGGACAGACGCTGGATCGTCAACCGCTTGAAGAAAGAACGACGCAGGCTCAGGAAACTGTCGCACAAGGACAGGGAGGGGTAGCCGCATGGCGAACGGCACAACCAGACCCTTCAGCGACGACGGCCTGCTCTACCGCATCAGCGAACTGGAGCGCCGCATCGAACGCATCGAGTCCTCGAGCGTGCTCGTGAAGCTCGCCGTCCTCGAGGAGACCGTCAAGTCGCTCGGCGACGACAGCCGGTCGCTACGCCGCGGCTTCTATACGCTCAGCTTCAGTGTTGTCGGTGCGGCGATCCTCACTGGCATCGGGGTGACGCAGCTGTGAGCGCAGGATTGAGGCGTCGCCTTGTCCCGATGGCCGTAGCGGTTGTCGCGGTGCTGGTTGGGCTCGCCGCGTTCCTGTTCGCGGCACAGCATGAGCGAAGCAATCGCGTGCGCTCTGACCGTGTCGCCTGCCAGGCCAGCAACGAGACGCGGCAGGCTGTCCAGGATGTGTTCGTGCTGCTCCGCCAGGCGGCCGAGCTGGGCGAGACCGAGCAGCCAAGATCACCAGAGCAGCAGGCGCTATTCGACGTGTTCTTCGCAGGTGTCGTGGAGAAGCTCGCGCTGAGAGAGTGCAAATAGTGAGTCCCATAACAAGAAGGAGAGAAGTCATGCCGAACGGAACGAAAGCAGGATTGGGTACGTACATCGGGCTGATCATGGTGGGCATCTTCGGAGCTCTATTCGTGTGGCGGCTATCCTCAGGCGACACGCCGGACGAGTCAAGCGCCTACATCCTCCTGATCCTCGGGGCTGTTAGCGGCCTATTCACGCAGGGTCTCCGGTTCTGGCAGAACGTTATGCTGGAGATTGGTCGTCGTGGTGAGGCCGCGCAGGAAGATCCCGTCGAATAGGGATCGCCCGGTGAAACCAGTGGCCAGGGCGTGGCCGCCAGATCCACGACGATTCGCGTGGACAATACGAGGCGTCGCGATCGCCATGTGGGACATTCACGCGGCCACGCTCCCGCAGGCCAGGGCGTGCGCCGCCGCACTCACATTGTTCTACGCGGAACGAGCCAGCAACGACTAACCCGGTCGCGAGCGTTCCTCTAGCAGCTCACGCTCCAGGTCCTCCACACGCCGCCTGAGCGCCAGCTGCCCCTCAAGGGCACGCACCCGATCCTCCAACACATCAACCGGCTCGTCATCTGCCGGCTCGTCCTCACCCCCGTCTCTAGCCGCCTCCCACTCCTCGCGCCGTCGCCTCATCTCCCTCGGCTCGCCAAAGAACACAAGCAAGAGTACGCCGATCCAGCCGAGAAGGGCTCCCCACAAGAACCCGAAATCACGTCCGGCCTTCGACCCGATCACGTGCGCAACCCAAGTAGGAACGACCCAGAAGACGAGGACTAAGCCGACCAGCTCAATCATCGCTCACTCCCCTTCTTGCCGCGGCATGCGTCTCAGCTTACGCGAGGTTGCGAGGGAACGGGTGTTCCACTACGGATACCGTACGGCGTTCCCATGATTGACCAGAGTCACGAAGCATGGGATGATCGCCGCTCAGGGCTTGCGGACGAATGGGAGGTGGCGCTGTGGCAAACCTCGGGACGGGAAGTGATCCTACGAGCCACGCTTCCGTGATGGCCTCGTTGGACCGGACGTTGGCGAAGCTGATCTGGTGCCTGATCCTTGCGCGAGCTCTTCGACTAGACGGTCGACCACAGACTCGACACGCACGAGCTTCACGCGGGTCTCCGCGAGCTCCCGCTCAAGCACGCCGACCCTGTCCGTGACGTCCGCCAGGCGCTCCGCGAGCTGGTCGAGTCGCGTCTGCCCCTCATAGCGGTACTCGCTCGGGTCTCCGCCGAGCACGTCCGCCAAAGCCTCGGCGCTCTCCCGCGTCGGGTTCACGCCGTCTTTGAGCCACTTGTAGATCTTCCGGCGCTCGTTCTCCACCGTAGCGTTGTTCGACGTCGGCGCTAGCTCGCGCGCAAGCTGGCGGATCGATCGGTCACCAAGTCTGTCCCGAATCGTCACCGCAGGGTCAGGACCAGTTTTCGTAGCCACGGGCGCATGTTCCCCGACCCGCGCTCGTCTGCCAAGGTGGCCTGCTTTAAGTCACTACTTGACACATGCGGCTAGATGTGTATTATCAGAAGACACATGGCGACGACAGTCGGACCAACACGGTTTAGCGAGCGGCTACGAACGCACCTTGACGACCAACGCATGGGCGTACGCACCCTCGCTCGCAAGATCGACCCAGTCCGTCTCGAGACCGTGAGGCGGAGCCTCCACAAGTACTTGAGCGGCGACGCTGTCCCGCACCGGCCGATGCGCGTTGCCATCGCGGACGCGCTCGGCGTTGACCGCGAAGAGTTCCTCGCGGACGACGACGCAGAGGAGGACGCCTAGCCATGCTCGCCGACCTACGACACATGACGCTCGCCGACGCGCTCCACATGCTCGCCACCCTCGCCCGCCAAACCCGCGACAAGGAGCAGTCGTGAAGGTCGCGGTCGACAAGATCAAGATCGGCGACCGCTGGCGCGACGAACCCGGCGACGTCGCCGAACTAGCACAGAGCATCCACGACCACGGACTGCTGCAGGCGATCGCGGTGGACGACGCGCTCAACCTCATCGCCGGCCAGCGCCGCCTTGAGGCGGTCAAACAACTCGGGTGGACACACGTTGATGTCCGCAAGATCGGGGAACGCTCGCAGCTGGAGCGGCGCCAGGCCGAGCTGGAGGAGAACATCCGGCGCAGCGACTTCACCGCCGCACAGCGCGCTCGCGCGACGGCCGAGCTCGCCGAGATGCTCCGCCTAACCCTCGGCGACTCGCCGAGGGTTACCGACGAACCAGAGGGCACAGAGGACTTCTGCGCAGACTCTGCGCGGGTTTCTGATCGGCCCGCTCACCGTCCCCCGGATCCGACTTCCACGCGGCAGGTTGCCCACGGATCGTCACCTGGCCCGGCCCCAGATCCACAGTCGGACGTGCAAGTTGCGGCGGCGATTGGCATCTCCCCTCGCACCCTCAATCGTCGAGAGCGTCTCGCGAAGGCGCTCGATTGCTACCCCGAGCTGGAGACAGCTCCAGAGGACGCCGCGCTGAAGATCGCCGCCGACCTCGACGCGCTCCCTCCCGGCGAGCGCGACCGCAAACGCGACGAGCTTCGAGCGACGGTCGCAGCAGACGTGAAAGAGAAGGCCCGGCAGCTCAAACAGATGATGTCGCTGCCGCCGGTCTACGCAGCGTACGGCAAGGCGCGCGGCCTGATCCTGAGGACGATCAAACTCGACGACCTCAACGAGGAATGGACCGCCGATCAGCAGCAGGAAATCCTTTTCTCCGCGCCGCTGATGATCGAACGCCTCCAAAGGCTGATCCAGCACGTGGAAGGCAACAAACAACTTCGAGTCGTCAAAGGAGGCCAGTAATGCCGATGAGCGCCGAATTCCGGGACGCCGTCATGTCAGCACACGAGACGCTGAAGGAGGAGGGGCGGCCGTCGGGTGCACCTCACGTCGAGCGGCACATCAGATATGAGCAGCCGTTCGAGATCGAGGAAGAGGACGAAGACTGCCTCTTCGACACCGGCTACCGGACGCAGGTTGGCCGCATTCTACGGAACGTGAGGAGCGCGAGAGGCGAACGGCTGATCGTCTCGGCCTCTGTCGACGGTGAACAGAGCTACGTCTTCGTTCAGGGCGTCCTTTTCGAACAGGCCCTCGACATTCGCGACCGGATCGCGTCGAGCGTTGACACGTACTCTGTCCAGCTTCGCTCTTGGAATGAGATCGTGACGCGCCTACGCGTGAGCCCAGGCGCCACCGTCGGCGATCTCTTCCCGACAGAGGCCTCCTGGGACGACTTCTGGACAGCAATGAGGGAGGCCGCATGAGCATGCTCACGCACTGCCCAAGAGACAAGGGCTTCCACGAGGAGCTTCGAGCGCTGTGCGATGGCCTTGAGGCCCAGGACACTTGGGACGACGAGTTCCGTCAACGCGCGCTCCGCGAAGCGCAGCTGCGCGACGTCCTCTCTCGTCGATGCCGGCAGCTCTCCGAGGAGATCGAGACTCATATGGAGACGGCTCTCGGTCAGCTACAGGCAGAGGGGCACTCCCACGCGCTAACGGAAGACGACCTCGCGGAGCGTGTTCGGCTCATCCCTGGCTACCAGGAGGCCGCCCAGGAGTGTGCCGAGTTGGAGGTCTACCTCAGCACGCGTCTGTACTGCGAGGCGCTGCTGCTCGGGATCGAAGACTTCGTGGCCTGGCCAGAGAGCAACTGAAAGAGAACCAGGCCGCCCGGCCCGTCACAGCGACGAGGGACCGGACGGCCCAACGAAACGGAGGATACATGACCGCCAGCGACTACATCACGGCTTGTGGATTCACAGACGAGGAGATGCGAGAGGATCTGCACCAATACCTCACCGACGCCGTGGATACAAGAATCAAGTACGCGCGGGAAGTGGCCATCCAGGAGTGGGCTTCGGACATCTGGTGTAACCAGCCGGCCGAGGAGATCGAGGGCATCACCGCGGAAGACTTTGCCGCCTACGCGAAGGGACTGGCGACATGACCATGCGAGACGACCTACAAGCAGTGATGGAAGCCGCGGACGACGCAGCCACCACCGTCGACAGGCTGAAACGAACGGAGCAATATCGCGCGGTTCGGCACCCCGCGGGCAGTGATATGCGTCGAGCGATCGATCGGAACGAGACCGCGCTCGCGATCATCGAATACCACATGCGCGAAGCAGCCGCGGAAGCATGCGCGGTGCTAGGCGACCGTGAGCGGCTCCCCGTGGTTGAGGGCGTGGCGTCGTGAACGAGATCGCGACCAGGCCGCCGAGTCGTGACGAGCTCGCGGTGCTCGCGGATCAGGCGCGAGCCGTCGTCGACACCGAATTCGTGCCGCGCGGATTGCGCGGGAATCTGCCGGCCGTGTACGCGTGCGTCCTCGCCGGCCGCGAGCTCGGCCTCGGCCCCATGGAGAGCCTACGGAAGCTCCACATGATCGACGGCCGCCCCTCGATGAGCGCGGAAGGGATGGTCGGACTAGCCCGCCGCGCCGGCCACAGCATCGACGGCGACATCGGCCCCGACTCGGCAACAGTGAAGGGCACACGCGCGGACACCGGCGACACGATGACCGTGACGTGGACATTGGAGATGGCGAAGGCAGCTGGGCTCGTCGGGAAGGACAACTGGAAACGCTACCCGCAAGCGATGCTATGGGCCAGGGCCGCGTCTCAGTTGTGCCGCATGCTGTTCCCCGATGTCGTTACATCAGTTGGGCACACGCCGGACGAGCTCGAACTGAGCCCCGAGGATCGCGTTGTTGACGCGCTCGAGAGCCTGCCTGCGCCTGGTGATCCTGCGGACGTGATCGAGACGCCCGACCCCGAGCCCGTCCCTGAGCCTGAGCCCGAGGTTGAGGCGGACCCGGCGAGCGTGATCGAGCCGACGGTGCTCGAGGCGAACGCGCGCGAGGGCGACGATCCGTACGGAGTCGAGGCCGACGCCGATCACGAGGTTGAGCGGCTCGCCAACGAGTACGAACAGATCGTCGCCGAAGACGGCGAGCAAGCCAGCTTCGTCGCGCCAGCCGGCGCATACCGGGAGGACAAATGAGCATCTACATAAACGTTTTTCATGTGCCGCGACACCAGTACGACGCGCTGCAGGGAGAAGTCCAACGCGCGGAAAAAACGACCACGGAATGGAAAGAGATCATGCTAGGCGATCTCCGAATAACCGTGTTCCCGGAGGACGAGATCGACCGTGAGGCCAAGATTTCCGACGAGCGCAGGCTTGTCCACAAGCACATAGCGCCCGTGGGGGTCTCGTCATGAACGAGTCCAGCAACCACGTGTGCGCGTGCGGGACAACCTGGTACCTCGTTCACCCGCACGACTCGGCCTGGTACATCCAGAGGTGGGTCGCGCACGATCCGACCGTCGAACCAGGCACACGACTCGCCGAGAAGGGCGACTACTGCGAGCAGCCGCTCGTCGAGAACCCGAGCTACGAGAGCAACGACGACTGGTGCGGCGAGCTGCTGCCGTTCGCGTCCGTGAAGGAGGTGGCGTAGATGGCCCTCAGATGGGACGACGGCACTCGCGAGACACGCGCGCCGCACTCGAAGAACAGGGCCCGTTTGGAGGCGCTGCTGCTGTCGCTCGCGCTGCTCGGGGCCCTGTTCTTGACAGCGTTTATCGGAGGAAAGGGAGGACTGTGATGACCGACAATCAACCTGTTTTGGAGAAGGACGGCTTCCCAGCAGACGGGTCGGAGCCTCCCGGTAGGCGCGCCAAGGCGAAGACGGAACCGGAGAATGGTGGGTCGCGTCGCGCGTACCTCGTGTTCGATTTTGATGATACCGCGGAGCTCAATCTAACGCAGGTCGGCACAGTGGTCGCGAGCAGCGCCGACCAAGCGATCCGAAAACACCTCCTCGACGCCCACGAGCGGAACGAAACCAAGGTGCCGAAGCGTATGTGCGCGATCGCCGCGAGCGCTATTCACACGAGGACGATTGAAATGGAACGACCCGAGCCGAGAGTGAAGCTGACGGCATGAGCTCGGTCACGTTCATCCAGACCGACGCTCGCCTCAGCGAGACGGCTCGCTGCGCCAGGATCACGCACCTCCGCATGAATGGCGCCGAGGGCGCGGAGCCGGACCAGCAGACGCAGCGGTACTTCCGGCGCGGCCACCTGTTCGAATCGTACGTGCGTGACCAGCTTGTTGAGCGGTTCAGCGAGGACGATGTCGAGGAGCAGCGGGACATCAACTGGCCGCTCGGTGTCGGGCACGCCGACCTGTTTGTCCGCAGCGAGCGGCTGCTCATCGAGGTCGTCTCAACCGTCTCGCCAAGCCCCAAGATGCTCGGCTGGAAGATCGAACAACTCAAGCAGTACCTGCACTATGACCCTGAGGCGGAGCATGGGGCCGTCTACGTGATCAACCCGAGTAGCCTCGACGGCGAGCAGATCCTCCCGGTCACGCTGACCGACGAGGACCGGGACAGGATCACGACGCGGGTCGCGATGCTCGACACCGGTGAACTACCCGACAGGGTCTGCCGGCGGCCGAGTGACGCTCGCTCGATGATGTGCCCGTTCAGTGTGGAGTGCTTCGATGGCTGGCAGGCGACACCGCTGGAGGAGTTTGGCGAGGAACTCGACGGCGCCGTCGCCGAGCTGGAACGCGCCGAGGATAGCTACCGAACGGCGAATGCGAACCTCAAGGAGATCAAGAAGGAACGCGACCAGGCGAGGCGGATGGTTCGCGAGTACGTCGACCTCGACCGGGAGTACGTGAGCAGCGATGGCGTCCGTGTCAAGGTGATCGAGATCCAGCGGACCAGCTACGACATTGATACCGCGATCGAGACCAGCGTCGTCGACGCTGCCCTCGTCGAGCCGTTCAAGACGACCGGGAACCCGCACGAGCGCTGGTACGTGAAACGCCTACGCGAGCAGCCGAGCGTCAGTGTCGAAGACTTCGACTACGGCGAGGAGGCTCCGTTCTGATGGACCCGGAACTGAAAGCCAAGTGGCTTCGCGCGCTCCGCTCAGGACGCTACAAGCAGATCCGCGGCTGGCTCACCAGCCGATCCGCCACGACACCGGGTCAGCCGAAAGCGACCGAGGACTCTTTCTGCTGCCTCGGTGTGCTCGCGAAAGTCAGCCGCGAGAAATGGGAGACCAGAGGCGGGGCGGCATCCGCATGGGTACCCGTGGGCAGCTGCCCATACTTGTACCGCGCCGGTGACGAGCTCACCCCCGACGAGGCGGGGACCCTCAGCAACATGAACGACGACGGCAGATCGTTCCGTGAGATCGCCGATTGGATCGAGACGAACCTGTGAGCGCCCTCAACGACCAGTCGATACGTGTGCTAGAGGCCGCGGGAGCCTGGCTGATCCAGTGGGGCTGCGAGCTCACGGACCGCGCGTGGCACATGCGGCAGCGCAGAGGCACCACAGAGGATCAGCTGAAGATCGCAAAGTTCTGGGCCGCGTACGACAGGGCCATGGCCAGGATCCAGGCCGACATCGACATTGACGCGGAGCCGAGATGACAGTCGAGCTTGTCGATCGGGAGAGGCTGCTGCGCGTCCTGCAGAGCAAGGCTACGCACTGCCTGGAAGAGGCCGACCGGGTGCGGGCCGAGTACGACGACCCGCCGCCCGATAGTGAAGAGGGCCGCCAGGTTGAGGCGCTCGAGGCGCACTACGCGGGACTCGCCGACGCGATCAAGACAGTCAGGGAAGCGGGGCCGAGATGACAGTCGCGTTGATTGTGCTCGCTCTCGCGGTTTGGGTGTTGCTGTTCGTGGTCGCGCTCGCTCGTAGTGCGGCGCGTGGTGACCGCGCGTGGGACAGGGCCGTCGAGGAGCGCCGCCAGGAGCGTTGGCGCGCGCACCATAAAGCCTGGCTGACCGACATGGATCACCACGCGCGCATGGGGCGCGAGCATCACGCGCGCATGGAACGCGAGCTCCGCGACCTGATCAGCAAGCGTGAGGACGCCGCGTGATGTGCATGATCGAAGACTCCGAGCCGTTCGATGTCTGGTTGAGGGACGAGATCGTCGCACGACGACTCTGGGCATGTGTCGAATGCGCTGCCTCGATCGAGCCTGGCGAGCCGTATGTCCGCTACAAGAGCCTCTACGAGGGGCGGTGGGACAGATACCCGACGTGCCGAGCGTGCGACGACGGCCCCATCTGGTGGCTACGCGAGCACTGCAACGGCTGGTGCCCCCGCGGCGTAGAACAAGACCTCCGCGACCACTGGGACGACGGCTACCCGCTGCCCGGCGAGGGCCGCCTCGACCTCGGACGGCTCATCGTTGGAATGCGCCAGCGGCGCACCGGACAACGAACGGCGGCCGGCGCGTGACTGTCGTGACCGCGGGCCGGTGGGCAGAGTTGAGCGTGGGGGAGAGACACGCGCGCGTTACAGAGATCGGCCCGATAATGCGGCACCTCTACGCGAGCGCCGTGCGAGACAAAACCTACCAGCACACCCCGATCGGCCGCGAAATCGCCAAGTACCTCGCCGCGAAACGCTGGGAAGGCACCGGTGACGGACACAACACCGGTGAAAGCTACGAAACCGTCCTCGCGAAACTCGCGATCGACCACGCCGACTACCACGGCCTCCACGAGTTCGCGACACCCGTCGGCCCCGAATACCTCCGCGAATTCCTAGACCGCCACTGGGGCCACGCCTCACCCAACACGCGCCGCCACCGCACCAGCGTCCTAAAAAGCCTGTTCAAGTGGGCGACCGAGAACGCGATCACGCCGTTCGACCCCTCAGCCGCGCTGAAACGTCCACGCGCGAAAAACTCCGATCGGCAAGCCCATACTGCCGAGCTGCTCTGGCGGCTCGCGACCGACCAGCCCGACCACCGCGACACGTGCGCGCTCCTGCTCCTGTGGCCACTAGGGCTCCGCAAGAACGAGCTGCGACTAACCACGATCCGAGACATCGACCTCGCCCGCAACGCGATCCGTGTTCACGGGAAAGGCGACCGGGAGAAGCTCCTGCCGATCGAGTTCGCGGCCGTCCGACGCGAACTGTACCTCCACGTCGTCGCCGGCCGACGCCCCGACGAATACCTCCTCTACCCGAAACAGAGCCCGCTCAGGCCGTTGAGTCCTAGCGGGATGCACCGCTGGTTCAAACGCTGCGTCAGCCGTGCGGGGCTGCCGGACACGATCGAGATGCACGAGCTGCGCCACAGCGCGGCCGATCACCTGTGGCGCGCGACCGGGAACATCGTGCTCGCCCAAATGCTGCTGCGGCATGAGAGCGTCGGGACGACGCAGGCTTACTTGCACCCGTCGCACGAGGATCTGCGTGCCGGGATGCGCCTCCTCGAGCAGACGTGGGGATCCCTTCAGCGATGAGACACACGGAGACCTACGCCGGGACGATCACTGAGGCCGCCTACGGAGATGCTTCCCATGCGCTCTTCCTCCGGGGCCAGGCGGCGTGGGGATACGAACCGTTGGCCGAGCAGGTGGCCTCGGCGATTGATGAACACGGCGCCAACCTGAGCGTCCGCTACTTCATCACCGATCGTGAGCACTCGTTGGAGGAGCTTCAGGAGCGCCTCGTCAAACGCATCGTCGGGGTCGGTGATGCCGTCTACAGCGATCACTACTCGGAGATCACCGGGTACCTGTGGACCGACCAGGAGCTCAACGTTGGAGGACACGACCTCCTCGACGAGCTTTCCTCCCATGTCGGCCAGTACTGCCACCTTGAGATCACGTTCGAGGCCGGGGAGCGCAAGTAGTGCGTTGCCCCTGTAGTAGCGGCGGGGCGATTCGCGGGCAACGCACGATAACGTACGAAAGGGTGCGTGCTTCACTTGGTGAAGTAGCGCTTGAAATCTACGCCGCTGGGCTCTTGGTTGGGTACGAACTAGGTACATCGTGCGAGCCTAGAAAACGTAGGGTCTGCAGGAGTTTTGCGCCTTCGGGCGTACTGAGCGAGCGGAGCGTTCCCGGGTATGAAGTCATCTGTCCGGAAGGGGTGACGCTCGATGACGGCCGAGCCCCCCGCTCGCTGAGTGCGTCTACGAGCGCCGCCCCGCAGCCCGACGGGGCGACGTACGAACGGCGCTGGGTGCTCGCGTATCGGGGCGCGAGAGACGCACTCACAACCACGACGGGGCGCGCGTCTTGAGGCTGCTCGATCTGTTCTGCGGCGGTGGCGGGGCTTCGGTCGGGTACGCGAGGGCCGGCTTTGAGGTCGTTGGTGTCGATCTCGTAAACCAGCCGCGCTACCCGTTCGAGTTCCACCAGGCCGACGCGCTCGAGTTCCAGCTCACCGGGTTCGACGCGATCCACGCCAGCCCCCCATGCCAGGCTTTCAGCACGCTCCGCAGTCTGCACCCGCAACGCCAGTATGCGGATCTTGTAGCTCCTGTCCGAGAGCTGCTCGTCGCGGCTGGTGTGCCGTACGTGATCGAGAACGTTGTCGGCGCTCCCCTGGTCGCGCCTGTCCGTTTGTGCGGTAGCTCGTTCGGGCTCGACATTCGGAGACACCGACTGTTCGAGAGCAACGTGCCGCTACTAGTGCCGCCGTGCACCCACGGCTGGCAGACGCCGAGGTTCCGGAGTCTCGACCGGAGGCAGAAGTCGCTCGCCACCGTTGTCGGTGTTCACGGCAGCCACAACTACAGCGGCGAGGGTGAGATCCGGAAGAGGGCGATGGGGATCGACTGGATGACCACAGGCGAGCTCGCCGAGGCGATCCCGCCCGACTATTGCGAATTAATAGGGGCTCAACTCATGGCCTACTTGCACGCCTCCGGGCGTGCGCCCGACGATTCTTCGCACGAACGCACTCTCGGCATCTCCGCTTCCCCTGGTCATAAAACAGGTTCGCGCCGGAGTAAGGGTGTCCCCGCGGGCAGTGCGTCTTTCGGGCATTCGCGCCCGTCAACGTCCGCGGAGATCGCCGCGAATTCTCTCCGATCGGAACGGCCTCGAGGTGATCGGGATTAACGCACCGCGTCTCCGCGCACAGGTGGTCGATCGTATCGCCGGTCTGGAGTTGGCGTCCGGTGAATATCTCGTAGGCGATGCGGTGCGCCCAATGCTTGCGCCAGCGGCCCTCCACGCTGCGGAGATCGAACAACCCGTACCCGTTGGCGTGGAGAGTCCCGCGCCACAGCCAACAACTCTCTGTGCGGCTGATCTTGGAGCCGAATCGCTCACGGATGTCCCTCGGATTCGGGCCTCTCATCCCACTAAGTATACCGAGCTCGTGGGGCACCAGCTCATGCAGGCTCTCGACCGGCAGGCCGCGGCGTGAAGCTGGTCATGGTCACGGGCAGGCTCGGCACAATGGGAGAGGAACTGGTCGGACGCCCGCTCGAGAAGGAGCTCCGCGCTGGTGTCATGCACTACGTGCCAGGGCAACACCACGCCGAGATCGTCGTCCGCGACGGCCGCGCCCTCATTACTAACGAGCCCGAGCAGATCGCGCGGCTCACGTACGTCGACGTGATGGGCCACGCCGTCGCCGTGAGCTGCTCTCGCCGCGACGAAACGGCCACGTGGCGACCATCCTGGGTCGCCCGGGCCGGCCAAGTAACCGCCGAGCCGACTGTCCGCGCGGACACAGTCGGATTCGAGCTGAGCGCCGCCATGCTCGACGCCCTCGAGGCGGCCACATGAGCGAGTTGCTCGATCTAGGTAGCGGCTTCACCGCCCGACTGGTCGCACACGACGGCAAGCGTGTCGGGCTCATCGTGGAGGGCCCATGCGACGAGCGCTGCCACAGCACGCCCCCGCCGGCCGACCCACAAAGATGCTCAGGCATCCTCTACTTCACGGGCTTCACTGATGCCGGCCCCGACGATCCGCGCTGGACAGTCGAGCAGGACGAGCCGCTCACGATCTCCCCGTCCGTGCAATGCCACTGCGGCGCCCAGCACGGGTTTATTCAGTCTGGTCGCTGGGTGAACGCTGGCGGCATCGTCGAGGAGGCGAAGTGATCTACGTGATTGTGAACGCGGCCGCGGCCGCCGTGGTCGGCTGGTTGACGGTCAGTGGAGACGAAACGACGCAGATGGTGGGCGCGGGCGCGCTCGCTTTCGGGTACGTCATCTGGACAGTCCTCGCGGTGATCGAGGGACGGAAGCCGTGATAAGGACGGTCGCGCTTGCCGTGGCAGTGTGCGCGTCATTGCTGTTAGCCGGCTGGTTCGGGATCGGCCTGGCCGGGAACGACACTCGCGCGTTGAGCGCGGCGGAGCCACTAGCCGGTCATGGTGCCGCAGCCGTGGCTGGTGCCTCCCAGGACGGCTCTGCCGCGCTGAGCGCGCACCAACGACCGAAAGGAGAGGCCACCCGGGGGACCAAGCTTGCGCGCTCACAAAGGCTGGTGGGTCGAGCGGCAGGTAAGAGCGAGAGCCAAGTTGGGGTGCCGGTGAACGACCGCCGCGTATCTGGCTCCGCCGCCCGCCAGCCACTCAATCGCATGAAAGTAAGGCGCGGCGAATGGCGGTCGCTCTGGTCGCAACGAGCACGAGACTGGCCTACCGCTGCAGGTTTCGTCGGCCGGTTCGTGTTCCCCGGCACCCGCGGCTGGCTGCTCCGCTGCAGCAGTAGCGAGGGCGGACACGGCCCGTTCGTCCTCAACCGGCAAGGCTCAGGCGCCGGCGGGTGGATGCAATTCCTCGCAAGCACCCACGCCGCGTACCTCGAACAATCATGGGAAGCCGCACGCAGAAACGGCTTCCGCGTTCCACGACGCCATGCACGCTGGCGCGACCCATTGGCCCAGGCGATCGTTGGTGCCCACATGCTCCTGATCGGCGAGAGACGCCAGTGGGCCGGGCGGCTTTGCTAGACCTCACCGACTACGCCGACCGGGCCTTCGAGCGCACGCTGGTTCGTGATGAGGAATCGTGCTGGGAATGGCTGGGCTGTCTTTCCAGCGGATATGGCGTTCTACATTGCCGTCCCTACGGGAATCAGTACGCGCACCGGATCATGTACGAGGTGTTTGTCGGGCGCATCCCTGATGGCCTCGTCATTGATCATCTCTGCCGGAACCCGGCGTGCGTAAACCCACGCCACCTGGAAGCGGTGACTCAACGCGAGAATCTTGAGAGAGGCGATACGAGTCATCGAGGCGCGCATCTACGCGCACGTTCGCACTGCCCACGCGGGCACGCCTACGCCGGCGACAACCTAGCGACATCGAGCGCGGGCCATCGCAGTTGCCGTGCCTGCGGTCGCGCAAAGAACCGCATCCTGCGTGGGTGGCCCGAAGACCTCGCTTACTCGCTGCCCGCGCGACATCGGAACCCCGTCAAAGGCGAGGAGACAATCAGGTGACCGAGCACACGATCCTGAGCGCGGAAGAGGTCGCCGCGATCACTGAGGCCGCCGAGCTCGGCCAGCGTCTCGGCACGCACTGGCACGAACGTGAGTTGATTGAGCAAAACCAGCGGCTACTCAGACTGGCCGGCTCGCACGAGAACCTACGCGCCCGCGTCACCGAGCTAGGCGACGTGTACGCGGCGGCCCACTCGTGGCGCGAATCGCTCCTAGTCGGCGAACCCTGGCAGTCGGCGCAGACGGCAGCGGACCTCATGCGCCTCCTCGGCCACTCGCTCACCCCAACCGAGGAGAAACCATGACCCGCACCCGCACATGCAAGAACGGGATCACGCGCGCCGAGAACGTCAAGGTCGTCCGCATTCTCCAGGCGCAAGGCTTAACGCTCGCCCAGAGTGCCGAATGGCTCAACGTGGCCTACTCGACCGTTAGAGCCTGGGTGAACGACCCGGACGGCTCCAAGCAGCGCGCCCGCCGCGACCGCTACCGGGGACTCATCCAGCAAGCCGACCGACCGATCGGGCCAATCAGGAAGGACACAACGTGACCCGCCAGCCCCACCAAGACGACGATGAGATCGACGAGAGCTTAGACGTGTGCTTCTGCGGGCACATCCGGTTCGAGCACACAGACACGGGCGAATGCAACACGCCGCTACTCGGGTTCGACGAGAACTGCGACTGCGTCATGTTCGATCTAGAGCTCTCCGGCAACGATCTGATGATGTCGTGACCCGCTACCGCACGAAGACCGTCGAACTGGTCAACGCCATCCAATGGACCGGCAGCAACGAGGGAGAGATCGCCCGGTTCGTCGACGACGGCAGCGACAACCCGCCGCTCCCGCTCATGATCGATCAAGACTTCCTCCCAGGCTCGCCGAGGATCCTCCTCATCCCGACCACGGACGGGGAACTGCGCGCGTACGTCGGCGAGTGGATCATCCGAGCTTCTTGGGGGCTCTACCTGCTAGAGCCGTACATCTTCTGGACCATATACGAGCCCGTAGGGGACGAAGCGTGACCAGTGATCCTCACGAGCACGCGCGCCCGAAACACTGGTGGCGACACCGCAAACCACGCGAGGACGTCAACCCTGATCAGCTCGTGCTCTTGGACGAGCGGGAGGCACCCCACCCGGCTGGGGATGACCGGAATGAAGGCGGCCGACACAGCGGCCGCGCCTCCCGCTCGCCGAACAGCCCCAGCACTTACAACGAGTTCCCAGAGGGCTTTTAGTGATTGAGTTCACCGTGCACGGCGAAGCGAAACCAGCCGGATCGAAGCGCGCGTTCCGGAACCAGCACACCGGGCGCATCCAGCTCGTCGACGCGAGCGGCAAGAAAGGCGCTAACTGGCGCGCCCGAGTAGCGCACGAAGCCAAGGAAGCCATGAACGGACGCCCGCTACTCGACGGGCCGCTCGTATTGAAAGCCATGTTCGTTCGCGCGCGCCCCAAGAGCCACTACGGGACCGGCAAGAACAAGGACGTCTTGAAGCCGACCGCGCCCGCCTGGCCGACCACGAGACCAGACACGACGAAGCTGCTACGCGCCGTCGAAGACTCCCTCTCGAGCGTGATCTACCACGACGACTCGCAGATCGTCACGCAGATAGCCACGAAGGTTTACGGCGACCCGCCGCGCGTCGAAATCATCGTCACCGAGCTCGAACCGGACACCGCGTGAGCACGGTCACGCTACGCCTCTCACTGGCCGGCGCGCGAGCCGTCCACGACACGATCACGCGAAGCGTCCAACAAGCCGGGCCCGTCACGAGCCGCGAACTACAGATCGTCCTCGACGAGCTCGAACGCCAACTCCCGCCACCACGCCCGATCGTCCGAAACAGGCCACTCAGAGCCGACCGCTACGGCCCATGAACGCCATGACCTCACCGACCTCCGTGATCGAGCTCGCGATATGGCGGTGCCGCCACTGCCGCGCGAAAACGGCGCTACCGCCACCCAGCGGGCTCCAGTGCGCCTCACCCGACAACCCGGGCGACGAGCACGTGTGGGAGCAATGGATCGCCCACCACGAGCCCGTGAAGAGGCAGCGAATGACTACGCTACCTCGACCGGCCGCCGGCACGTCCTCTTCGGTGGTTGGTAGCCCCGTTGGGTGTCCCCGGCGGCCGGTATCCTTCTCAGTGGCTACCAACCACAATCGAGAGGAGACACCATGAACGTCAGCAAGTCGACGCGCTTCGAGGTGTTCAAACGCGACACCTTCACCTGCCAGTACTGCGGGCGACGCACCCCCGACGTCGTACTAGAAATCGACCACATCGTGCCCCGCGTTCAGGGCGGCACCAACGACCCGGAGAACCTCGCTACCGCATGCTTCGACTGCAACCGCGGCAAGGGGCCGCGCTCTCTCGCGCGTCGAGTGACCAAAGCAGTTCCGCAGCCACACGTGAACTCAGAGGACATGGAGCGTTTCCACTACTACGCTCAGGTCTTACGAACGAGAATGATGGTCCCGAACCGCCGTCGGCGCGAAGCTCGCGCGGAGACGACACCATGAGCGGTGGTGAGTACCTCGCCGTCCGCACGTACTGGCGCTGGCAGCACGACTACAGGCGCGCCAATCCACCGTGGTCACGCTTCTACGGACGCAAGTTCTTCCGTGACCCGGAACTCGCCGAACTCACCGACTCGACTCGACTGATCGCGCTTGGTCTGGTCAGCCTGACCGCCGAGTACGAGAAGGAGGTAGACCCGAGAGATCTCGTAGACGACCCAGAGGTACACAAGACGTGGACCCGACTTGCGCACGAGAGGAGCATGACGTGCCGCGTAGGTGTACTGAAGGTGGACCCGAGATGGATCGCACGTGAGCTAAACGTAAACACGAGAGAGGTCAACCGTGCGCTAGAGAGTCTCACGGCGATCTCCTTTATTTACAGGGGATCTTGGCACACCGTTGCTAGCAGGAATCTCGCAGACTTCACGCACGCTGCTAGCAAGAAACTCGCGCCGTGCGAGAAAGATCCCGCCTCGTGCGCGCCCCCGCGCGGCAGCGCGACCGCGGAAGGGAAGGGAAGGGAAGGGAAGGAAGTACCGCTAGGTCAGAA
>Ga0214472_10000626_pt1 | contig 43116 bp, 47 predicted proteins | sample RVTome_6_FD_207662 | JGI IMG/M metagenome (GOLD analysis project Ga0214472, IMG submission 207662) | Soil microbial communities from uranium-contaminated site in the Upper Colorado River Basin, Wyoming, United States - RVT140D175 | ecosystem: Environmental > Terrestrial > Soil > Contaminated >...
ATCCTGAAAAAGACAGTATGGTCCGGAGTGGAGCCGCGCATCACGGAGTTCGTCCTTGACGCTCCGGAGATAGCAAGGGCGCACCAGGCCGGCCAGTTCGTGATCATCATAAACGGCGACAGGGGCGAAAGGATACCGCTCACGATAGCCGGCAAGGATGCAGCGAAGGGCACCATCAACATCCTGTTCCAGGAAGTCGGCAAGTCCACCATGGAGCTCGGCATGATGAAGGAAGGCGACAAAATAGCGCACGTCGCCGGACCGCTCGGAAAGCCGACCCACATCGAGAAGTTCGGGACGGTGGTCTGTGTCGGCGGCGGCGTAGGCATAGCCCCGGTCCACCCTATCGCCAAGGCGATGAAGGAGGCCGGCAACAAGGTAATATCCATCCTCGGCGCGAGGAACAAGGACCTCCTCATCTATGAAGACAACATGAGGGCGGCCAGCAACGAGGTCAGGATAACGACCGACGACGGCTCCTACCACAAGAAGGGCTTCGTCACTGACGAGCTGAAGGGGATGATCGAAGTCGAGAAGATACCCGTCGACCTGGTCGTCGTCATAGGGCCCCCGATAATGATGAAGTTCGTGTGCAAGGTGACCGAGCCGCACAATATCAAGACCTTCGCCAGCCTCAACACCATCATGGTCGACGGCACCGGCATGTGCGGCGCGTGCCGCGTAACGGTCGGCGGCAAGACCTTGTTTGTCTGCGTCGACGGCCCTGAGTTCGACGGCCACGCCGTGGACTACGACGAGATGATGGCGCGTCAGAGGCAGTACCTTACCGAAGAGAAGATCGCGGTGGACATCTGCAAGAAGAAGTCCTGCCACTCCGCATAAGCCGGGTTGGCCGGCTGTACGCCGGCTTCCGGGTTTGACACGGGGCGGCTTATAGTTATCCGCGGGACGATGTGCCAGAGAGCATAAATTTAAGGAAGGGTTCATAACGATGAGCGACGAGATCAAGGACGAAAAACCCAAAAAGCCCAAGGTACCCCGCCAGCCGATGCCTGAGCAGGACCCGCACGTAAGGGCGAAGAACTTTAAAGAGGTTACCCTGGGCTTCACCGAGGAGCAGGCCCTTCTGGAGGCCTCCCGGTGCATCCAGTGCAAAAAGCCGTTCTGCATAGGCGGCTGCCCGGTCGGCATAGATATCAAGTCCTTCATAGGGCTTATACGCGAGAAAGACTACAAGGGCGCGCTCGGGAAGATAAAGGAGTCGAGCCTTCTGCCCGCAGTCTGCGGGAGGGTCTGCCCGCAGGAGGAGCAGTGCGAGAAGGTCTGCATCGTCGGCAAGAAGAACGAGCCGGTCGCGATCGGACGCCTCGAGCGCTTCGCCGCGGACTACTGCGCCAAGGCCGGCGACAGCGAGCTTCCGAAGGTGGCCCCGCCCACCGGCAAGAAGGTAGCCATAGTCGGCGGTGGACCGTCCGGCCTTACCGCCGCGTTTGACCTCACGGTTATGGGCCACAAGGTCACCGTCTACGAGGCGCTCCACAAGCCGGGCGGCGTCCTGGTATACGGCATACCGGAGTTCAGGCTCCCCAAGGACATCGTTGACCGCGAGGTCAAGGTCCTGGAGAAGATGGGCGTCGAGATAAAGAACAACTACGTCATAGGCAAGATAAAGACGATAGACCAGCTTATGGAAGAGGGTTTCGACGCGGTCTACATCTGCAACGGCGCGGGCCTTCCGTGGTTCATGGGTATACCGGGCGAGAACCTGAACGGCGTGTTCTCCGCGAACGAGTTCCTCACCCGTTCAAACCTGATGAAGGCGTACGAGTTCCCCGAGAGCGACACCCCGATAAAGAGGTTCAAGAACGTCGCGGTGGTCGGCGGCGGAAACGTCGCGATGGACGCGGTAAGGACAGCCCTCAGGCTGGGCGCCGACAACGCTTACATAGTGTACAGGCGCTCAAAGGACGAGCTCCCCGCGAGGAAGGAAGAGGTCGAGCATGCCGGGCACGAGGGCGTGCAGTTCAAGCTCCTGATCGCACCGCAGAGGGTTATAGGCAACGACGAGGGCTGGGTCTCCGGCCTGGAGTGCCTGGAGATGACTCTCGGCGAGCCGGACGACTCCGGCAGACGCAGGCCGATACCCAAGGAGGGCTCGGAGTTCGTGCTCGACGTCGATGCTGTAATCGTGTCCATCGGCACCAGCTCGAACCCGCTCCTGTTCCAGACCACCCCTGGCCTCGGCCAGACCAAGAGGGGCTACATAGAGGTCGAGAACGAGGTCACATGCCGCACAACCAAGAAGGGCGTGTTCGCGGGCGGCGATATAGTAACAGGAGCGGCCACGGTAATCCTTGCGATGGGCGCTGGCAGGAACGCGGCCAAGGGCATCGACGATTACTTGAAGACCGGCGAATGGTGGCGCTAAAAAGCCGGAGCTTCAATGGCCGGTGTAATATGGCGGGCGCTATCCGGTTTACCGGTTGATGTACCGGCCCTTGAGGCCGCTTAAGAACCAGGCAGTAAAAAAATATAGTGTGGCCTTAAAAGCAAGGTCATGTGGTGTGTACAACAGCTTTTCCGGCACGACCGGAGAAAGAGGAGGTCTATAATGGACGTAAAGCCCGATCAGGTACTGGACTGCAAAGGTATGGTTTGCCCCGAGCCCATCCTTAAGACGAACATGACCGTCAAGAAGATGGAAGTCGGCAAGGTCCTCGAGATGGTTGGCACCGACCTCGGCACGAAGAACGACATCGTCGCTTGGGCCAAGAGGACCGGTAACGAGCTCCTCGGCGTAGAGGATGAAGGCGGAGTTCAGCATTATTTCATCAAGAAGCTCAAGTAGGTCCGGTCATTACGAAGGCCCCGGCCTCTGGCCGGGGCCTTTTTTATATCATCCCTTGACACGGCTGATGTAATCTGATATACAAATTCAATGCCCCGGCGCCGTGCAGCGGCCTGGTGATGCCGGTTTTCGCTGGTGATTTCCCACAGTCCCCCAAACCAGAGGTGCCATTCCATGAAGATTCGCGACGTACTGGGAGAAGGCAGGAGCATCATTACGATTGGCTTTCAGGAAAAGGTTGGAGCGGCGCTGAAAAAGCTCATGGAAAACAAGATAAGCTCTCTTCCCGTCCTGGACGATAACGGCAAGGTTATGGGGATACTGTCCGAGAGGGACATCCTGAGGGAGATACACAAGGACCCGGATGCCCTCGAAAAACGCTTCGTCGGGGACGCCATGACCAAGGACATACTTATCGGCCTCATCGACGACGACCTGGACTACATCATGAACATCATGTCGAGGAACAACATCCGCCATATGCCGATTATGTCCAAACAGTCATTATCTGGTATAATATCTATAAGAGACGTAGTCAAGGGGCTGATGCACCAGGTGAAGTCGGAGAACCGCTACCTCAAGGATTACATCGAGGGAAAGTACGAGGGGTATCAGTAGGACTACCATATACCGGAGGTTCTTATGCCTGCACTCAAGATCGAAGGTGGCAGCGTCGAGGTCGACAAGAACGGGTACCTCAAGAACATCAATGCATGGAACGAGGCGGTCGCCGAGGCTATAGCAAAGAAGGAAGGTATAAAGAAACTGACAGACGACCACATCATGGTCGTGAAGTTCCTGAGGGATTACTACATCAAGTTTAACTCGTTCCCGCTCTTGAACATGGTCTGCACGAACCTTCACAAACCCAAGGGTTGCGCGACCAAACCGTTCAAGATGGACCCGCTGAAGGCGTGGAAGATAGCCGGACTGCCGGAGCCGGTCGAAGAGGCGCTTTCGTATCTGGAAGGCCCTACGCACATCCAGAAGTAACGCAAGGTTTGTGGAGGATTGGGCGCGTGCGTGCGGGACTGTTATCCGGCGCGCTGCGCGTCAGGGAGCTTTAGGAGGAAGGGCGGAATGGAAGATGGACTGAGAAAACCCGGCACGGTATACCTTGTAGGGGCCGGGCCGGGTGACCCTGAGCTTATAACGATCAAGGCGGCCAAAGCGCTTGAAAAGGCCGATGTCGTGGTGTACGACGCGCTTATCCAGAAGGGCCTTCTCGGCATGGCCCCGAAAGACGCGTTGATGCTGTATATGGGGAAGCGCGCCGGAAGGCTGTGCCCGTCCCAGGAAGAGATAAACGACACGCTGGTCGAGTATGCCGTGACCGGCAAGACGGTTGTCAGGCTGAAAGGCGGTGACCCGTTTGTGTTCGGAAGGGGTGGAGAAGAGGTGCTTGCCCTTGGCGCCGCCGGGGTCCCCTGCGAGGTTATACCCGGCGTCACGTCCGGCATCGCGGTGCCTGCGTCGATGGGCATCCCTGTCACCCACAGGGGAGTATCCGGCAGCGTCGTGTTCGTGACCGGGCATCCCGGCTCCGGCCTTAACGACCCTGTCGACTGGGAGGGCCTTGCGACCTCTGTCAGCACCATCATAATATACATGGGGCTAACCCGCCTGCCCGAGATAGCATCACGCCTTATCGCCGCCGGCAGGCCGTCCGACACCCCGGCCGCGGTCGTAAGCCAGGGTACAGGCGAAGGCCAGCAGCAGGTTATCGCGCCGCTTGGCGAGCTTTTCAGCGCGGCGAGGAAGAACGGCATCAAAACACCGGCGCTTATCATAATCGGCCCGGTTGTCGGGCTCAGGGAGAAGTTCGCTACCCTTGCCGCCGCCGCCCTTCCGGCTGCCCCGGTCAGCGATGGCATAGCGTAAGGATTTTGCCGGATGTCCCTGTCGGAAGAGGGTGGCGGTAAGCCGGGCGGCGAGGGGGAGGAAAACTCGACACGCAGCCCGGGTATCCGCAAGGTGCTGAAGAAGCGCAAGAAGAAGCGTATCAGCTCTTGCGATAAGACATGCAGGACCTGCCGCGCACCCTGCGACAACCCGTTTAACCCCGAACAACTGCCAGGAGGCCGGCGCGATTGACTGCCGGCCCGTTTGTTTTGCGGCCTTGTCATTTCCGGCAATTTATTACGTCGACATGCAGGGGCACAAAATTGGCCCGGCGCCCCAAAAATAATAATTCAGGAGATAACCGGTAATGAGCGAGAAGAAGGATATGGAACTGGAAGGCTACAAGGAAAAAGTCAAGACCATGACCAAGGGGTTCCTGTTCTGGGAGAAGGACCTGATATTCAAGGGCATGACCCAGACCGGGTACGAGATAGAGTTCGACGCAAGGGTTGAGTGGGGCTGCATGCCGACCGAGGGCCTTCTCCTTTCTCTCGCGGGCTGCATGGGGATTGACGTGGTAAGCTTCCTCACGAAGATGAAGGCGGAGATACACAGGTTCAAGATAGACATAGACGGCGAGCGCAACCCTACGCCGCCGCAGTACTACAAGGCGATAACCATGACGCTTCACATCACCGGCCATAACATCAAGGAGAAGCAGGTCGAGCGCGCGGTCTCGCTTTCCCAGGACAAGTACTGCTCCGTCTACCACTCTCTCCGGCCGGACCTCGTGGTAAAGGTCGCATACGAGATTACAGAGCTTGAGGGCCCGCACGAGGTGAAATGAAGTTCAAAGGACTGAACCATCTTGCCTTCGCAACGGGCGACATGGACATGACGGTCCGGTACTGGCGCGACCTGCTCGGCATGAGGCTTGTAGGTTCGCACGGCGGCCCGGGCAGGAGGCAGTACTTCTTCGAGCTGTCGGAGACCGAGTTCGTGTCTTTCTTCGAGTGGCCCGGCGTAGTGCGCGCGGCTAACAAACGGCACGGCCAGCCTGTCGAGGGCCCGTTCATATTCGACCACGTCTCTTTCGGTGTAGGCGGCATGGACGAGCTGTGGGCGCTGGCGGACCAGCTTGTCGAGGCCGGGTTTTCCTGCTCGAACATGATAGACCACGGTTTCATACGCTCAATCTATACGTTCGACCCGAACGGCATACCGCTCGAGTTCAGCTGCTTCGCAGAAGGCGTTGACCTGGTACGCCACCCGGTACTGGCCGACAGGGACAAGGGCGAAGCCGCGCTCGAAGGCGCCGAGCCGGTGGCCGGCCGCTGGCCAGCGGTGGAAGAGCCGATTTCCGAGGACGAGAAGATAATCGTGCCGGGCGAGTGGCATGATATATTTCTTAAGTGACGAGTAGCGTCGAGCAGTCCGGGTCATAAGGTCCATACCGGAGTATTAACACGGGTCAGCACGGCGGAGGGTTGATGGAGCACACGGTCCTGCTTGTCGACGACGAGGAAAACGCAAGGACTGCGTTGTCTATAACGCTCAAGCGGGAAGGCTACAACGTACTGACAGCCGCGAGCGGAGACGAGGGCATCGAGGTCCTGGACAAGAACCCGGTCGACATACTTGTAACCGACATGATAATGCCGAGGGTGACCGGGATGGAGCTCCTGAGCTACGCCAGGAAGAACTACCCCGAGGTCATGGTTATAATGGTCACAGGGTATGCGTCCATAGAGAACGCCATCGCAGCCCTCAAGGAAGGCGCGTTCGACTACATCACAAAGCCCATCAAGCTCGAAGAAGTAAAGATCACCATCCAGAAGGCCTGCGAGAAACGTAACCTCCTGATAGAGAACCTGCTCCTGAAGCAGCAACTTAAGGGGCGGTACGCATTCGACAGGATAATCGGGATAAGCCCCGGCATGCGTCAGGTGTTCTCGCTCATGGAGAAGGTGCTGGACACGGACAGCACAGTATTCATACAGGGAGAGTCCGGGACGGGCAAGGAACTTGTGGCCAAGGCGATACACTATAACGGCCTCAGGAAGGACAAGCCGTTCGTAGCCATCAACTGCGCCGCGATACCATCCGAACTCCTTGAATCAGAACTGTTCGGACACGTTAAGGGCTCGTTCACCGGGGCGGTTTCGAACAAGGCCGGCAAGTTCCAGCTCGCCGACAACGGCACGATATTCCTTGACGAGATAGGGAGCATGAGCATGCACCTGCAGGGCAAGATACTGCGCGCTCTCCAGGAAAAAGAGGTGGAGAGCGTAGGCGGCTCCAAGCCGGTCAAGGTGGACGTCAGGATAATATCCGCGACCCACGTGGACCTTGAGAAAGCGGTACGAGACGGCATGTTCCGCGAGGACCTGTACTACCGGCTGAACGTGATACCGGTACACCTGCCCCCGCTCAGGGAGCGTATCGACGACATCCCGCTGTTGGCGGCGCACTTCCTGAAGAGGTTCAACGAGAAGACCGGCAGGAAAATAAAGGGTCTGACGTCCCGCGCGATGGACCGGATGGCGGCCCACCAATGGCCTGGAAACGTCAGGGAGCTTGAGAACGTCATCGAACGCGCGGCGACGCTTACGGACGGCGATTATATAGACATGGAATCACTGCCGCCGCAGATGAGGCCGCATGATGACGGGGGGGTGTCTTCTGACTTCACGCAGTGGATGCCAGAAAGCGGTATAGACATGGCCAGGGAAATGGACAAGTTGGAGGCCGCGCTGATCAGGAAGGCGGTCGACAAGGCTGGTGGCGTGAAGAGCAGGGCCGCCGAACTTCTCGGGATAAAGCGGACGACCCTGATAGAAAAGATGAAGCGCTTGAAGTTATAGGCGGTCAGATGCCGCCGCACACCTTCATGGATATCATGCTCTCGATGTCGATTGCCGATTCCGTGTCCCTGATGCTCGCACCGTCGGCCAGCAGCTTTTCGGACCCGCCGGGGGTGATGCGGATGTACTTGCCACCAAGGAGCCCGTCGGTCCTGATGGACGCAACGGCATCCTGCTCTACGTCTACATCCTTGTAAAGCTCAATAGCTACCGCGGCGAGCCCTCCCGCAAGCCTTACAGATTTGACTGTGCCAACCCTTATACCCGCTATCATAACTTTTGCGCCGGGTTCCAGCCCGCCCACGTCGTCGAAGACCGCCTTCAGGTTGTAACCCCCGCCATCGAACATGCCCGGAAGTGCGTTGGCGCCCATTTGAGGCATGCCCGTAAACGCAACCCCGGCGAGCGCTACCAGACCGGCCAGATACTTACTGCTCTTTGTCAAACCAGTTTCCTCTCATACATTACACTGCGTAGCCGTGCGGGCTCAGAACAACGGACCCGCCCAAGCGGAATGAAGGCACGCCAGAAGGTACAGGAAAATACCCACCGCGATAAACTCCCTGCCACAGCTTATAACCAGTCCCTTTTCCATTCGGCACCTCCAAACTCAAAGACATCCAACCAACATCCACCTGGTTATGATGGCTACAGTATATCAGCCGTATATTAAATAACGGTTAACACCCAATTAATTGAAATTCATTATCGATATTTAAGTTAATTCCTATAAAGTGGAGAGGCGCGGATAAGCGAGCGGTAATAAAGGGATTTACTACAGTTTGGCGTGGAGTTTCTCGATTAACTTCTCGGCCGCCTTTATGCCGTCCACGGCAGAACTTACTATACCTCCAGCGTAACCGGAGCCCTCGCCGCACGGGAATAGTCCGGGCATTGTGACCGACTGGAAATCATCGCCTCTGACTATTCTTACCGGGGATGATGTCCTCGTCTCGACGCCTGTGAGCACTGCCCGTGGATATTTGAACCCGTTCATCATACCGTCAAAATGCTCCACCGCACTACGCATCACATCGGGAAATCCGTCCGGCATGCACAGGCCAAGGTCGGCTCCGGCCACGCCGGGCCTGTAGGTCGCGCCCGATAAGTTTCCGCCCGCCCTTCCGGATATAAAGCTCTCAAGGTCCTGCGCGGGCGCAATATGTCCCCCGCCACCAAGCTTGAATGCGGCCCGCTCCCAGCGCTCCTGGAACTCCACGCCACCCATGGGCCCGGGGGCGAAGTCGTCAAGCCCAACGGACACGACCAGTGCGCTGTTGGAGCAGGCCGCGTCCCTTTTGTAATAACTCATCCCGTTGACCACAACCCCGTCTTGTTCCGACGCGGCGGCTACCACATGGCCGCCAGGGCACATGCAGAAGCTGTACACCGCGCGCCCGCTCACTTTGTCCTGGTATGTCAGCATGTAGTCCGCCGGACCGAGCGCGGGGTGGCCCGAGTATCTTCCGTACTGTATCCTGTCTATGAGTTCCCTCGGGTGCTCAATCCGGACGCCGGCCGCAAAAGGCTTGGGCATAACCGCTACCCCCGCGTCAACGAGCATCCTGAACGTGTCCCTGGCGGCGTTGCCCGGCGCAAGGACCGCATGTCCGGCTTCTACCCTTTCCCCGCCAACGTCCAGCCCGGACAGCCTCCCGCCCTTTGTAGAAATCCCGGTCACTGCCGCACCGAACCGCACCTCCGCGCCAAGCTCCACGAGCAGGTTCCGGAACCTGCGTATCACAGCCCTCAGCCTGTCCGTGCCCACATGGGGCTTTGCCGAGTACATTATCTCTTCGGGCGCGCCAAGTCCGACGAGCGTCTTTAAAACGTCACGTACCCTTTGGTCGTCTATCCTCGTCGTAAGCTTTCCGTCCGAGAATGTGCCCGCGCCGCCCTCTCCAAACTGTACGTTGCTCCCGGTATCGAGCACCCCGGTTTCCCAGAACCTGCCGACGTCCTTTACCCTTTTCTCCACCTCCCGGCCTCGTTCGATGACGAGCGGCGCCGCGCCAGCCCTTGCAAGGGTCAGGGCTGAGAAAAGGCCCGCCGGACCCATGCCCACAACGACCGGCCTGGGCGAGGGGGGTGTCTCCAGCCTTGCAGGGGCGGGCTCCGGAGATTCCTCGACAGGTCCCACGGATGGGTTCTTGCTGATTGAAGGGTGGGACTCGGCGGAGCCCTTAAGTACGGCTTTTACTGTGTAGACGAAGTAGAACTGGGACTTCTTCCTTGCGTCAAGCGAGCGCCTGACAATCTCGACGGATACCACGTCCTCCGGGTTCAGCCTGAGATACCGGGCAAGGGCGGCCCGCAGGTCCGTGCCTGATTCCTCGACTCTTATCTTAATACCGGTGACCCTTATCATACCGATACCCGCACAGACATATAATACAAAAGGCGCCCGGGGACGCCTTTTGTATTATAGACATTTCAATAATGCATTACGCCGGAACATAGAACGGCTGGCTACGTGCCCATCTCCCATGAAGCCAGGTACTTCTCCTGCTCCTTGGTGAGCTTGTCGATCTTTATGCCCATAGCCTTCAGCTTGATGCGGGCTATCTCGGCGTCTATCTCCTCGGGTACGCTGTACACCATCTTTTCGAGCTTGCTTGCGTTGTCCTTCATGAACTCGGCGGACAGCGCCTGGTTCGCGAAGCTCATGTCCATGACGCTTGCCGGGTGGCCTTCCGCCGCCGCAAGGTTGACAAGCCTTCCCTCTCCGAGTATGTTCACCTTGTTGCCGTTCGGCATAGTGTACTCCTCGACGAACTCGCGGATGAGGCGCTTCTTCGTCGACATTTTTTCGAGTGACACTAAATCAAGCTCGACGTTGAAGTGGCCGGAGTTGGAGACTATAGCGCCGTCCTTCATCGCCTTGAAATGCTCGCCGCGTATGACGTTGATATCGCCTGTCACGGTGCAGAAAAAGTCACCTATCGCAGCAGCGTCCGCAATCGGCATCACGCGGTAGCCGTCCATGACGGCTTCGAGCGCCTTCAGCGGGTCTATCTCGGTCACGACGACGCTTGCGCCCATGCCCTGCGCCCTCATCGCCAGGCCGCGTCCGCACCAGCCGTATCCGCAGACTACGAAGACAGTCCCGGCTACCAGCCTGTTGGTCGCGCGGATTATGCCGTCCAGAGTGCTCTGGCCGGTGCCGTAACGGTTATCGAAAAAATGTTTTGTCTTGGCGTCGTTGACCGCTATCACCGGGAACTTGAGGACTTTGTCCTTGGCCATCGCGCGGAGCCTTATGACGCCAGTCGTCGTCTCCTCGGTCCCGCCTATTATGTCCTTGATGAGGTTCGTCCGCTCTGAGTGGATAGTGCCGACCAGGTCCGCGCCGTCGTCCATCGTCATCATCGGCTTGATGTCCAGCACCGCGTTCAGGTGGTCGTAGTACGTCTTGTTGTCCTCGCCCTTTATGGCGTAGACAGGGATCTTGTCGTGCTTGACGAGCGAAGCGGCGACGTCGTCCTGCGTGGAGAGCGGGTTGCTCGCGCAGATGTACACGTCCGCGCCGCCCGCCTTAAGCGTCTTGCACAGGCTCGCGGTCTCCGTGGTGACGTGCAGGCAGAGGCCGAGCCTGACACCGTCGAGCGGACGCTCTTTGGCAAACCTCTTCTTTATCAGGTTCAGCACTGGCATGTTCTGGTTAGCCCACTCGATACGGAGCTTGCCCTTTTCCGCCAGGCCGATGTCTTTTATGTCGTAGTTCATTATATACCGGACTCCTTCCTGATCTTGTCTGCCACGTTTGTGAGCTCCCACGTGAAGCCGGGCTCCCTCCTGCCGAAGTGGCCGTATGCGGCGGTCCTTTTATATATAGGTTTCTTAAGGTCGAGGGTCTTTATGATGCCGCGCGGCGTCATGTCGAAGTTGTTCCTCACTATATCGACGAGCTTTTCCTGGGAGACCTTTCCTGTCTGGTATGTGTCGACAAGTATGGATACCGGCTCCGCTACGCCTATCGCGTACGCCAGCTGCACCTCGCAGCGGTCGCAGACGCCTGAAGCGACCAGGTTCTTCGCGACGTAGCGGGCCATGTAGGACGCGCAGCGGTCGACCTTGGTTGGGTCCTTGCCCGAGAACGCGCCGCCGCCGTGGCTGCCCATGCCGCCGTAGCTGTCGACTATTATCTTGCGGCCGGTCAACCCGGTGTCGCCCTGCGGCCCGCCTATGACGAACCTGCCGGTCGGGTTGATGTGGTATACGATGTCTTCCTCGTCAAAAAGCGCCGCCGGTATAACGGGCTTAATGACCTTCTCGATGATGTCCTCGCGGAGTTCCTTGAGGGTTATGTCCGGGCTGTGCTGGGACGACACGACTACCGCGCGCACCTTGTAGGGTTTTTTGTCCTTGTACTCGACCGTGACCTGGGACTTTCCGTCCGGGCGCAGGTACGGCAGTATGTCCGAGCGGCGCATATCGGTCAGGTTTCTGGTTATCTTATGGGCAAGGGTTATCGGGAGCGGCATAAGCTCCTCGGTCTCGTTGCATGCGTAACCGAACATCAGGCCCTGGTCGCCCGCGCCGCCGGTATCGACGCCCATTGCGATGTCGGCCGACTGCCTGTCTATCGAGGACATGACCGCGCATGTCTCGTAATCGAAGCCGTACTTGGCCCTGGTGTACCCTATGCCCTTAATAGTCTCTCTGACGACGTCGGGTATGTGGACGTACGTGCTGGTGGTAATCTCGCCTGCGACGAACACCATGCCTGTCGTGACGAGGGTCTCGCAGGCAACCCTGGCGTCAGGGTCGTCCTTGATAATCTCGTCCAGTATGGAGTCCGAAATCTGGTCGGCTATTTTATCGGGATGTCCTTCCGTCACCGACTCGGAAGTAAACAGATAGTTAACCCTGCCCATTTACAAAATCCTCCTGTTATCTCGGGTTACGGCACCAGCCCTACCGCTGGTCCATGAAACTATGAATATTATCTCAAAACGAGGGACATTACAACCCTAAAATCCGGAAATTTCAGAAATACAGTCGATAAGCACGGCCGCAGCCGTCCTCTTGGTAACCTTTCCGGTATCCCGGACAAGACCGGCATGGCCGTATATGCGCAGAATATTGTAATCCGAACCGAACCCCGTTTCTCCACCGACAGGGTTTGCCGCTATCAGGTCGAGCCTTTTTTCCTTCAGCTTCTTGAGCGCGTTCTTCTCGATGTCGTCTGTTTCAGCCGCAAACCCGACAAGTACCTGTCCCTTCTTCCTGGCCTTTCCCAGGGCGGCCAGTATGTCTTTCGTCTTCACCATCTTCACGGACAGGGCGCCGGAGGTCTTTTTTATCTTGCTGCCGGACACCCGCTCCGGGGTGTAATCGGCGACAGCAGCCGCCATGATTATGATGTCGGCATCTGGGGCGGACTTAATTACTGCGTCATGCATGCCTTCCGCGCTCCTGACCCTTACGACCAACGCCCCTTGCGGCGGCTCGATTGCAACCGGCCCGGTAACGAGCGTCACGTCCGCGCCCATAGACACCGCTTCGGCGGCAACCGCATAGCCCATCTTCCCGCTCGACCTGTTGCCTATGAACCTCACCGGGTCCATGTCTTCAAATGTCGGGCCGGCCGTGACCAGCACCTTCTTTCCGGACAACCTGCCGGAGCGGGCAAGCGCAACCTCTACAACAGCGACGATTTCGCCGGGCTCGCTCATCCTGCCAATGCCGTACTCGTTGCACGCCATCGGTCCGGAATCAGGCCCGGCCAAGACCACACCGTCCGCCTTCAGAACGCCTATGTTTCTCTGGAGCGCGGGGCTTTCGTACATCCGGCAGTTCATGGACGGCGCGATTACAACCGGGCACCGGGCCGCCATGACCAATGTGGATAGCAGGTCGTCCGCGATCCCGCCCGCCATCTTGCCTATTATGTTCGCCGTAGCGGGCGCGATAACAAGCACGTCCGCCCTGGCGGAAAGCTCTATGTGCGAGATGCGGCCTTCGGAACCCTCATCGAAAAGGTCCGTACGCACCGCGTTACCCGACAGGGCTGCGAATGTCATGGGGGTAACGAACCTGGTTGCGGAACCCGTCATGACGACGTGAACTCCGGCGCCGCGCTTCTTGAGCATGCGCACCAGTTCGGCCGCCTTGTAGGCGGCTATTCCCCCGGTCACTCCGAGCAGGACCGTTTTTCCGGACAACCTATCGTTCATCAGCTTGCCGCCGCCAGTTGGCAGCATCAGAAATCGTCTTCAGTATCGTTGTCCAACACCTCGTCGGAATCGAGCCCCGGTTCCAGTTCGGCAAGCTCTTCATCCTCCCAGGCCTCGACCTCCGCGGCTTCGGCCTTATAGGACGTCTTGATGTCCTCCATCCTCTCTATGGACGCGGCCGCGTTTTCTTCCATGCTCTTCTTCGCCATCCTCTCGCGGCGCAGCCTGAACTCGTATTCCCTGGCCTTCCTGGCCTCATCGCCGGTGAGGTACTTGAGTTTGCCGTCGATAGCCTCTTCAAGCGCAATCGAAGTGTTCTTCACGTACCTTACCTTGACCATGGGGGTAGATCCCTCCGATATCTGACGGGCCCTCTGCGCGGCCATCAGCACGAGCCTGAAACGGCTGTCTATGGACTCTGCCTTGTGCTCTATGGGGAGTTTTATTATGTCCATGTTGTCCTCCTTGTTATATTCCGAATTCAACCCTTAAAAGGGATTCGTCTATGTTCCATACCCTGTCGCGGGATACCGTTACTACCATCCTGAGCCGGTCGAACGCCTCGTCAAGCACGTCGTTCACTATCACGTAGTCGTATCTCTTGAAAAGCTTTATCTCGCCAACCGCGTTCGCGAGCCGGCGCTTGATAACCGAGTCGTCGTCGGTGTCCCTGCCCCGGAGCCTCTGCTCGAGTACGGACATGGAAGGCGGCAGTATGAACACGAACGTGCCGTGCATGCCGGATTCCTGTATCTGCATCGCGCCCTGCGTGTCTATGTCGAGTATGACGTCCTTTCCTTCCGAGAAAAGCCTCTCTATCTCAGCCCTGGACGTACCGTAACGGTTCCCGTGCACCTCGGCCCACTCCACGAACGCGCCGTCCTTTACCATGCCGTCGAACGCCTCTGCCGTTGCGAAGTGGTACTCCCTGCCGTTTTCCTCGCCAGCCCTCGGGTTCCTCGTGGTGTGCGACACCGAGAACGCGAGGTTGGGGAGTTCACTCGCAAGCCTGTCGCATAGCGTTGTCTTGCCGGCCCCGGACGGGGCGGAGACCACAAACAGTATGCCGTTCGATTTATAGAAACCCTTGCCCAATCAGTCTTCTCCCTGCGGCTTGCCGGAGACTGTGTCTTCGGCCGTGAACCTCTGTGTTATTGTTTCCGGCTGGACCGCGGAGAGTATGACGTGGTCGCTGTCGGTTATAATTATCGAACGGGTCCTCCTGCCCTGCGTGGCGTCTACCAGCTTGCCAAGGTCCCTGGCGTCTTCTTTAAGCCGTTTCATGGGCGCGGAACCGGGGGACACTATCGCCACCACCCTGTCCGAGAGCACGACGTTCCCGAAACCTATGTTGACAAGCCTGCCGTTCATCGGAAGCGCTCCCCCGGGCTACTCTATGTTCTGGACCTGCTCGCGTACTTTCTCAAGCTCGGCCTTCATATCGACGACCCTGTAAGCGATATCCTTGTCAGATGCCTTGCTTCCGATGGTGTTCACCTCGCGATTTATCTCCTGTATCAGGAAGTCCATCTTCCTGCCGGCCGGGACCTCCGAGGCTATCATCTCCGCAAGCTGTGCGAAGTGGCTCCTGGCCCTGACTATCTCCTCGGTGACGTCAGAGCGGTCGGCCATCAGCGCGACCTCCTGGGTGAGCCTTGCAGGGTCGAGTTCGACACCTTCCGAAAGTTTGGCGATACGGGCCGCCAGCTTTGCCCTGTACTCTTCGACGACCACAGGAGAGCGTTTCTCTATCTCGTCTATGTTCGCGGCAAGCATCCCTGCGCGTTTCGTAATATCTTTGGCAAGCGAACCGCCCTCCCTGGCCCTCATATCGTCCAGCGCGGCCATGCACGCATCGAGCGGTCCGGCAAGCGCGGTCCAGACCCCCTCCATGTCGAGCGGCGCCTCTTCCTCGACGATGATGTCCTCGAAGCCGGCAACCATGCCGAGGTCTATATTACCAGCAAGTCCGAATTTTTCTTTAAGCTCGGTCAGGACGCCGACGTACCTTGACGCGGTAATCGTGTCGAGCCTTATCGAGCGAGCGCCAGACTCTCCTCCGTCCTGCGTTATGTATACGTCGATACGGCCTCTGGAAAACCTGTCCGAGACAGCCTTCCTTATCCTGCCTTCGAGCGCGGTCATGCACCTCGGAACCTTGAGCGATGCATCAAGGAACTTGTGGTTCACGGAGCGCATCTCGACCACATATCCGCCGCCCTCGCCCTTGCCGTACCCGGTCATGCTCTTTATCATCGGCAACCCCCAAAGAAACTTCAGATGTTATATGAATTTCCCCCTTTTGTCAACGGCCATTATGTGATATTGTCTGGGTAAGCGAGGGCCCTTGTCCTTTATTATGTGTAATCCTTGAGGTTGAAATGCCGGACGTTGACAGTTGGCGTTTACTGGACACCGGCCCTGGGAGCGCGGCCTGGAACATGGCGGTCGACGAGGCTATGCTCATCCTCGCGTCCGAGGGGGCATGCCCGCCAACGCTCAGGTTCTTCTCGTGGGAGGTAACGTCGCTCTCCATCGGCTCTTTCCAGGACATTAAAGAGCTGGACATGGACAGGATTAAACCCTGCGGGATGCCGCTGGTCAGGAGGCCGACAGGAGGCAGGGCAGTCCTGCACGGCTCCGAACTGACTTACAGCGTAACCTGCCCCATACCGAGCCGCTTCTTCCCGTCAGACCTCATGGGTTCGTACAAGGCCATAGGCTCATGCTTCCTTGAAGGGTTGACCGGGTTGGGCATCGACGCCGCGCTCGTACCGGCCGCAAAGAACCCGGACAGAAAAAGACGCGAATGTGCCGGCCGCGACCCGCTCTGTTTCTCGTCTCCTTCCTGGCACGAGGTGCTGGCTGGCGGAAAAAAGCTCATCGGGAGCGCGCAGAGGAGACTGGCCGGCTCGTTCCTGCAGCAGGGTTCGCTACTTGTCAAGCTGGACATAGACGGGCTTATTTCAATGATGAGGTTCAAGGACGACGGCCAGAGGAACGCGGCCAGAGACGCGCTCGCATCCAAAATGACCGCCCTTGATGAACACGCAAGCGGCGTTGACATGGACAGCCTCAAGCGGGCTGTGGTTGCGGGGTTCGAGGATGTGCTCGGCGCCGATGTTTCGCCTGGAACACTGACCGAAAGGGAGACGGAACTTGCCCGGCGGCTGGCCTCGGAGAAATACGCCACTGACGGCTGGAACCTGAACAGGTCGAAGGTTTAGTTGCAAGCTTGGCACATACGCCGCCGTCTGTTATATTTTGGGTATACATGTTAACGGAGATAAGTCCATGCAGACCAGGCAGCCTTGCGCACCGCAGTTCTATTCCGGCGGCATCGGTCCCCAGATGGAGGGGTACAAGAAGGGGTTCGTACCGCCGGATTTCCCAAAGAAGGTGGTGGCGGGCATAGTGCCCCACGCGGGCTGGTTCTTCTCCGGGAGGACGGCGGCCAAGGTGTTTCTCACGGTAAAGGCCAGACAGAGACCTTCCACGTTCGTCCTGTTCGGCGCGGTCCACGTGCCGGGCGTCAGGACTAACTCTGTTTACCCGGATGGCTCGTGGGATACTCCGCTCGGGCCGGTCTCCGTTGACTCCGGACTCGCCGGAACGGTTATTAAAGAGTTGCCGGAGCTTGTGTCTCCGGACCCCAGGGCGCATATGTCCGAGCACTCTATCGAGGTGCAGCTCCCGATGATAAAGTACCTCTTCCCGGATGCCCGCATCGTTCCGGTAGCCGTGCCGCCATCCTCGGAAGCGGTGGAGTTCGGGGGCGGGGTAGGCCGGATAATACGTGATACAGGGCAGGACGCGGTGGTAATCGCCTCCACGGACCTTACCCATTACGGGGACAACTACGGCTACACTCCCGCCGGATACGGCAGGGACGCCTACGAATGGATGGTCGAAAACGACAGCCACATACTCGAGCTTGCGAGGACCATGCGGCCCTCGGAGATAATCACCGAGGCTGCCGTGATGCACAACGCATGCGGTGCGGGCGCAATGGCGGCGGCGGTTGCGGCGGCCAGGGCCATGGGTGCGGCCGCCGGTCACCTGATAGAGCATACCACGAGCTACGACGTGTATCCCGAAGGCGAGTTCGAGATGGCGGTAGGTTACGCGGCTATGGTGTTTTGAAATAGCCCCTCGAAATGCGGATTTCCGGATGCGGTAGTTGTTGGATGCCGTCATGACCATGCCAATGCAATCCTTTACGACCCCTGCAATTGTTGCGCCAATCCCTGAATTAAACTCTATCAATATAAGACAAATTAACCTTGACTTTTTGAGTGCCTTTGATAAAATACACAAAACTCAGGTAAACATTGAGGAAATACTAAATGGTATTTAAAAAGGACAGCGATTCAGGACTCTCTCCCGAGATAGCCCGGCTTTCGGCTCAACTCGCCAGGGACCCCAAGTCAAAGCTTTTTATACCCTTGGCTGAAGAGTACATGAAGGCTGGCATGGCTGAAGAGGCCATCATGACTCTCGAAGAGGGCATGAAGGCGCATCCCGCGTACATGAGCGCAAGGGTGCTCCTTGGCAAGGCATATTTCCAGAAAGGTGACATGGAGCAGGCGTGCGAGCAGTTCGAGGCGGTCATAAAGGCCGTCCCGGATAACCTTTTCGCACACAAGAAGCTCGGCGAGATATACGTGGCGCAGGGGAGGCGCGAGGCAGCGCTGAAATCCTACAGGATACTTGCGTTGTTGAGCCCCAAAGACGAGGAGCTCTCGTACATAGTCGGCGAGCTTCAGGCCGGAAGGCTTCCTGAAATGCAGGCGCCTGCCACGGCGGAGCCTTCCGCGGAGGCGCCAACTCCCCCGGCTCCCGCGGCCGCCGCGCCGCCCAAAGTTTCCCCACCCGCCGCGCCTGCACGGCCCATGCCACCGGAACCGGCAGACTCGTTTTTGTCCGCTGAGAAATCGTCCGCTACCGAAACAGCCGCTGCGCCCGGCTTCCTGGAAGAGCCCGGCGTGGTCGAGATGCCCGTGCCTGAAATGGATACCCTGTACAATGCCGGACCTGTGCAGGAACAGACGCCCGGCGCGGACGAAGAGGCATTGCCCGGTTCGGATGTCCCCTATGCGGGAAGCGATGTGCAGGTCTACGACCTTGATTCGGCGATAACCGATGAAGGCCCGGATGTGGACATTCCGCATGGCGGCGTATACGAGATCGACCTGGATGCGGACACCGGTTTTGGTCAGGCAGGCGGTTATGAAATTGATGCCGGCGCTTCAGGGCCGGGCGCCGGTGAGGGACCGGCCCAGGGCGGCGTGTACGAGCTTGATATCGACGCACCCCTGACGGATGAGGCGGTTGGCGACGCTGGGCAGAAACCCCCGGGCGGATATTCCGTGGAGACCTCGGCGAGCGCTAAGATAAAAGACATATTCTCTTCGTACGGCGAGGGTCCTTCCGTGGAGGAAGCCGAGCCTGCCGTGTCAGCGGTATACGAGATAACAGACGACACCTCCGGTTTTGACATGGAGGAGCCTGGGGCAATTGCCGGACTCCCCGAAGGGCCGGGAGAACCCGTGCAGTTAACCGGCGGCATGCCGTTCGACATGGAGGTGGCAGGTGACGAGACCGTGTCGTCCGAAATAGATTTCGGCACGGTTGAGGCAGACGTCCAGCCTGAAGAGCCGCCGTTCGAGATGATGGAAGACGAGGAGCCCTTCGCGGAACAGCCGTTTGATATCTCCGGGGGGGAAGAGGATATACAAGTAGCGCAGCCGTACGAGATGATGGCGGCGGAGGAGTCCTTCGGAGGCGGTGAGCCTTTCGAAATGTCCGGTGGCGATGATGAGGTACAGGTTGCTCCGCCGTATGAGATGATGGAGGCAGAGGAGCCCTTCGGCGGTGAGCCTTTCGAAATGTCCGGTGGCGATGATGAGATACAGGTCGCTTCGCCCTTCGAGATGATGGAGGCCGGGGAGGCTGACGTATTCCCGGGCGCCGTCGAAACAGTGGTGGAGGAAGTCCCTCCTGCCCCTGCCGCCCAGCATGGGGCCCACAAGGAGCCTATCAATACAGACACCCTCGCCGAGCTGTACATCAAGCAGGGGTTCTATGACAGGGCGTTCAACATCTATAACGAGATGCTCAAGGAGAACCCCGGCGACCCGGTCCTGAGGCAGAAGATCGAGGAGTTGAACATGCTGGCCGGCCTTGCTTATTCCAGGTCGACCGCCGAGGTCCCGGAAGTTCCAGCGGAAGCAGCGGAAGTTTACGAACCGGAGGTGTTCGCACAGCCGTTTGAGGATACGGGTGGGCCCGGCGCCGGCGGTATCGACACCGGAACAGCCGGCGACCCGGAAGCGGCGGCAAGGCTTGAGCAGTTCCTCGATGAGATAAGGAAAAGGGGGAAGCAATGAACTTCTCTGAAGTGTTAAAGGATGTTACCGACGAAGTCATGGGCGCAAAGTCGTCGTTCATCGCAGGCATGGACGGCATCATCGTGGAGGAGTTCAGCGTGGACCCCGGCGGTATCGATATAAGCTCGGTATGCGCCGAATATGGAAACATACTCAAGGAGGTCCAGAACGCGGCTGACTCTCTCCGGATGGGCAACACCACCGAGCTTGCCGTGCTCACCGATACGGTAGACCTCATACTGAGGAAGATAAACGATGAGTATTTCATAGCCCTCGTCATGCTCCCGAGCGGGAATTTCGGCAAAGGCCGTTTCAAGGTCCGTACGGCGGCATATAAGCTTTCCAAGGAATTTTGACGGGGGATATCAATATTCGGCCCGAGCTGCCTTAAGGGCAGTTTTTTTATTGTTTGCATAGCCTGTTTGTGTTAACCTTTTCCGCTGACGTTCCGCGGCAACAACTCCAAACCAAAAGAGGACGGCGTGAAAAAGATCCTGGTTGTCCATGGTCCCAACCTGAACCTTCTCGGCAAGAGAGAGCCTGAACACTATGGAAATACGACCCTGGCCGATATAGACTCCCGCATCAGGGACGCCGCGGAGAAGGCGGGTGTCGAAGTAGACATCAGGCAGTCGAACCACGAGGGTGAAATTGTGGATATGATACAGTCCGGCATCGGGGTGTTCGACGCACTGATAATAAACCCCGGGGCGTATACGCACACAAGCGTCGCGATCAGGGACGCCATCGCCGCGTCCGGAATACCTACGGTCGAGGTGCACCTCTCAAACATACACAAGAGGGAAGATTTCCGGCGTCATTCTTACGTAGCGGGCGTGGCGGTGGGACAGATTGCCGGTTTCGGCGCGCAAGGCTACATGCTCGGGCTGAGGGCCGCGCTCAATATTATCGAAGAGGCGAAACAAGCGTAAGATGGCAGACTACAGGATGAAAAGGCTCGCGGGACTAAGGGACGCCATGTCCGCGCTCGGGGCCGGCGGGTTCCTCGTAACTAACCTGCACAACGTATCGTACCTGACCGGGTTCACCGGCTCTTCCGGGTTCGTGCTTGTCACCGCCGGCAAGGCGGTTTTTATAACGGACTTCCGGTACAAGTCCCAGTCCGCCGAAGAGGTCTCGGGTTTCGATATAGTGATACAGAAGTCCCGCTGGACCGAGGACGTGTCTGGCCTCGCCCGCGACATGGGCATAAAGAGGATGGCGTTCGAGTCCAGGGATATGAGCTTTGAGCTGCACAGGGCGCTCTCGGAAAAGCTCGCCGGTGTGGAGCTTGTCCCGTCCAAGGGCACGGTGGAAAAGCTGAGGATGGTCAAGGACGAAGACGAGGTCAGGAGGATAACCGAGGCGGTAAAGCGTGCAGAGAGGGGCTTCATTGAAAACGCGTCTCGTGTGACGCCCGGCATGGTGGAAAAGGAGACGGCCCTCGGGCTCGAAGTCAACATCCGGTCCGCCGGGTCCCTGAAGGTGCCTTTCGACATAATTGTCGCGTCAGGACACAGGGCGGCGCTCCCGCACGGAATTGCATCAGACCGGGTAATGTCCGAGGGCGATACCGTGATAATCGACTTCGGCGGCGAGGCATACGGATACCAGTCGGATATCACGAGGAGCGGTGTGCTGGGCAGGCCGGACGCAAAGCAGGCCGAGATATACGACATAGTGCTTGAAGCGCAGAGAAGGGCAATCGAGACCGTGAGGCCGGGTGTGGCCTGCAAGGACGTCGACCTCGCGGCCAGGGATTTCATCGCATCGAAAGGATACGGAGATTACTTCGGCCACGGGTTGGGACACGGCGTCGGTCTCGAGGTGCACGAGGGGCCGTCCGTATCCTACATGAGCGACGATGTGGCCGGACCCGGCATGATATTCACTGTCGAGCCGGGTATTTACCTGCCGGACTGGGGCGGGTTCAGGATAGAGGACATGGTGCTTGTCACGGACGACGGCTGCACCCTGCTCACTTCTCTTTCCAGAGACATGGTGTTCTGACCGTATTAAACCCGTGCGGGTCAGGTATTAGGGCGCCGCCCGGATATTATGGGCGGCCTGATGGTTTATAACAGGCGGTATTATCCGTCACAGCGGTACAGGCTATATTTTGTTCAGGAGGTAGTTCAAGGTGATTTCAACCGCGGATTTCAGAAACGGGGCGAAGCTCGAGCTCGACGGAGAGCCCTTTATCATCATCGAGTTCCAGCATGTCAAGCCTGGAAAGGGCGGGGCGTTCGTCAGGACCAAGATCAAGAGCCTGAAGTCAGGCAACGTAATTGACAGGACCTTCCGCTCCGGCGAGAAGCTGGAGAGCCCGAACCTCGAAGAGAAGACCATGCAGTACCTGTACGCGACCGGAGAAGAGTACTTCTTCATGGACAACGAGACCTACGAACAGCAGCCCCTTTCGGCGGCGCAGCTCGGCGAAAGCAAGAACTGGCTGAAAGAGAACATGGAGATAAAGGTCCTCTACCATAACGGCAACCCGATAGGCGTGGAAGTGCCTATGTTCGTGGAGCTGAAGGTGACGTATACCGAGCCGGGCGTCAAGGGAGACACCGCATCGGGCGGCACCAAGCCCGCCACGCTCGAGACCGGCGCTGTTGTCAAAGTCCCCCTTTACATGGAGGAGGGCGAGGTGATAAAGGTAGACACGCGTACAGGGGAGTACATAGAAAGGGTCAAGTAGTCAATCTATGTAAACGCCTTACTTAGGAGCCGAGATGAACCTCAAGGAAATCAGGGAACTGATAGATATCCTGAAAGATACAGACGTGTCGGAACTGGAGCTGGAAAAGGCAGGCACCAGGATAAAGATTACCAAGGCCAACCATGGCGGAAGGCCGCTGATACTGGAGCAGCCCGCGCACGTTTACGCTGCTCACCCTGCCATGCCTTCGCAGGCGCAGGTGCAGGTTGCGCAGGAGGCCGCTCCGGCAGCGCGTGCGGAAGACGCCTCGGCCAGCAACATCGTGGTGGTGAACTCGCCGATAGTGGGTACGTTCTACCGTTCCGCATCGCCTGATGCGCCGTCGTACGTCGAGGTCGGCGACGTGGTGAAAAAGGGGCAGGTTATCTGTATCATAGAGGCGATGAAGCTGATGAACGAGATAGAGGCGGAAGTAAACGGCAAGATAGTCAAGGTGCTCGCCGAGAACGCGCAGCCTGTCGAATACGGAGAGCCCCTCTTCCACATCGAACCTGTCTGAGCCGGCCCACGCTTTACGTCCGGGCATTAATGATGCTACTTAAAGCCGTTACGCGGCATGCCGAGGTATAGTTGTTTAAAAAGATTCTGATAGCCAACAGGGGCGAGATCGCCCTCAGAATAATCAGGGCCTGCCGCGAGCTGGGCATAAAGTCGGTATCGGTACACTCTACGATAGACGCCGACTCCCTCCATGTCCGTTTCGCGGACGAGTCCATATGCATCGGGCCCGCTGACCCTGCCGGGTCCTACAGGAACATACCTTCCATACTGTCCGCGGCCGAGATTACAGACTGCGAGGCCATCCACCCCGGTTACGGGTTCCTGGCCGAAAACGCGAACTTCGCGGAGATGTGCGAGACCGCCGGCATCAAGTTCATAGGCCCCACTCCCGACAACATCAGGCTTATGGGGGACAAGGCGCGCGCCAAGGAGACCATGATAAAGGCGGGCGTACCGGTTGTCCCCGGCAGCAAGGGCGCTGTGACGAGCGAGGACGAGATACTCCTCCTCGCGCAGAAGATAGGCTACCCCGTAATCATCAAGGCGTCGGCCGGCGGCGGCGGGCGCGGCATGCGCGTGGTGCACTCGGCCGGGAGCCTCATAAATTCGTTCCTGATGTGCCAGTCCGAGGCGGTGTCCTCGTTCGGCTGTCCCGACGTATACATCGAGAAGTACATAAACGAGCCGAGGCACGTGGAGATACAGGTCATGGCGGACGAACATGGCAATGTCGTTCACCTTGGCGAAAGGGACTGCTCGATACAGAGACGCCACCAGAAGCTGATAGAGGAGTCTCCGTCCCCGGCGCTGACGCCGAAGATAAGGAAGAAGATGGGCGAGGTCGCGGTGGCCGCGGCTAAGTCGGTCAACTACATGAACGCCGGCACGATAGAGTTCATACTCGCGGGCGACCAGTTCTACTTCATGGAGATGAACACCAGGATACAGGTCGAGCACCCGGTAACCGAGATGGTGACGGGCGTGGACCTTGTCAAGGAGCAGATAAAGGCCGCATCGGGGATGCCGCTCGGTTTCAGGCAGGAAGACATAAACATAACGGGGCACAGCATAGAGTGCAGGATAAACGCCGAAGACCCGGAAAAGTTCACGCCCTGCCCGGGGAAGATTACTTCGTTCAACACCCCTGGAGGACCAGGGGTCCGGGTCGACACGGCAGCATACGGTGGATATACCGTCCCGCCCAACTACGACTCGATGATAGCCAAACTCATCGTCTACGGCAAGGACAGGGATGAGGCCCTTTCAAGGATGAGCCGCTCCCTCGAGGAGTTCATAGTAGAAGGGATAAAGACCACCATCCCACTTCACCAGAAGATACTGAAAGACCCCATATTCCGTTCCGGAAAATTCCACACTGGTTACCTGGAGAAGTTTCTGGGCATGTAGTAAGAGGTCTTTTCCAGGGAGCGGCATATGCCGGTTTCAGACAGAAAAATATCAGGCCTGTACCTAATATCAGACACTACCGTATCAAGGGGCAGGGGACATGAGGATATCGTCCGCGCTGGTGTAGATGGCGGGGCGCGTATCGTCCAGCTCAGGGAAAAGTTTCTCAGCCTTCGGGAACTGTACCCCATAGCGCAGAGGCTGCGGGAGATTACCCGGGACGCAGGCGCGCTGCTCATCGTAAACGACTATATCGACCTCGCGCTTGCCGTGGACGCGGACGGCGTCCACCTGGGGCAGGACGACATGCCCGCTCCGGCTGCGAGGAAGATAATGGGCGGTTCAAAAATTATTGGCATATCGGCCCACACTGTCGAAGAGGTTCAGGCCGCCGTTGCCGACGGTGCGGACTACATAGGGTTCGGGCCGATATTCCCGACGGACACGAAGGACGCCGGCGCCGCCAAAGGCCCGGACACCATAAGGGCTATAAGGGGAAGCGTCCCTGTCCCGATCGTGGCCATTGGCGGGATAGACCAGTCGAACGCTACTGCCGTCATAGAGGCGGGCGCGGACGCGGTGGCCGTAATCTCCGCGATCGCTCTGTCGGAGGACATGCAGGCCGCAGCCAACGCTATCGCAGGCTTATTCAGGCGCTGACCGTGCATGCGTGCCGAGCGTATCGATTCCGCGGCGCTGTAACTGCCGTCCGCGGCAGGACAGGTCCCTCATTTGATGATAACCTTGAGTTAAACCATCACACTACCGGAGGTCCAGGCATGTTTCGTAACTTGTTGATTGTATCGCTGATGGCCGTCATGGTCATTGCGGCGGCGTCCGGCTGCTCCAGGAAACCCGGCGACGAGATACTGATAGGCATTGCTGGGCCGATGACCGGCGACCAGTCCAAGATGGGTATCGACTTCAAAAACGGCGTCCAGCTCGCGGTGGACGAGTGGAACGCAAAGGGCGGCGTGTTGGGCAAAAAGGTCGTGGTCAGCGTCGAGGACGACCAGCACGACCCGAAGCAGGCGGTCGCCATCGCAAACAAGCTCGTAAACGACGGCGTAGCGGGCGTCGTCGGACACTTCAACTCGTCGTGCTCCATACCCGCATCCAACATATACATGGACGGCGGGGTCCCGATGATAACCCCGGCCACCACAAACCCGGAGTTCACGGAACGCGGTATGTGGAACGTGTTTCGTGTGTGCGGCAGGGACGACCAGCAGGGCAAGGCAGCCGCGGATTTCGTGACGGGTACGCTCGGCGCCAAGAAGGTCGCTGTGCTGCACGACAAGACTACATACGGCCAGGGCCTTGCCGGCCAGTTCAAGGCCAACCTGGGCCCGGCGGTCGAAGTCGTGTACTATGGAAGCATAATACAGGGCGACAAGGACTTCAAGAGCGTGCTGACGAGCATAAAGAGCAACCCCCCGGACGTGCTTTATTTCGGCGGTATATATCCGGAGGGCGGGCTGCTCGTCAAGCAGGCGCGTGAGGTCGGGCTGAACTCCGTATTAGTAGGCGGTGACGGCATCATAGACCAGAAGTTCATCGAGATTGGGGGCGAATCGGCCGAGGGGTCGTACATAACGTTCAGTCCCGACCCGGAAAACATACCGACCGCCAAGGCGTTTCTGGACGAATACCACAAGAGGTACGGCCAGCACGGCCCTTACTCCGTCTACGCGTACGACGCAGCGAATATCCTCCTGAAGGCCATAGACGAAACCGGCTCGACGGACGGCAAGGCGGTGGCCGGACACATCAGGGACGGCTCCTTCGTGGGTGCGCTCGGTACGGTAAGCTTCGACTCCAAGGGCGACAACAAGGTTGCCAACTACGTCATCTGGCAGGTTAAGGGGGGCCGGTTCGTGCAGGTCACGACATTATGAAGCAGATATCCATAAAAACGACGAATAGGGTAGAGCTTGTCGACATCACCCCGGAGGTCCAGAAGGCGGTCAAGGAGGCCGGCATTGGCTCGGGCGTCTGTCATGTGTTCGTGCCGCATACCACCGCCGGTGTAACGATAAACGAGGGCGCCGACCCCAACGTGGCAAGGGACATAGAGAACTTCCTCACCAAGCTCGTGCCGCACGGCGCTGGTTTCGCTCACGCGGAAGGAAACTCGGACTCCCATATAAAGACTGTGCTGACCGGCTCTTCCGAGACGATATTCGTGGAGGGCGGCAGGCTGGTCCTCGGGACCTGGCAGGCGGTTTACCTCTGCGAGTATGACGGGCCCAGGGCGAGGAAGGTCCTGGTCAAGGTACGCGGGTAACAGCCGAGAGGTTGATAGATGCGCAACTGTACTGTCGAGAAGAACAAGAAGAACTGCACGTGCACATACGGACCGTGCTCCAGGAAGGGAGTGTGCTGCGAGTGCATCGTATACCACAGGCGCTCAGGGGAACTTCCGGGCTGCCTGTTCCCGGCCGCCGCGGAAAAGACTTACGACCGCTCCGTACAGGCGTTCATCAAGGCGCACACGAAAAAATAACCGGGTACCGTCATGGACGAGCGGGGACTGGCCGAGAGACTGAAAGAACGCGAGAAGGAAGTCGAGCTCCTGAGGCGGGAGGTTGAGCGGCTGAGGCATGCACTGGCCGCAAGGACGGGTGCCGTTCGTGACATGCTTGCAAGGCGCGGGCTGAAGGTATACAGGGAAGAGCCCGGCGACGACCTTATAAGGCCACGCGGCTCCACGAAGCCGGGGGTAGACGAGTTCTACAGGAGGATGGGCAGGTACTCCTTCCGCCTTTTTCTGAGGGACGTAATAAAGCATCAGGACGGGTTCAGGCCGGAAGAGCTGGTCAGGTACTCGTCGCTTCCTGTAGTGAGAGAGTACTCAGGCTATCTCGCCGAAGCCGGTATACTCGAAGAGTACGCGCCGGGCGAATACAACACCGCCGGAAAGAGGTACCTGTCTTTCGGGCCCACGCTCGAATGGTACGTCGCCGAGGTGTTCCGGAGGGAGCTCATTGCTGACGCGCTCTGGGGCGTCAGGTTCAAGGGTGCGGAGGCAGGCGGAGACTTCGACGTTCTGGCCGCGGTGGAAGGGCGGATGATATACGCGGAAGTCAAGTCCTCCCCGCCCAAGCAGATATACGATAGCGAGGTCAGTGCGTTCATCAAGAGGGCGTGCGAATTTTCGGCGGACCTATCCCTTTTTGTGATGGACACCGAGCTGAGGATGAAGGACAAGATAGTCCCTATGTTCCTGCAGGCGCTGCCTGGCACCCCGCTTGCCGGGTCTTCGGTCGAGCGGTTCAAAGACGAGCTGTTCCGTGTAGGACGGTCGCTCTTCATAGTAAACAGCAGGGGCGGGTTGGCTGCTAATATAGGTTTTGTGCTTGGCTGGTATTTGAAGAGGAGAGAAGATGCAGGGTAAGGTGAAGCCGTCGTGCGTGATATGCGCATGGCGCGAGAGCTGCAACAAAAAGTACAGCATTGTAGACCCGTCGCGCTGTCAGGACTTCACGAGAGACCTGGGCATCAAGGAAATACCGGGCGGCAATGCGGTCAAACTGCTGGTGGAGGGCGCGCCGGGTTCCGGAAAGTCCACGCTCATCGAAAGGCTTCTGACAAAGCTTTCGGACGTCAGGGCCGGCGGTTTCTATACAAGGGAGATGCGCAAAGACGGGGCCAGGGCCGGGTTCAAGATAGTTACGGTGGACAAGATGGAGGGTGTGCTTGCGCACGTGGACAGTGCCGGCAGGGTAATGGCCGGCAAGTACTCCATCAACCTTGAGGCCATAGATACGGTAGCGGTCCCTGCCATAGAGCGTGCGGTCATGCACGACGATCTCATCGTTATAGACGAGATAGGAAAGATGGAACTCCACAGCAAGCGTTTTTGCGAGATGGTGAACATAGCGCTCGACAGTGACAAGCCGCTCGTCGCTACCGTGCCTTCGGCGGGTCCACCGTTTGTGGAAGATATAAAGAAAAGGCACGATGTCCGGGTCGTCCACCTGGACATAAAGAACAGGGACGAGGTACTGGAACAGGCCGCGAGGCTCTTAAGGGAGGGTTGACCTTGAGGGTGATGGCCCTTATCCCCGCCCTCGACGCCGAAGAGACCGTAGGCCTCGTAGTCCGGGGAGTCCTCGAACATGTCGGGGACGTGCTGGTAGTGGACGACGGAAGCGCTGACAGGACCGCGGATGAAGCCGTGAGCGCGGGGGCGAATGTAATATCGCACGCCCGTAACATGGGTAAGGGGGCAGCGCTTAAGACAGGGTTCGACTACGCGCTCGCCAACGGTTATGACGCGGTCCTGACCCTGGACGCGGACACCCAGCACGACCCCGGCGAGGTCCCCAAACTGCTCGAAGCCGCCGATAAGGGCGCTGACATAGTGGTTGGCGCAAGGCTCCGCGAAAAGGACAAGGTCCCCAGGGCACGATACTACACCAACATGGCCGGTGTCGCTTGCATCTCCTGGCGGGCGAGGCAGCATATAGAGGACACCCAGTCCGGGTTCAGGCTGTACCGGGCTGGGGTACTTGATGGGCTCAGGCTGACAACCACCCGGTTCGACACTGAATCCGAGATACTCATCCGTGCGGGCAGGAAGGGCGCAAGGATATCATGCGTGCCCACCAGCGCCATCTATACGGAAGAGATTATAAAAAGAAGCCATTTCAGGCCGGTATCCGACACGTACCGGATATGCATGGTATTCTTGAAGAGCTTTTTGTGGTCCGGCCGCTGAACCTCGACGGAAGCGCCTTATTTACGTGATTTATTGACGACTTTCTCAGAAATACCTTGACAACAATCCTGCATGAAATATAGAATTGAAAGTCATTCTGAGGTGTGCTGGTTTATCGATACGGAGGGGTTATCAAGATGGGGGATGGCGAGGTTTCGGAGGTTAAGTCGAGGCTCAAGGGCATGATAGTTGAGCGGCTCAAGCTCCAGGTTGACCCCGGCGGCATAGACGACGATGCTCCGCTTTTCGGGGAAGGACTGGGGCTCGACTCGATAGACGCCCTTGAGCTTGTAGTGGGCCTCGAACAGGAGTTCGGGGTGCAGGTGCCGGATGAGGCTGTGGGCCGGGAGGCGTTCGCCTCGATAAACACACTCGTGGAATTCGTTATCAGGAACAGGGCGTAAGCCCCGTCGAATGGAGGATAGCTGATGTTTCAAGACCTTACGTTCTTCGAGCTTCTGGCCAAAGGTGGCTGGACCATGTTGGCGCTGGCATGCTTCTCGGTATTGTCGGTAGCCGTGATGCTCGAAAGGGGCCTGGTGTTCTACAGGGCTGAGAAGGGCAAGTCCGAGTTCCTGGAGCACCTGAAGAAAGTTTTGAGGAACGGCAACGTCTCGGACGCGATATCGCTCTGCGGTAGGTCCCATACGTCGCTCGCATACATCGTCAAGGCCGGACTCTCGTCCTACCACCACGGCGAGGAGGCGATGGGCGAGTCCATGGAGAAGGCCGCGATGAAGGAGGTGCTGCACCTGGAGAAGAACCTGGGCATAATCGGCACCACCGGCGCGGTTGCGCCGTTCGTGGGGCTGTTCGGGACGGTCCTGGGCATCATCCGCGCGTTCCACGACCTATCGCTTTCGTCCGGCGGCGGCCCTGCCGCGGTGTCGAACGGTATCGCCGAGGCGCTTGTGGCGACGGCTGCCGGACTTTTCGTTGCGGTACCGGCGGTCATAATGTTCAACTATTACACCAATAAGGTAAACAGGATGGTCACAGAGATGGAGGCTACCGCCTCCGAGGCCATTGACGTCCTTCTGGAGAAGAGGTTATGAGACGCTGGACCTTCGCAAAGGAGAAGTCCAAGTTGATGGCCAACATCAACGTCACACCGCTTGTCGACGTTGCGCTGGTCCTGCTCATCATATTCATGGTCACGACCCCGCTAATGATGAACGAGGCCTTCAAGGTCAAGCTCCCGGAGGCCGCTACGGCTGAGCCGCAGGTCGAGCAGACGACGACCATCTCCGTAGCGCCCGGGAACGTCGTATACCTGAACGAGGCACAGGTCAGCCTGGACGACCTCGAAGGCCTGCTCGCATCGAGGATGGCGTCGAGCCCGGACAAGACCGTCGTGATAAAGGCCGACAAGAACGTCCTGCACGGGTTTGTCGTACAGGTGCTGGACAAGGCCAAAGAGGCCGGAGCGCTCAAACTCGCCATCGCTACCGAGCACGAGAACAGGTAGCCATGCCCGCAAAAATAACCTGCCCCGCCGAAATTGAGAAGACGAGCTTCGATATCGTCCGCTCGCTCATAGAACAGGGCGGCTACACGGTCAACGAGTTTCAAGTGGTCACAAGGGTTGTGCACGCGACCGCCGACACCGAGTTCGCAAAGACGATGGTTTTCTCGGAGGGCGCGGTGGAGGCCGGGATTGCGGCCGTCAGGAGAGGCTGCAACATAATCACCGACGTTAAGATGCTCATGGCGGGGATAAGCCCGGACAGGCCGGGTGGCGGTGATGTCACCCGCTGCTTCATATCGGACCCGGACGTGGCTGCTGACGCGAAAAAGGGCGGTGCCACCAGGGCCGTGGCCGCGATGAGGAAAGCCGCCCCGATGATGGAGGGCTGCATCGTGGCGGTGGGCAACGCACCGACCGCGCTTTTCGAGCTTATCGAACTGATAAAGGCCGGCAAGGCCAACCCCGCGCTGGTCGTGGGCGTGCCCGTCGGTTTCGTAGGGGCGGCCGAGTCGAAGGAAGCGCTGATCGAAGAACTGAAAGACACACCGTACATCACGTGCCGGGGCAGGAAGGGCGGGAGCCCTGTCGGCGCCTCGGTTTTAAACGCAATCATAAAACTGGTAAACAACGGCTGAATCCGAAGGGGTGCGTAAAGATGGCTCTTGCTGACAGGGTAAAATCGATAAAACCTTCTCCCACGCTTGCCGTGGACGCCAAGGCAAAGGCTATGAAGGCCGAAGGCATCGACGTGGTGGGTTTCGGGGCGGGCGAACCCGACTTCAATACCCCGGAAAATATCAAACAGGCGGCCATCAAGGCGATAAACGACAACTACACCAGGTACCTGCCGGTGCCGGGCACGGACGAGCTCAAAGACGCGATAATCAACAAGCTCAAAACCGACAACGGCATCGTGTACGAAAGGCCCGAGGTCATCGTGTCGACCGGCGCGAAACACAGCCTGTACAACATAGCCCAGGCGCTCTACGGTCCAGGTGATGAAATCATCATCCCCGCGCCGTTCTGGGTCTCCTACCCGGACCAGGTGCTCCTGAACGACGCAACACCTGTCATCGTCCAGACTAAGCTCGAGGACGGGTTCGTCCTCACCCCGGCTGCGTTCAAGGCCGCGATTACGCCGAAGACAAAGGCTCTTATACTGAACAGCCCGTCGAACCCGACCGGCATGGGGTACGACAGGGCCGCGCTCACAGCCATCGCCGCCATAGCGGTCGAACACGGGATATATGTCATATCGGACGAGATATACGAGAAGATAGTCTACGACGGGTTCAAGCACGTCAGCATCGCGTCCCTGGGCCCTGACATCAAGGCGCTGACGCTCACTGTAAACGGGCTTTCCAAGTCGCATGCCATGACGGGCTGGCGCATGGGATACGCCGCCGGTCCGAAGGACGTAATCGGCGCCATGTCCAAGGTTCAGTCCCAGAGCACATCCAATACCTGCTCGATCGTCCAGAAGGCCTCCGTGGAGGCCCTCACCGGCCCGCAGGACTTCATCGGCGTCATGGTGGCGGAGTTCGACAAGAGGCGCAAGTACATCCTTGAGCGGCTGCTTGCCATTCCAGGACTGGAATGCCCCACCCCGCAGGGCGCGTTCTACGTGTTCCCGAAGGTGTCCACATATTACGGCAGGTCGTTCGGCGGAAAAAAGATCGCTAACTCCGCGGACATCTCTGCATACCTGCTGGACGAGGCGAAGGTCGCGGTTGTTTCCGGAGACGCGTTCGGCGCGGACGAGTATATCAGGCTTTCGTACGCCACCTCTATGTCCGTCATAGAAAAGGGCCTGGACCGCATCGAGAAGGCTTTCGCCGCGCTGTCGTAAGGCTTCATATGCAGTTTTTACTTGCATTTAAGCGCCGGACGTGGTAGAAAATAAACATCTCGCAGTGATTCGACTGAGAGTGGGCTTGCCGCCCACTCTTTTTATTTGAACCCGGACGGGGCAAAGGCGGGTTGGCGGTACGCACCGGGCCACTTTGCATACGCCAAAATAACCAGGCGTGCGTTGCCGTGTGGCGGTCTGGCGCGGTAGCCGGCTATGGTGAAGTGAAGTCCCGGGGGACTGGCGGCAGCGCCGCTTCCGTGGTCCGGGTTAATTAATATGAGCATACAGAGCGTCGTCGAAAAGGCCAGAACGTTTACCGAACCGGTGATAACCGGGCTTGGTTACGAGCTTGTCGACCTGAAGTTCGTCAACGAGGACGGGCGGTGGCGGCTCAGGTTTTACATAGACAAGCCGGGCGGCATCGGCATAAGCGACTGCGAAACAGTCAGCAGGGAGATAGAGCCCGTACTGGAGGTGGAGGACGTGGTCTCCGGGGCATATGCCCTCGAGGTCTCCTCGCCCGGGCTGGACAGGCCGCTGCACAAGCCTTCGGACTACGTAAGGTTCGAGGGGTCGCTTGCAAAGGTAAAGACCAAGGCGCCGGTCGGCGGACAGAAGGTGTTCGTGGGCAGGATAATTTCCCCCGGAGAAAGCGGGTTTGACATGCTCGCCGAGGACGGGAAGACTATAACACACATCGAGTATGACCAGGTGCTTAAAGCCAACCTGGAAGTCGAATTTTAGGAGGCATTGATAAATGAACCAGGAACTCATCATGGTCATCGACCAGATATGCAAGGAGAAGGGCATCCCCAAGGAAGTGCTTCTCGAAGCGGTCGAGTCCGCCCTTGTGTCTGCGGCCAGGAAAAAGTTTCCGGACAACGAAAACATCGCGGTCAGGGTAAACCCGAAAAACGGCAGGATATCCATCCACCTGATATACACCGTAGTGGACGATGTCGAGGACGAGAACAACGAGATAAGCCTGGAGCAGGCCAGCCGGATATCTCCGGACGCGGTAGTTGGTTCGGAGGTCTATGTCGAGCACGACTTCGACGGGTACGGCAGGATAGCGGCCCAGACCGCGAAGCAGGTGATAGTCCAGAGGGTCAAGGAGGCCGAGCGCGACATAATCATAAACGAGTACTCCGGCCGGATCGGCGAGCTTCTAAACGGTATAGTCATGCGCCACGAGAAGGGCAACTACATCGTGGACATAGGACGCACCGAGGCGGTCCTGCCGCTTCGCGAGCAGGCGCCCCGCGAGAACTACAAGCAGGGCGACAGGATCAGGGCGTACCTGCTGGACGTGAAAAGCTCCACCAAGGGCCCCCAGATAGTGCTGTCCAGGAGCCACCCGGAACTGGTGTCCAAGCTGTTCGAGATGGAGGTGCCGGAGGTATACGAGGGCATAGTCGAGATAAAGGGCGCGGTCAGGGAAGCCGGCGACAGGACGAAGATAGCGGTGTACTCGAACGACTCCGCCGTGGACCCGGTCGGCGCGTGCGTCGGCATGAAGGGTTCCAGGGTGCAGGCTGTAGTCAGGGAGCTGCGCGGCGAGAAGATAGACATAATACCCTGGAGCGAGGACCCGCGCGCGTTCATAAGCAAGGCGCTCTCTCCCTCAAGCGTGGAGAAGGTCGCCGTGGACGAGGAGGAGCGTTCCGCGCTTGTCATAGTGTCCGACCAGCAGCTCTCGCTCGCGATAGGCAAGAAGGGACAAAACGTCAGGCTGGCCGCGAAGCTTACCGGCTGGAAGATAGACATATACTCCGAAACGGAGTACGATAACATGGTACAGAAGGACAGGGAGAAGGATATCGAAGAGGCTATCGCCCGCGAGACCGCTCTCCTCGAAGCAACCCAGGAATCTCAGGCGAGCGGCGGCGAGGCAGCGCCGGAACCCGAGGGCGAGGCGTCCAAGCCGGAGGCATGACCTATGGGTGAGCCCGTAAGGACCTGCGTCGCATGCCGCAGGAAGGGCGCCAAAGGCGAGTTCGTAAAGCTTGCCGACACGCCGTCCGGTGTCGTCCTCGACTACCAGGAGAAGCTGCCCGGGAGGGGCGCGCATGTATGCGTGGAACTCTCGTGCATAAAGGCCGCGCTTGACGGAAGGCCGCTGTCCAGGGCGTTCAAGCGCAAGTCGTCTCCACCCGCGCTCGAAGTGATAGTCGAAGGAATCATAAATGGCGCGGAGCGCAAGGCCGTCTCGCTTCTGGGGATGGCCAGGAAGTCTGGTAATGCCGCGTGCGGTTACGACGCCGCGGTAGAAGAAATAAAAAAACATCCGGGCGGGGTCCTGGTCCTTGCCGGCGATATATCGGAAAACACCAGGAAGAAACTGAAATCCGTAGCGCCAGATGCGTTTGGAAATGCAGAGAGCCTGTCCACGAGGGACGGGCTTGGACTGCTCTTTGGCACCGCGCCGGTCGCCGTAGTTTACGTATCGGACCGGGGGCTTTCATCTGCCCTGAAAAGAGAGTTCGGTCGTATCACTATAATCAACAGGGGGTGAGGGGTATATGGCGAAGCTGAGGGTCTACGAGCTGGCCAAAAAGCTTGGGGTTAGCAACAAGGATATCCTGACGGAACTTGAGAACGCCGGCATGGCGGTCAAGAGCCACTCGTCCAGCCTTGAGGACGAGCAGGTAGTGCTTATCTCGAGCAAGTTCCCAGCGGGGGCGGCGGGTGAGCCAGCCGCGGCCGGCAGGCCGAAAAGGACCGCCCCGAGGCCGACCATAAGGCCGGCTGGAATTATGCGCAACCTTAAGCCTGCCGCGCCGGCCGAGTCCGACGAGGATATGCCCGCAATGCCTGTTGCCGCGAAGAGAGCGCCAGTCAAAAAGGTCGAGGTCTCCGAGAAAGAGGCCGAGCAGAAGAAGGAAGACGCCTATGAGCAGAAGATACATGGCGCAGCCGAAATAGTGGTGGTAACCCCCGAAGCAGTCCTGCATCCGGAGGCGCCCGAAGCGGAGCCTGGAACGGGATCGCCTGAAGCAGCCAAGCCGGAGCAGGCGGCCACGGCAGAGCCCGCCCCGCAAGGACCCGCGGTACCGGCTGGCGAGCCGGAGATATCCGCTAAAGAGCAGGCTGGACCAGGTGGTATAATGCCCGAAACCGCCGCCGAGGTTGCGGCGCGGCCCGAGGGTATAACGGTAGAGGCCGCCCCTGTTGCGGAGCCCTTGACGGTGGCGGGAGTCAAACCGGTTATTAAACCGGAAACAGAGGCAGAGGCATCCGAAAGAAAAGCAAAAAAGAAGAAGCTCGCCGAGCCTGAAGAGGAACCGGGACTCAGGTTCAAAAAGCCCAAGCCCAAAGGTCCAAAACCTGTAAGGCCGGAGGTCGAGGCGCTCGAGGGCATCGACAGGGTGCCTGTAATACCGGCGAAGCTCAAGGAAAGGCTCCAGCCCATCAGGAAGCCGATGGTCGAGTCGCAGGTGGCACAGCAGCAGGAGGGGCGGAAGGCCCCGAAATGGACCACCGTAAAGGGCGCCGGAAAGAAAAAGGGCAAGTCGAAGGGCATGCAGTTCCTGCCCCAGGGTGTAGAGGAACAGGCTGGGACCGTTGCGAGGAAGAAGGCTGTGAAGATTACCGAAGGCATGTCCATAAAAGACTTCTCGGACAAGATTGGCCGCAAGTCCGGCGAGGTGTTGAAGAAGCTCATCGAGATGGGCACGATGGCAACCATTAACCAGCCTATCGACCCGGATACCGCCATATTGGTTGCCGACGCGTTCGGGCTGAAGCTCGAGGTTACTTCCATAACGGACGAGGAAGCGTTCGTCGAAGAGGTCGAGGACCGCGAGGAGGACCTCGTGCACAGGCCGCCGGTCGTCACCATAATGGGACACGTCGACCACGGAAAGACCTCGCTTCTGGACGCCATAAGGAAGACAAACGTGACAGCCGGCGAAGCGGGCGGTATCACCCAGCATATCGGCGCGTACAAGGTTACGCTGGACGACAAGGAAATCGTATTCCTGGATACGCCGGGCCACGAGGCGTTCACCGCCATGAGGGCCAGGGGTGCGCAGGTGACCGACATAGTAGTACTGGTCGTCGCGGCGGACGACGGAGTCAAGCCGCAGACCGTCGAGGCTATCAACCACTCCAAGGCCGCCGGTGTCCCGATAATCGTGGCCGTGAACAAGATAGACAAACCAGAGGCCGACCAGGACAAGGTGAAGCGCGAGCTTTCAGACCACGGGCTTGTGCCGGAGGATTGGGGCGGCGACACCATATTTGTCCCGGTTTCCGCGAAGCAGAAGGTCGGGCTTGAGAACCTGCTCGAAATGATACTTCTCCAGGCCGAGGTAATGGAGCTGAAGGCGAACCCGAACAAGATGGGACGCGGCACGATAGTAGAGGCGAAACTTGACAAGGGGCGCGGCCCGGTGGCCACCGTCCTTGCCCTTAGCGGCACCATAAGGGTGGGCGACGCGTTCGTAACCGGCCAGCATTTCGGCAGGATAAGGATGCTCCTGAACGACAAGGGCAAGAAGGTCAAGGAGGCCACGCCAGCGACGCCTGTCGAGATAATAGGCCTTTCAGGAGTGCCGTCCGCGGGCGACGCGTTCGTCGTGATGGAGGACGAAAAGAAGGCCAGGATGGTCGCCCAGACCAGGATGCAGAAACAAAGGGAGGCCGAACTTTCCCAGAGGAAGAGGATATCGCTCGACGACCTGTTCTCCCAGATCCAGCAGGGCGAGGTCAAGGAGCTGAACATCATCATAAAGGCCGACGTGCAGGGTTCCGCCGAAGCGGTAGCGGACGCGCTCGGCAAGCTCTCCACCGACCAGGTGAAGCTTAACACCATCCACGTCTCTGTCGGCGCGATAACCGAGTCCGACGTCATGCTCGCATCCGCATCGAACGCGATTATAATCGGGTTCAATATCCGCCCCGAGCCAAAGGCGTCGGCTCTCGCGGAGTCCGAAGATGTCGACGTAAGGCTTTACAACATCATATACAACGCCATCGACGAGGTAAAGGCCGCTATGGAGGGCCTCCTGGAGCCGACCTTCAAGGAGAAGGTCACGGGCCGGGCCGAGGTCAGGGATACCTTCAGCGTACCCAAGGTAGGCACCATCGCCGGCAGTTACGTCCTGGACGGGACTATCGGCAGGAACTGTGCCGGCGTCAGGGTGCTCCGTGACAACGTGGTCATCTTCGAGGGCAAGCTGGGCTCGCTCAAGAGGTTCAAGGACGACGTCAAGGAGGTCCTGACCGGGTACGAGTGCGGCATAGGCGTGACCAACTTCAACGACATCAAGGTCGGCGACATCATCGAGGCCTACATCATCGAAGAGTTCGCCTCAAAGCTGTAGACCCGGGCCATGGGTTGACCGGCAACGCGCCACTAACTGACGCATATCCGGAGGCTGGCCGGAAGACGGGGCAGCGATAGAATGTTTGTGGCATTATTGACGCTTGAGTTGCACATACCAGGAAGCGGCTCGCTCAAGGACAGGCGGCGGGTTGTCAAGGGCATGAAAGACCGCATCAGGAGCAGGTTCAACGTCTCGGTCGCGGAAGTGGGCGAAACGGAGCTGTGGCAGAGGGCTACCCTTGGCATAGCGTGCGTGTCGAACGACAGGGCTCATGCCTCGGAGGTCCTGGACAAGGTAGTGGACCTCGTGCGCTCCAACACGTCGGCCGGCCTCATCGATTACGGCGTCGAATTCCTTTAGCCGGGCGTACGGAAAACCCGCGGGACATTAAAGTCATGGACTTCAAGCGCGCCGACCGGGTCGGCGACCTTATAAGAAACGAACTGGCGGACATACTGCTCAGGAAGACCAAGGACCCGAGGGTAGGGGCCGGTTTCGTCACCATAACGGACGTCAAGGTGAGCGACGACCTCAGGCATGCGCGTGTCCTTGTAAGCATCTACGGGGACGAGGACGCCAGGAAGGAAACCCTGAAGGGCCTAAGGAGCGCGAGCCATTTCATGCGCTCGGAGCTTGGCAAGAGGCTTAAGATGAGGAACACGCCGGAGCTTGCGTTCCACATAGACGAGTCCATCGAGAGGGGCGCGGATATGCTCGACAAGCTCAGGAAACTCAACATCGACACGGGGACAAACGACGATGACTGATGTAATCAAGGCGGTAATCGATGCGATTAACAAGGCGGAGAGCATCGTGCTCTCCTCCCACATCAGCCCCGAGGGCGACGCAATCGGTTCCGTGCTCGGTCTTGCGCTGTCTCTGAAGAAGATGGGCAAAAAGGTCTCTGTTATTAACTCCGACCCCGTGCCCGAGTTCCTGTCGTTTTTGCCGGGCAAGGACATGATAGCCCTTTCCGGCCGGCTGGGGGCGGCGCACGACCTCTGGATAGTGCTCGACTGCGAACCGGCCAGGACCGGGATGAAGGATTACGACAACCCGCCGGTAGGGAAGGTCGTGAACATAGACCACCACATAACCAACCCCAGGACGGCGGACATATGCTGGGTGGACCCGGAGGCCGCCGCGGCAGGCGAGATGGTCTACGACCTGCTTGTAGCCATGGACGCCCCGGTTGACAAAGATATAGCGACCAACCTCTACACATCCATATTCACCGACACGGGCTCCTTCCGTTATTCAAACACGGACGAAGAATCGCTTGTGAAGGCTGGCAGGCTCCTGTCGTACGGCGTAAATACCTGGGAGATATCCGAGCACGTTTACGAGACCAAGTCGTACCCGAGGATGAAGCTTCTGGGCCTCGTGCTCTCCGGGCTTGAGCGCTCGGGGGACGGGAGGCTCGCGTGGGTCTCTGTCTACGAGAAGTACTATGCCGAAACCGGGACGTCCGCGGAAGACACCGACGGGTTCATAAACTACCCGCGCGCGGTCAAGGACGTAGAGGTAGCGCTTCTCTTCAGGGAGACCGGCGACGGCAGGATAAAGGTAAGCTTCCGCTCCAAGGGCCGCGTAAACGTATCGAGCCTCGCGGAGTCGTTAGGCGGCGGCGGACACCCGAACGCGGCAGGAGCTACGCTAACCGGCGCGATGGAGGAAGTCAGGGGCATAGTGGTCCAGAAGGTTTCCGCACTCATCGACAAGGCGCTTTCCGGCGCGGCATAGCATGGATGGCCTTCTGCTCGTCGACAAGCCCGCCGGATGGACATCCCACGATGCGGTAGCATACATACGAAGGGCTTTGGGCACGAAACGGGCCGGCCACACCGGTACGCTGGACCCGGACGCAACCGGGCTTGTTCTGGCGCTCGTCGGCAAGTCGACAAGACTTGCAAAGTATTTTGAGCAGGACACCAAAAGATACGACGCGGTGATGCTCCTGGGTACGGAGACCGATACCCAGGACGCATCCGGCGCTGTAATAAGAGAGTGCGGCGTTCCGGAGATAAGTGTAGCGTCCGTCAGGTCTGTGATGGACGGGTTCCTGGGCGAGATATCCCAGCTCCCGCCGATGTACTCGGCGGTAAAAGTCGGGGGAAACCCGCTTTACAAGAGCGCGAGGGCGGGCGTCGAGGTCGAGAGGAAGCAAAGGGCCGTAACGGTCCACGAGCTTTCGATATCGTCGTCCGACGGGCCGAGGATAGGCTTTACCGCGGTATGCTCCAAGGGCACGTACATCAGGACGCTCTGCCGGGACATCGCGGAGGCGCTCGGTAGCTGCGGACACATGGAGTCGCTCAGGCGTACCGGTGCGGGCGGGTACGGGGTGGAACAGGCGATATCGCTTGAAACCAGGCCCGGCAGGGAGGAACTCGAAGCCGCGCTGATACCGATAGAGGAGATGCTTCCGGCAATACCACGGGCGGTAGCCGAGGGCGAAGTCAAGGCCGGCATCAGTAACGGAAGGGCGCCTTTCGCGGACGAACTCGTGTTTTCCGGGCACGTCCCTGTAGAAAGCGGCCCGGTAATGATAATAGACGGGGAGGGCCGGATTGCGGCCATCTCCACCGCCATGCCGGACGTGAGTACGGGGAGGCTTCTGCTGAAGCTCGACGCGGTCTTTTCTTGACAAAAAATGCTTTACAAAACCATGAGGTTATGCTAACTTCACACGGTTATGGTCGACTTGGTTCAGGCGATAAGGTCTTTTTATGATAATTTTGAAGGGAAGGAGGTAAATTACGATGGCGATGGAGAAGGATCTTAAGCAGGGGCTCATCGGGGATTTCAAGCTTCACGAGACCGATACCGGCTCGCCGGAAGTGCAGATAGCGCTTCTTAGCGAACGGATTAAATACCTTACGGAGCATTTCAAGACACACAAGAAGGACCACCACTCAAGGCGGGGCCTTTTGAAGATGGTCGGACGCAGGAGGAGACTCCTTGACTATCTCAAGAGCAGGAACGTTGACCGCTACAAGGTGATAATCGAGCGACTTGGGATAAGAAAATAGGGCGGAACGGAGACGAAAACATTGGCAGTTCAAAAAGTAGAGACGATATTCAGGGGCAAGCCCCTTACCATTGAGACCGGCAGGATTGCAAGGCAGGCAAGCGGCGCTGTCGTCGTGACATACGGCGACACCGTGGTGCTCGCCACCGCGGTTGCCACAAAGGTCGAACGCGAGGGGCAGGACTTCTTCCCTCTTACCGTTGACTATCTTGAGAAGACGTACGCGGCGGGCAAGATACCCGGCGGTTTCTTCAAGCGCGAGGGCAGGCTGACCGAGAAGGAGACGCTTACCTCCAGGCTTATTGACCGGCCCTTGAGGCCGCTCTTCCCGAAAGGGTTCCTGTGCGACACGCAGATAATCGCCAACGTGCTTTCGTTCGGCGAGGAGAACGTGTCGGACATCCTTAGCGTCATAGGCGCATCCGCCGCGCTCTCGATATCAGACATCCCGTTCTCCGGGCCTGTAAGCGCGGTCAGGATAGGCAGGGTAGGGGGCGAGTTCGTCGTCAACCCCAGCCTGAAGGAGATGGAGGAGACCACGCTCGAACTCACCGTCGCGGGCACCGGCGAAGCGATCATGATGGTCGAGTCATGGGCGAGGGAACTTTCCGAGGACGACATGCTTGACGCGCTCGAGCTTGCCCACCAGGAGATAAAGAAGGGCGTCGCCCTCCAGGACGAGCTGAGGGAGAAGGCCGGGCTTCCCAAGAGGGTGGTCAAGCCGATAGAGATGGACGCGGCTCTCGTCGAGGAGGTAAAGGCCAAGGCCACCTCCAAGATAGCCGAGTTCATACAGATCCCGAACAAGACCGAGCGCCAGAAGTCGCTGGACAACGTCCAGGAGCAGATAATATCCGATATGGCGAAGGACGACCTTACCCGCGCCAGGAACATCGCCATGATCTTCCACGACATCGAGAAGGACATGGTCAGGAAGATGATACTGGAGAAGGGCGTCAGGGCGGACGGCAGGAGTGTCACCCAGATCAGGCAGATCACCTGCGACACGAGCATACTCCCAAGGGTCCACGGCTCCGCGCTTTTCACAAGGGGCGAGACCCAGGCGCTGGTCACAGCGACGCTCGGCACCTCAGACGATGCGCAGAGGATAGAGTCTCTCGAAGGTCAGTCATCCAAGACGTTCATGCTCCACTACAACTTCCCGCCGTACTCAGTTGGCGAGGCCAAGTTCCTCAGGGGACCCGGCAGGAGGGAGATAGGGCACGGCGCGCTGGCCGAGAAGTCGCTCAGGTACATAGTGCCGGAGAAGGAAGCTTTCCCTTACACAATAAGGATCGTGTCAGACATCACGGAGTCCAACGGTTCGTCCTCGATGGCTTCCGTATGCGGCGGCACGCTGGCGCTTATGGACGCGGGCGTCCCCATCAAGGCCCCTGTCGCGGGAATCGCGATGGGCCTCATAAAGGAAGGCGACAAGTCCGTCGTGCTGTCGGACATACTGGGCCTTGAAGACCACCTTGGCGACATGGACTTCAAGGTGACCGGGACAAAGGACGGCGTCTGCGCCCTCCAGATGGACATCAAGATAGCAGGCGTCACCAAGTCGCTTATGAAGGATGCGCTTGCACAGGCAAAGGCGGGCAGGCTGCACATACTGGGCGAGATGCTGAAGGCGCTCCCGGAGGCCAGGACCTCTCTCTCCCCGCACGCCCCGAGGATATTTACGATACAGATAAACCCGGACAAGATCCGCGAGGTAATAGGCTCTGGCGGCAAGGTCATACGCGGCATCGTCGAGGAGACCGGCTGCAAGATAGACATAGAGGACAGCGGCACCATAAACATCGCGTCCGCGGACGGTGTTTCGGCCCAGAAGGCGATCGACATCATCCAGAGCATAGTGGCCGAGCCTGAGATAGGCAAAATCTACAAGGGCAAGGTCAGGAAGATAATGGACTTCGGCGCATTTGTCGAGATCATGCCGGGTACCGACGGGCTGGTGCATATCTCCCAGATATCAGAGGAGAGGGTCCAGAGC